>JGI12048J13642_10108080_pt1 | contig 102425 bp, 86 predicted proteins | sample ElkSlonscriptome_16_FD_13642 | JGI IMG/M metagenome (IMG submission 13642)
GGCCTCCCGAGCTGGACATCGAACCGCCTTCGCGAACGCCTATCCCCCGGGATGGCCCGGTGAGCGATCCCGTCGGCGGGTGGCGGGTCCCCCTCTCGCCGCACTCGGAGCCGGGCGGCTCGACCGACACGCCGAGCATCTGGAACGTGGGGAGGCGGTCTCCAGCGAGATCGTGAACGACGGGTGGATCCGGCACCTCGGACCCGAGAACCTCCCGCAGCCGACCCCCACGGAGGCCGGTCGCACCCTCGCGAGCATCGCCGCCCCGGGTGGATTGACCATGTACGCCCACTACGCCACCGACACCGCGGGGCACCAGTCGGAGGTCGCAGCGGGTGCGGCGGCGCTGGAGCGGGTAGATGCCTTCATCGGGGGCCTGCTGGAGGCGTTGCCGGCGACGCATCGCATACTGGTCGTATCCGATCATGGAAACATCGAGGATGCTCGGGCGGGGCACACCCGAAATCCCGCTCTCGGCCTGGTCGTCGGGGCCGAAGCCGCCTCCGACCCCGCGGCGGCGGAGGGGGCCGAACGCCTCTCGTCGCTCATGGACGTGCCCGGGACGGTACTCGACCTGCTCGGCTGACGCGCCGCCGCCGACCCCGGCCGGACCCCAGCCTGCCTGCGGATCCTAGCCTGCCTGCGGATCCCGGCCTGCCTGACCGACCCCAGCCGCCATGGAGCCGCCCGGACCGATGGCGCACGATGGGTCATGCCTCCCGACACCCGACCGTTCTCGGCCGTCCCCGCGGCGAATAGCGACACGCAGGCCCGCTCCCTCGCCGAGCGCCTGCGCCTCCAGTGGGCATCGCCTCCACTCGAGCCGGACCCTCGGGCCATGCGACTCGTCACGGTAGAGGCCGCGCGCGCACACCGTGTCGTACCGCTCTCCGTGGACGCACGGACGCTGACGGTCGCGACCGCCCGTCCGCTGGACCCCTCCCTCGACGAACTCGGCTTCCGGGTCGGGCGCAGGGTCCGCCTCCTGGTCGCGTCCGACGCGGCGATCGATGAGGGACTCGAGGCGTTCTGCGGCAACGAGATCTCCCGGCTCGCGACCATTCTCGGCGAACGCACCGACCTGGTCGACATCGAGGATTCCGCCACGCTCGAGCGCGCGGCCCGCGCGGCACCACTCGTACGCCTGGTGGACGAGATCATCCGGGAGTCGGCCCGTGCCCGAGCCAGCGACATCCATGTGGAGCCCGGCCGGGCCGCGGTGACGGTGCGGATCCGGGTCGACGGGATCCTGAGACGCGCCTGGTCGCTCCCCCTGGCCGTCCGGACCGCCCTCGTGTCCCGACTCAAGGTGATGGCGGGCATGGATATCTCCGTCCGACGACGCCCGCAGGACGGAAGTCTCCGGCTTCGCGTGCTCGATCGCGAACTCGCATTACGCGTATCGACCCTCCCCTCGGGGGGCAGCGAGAAGGCGGTGATCCGGATCCTCGACTCGGAACGAGCCCCGCTCGACCTCCGGGAGCTGGGGCTCTCCTCCGAAGACGCGGGGCGACTCCGAGACGTCGTGGCCGCCGGTCGGGGCGTGATTCTGGCCACGGGGCCCACGGGGAGCGGCAAGAGTTCGACGCTCCACGCGCTCCTTCACGCGCTCGATCGCGAGGGCCGCAACGTGGTCACGCTGGAGGATCCGGTGGAGTATCGGCTCCCGGGCGTGACGCAGGTGCAGGTCGATCCGCGCAGCGGACTGACATTCCCGGCGGCGCTGCGGGCGGTGCTTCGGCAGGACCCCGATACCGTCATGGTCGGCGAGATCCGCGACGCCGAGACCGCCCGCATCGCGATGGCGGCGGCAGTCACGGGGCATCTCGTGCTCTCCACCCTGCACACGACCGACGCGCCCGGCGCCCTCACGCGTCTGGTCCAGATGGGAGTTCCGGCGTACCTGGTGGCGGGCGGCGTGTCGGCGATCGTCGCGCAGAGGCTGGCTCGCCGGACCTGCTCCCACTGCCGGGGCGCGGCGTGCCCGCGCTGCGACGGCGGACTCAGGGGTCGAACGGGTGTCTTTCAACTGCTGGTGGTCGATGACGCCCTGCGCGACGCCGTGGTGGACGGAGCGTCGACGCCCACGCTCCGGCGCCTCGCCCGCGAGGGGGGGATGCGATCGCTGTCGGAGGATGCACGAAGGCAGGTCGCCGAGCGCAGGACCACGCCCCACGAGATCGTGTCCATCACACGGGGGGATCCGTCCGCGGGTCGACCCTGTTCGCACTGCGCCGGAGGCGTGCCGACCGACGCGGCGGGGTGCCCCTGGTGCGGCCTGGCGACGGTCTCCCGGTGCCGATGCGGGCGGCGACTCGAGCCGGGGTGGAAGTGGTGCCCCGAATGTCGCGCGCCGAAATCCCCGACCTGATCCTCAGCAGTTGCCGCCGCCGAAGCGGCCGGTCTAGACTTCGCTGTCCCGGTTCACGCGTTCCTGCGACCCGCATTCATGTTCGGTCCCGCCAGCTTCCGCAGGATCCTCTTCCTCGCCATCCTGCTCGGTGCCTTCGTGCCCGCGGCGATCGCGATCGGGGGCGGTACGCTGCTGCTGCGAGGGATCGGAGATGCGGCGGGCACCGCCGGACCCTGGTCGGCGGTCGCGGAATCCGGGGGCGAGCTGATCGACGCCGCCCGTGAGGCCGCCCCCGGCGACACCGTGCTCGCACGACTGTCCGAAGAGCACTCGTCGGCTCTCTCCGAATCGGTGCGCCTGTCGAATCTCTACGCGCTTCTCCTCGATCGGACGGGGCAGCTTCTCCCCTTCGTGGCGGGCGGACTCCTGGTGATCATCACGCTGCTCGCGGCGTGGGCGGCCGGCCGATTCTCCGGACGCCTCTCCCGTCCGGTGGCGGAGATGGTGGACTGGACGAAGCGTATCGCAGCGGGTGAGTCGCTGCCGGATGCGCGCGACGGGTCCGCCGAGATCCGCGAGTTCTCGAAGCTCCGTTCGGCCCTTCGGGGCATGGATCGGGAGCTGGCGGAGGCCCGGTCCCGTGAGGTGGAGTCGGCGCGTGTCCGGGCGTGGTCCGAGATGGCACGGCGCGTGGCACACGAGCTGAAGAACCCTCTCACGCCGATCCGGATGAGCGCCTCCGCCCTGAGCCGGGCCGAGGACGCCGCCACCCGCCAGGCGGCCGAGATCATCCTCGAGGAAACGGGCCGACTCGAGGAGCGTGCACGCTCCTTCTCCCGCTACGGCAGACCCCCCGAGGGTCCGGCTGCCGAGGTCGACCTCGATGAGCTTCTCCGCACCCTGGTGCGGCGAGAGACGGGCGACGAGGGTGGCGACGATACGCTCCACCTCGAGGTCGAGGCCGGTCTGCCCCGTGTCTTCGGACACCACGACCCGCTCGAGCGGGCGATCCTGAATCTCGTCGTGAATGCCCGTGAGGCGATGGCGGATGCGGGCGGCCGGGTGACGATTCGGGCACACGGCGAGGGAGAGGAGATCGTGATCGCCGTGAACGATGCGGGACCGGGTGTGCCCCCGGAGCTGATCGACCGGGTGTGGGAGGCGGACTTCACCACGCGGAGCCGCGGGACCGGGCTCGGACTCGCGATCGTCCGCCAGACCGTGGAGGCGCACCGCGGACGTGTGACGGTCCACAATCGTGACGAGGGGGGCGCGTCGTTCCGGATCCACCTTCCGCGCATCGACGCGCACGCACCGCCGGTGCACCGCGACGACGTCCCGACGGACACCTCCGCGAGGCCGGCCGAATGAACGAGATCCTGATCGTGGACGACGAGGGGAATATTCGGCGGTCGCTCCGCGCCCTCCTCGAGGCCGAGGGGTATCGCGTGCGGGACGCGGGATCGGCCGAAGCCGGGCTCGCGGACATCGAGGAGCGGGAGCCCGACGTGGTCCTGCTCGATCTGATGCTTCCGGGAATGACGGGACTCGAGGCGCTCCCGCAGTACCTCGAGCGGGCCCCCGCCACGACCGTCGTGATGATGAGCGGCGAGGCATCGCTCTCCGACGCGGTGGAGGCGACACGCGTCGGCGCATTCCACTTCATCGAGAAACCACTCACCCCCGAGTCCGTGCTGCTCACGGTGAAGGGAGCGCTCGAGGTCAGTCGGGCCCGCGATCTCACACGTGCGCTTCAGGGCCGGCTGGGTCCGGATGCGAATCTGGTGGGTGACTCGGATCCGATGGAAGCCGTTCGGGAGCGCGTGCGACGGGTCGCCCCGACCGACGCCCGGATCCTCATCACCGGAGAGAGCGGGACGGGAAAGGAGCTGGTCGCCACCGCGATTCACGCTCTGTCGCAGCGGAAGGACGCCCCCTTCATTCGGGTGAATTCCGCGGCGATCCCGCGTGAACTGGTGGAAAGCGAGATGTTCGGGCACGAGCGCGGCGCCTTCACGGGCGCGACCGAGCGACGCAGAGGGCGATTCGAACTCGCGGACGGTGGCACGCTCTTCCTCGACGAGATCGGGGATCTGGACGCCTCGGCGCAGGCGAAGCTCCTCCGAGTCCTGGAGTCGGGCATCATCGAACGGGTCGGCGGTGGTCGGCCGATACCCGTCGACGTACGGGTCGTCGCGGCGACGAACCGCGACCTGGAGGAGGAGGTCCGGGCCGGCCGATTCCGGGACGACCTCCGATTCCGTCTCGATGTGGTACCGATCCCGGTTCCCCCTCTCCGAGAGCGAATGGAGGACATCCCCGCCCTCGTCGAGCACGCTTCGCGTCGACTCCGTGAACGCGACGGGGTCACACCGCCCGCCTTCGGTGCTGGAGCGATGGACGTGCTACGCGGGTATGACTGGCCCGGGAATGTGCGTGAACTGTTCAACTGCGTGGAACGAATCGCGATCCTGCACGCGGGGGAGGAGGTGGGTCCCGACGTGATCCGGTCGGTGGTCCGGCACGAGGCGCGAGCAGGCATGGCGTCGGGAGTCGGCGCAGAGGATGACCCGCGCGCCCTCTCGGAACGGCTGGACGACTACGAACGAGATCTCATCCGCGCGGCGCTGGACGCCTCGGACGACAACGTGGCGGAGGCGAGCCGGCGACTTCGGACGGATCGCGCGAACCTGTACAGACGGATGCGTCGCCTGGGTCTGAGGGACGACGACTGACCGCACCAGTTCTCGCCGGGAGTGCCCGGCGATGAATGCACGGAGGCCTGAATGAGCCGGATGCGCATGAAACTCCCAGCCCACGGGCCCGTCGGGGCCCTGCTTCTCGCCTTCCTGCTGCAGGCGGCCGTCGTCTCGCCCGCCTCGGCGCGCCAGGACCTGCTCGCCGGGGACCCTCTCCCACGAGCGGTCGCCACGGACCTCGTCGATTTCCTGAACGACCCCGGGGTCGTCCGGTTCGACGGGCGCGCCTCGATACCTGAGGGGGCCTTGCTGGCAGGGGACGTCGGCGCACTCGATGGATCTCTCACCATTTCCGGTACCATCTCCGGCGGCGTCGTGGTCGTGGGTGGCGATCTCGTGATCACCCCCACGGGCACGATCAGCGGCGACGCCATCGTCGTCGGGGGTCGCCTCCGCGGAGACACCGAACGGATCGAGGGGGAGTTCGTGCGGTACGACGAGACCTTCACCTTCGTCGTGCGGGACGGGCGCGTCGGTCTCCGTGATCCGCCCGATCGGAGGGAAGGCCTCTACCTCGGCGCCTCCCGCATCACCGTCCGGGCGGGTACCAACTACAACCGTGCCGAGGGGCTGCCGATCGTCTTCGGACCGGTGATCGAGAGCCGTGGCGACGGCGCCTTCCGCGTCGAGGCGCTCGCGACCTACCGGACCGAGTCCGGCTTCACCCGGGATCGACTGGGCTACCGGATCGGCGCGGAGCAGCGCTTCGGTTCGCCCCTGACGCTGACGGTTCGCGGGGGGGCGTACTCCGAGGTCGAGCCGATCGAGTACCGCCTCTCGGACGTGGAATCGTCCCTCGCGTCCTTCCTTCTGCACCGCGACTACAGGGACTACTACGAACGGCGCGGATGGAGCGCGGGTCTCGGTCTCGGTGTGCCCTCGATCCCCCTGGATCTGTCGCTCGACTATCGGCGGGAGAAGCACTTCTCGCTCCCGGTGGGGAGTCCGTGGACGCTGGTCCGCAACGACGAGCCGTGGCGGGCGATGCCGCTGGTCGCGGAGGGTACCCAGGAGCTCCTCGATGCCCGGCTCGTCTTCGACACCCGCAACGACGCCGACCACCCGACGGACGGGTGGCTGATCCGCGCAAGCGGGCGTTTCGGCCTCGGTGACGACCCGGCGGTTCCCGGATTTTCGACGAGCCTCGACGGCCCTCTCGGCGACGCGGCCGTGGAGGACGGTGGCTTCTCGACAGGGTCTCTGGACGTTCGGCGGTACGCACGCGTCGACCCCTGGTCGCATCTGGCCTTCCGTGGCTTCGTCGCCGGATCGCTGGACGGCGAGGTTCTCCCGCCACAGTACCAGCACGCGCTGGGTGGAGAGGGGGCGCTGCCGGGGCTGTCCCTCTTCGACCTCGACTGTGGGGCCCGAGACGCGGTCGTGCTCGCGCAGCGTGACGACGACCGAGAGGCCTACCCGTACTACGGCTGCGATCGCGTGGCGCTGTTCCAGGTCGAATTCCGAAAGGCATTCCGCTGGGATCTCGAGCTGGGCCCCGACGAGGACGAGTGGGACGACTGGTCGTGGTACCCCAGGATCGATCTCTCGCCCGCCTTCTCCGTCTTCGTGGAGGGTGGGCGGGGGTGGTCGGCCGGTCCTTCACGCCCGGATACGCCACGCGGCGCCGACGCCGGCCTGGGCCTCCACCTGGGAGACATATCCTTCTACTGGGCCTATCCGCTCGAGGGCGGCGACGAGCGGGTCAACTTCTTCGTGCGGCTCTCCCGCCGCTTCTGACCCTCCACCCTTGTCGAACGCCCTCCTCCGACGTCTGCTTCCGGGCGTGCTCGCGCTGCTGCTGTGCAGCGCCGGACCGGCTGTGGCCGTCGCCCAAGAGGACAGCCCACGCCCCGCGTCGGTCTCCTTCGACATGGACGAGACCCGGCTGATGTTCGACTTCGGGGATGTGCTGCTGGACGGGGGACTCCGACGCGCACTCGAGCAGGGCCTTCCGCTCCGGATCCGGGTGGAGGCGGAGCTGTGGCGGGACGGTTTCTTCGACCGCCAGGAAGGCGAGGCGGAGTGGGGGGCGAGCGTCGTGCTCGATCCGGTGGCGCGGGAGTACGAGGTGGCCGTGGCGGGCGAGGGAGTCATCGGTCGCCACGTCACGCTCGCGGAGGTCACGGACGTGCTGGAGGACGCCTTCGCCATGCGGCTGCGCCCGGCCCGCGACGCCCGCTACTACTATCTCGCCGAGCTCGAAGTCGAGACGCTGTCGCTGTCCGACCTCGACGAACTCCGCCGCTGGCTCGGAGGTGACGTGGCCTCGGCGGTCCGGGGGGACGACGAGGTGGAGAACGTCATCGCAACGGGCGTCCGTCGGATCTTCGTCAGGGCGCTGGGCCTGCCGGCCCGTCGTGAGCGGCTGCGGACCCCGACGTTCGACTGGGATCCGTCGTCCGGCGTGGTCACTCCCGGGAGCTGACGGCTCCGGGGCCCCGGAGAAATCGACCGGGGCGCGCGTCCGTGAGTTCGCCGTCCACCATCACCGGCACACCATTCACCAGTACATGCTCGATCCCGCGGGAAAGGCGGTGCGGATCGGTGTACGTGGTCACCTCCCCGATCCTCTCCGAGTCGAAGATCACGAGGTCCGCGAAGTAGCCTTCCCGAAGGAGCCCCCGCTCGTTCAGTCCGACGCGGTCCGTCACCGCCGACGTCATCTTCCTCACCGCCTCCTCGAGCCCGATCACGCCCTCCTCGCGAACATACAGGCCGAGGATGCGTGGGTACGTCCCGTACGTCCGGGGGTGCGTCATTCCGGTGGCGGTCGTCGGATCGCGCACACCGGAATCCGACCCGATCTTGATCCACCGCTGACGGAGCTTCTTCCGCACGTTCTCGTCGCTCATGGCGAAGTAGACCATCCCGGCGTTCCCCTCGTCGATCAGGAGGTCGATCACCGCCTCCGCCCACGGGAGACCCCGTCGGTCGGCCAGATCGGCCAGAGTCGCACCGATCAGGTCCCGGTTCCGATCGGAGACGCCCACGATCATCGCCCCCTCCGGCGTCGATAGCCGGCACCAGTTCTCGTACGCGTCCGGGGGGCCGGTCATGTCGGCGACGATGCGCGCACGCGCCTCCGAATCGCGCAGGTTGTCGCGCAGTCGGCCGTCCGCGCTCGCCCACGGCGGGAGGCAGGCCTGGAGGCTCGTGGAGGCAGCCGTGTACGGATAGATCGCGGCCTGCACGTCGATCCCCTCGGCTCGCGCCCGGTCGATGCGCGCGATGGCGTCGTCGAGGAGTCCCCAGTTGTCCGTGCCGGCGGCCTTCAGGTGATACAGCTCCACCGGCACCGACGCGCGACGCCCGATTTCGATCGCCTCGTCGACGGCGCCGAGAAGTCCATACGACTCGCTGCGGATGTGCGAGATGTAGACGCCGCCGTGATCCGCCACGACCCGGGAGATCTCGGCGAGCTCGTCCGTACCGGCGTAGGCACCCGGCGGATAGATCAGCGCGGTGGCGACACCGAGCGCACCGTCCTGCATGGCCCGGGTGGTCACGGCGCGCATGGTGTCCAGCTCGGCGACCGATGGACGCCCCTCCCGGAAGCCCATCGCATACCGGCGCACCGTCGTGCCTCCGATGAAGGAGGCGACGTTCACCGCCACGCCCCCGGTCTCGATCTCCTCGAGCCACCCACCGAATCGGTCCCACTCGACCGAACGGCGCACCGCCGTGGTGTCGGATGGATCGGGCGGCCCCTCGTTGTAGGCCTTCCACGGTGCGGGCGTGTTGGACTCACCCATGATCTCCGTGGTGACGCCCATGTACAGCTTGCTCACCGCACGACCGTCGCGGAGCAGCGCCTCGTCGGACTGGCCGTTCAGGTCCACGAAGCCGGGCGCGACCACGTCGCCGTCCGCGTCGATCACCTGTTCGGCTCCAGCCGGATCGAGCATCCCCGGAGGCGCGATCCGCACGATCCGGTCGCCCTGCACGGCGACGTCGGCCCACCGCCATGGATTCCCGGTCCCGTCGACGAGGCGGCCACCGGTGACGAGGAGGTCCCAGCCGCCCGACGTGGGGGTCACCCCCTCCGGAGCGGTCCCGGACGAACAGGCTGCGGCGGCGAGGGCGATCAGCGCGACGGAGGCCGGCGTCCGCCCGAAACGCCCGAGCCGGTGGAGCGCCACCCGCATCACGATTCGACCACCTCCTTCCGGACCGCCGCCGTGCGGATGCGATCGACCCTGGGACGCACCCCGATCCCGGGCGCGTCCACCGGGCGGATGTGCCCTCGTTCCGACAGGTCCCATTCGGGCTCCACGATGTCCTCCTCCCAGTAGCGCCGGCTCTCCGATATGTCTCCGGGCAACGTGAAGCCGGGCAGCGTCGCCAGAGCGACGTTGTGGCCGCGACCGATACCCGACTCGAGCATTCCGCCCACCCACACGGGCACGTTGCGGCCCCGGCAGAGGTCGTGGATCGCGATCGCGTTGGTGAAGCCTCCGACCCGACCCGGCTTCACGTTGATGATTCCGCATGCCACGGCGTCGAGCGCGTGAAGGGCATCGGCGGGCTGCCGGATCGACTCGTCCAGACAGATCGGTGTCTTCAGCTTCCTCTGCAGCGTCGAATGCTCGCGAATGTCGTCGTGCGCGAGCGGCTGCTCGATCATCATGAGATCCACCGGATCGAATCTGCGGAGGTGATCCAGATCGTCGAGCGAGTAGGCCGAATTCGCGTCGACCATCAGCGCGGCATCGGGAAACTGGTCGCGTACGCCCTCCACCATTTCGACGTCCCGGCCGGGCTTGATCTTCATCTTGATCCGCTCGTAGCCGGCCTCGATGTAGCCGGTGACCTTGTCGAGGAGTGCCGCGTCGCTCTCCTGGAGCCCCACGGAGACTCCGACCGGTACTGCACGCATGGATCCGCCGAGGGTCTCGGCCAGAGGTCGCTCCTCGAGACGTGACCAGAGTTCCCAGGTGGCCATCTCGATGCCCGCCTTGGCCATCGGATGCCCACGCACCCACGACATCGCCCCGAGCACGTCGGAGGGGTGCCGGAGCTCGCGACCGACGACGGAGGGGGCGAGGAAGTCCCGCAGCACGTGCCACGCCGTCTCGGTCGTTTCGTAGGAGTAGGCGGGGTCCTCGGCGGCCACGCACTCGCCCCACCCGGTCTCGCCCTCCCCATGCACCGTCACCACGATGATGGAGCGCTCCTCACGCCCGCCCGAACTGATTTCGAACCGTTCGCGCAGCGTGAGAGGCACGATGCGGAGTTCGATTCGTTCGATTCTGACGCTGGTGTTCATGGCCGGCGGGCGGAGGGGGGCGAGTCGGGAACTCCCGAGTCGGCACGCGTGCCGTAGTAACTCTCCTGGAGCAAGCGGTATGCCGTCGCACCGTCGGAGGTCCTCGTCATGCCCGCCACGGCCCACCCGGCATCGACTGCGGGTGCCAGCGCGGCCCGTGTCGCGACACGCCAGGCCCACGCCAGCTCCGGATAATCACCCTTGAGGAGCTGCAGATTCCCGGGCACCGGAACGCGATACTCGCTCTCCTGCCGGGGAGTGGCGACACGCGGGTCGTCGAGGTCGACCATGGGGCGCCCTCCGCCGGACACCTGGAACGCGTACACCGGCTCCCGCTCCGGCCAGGACCGCGGGGCGAGCGAACCCTCGTCCGCGGCATCCACGACCCGTCCCTCCCTGAGGTTCCAGCGGGCCAGGAGGCGATCCGTGCCGATCCCGGAGTGCAGCGGCGAGGTCGAGGCACCGTACATCTCCATCACGTAGAGGTCGCCGACCGCACCGAGACGCTCGAGGTTGAGCCAGCCGTTCCGAGCCTCCAGGGGGTCCCACGTCCACTGCATGGTCCGGGCACCCGCCTCCAGCGCCCGTTTGCGCTGGTGCCACTTCAGGCGACGTCCGATACCTTCGTCCCGGATGTCTGCCCGGACCGCCAGAATATCCGACCAGTGGACCAGTTCCCCCGCCCGCACACCGGTGATTCCGAAGACGAACCCCAGCATCTCGCCACCCCGGAAGGCCCCGGCCGCCACGCCCCCGACCCCCTGCGCGACCTTCTGGAGAGATGCCGGGACACCCTCCGTGAACCCCGGGCCCCAGATCTCGTCCTGGAAGGCGAACGCCGCCCGATACTCCTCCATTCCGGCGAGATCGCGGATCACCACCTCGGTCATCGATCCACCGGAGCGGCGAGCAGGGCGGCGAAGAGAGCGAGGCGGTCGGGGATCCGGGCGATCACGAGGTGCTCGTGGTCAGCGTGCGCCCCGTCGCCCACGACACCGAGACCGTCGAGCGTCGCGGTCAGCGGGCTCAGCGTGTTGCCGTCCGACCCGCCGCCGACGGTGGCCTCGCCGATCTCGAGGCCCAGTTCCTCCGCGGCCCGGGATGCGAGGGTCCAGAGGCGGCGGTTTCGAGGTGTCCGCTCGAAGGGGGGACAGACCCGGCCGCCTTCGACCAGCAGCTCGACGCCGTCGACCTCGGACCGGAGCCCCAGAATCGCTGCCTCCATCTCGTCGGCGGCCTCCACCGTCGGCACCCGCACATCGACTTCCGCCTCGGCGTGGGCCGCGATCACGTTGGCCCGGGTCCCGCCGCGAACGGTGCCCACGTTTACCGAAATCCCCTCGTCGAGGCGGGCGAGCGCATGGAGGCGGAGAGTCGCGAAGGCCAGCGCCTGAATGGCGCTTCGACCGCGTTCCGGGTCGAGCCCCGCGTGGGACGAGCGCCCCCGTGCCGTCACCCGGAATCTGAGGATCCCCTTCCGAGCGGTCTTGATCAGGCCGCGCTCACCGAGGGCCGGCTCCGCCACGAGGGCGCGTTCGACCACCCGCCCGAGCCGACGGACATGCCGTTTCGAGTCGGCGCTGCCCGTCTCCTCGTCGGAGTTCAGGAAGAAGATCGGTGTCACGGCAGGGGCGCGACCCACGTCGTCGAGCACGTCGAGGGCGACGATGGCCTGCGCCACACCCCCCTTCATGTCGAAGACGCCGGGCCCGTGCAGGCGACCCTCCTCCGTCCGCACAGGCATGCTCTGGAGCGTCCCCACCGGCCACACGGTGTCGAGATGCCCGATGATCAGCTGGAGCGGATCACCCCGCCGGCGGCCCCGCGGCACCGCCAGCAGGTGTCCCCCCTCGTGCGTCGTGCGGGTGGAGGCGGGAATCCGCCGCACCCGGAAGCCACGACGCTCGAACTCGGGCGTGATCCGGTCGAAGGCTCGGGCGACCGCCTCGCCATCGCCCGTGGGAGACTCGATCGTCGCGAGATCCCGGACGAGCCGAACCACCCGATCGGCCCGACCTCGTGCAGCCTTCATCAGCGGGTGGTCCGTTCCGGAATGGGCCGACGCGGCCGCGTCGCCCGTCACCTCGGGGGCGTCCGCAGGGCCCGGGCCGCCCGTCATCGTGACCCTCGCTCGGCACCGCCCGCATCGTCCAGGCGTCTGTAACTCTCATCGAGGAGTTCGACAGGATGGACCACGCCCATGTCCGCTCCGGCCAGGATGAGTCCCGCTCCGATCTGCATCATGCACCCCGGATTTCCCGTGGCCACACACGGCGCACCTGTGGCCCGCACCTCGGACACCTTCCGCTCGCCGATGGCACCCCCGAGTTCCGGGTGTGTCATCCCGTAGATGCCGGCCCCTCCACAGCATGCGTCCGGGTCTGCGACGGTCCGCACCTGGAGCCCCGGAATCGCGGCGAGCACCGTCTCCGTGGCCGCGTCGGCGCGCTGCGCATGCTTCAGATGACAGGGGGGGTCGTAGGCGACGTTGCGGCGCACCTCGCCGCCCTTGAGCGGACCCCGGTCCGCCAGCACTTCGGTGACATCGCGCACCCGCTCCGAGAAGGCGGCGGCGCGATCCGCCCACGCGGGGTCGTCCGCGAGCCACTCGCCGTACTCCTTCATCGCGGCTCCACATCCCGCGGCATCCGTGACGACCAGATCCACGTCGAGCCGCTCGGCCTCGGCGATTCGGCGGCGGGCCAGATCCAGTGAGCCGTCATGGTCCCCCGCATGTGCGTGGAGCGCTCCACAACATCCTCCGGCGCCCATGCGGACGACCGCGCATCCGTTCCTGGCGAGAACGCGCTCGGAGGCGTCGACGACCCGCGAGAACAGGCTCCCCTGCACACAGCCGGGGAGCAGCGCCACCGCGGGTCCGTCGCCACGCACCATCGGCGCGGAGGCGGGAGGTGCGGACCCGGCCGACGACGGCGCCGAGTCGGGCTGCGGGGGCTCGGGCTGCGGGGGCACGGACGCGGGCCGGGTAGATGCAGATCGCGAACGGGTACCCCGACCGGCCGACCCGTCCGAAGCCTCGAGCATCGCCGCGGCGAAACGACCGGCGCGCCCCTTCGGCCCGGAGGGCGCCAGCCTCCGGACGAGTCTCGGTACGCCAAGCGCGCGCGCCACCCTCGCAGCGGTGAGAGAGGCCCGCAGAATCATCGGGCTCTCGAACACACGCAGCATCAGGTCGATCACGGGACCCGCGGTCCGCTCCCGTGCGGGGCGGGCGGCGCGGGCCACCTGACGAGCCGACTCGAGCAGCGATCCGTACGGGACGCTCGACGGGCAGACCGGTTCGCACGCACGGCATCCGAGGCATCGGTCCATGTGCGTCTGGAAGGCGTCACCCGCCGGATCGAGGCGCCCCTCCGCGACCGCGCGCATCAGGTGGAGCCGACCGCGTGGCGAATCCGCCTCGTCGCCGAGCTCCCGATAGGTCGGACAGGCCGGGAGGCAGAAGCCGCAGTGCACGCAGGTCAGTAGCCCCTCTTCCACTCCATCCACACGCTGTGCCAGCGCGTCGATCGGCGAATGGCCGCCTCGGTGGGAGTCACTCACGACGCCGCCTCGTGATCCCGAACGGATGCGGTCTTCGCGTCACCGTGGAAGACTGCCACGACCCGCTGCGTGATGGCCTCGGCAGCCTCGGCGGAAGAGTCGGCGGCCAGCGTCGCCGTCCAGACGGCTCGGCGGACGTCCTCCGGACCGCGCAGAAGGGCGCACCCCCCGCCCTCACGGCCCATGGCACCCGCGAGATCACGCCAGAGGGCCGGTTCACGGGCGGGTGGCGGGTCCGCATCCTCGCCGCCCCGGGGCCCGGCGGCCTCCGTCGCGAGCCGGCCACGACGCAGCGTCGGGTCCCAGGCCCAGCGTATTCCCGGCAGGGAGCCCACGACCTCCGCGAAGCGAGCGCCCTGTCCGGTAGCCACACCGGGGCGCACATCGGCGACGATCGCACCGTCACCCACCCGTGCCTCGCCGTCCGGATCCGGTCCATCCAGCTCGAAGGACGCCACGAAGTCACCAAGGGCGTCCGGCCCCGACTCCTGCGCCGAAGGCGATCCGCGGACCTCGACGAGACGACGCCGCTCGTGATCCACCCACGCCCTGCGACCGCTCAGGAGCACGGCGTGTCCGGTCGACGTGATCACCTGCGGATGCGGCCAGCCCGGCAACGCCCGCCATCCGTTCGCGGCCGGCCAGCGGAGAACCTCGATCGCCTCGGGCGACGGATAGGCCCGCAGCGTGACCTCCTCCACACGACCCAGGGCTCCCTCCCCGACGAACAGTCCGAGCAGATCGAACCCGGCGACGTTCTTGACGACGCGGCCGCCGAGGTGGAGTCGACGCCCATCCGGCGTCCGAACGGTCGCGCCCAGCACCGACTCGCGCATCGGGCCCCACATCGCCTCCAGCGGCCCGAGTCCACGACGAAGCGCTTCGTCGGTCGTGAGGTCGGGTCGGGCAACCGCGATGGGCGACCACTGGCCCTCGGCGGCCATCGCGGCCCGTACCTCGCCCCACGGCACGGAGCCGGGAGCCCGGACCGAGAGATCCGGCGGACTCACCTCGATGCCGGTGACGGCCGGCGGCGGCACGAAGTCGGCTCCCGCGTCGGCGTCGGCGGTCGTGTCGTCGGGGAGAACCTTTCCGGGATTCCAGCGAAGGTCCGGATCGAATGCGTCCCGTACGGCACGCATGGCGTCGCGCTCGTCGGGTCCCGCGATCAGGCGAACGTACTGCCGTTTGTCCATTCCCACGCCATGCTCCCCGGTGATCGTTCCGCCTGCATCGACGCACAGCTTCATGATCTCGCCCGCCGCCCGTTCGACGCGCTCCGTCACCTCGGCGTCGCGGCGATCGTAGAGGATGTTGGGGTGGAGGTTGCCGTCCCCCGCGTGGAAGACGTTGGCGATCCGCAGGTCGTACCGGACCGCGATCTCGTCGATGCCGCGCAGCACCTCCGGGAGCACCGAGCGGGGCACCGTGGCGTCCTGCACCATCAGATCGGGTGCCAGGCGACCCATCGTACCGAAGGCCTTCTTCCTGCCCTGCCACAGACGGAGTCGCTCCGCATCGTCGGTGGCCCGGCGAACCTCGGTCGCACCGGCCCGCAGACAGTGCGTCTCGGCGCGGTCCGCATCCGCATCCAGCTCGAACTCGTTCCCGTCGAACTCCACGACCAGGGCCGCACCGACGCCGCGCGGGTATCCGGCACGGAACGGACTCGACTCCACGGCCGTGATGGTATGACGGTCGACGATCTCGAGGGCGGCGGGCAGGAGCCCGTCGGAGATGATCGCCGTCACCGCCTCCCCCGCCTCCGCGGTCGTCTCGAACAGGCCCAGGAGCGTCCTCACTCCCTCGGTTTCGGGAACGAGACCCAACTCGATCTCCGTGACCAGGCCGAAGCATCCCTCGGACCCGATGACCGGTCCCAGAAGGTCGGGCGCATCCCCACGGGGACGGTGTGCGCCGCCCAGCTCCACCCGTCGGCCGGAGCCGTCGATCAGCGTCAGACCCTGCACGTACCTCCGCGTCACGCCGTACTTCAGGCAGTGAGGCCCACCGGAGTTCTCCGCGACGTTCCCCCCGAGCGTGCAGGCCGCCTGCGACGAGGGATCCGGAGCGTAGACCAGCCCGTACGGTCGGACCAGCGCCGCGAGCTGGGAATTCAGCACCCCGGCCTGGACTCGCGCGCGGCGACGGTCCGGATCGAACTCGAGGATCCGGTTCATCCGTGCGGTGCCGAGCATCACGCTGCCGGGGGCGGCCACGGCCCCACCGGACAGACCGGTGCCCGCGCCTCTCGGCACGATCGCGAGCCCCGCGGCGTGGACGGCCCGCACGACCGCGGCGGCTTCCTCCGTGTCGGCGGGAAGCACGACGGCGCGGGGTGTCTGATGGAACCGGCCGAGCGCATCGGTCTCGTAGACGAGCAGGCGCTCCGGGTCCGACACGACAGCCGCCTCACCCACGATATCCCCGAGGCGTCGGGCGAGATCGGGTGCGAGCGTGTCGCCGGAGGTCGGCGTAGGTACGACGGGGTGCGCGGAGGAGGAGGTCATCCCCCTTGATCTAGTCCTGCCCGGCGGCCGTGTCCACATGGTGCAGCAGTGCGCGGAGAGAAGCTTCGGCCGCGGAGCGCACTCGGTTCGGTACGGAGTCCCCGTAGATCCTCCGGTAGATCTCGTCGAAGCCGGCCCGGGGTCGAGCGCTTCGCACCTGTTTCACCGCCGCGATCCGCGCCTCACGATGCGCGCGGTAGCGGCGCAGAAGCGGACCCGGGTCCTCGATGATCGGCCCGTGCGACGGGTGGATCGAGCGGGGAGCCAGCGCCTCGATCCGGTCGAGTGACGCGAGGTAGTCGGCGACGCATCCGGGATATTCGGCCACCCAGGTCGTGTCTCCGCTGCCGAGGACGAGGTCGCCGGCGAATACCGTCTCCCACTCCGGGTGATGAAACGCGAGGTGGTCCCTCGTGTGGCCGGGCGTCGGCACACAGACCAGATCCCCGGCATCGGTCTCGACCCGTTCTCCCTCCGCCAGCGGGCGAGCCGCGGGGTGACCGGAGCCCACGACCGTCACCCCGGGTGCACCATCGCTCGAGACGTCCGGTCGTGTGTGGGACGACGCATCGGCCGGGGCGTCCGCCATCCTTCTCAGAAGGGCATCGACGGCCCCGGTGTGATCGGGGTGCCCGTGAGTCAGCACCACCGTGACGTGGTGGGCGCCAACGAGGGATTCGACGACGGCCCCGACGTGGTCGTCCACGTCCGGGCCGGGGTCGATCACGGCCACACGCCGGACCCCCAGGATCCAGGTGCGTGTGCCGCTCAGCGTGAAGGGGCCGGGGTTGTCGGCGCGGATCGAGCGAAGCCCGTCCACGACACCGGTCCCCGTGCTCCGATCAGCGGCGTTCGGCCGCGATCTGCTCGGCGAGCTTGTCCCCGATCGCCGAGATCTCCTTCTCGTCGTCCTCGGTGAATGCCGCCTCGTCCGAGGAATCGATGTCGATCTGACCGAAGATCTGATCGCCCGCACGAATCAGGACCACCATCTCGGAACGAACGTCCGGATTGCAGGCGAGGTAGTTCTCCGCCTCGGTCACGTCGTTCACGATCTGGTTCGCCTTCTCGGCGACCGCCGTGCCGCACACGCCGGTCCCGACCGGGATCTTCGCGTGCTCGGTAGGAGCGCCCACGTAGTTGTGGAGCCAGAGCTCGTTCTTTTCCTCGTTGAAGAGATAAACGCCCACCCAGTCGAACCGGGGATCGGACTTGTTGATCTGCTTCACCGCGTTGCGCAGAAGGGCGTCGGAGAGGTGTCCCTCGTCCCGAAGCCTCTGCAGGTCGTGTACGACGGTCGTCCCGTCAAGCATCGTGTCTCCTGACTTCATTGGTTCGCGAAGTGCCGCCGTGGACCGTCCACGGGGTACCGTCGCAGGCCCGAAGTGCCGCGAATCGGGGCTCCGGGCGAGCGTTCTAGATAGCCTTGAAGGGTAGAAACGCCCCGGAAATGCGTCAACGGATGGCGACCCAGCACCTCCGGGGGCAGCCCCACCCGCCATCATCTCGGCGTGAAGTCCGTGTCCGGCTCGAGCGACCGCACGAACGCCGCCAGCAGACGGGCGGTGGCACCCACATCGGCGAGGCTCACCACCTCGTTCGGCGAGTGCATGTAACGATTCGGGACGGACACGAGGCCCGTCGGAATGCCGCTCCGCACGAGCTGGATCCCGTCCGCGTCGGTGCGCGTCATGCGCGGCGACGCCTGGATCGTGTGATCGATGCCCTCGGCCTCCGCCACCTCCACGAGACGCTCGAACACCTCGGGGTGCGCGGCCGATCCGCGGCTCAGGACCGGCCCACCGCCCAGCTCGTGGTCGCCGTGCTCCTTCTTCTCGATGTCCGGGACGTCGGTGCTGAAGGTGACGTCCACCACCAGAGCCACATCCGGCTCGAGATCGTATGCACTCGATCGGGCGCCACCGCCCTGGTAGCCGATCTCCTCCTGCGCCGTCGCGACCGCCCACGCTCCCGCATGCTCCGCCGGCTCCTGCTTGAGGAGACGGAGCGCCTCGAGCACCACGAACGCGCCGATGCGGTTGTCGATCGCCCGGCTCGCGATCCGATCCCCGGCCAGGCGGACCAGACCCACGTCCACGACCATCGGATCACCCACGCGCAGACCGAGGTCCTTCGCCTCGTCCAGCGACCGCGCACCCACGTCGACCCAGAGCTGCTCCATCTTCGACGCCTTCGAGGCCTCGTCGTCCTTCATGAGGTGGATCGCCTTCTTCCCGACGACGCCGGGCACGTCTCCACCCTTCGCGAGGATCCGCACGCGTTGACCGACCAGCACCTGTGGGTCCCACCCCCCGATGCCGTCGACGTAGAGGAACCCCTGGTCGTCGATGTGGGTGGTCTGGAGGCCGATCTCGTCGATGTGGCCGGCCAGCATCACCCGTGGTCGGGCTTCCGTATTCATCCCCGCGTGGGAGTTGCCGATCCGGTCGATGCGGATCTCGTCTGCGAACGAGCCCGCCTCCTCCCGCCACACCCGGGCCGCCCGCTTCTCGAAGGTGGAGGGACCGTGGGCGTCGAGGAGTCGATTCAGGAACGCTTCATTCATCTGTCGGGTGAGCCGTTGGAGTCGTGAGTGGGTACGGCGCCGCGGTGCCGAAGGGCGAGGCGGAGGTCAGGATACCCGGTCGTCCTCGTCGAGTCGAATCTCGTGCCGGGGATCCAGCGGATGATCGTCGTCCACACCCCCGGGAGCCTCCCGGTCCGCCGGATCGCCGCCGATGTCCCCGGAGCCGAATCCGAATCCACCCGAGCCACCGAACGCCCCGAATCCCCCCATCCGGACCTGAATCCGTCCATCCTCGACCCGCTTCCTGATCTCGCGGATCGCCGCCCGCCGCAGAAGGGCGCGGGTCGGCGGGAAGAGGAGGGAGAATCCAGCGATGTCGGTCAGGATTCCGGGGGTCAGCAGGAACGCCCCGCCGACGAGGATCGCCAGCGCGTCGATCGCCGCGGTACCCGGCATGCCGCCTTCGGCGATGTCCCTCTGAACCCGCCGAATCGCGCGGAGGCCCTCGCGTCTCGCGAGAGCTGCACCGGCAACTCCGGTCACCAGCACGATCAGGATCGTCGGGAATGCGCCGATCCACTGCCCGACCTGAATGAGCAGGGCGAGCTCGATGAGCGGCACGAGGACGAAGAGCAGGAAGAGCATGTGCGGGGCCGGTGCATGGTGATCGACTGGCCCCTTCAGGAACACCCCCCGGACGGGGGTGTTGCACGACGTTCGCCGTGTCCGCCTCACAAAAAGGCGGGCGCCGCACCTGACGGACAGCTGCCGGGGCCGATACACGCCCCACGGTGGGGGTCCACGGCTTCGCCACACCCATGGAGCAGACGTACTTCCGGAAGGGCTTCGGCCTCAAGGCCGAGGTCCGGCCGCTGATCGACGCCGAATATCATTCTGCCATCGTCGAGCGTATCCGCGCCCGCGGGTACGAGGATACGATCGGCGACGTGACGGTCCGCCTCGCGCAGGAGTTCGGCTTCTGCTACGGGGTCGATCGAGCGGTCGACTACGCGTACGAGACCGTCCACAAGTTCCCCGACAAGAAGATCTACCTCGTCGGTGAGATCATCCACAATCCGCACGTGAACCGGCGGATGACGGAGATGGGCATCGAGTTCATCTACCCGGAGGACGACGGCTCCTTCGACTTCGGGCATGTAGGGGGTGACGACGTGGTGATCCTCCCGGCCTTCGGTGTGACGATCCACGACTTCAACCGTCTCAAGGAGATCGGCTGCATCCTCGTGGACACGACATGCGGCTCGGTGCTCCACGTCTGGAAGCGGGTCGAGGGCTACGCGAAGGACGGGTTCACGGCCATCATCCACGGCAAGTATCAGCACGAGGAGTCCCGCGCGACCGCCTCCCAGGCGCTCAAGTACGAGGGCGGGAAGTACCTCATCGTCCGCAACATGGACGAAGCCATGCTCGTGTGCGATTACATCGCGAGGCGGGATGGGCACATGACCCGCGAGGAATTCATCGATCGCTTCGGCGGCGAGAAGTCCTCGGACGACTTCGATCCCGACGAGGACCTGCTGAAGATCGGCGTCGCGAACCAGACCACGATGCTGGCCAACGAGTCGATGGCGATCGGGGCGCGCGTCAAGGAAGCGATGATGGAGCGCTGGGGTGAGGAACACGCCGAAGAGCACTACCGGACCTTCGGCACCATCTGCTCGGCCACCCAGGAGCGTCAGGACGCCGTGAAGGAGATGATGCAGGATCCGCCGGACATCATGCTCGTCATCGGTGGCTACAACTCCTCCAACACCAATCACCTGGCGCACATGTGCCGCGAATACACGACCACGTACCACGTCGAGGATGCGCCCTGCATCGACGTGGACGAGGGGACGATCCGGCACAAGCCCGTGCTGAGTGCGACCGCGCCGGAGAACCTCGAGACGGACTGGCTTCCGGAGGGTCCGTTCTCACTCGGTCTGACCGCAGGCGCATCCACGCCGAACAACAAGATCGGCGAAGCGCTGGTCCGGGTGCTCGAGATCCGCGGGATCGACGTGGCGGCGATCGCCGACGAGGCGGTCGGCCGCGAGGGCCCCGAGCCGGCAGAGGCCTGAGCGACCCGGGCTCGCGAGTGGACGGCACCGGGGAGACCTGCACGTAGCGTGCAGCGCGCAGAATCGCTGTATGTGGGCGAGGCTTCGAACGCGTCTCCGGTCTCGGCAGCGAGGACCGCGTGGCGCAGGTCATCAACCGAGGGGAGCCCCCGTCGAGCGGAAAGGCGTTCTCGCAACGGGCGACTGGTGTCGGGAGCCCCGTGAGAGGTGCGCCAGCCCCCGACGCTCCCCCTCGCGCTAGTCGGCCAGCGACTTCCCCAGCTTCTTCAGGAGGCCCCTGAGCGTCTCCTGCTCACTCTCGTCCAGCGCACTCATCTGATCCGTCACGAAGTCGGTGTGGTCGGGGAACACATCGGATACCAGATCCTGCCCGTCCGCCGTGAGGCATGCGAGAACGACGCGCCGATCCTGCCGGGAGCGAATTCGCTCCACGAGACCCTGCTCCGCGAGGCGGTCCATCACGTAGGTGATGTTCCCGCCGGTGACGAGCAGCTTGTCCGCCAGTTCGCCGAGCGGAAGTGGGCCGACGTGGTACAGCGCCTCGAGGACACCGAACTGCGGCGTGGTGAGTCCGTAGTCCGCGACCTTCCCCGCCACGAGGCGGGACATGGTCGAGTAGCAACGCGCGAGAGCGATCCAGAGGCGCAGCGCCCGCTCCTCGTCATCGCCCCAGTCGCGTTCCGCGACGTCGCTCACCGCCTCGGCGAGCCGATCCTCCATCGGGCCTCCCTCTCCCTGTCGCAGCGAGGCGTCAGAAGTGGATGGCGCGACCGAGGGCGTTGAGCGCGCCCTCCGCGACACCCTCGGACAGCGTCGGGTGGGGGTGCATGGCGAGTTCCATCTCCTCCACGGTCGATTCGAGGTGCCGCCCGAGCACGAACTCGGCGATCAGCTCGGTCGCGCTGGGACCCACGATGTGGGCCCCGAGGATCTCGGAATACTTGGTGTCGCGGATGACCTTGATGAACCCATCCGCGTGCCCGTGTGCCACGGCCCGACCGACCGCCACCCACGGGAGCTTCCCGACCTGGATCTCGTAGCCGGCCTCCCTGGCTTGCGCCTCGGTCATCCCGATGGAGGCTACCTCGGGGTGGCAGTACGTGCAGTTGGGCACGTTGTCGTAGTCCACCAGGTGGTGCCCCTCACCGGCGATGTGTTCGGCGCAGACCACGCCCTCGTGCATCGCCTTGTGGGCCAGCAGCTGGCGGCCGGCACAGTCGCCGATGGACCATACGCCGTCGATGTTGGTGCGCATCTGGGCATCGACCTTCACGAAGCCCCTGTCGTCGGTCTCGACCCCGGCGGCGTCGAGCCCGCAGTCCTCCGTGTTGGGCACGCGGCCGACGGCGGACAGAACCTTGTCCACGGTGAGAGTCCGGTCCTCGCCCTCCGAGTCGGTGAAGGTGACGGCGATGCCATCCTCCCCGACGTCGTACTTCTGGAATCGTGCCCCCGTGTGGATGTCCATGCCGCGCTTCCTGTAGGTGCGCTCCATGAACTTCGAGACCTCGGCGTCTTCGAGCGGGAGGATCCGGTCGAGTGCCTCCACGATCGTGATCTTCGACCCGAACGCCTCGTACACGTCGGCGAACTCCATCCCGATGGCGCCGGCACCCACGATGAAGAGATGGCCGGGTGCCTCCTTCTGATGGAGCGCACCGGTGCTCGAGAGGATGTGCTCCTCGTCGATCTTCAGCGTCGGAAGATCACGAGGGCGTGAGCCGGTCGCGATGACGATGTTCTTTCCCGAGACCACGGTCTTCTCGCCGTCGTTGTCGATCTCGACCTCGCCGCCGCCCTGCAGGCGGCCCCAACCCTCGAGGTGGGTCACCCCGTTCTTCTTGAACAGGCCACCGATCCCCCGGTTCAGCTGGTTCGCGACCCTGCGCGACCGCTCCTGCGCCGGCCCCATGTCGAACCTGAGGTTGTCGGCGACGATCCCGTGCTGCGCGCCCTCCTTCATGTCGTTCACGAGGAGAGCGCTCGTGAGGAGTGCCTTGGTCGGAATACACCCGATGTTCAGGCACACGCCGCCGAGCTTCTCGGCCTCCACGCACGCGACGTCGAGCCCCAGCTGTGCGGCGCGGATCGCCGCCACGTATCCACCCGGACCGCTGCCCACCACCACGAGATCGAATTCGGTCTTGTCGGCCACTGTGTAGCTCCACTTGATTCGGGCCGGAACGAAGGATCCGGCCGGTCTTCTTCGTATTGAAATCGGTGACACCGTCGACCGTGGTCGGTGCGACGGCCGCCACCGGGACATATCCTAACGAAATTCCCTCCCCCTCGGTGGAGTCAGACACGTGTTCATGAATACCTGGTGGCAGTGGCTCATCCTCTTCGGCGTGATCGGATGGGCCGTATCGGTCTACAACAAGCTGGTGACGCTCCGCGAGCAGGCGGAGGCGGCCTGGGCGGACATCGACGTCCAGCTCAAACGCAGGCACGACCTCATTCCCAATCTCGTCGAGACGGTGAAGGGCTACGCCTCTCACGAGCAGGAGACCTTCGACGCGGTCATCCAGGCCCGGTCCCGGGCGATGAGCGCCGAGGGACCCGCCCAGGCCGGCGCGGCGGAGTCGCTTCTCGGCGGGGCGCTGGGGCGACTGTTCGCCCTGGCGGAGGCGTACCCGGACCTCAAGGCGTCGGACGGCTTCCGCGATCTCCAGCAGTCGCTGGCATCGCTCGAAGGCGCGATCCAGAATGCGCGTCGGTACTACAACGCCGTCGTACGGGATTTCAACACCCGGGTGCAGACGATCCCCTCGGCCGTGATCGCCCGAAGCTTCGGATTCAAGCAGAGAGAGTTCTTCGAGATCGAGGAGGGCGAGCGCGCGGTGCCCGAGGTGGACTTCGACTCGTGACCCGCCTTCGGCCGACCCTCGCGGCCGTGCTGGTCGGGGCGCTCCTTCTCGCCGGGGTGACGTCCGCGTCGGCCCAGCAGCGGGAGCTTCGTGCAGAACGGATGGACGTCGAACTGACCGTTCTCACCTCTGGCGCCCTCCTCGTCCGGGAGCGCATCACCTATTCCTTCACCGGGTCATGGAAGGGCGTGTATCGGACGATCCCGATACGGTACGAGGGTCCGGGCGGGTTCGACTACGGGCTGGATGTGGACCTCCGGGGGATCTCCATCGAGGGCCTGGAGGCGGAGCCGCGTGTCGAGACCAGCCGTAAGGGGCGTGACCTCAAGTGGCAGGTGTGGGTCCCGGAGGCGACGGATACGCGACGGACGGTCGTATTCGAGTACCGGGTCGGGAACGCCCTCCGTTTCTTCGAAGACCACGACGAGCTCTACTGGAACGTCATCGGCGACGGGTCGGAGGTCGAGTTCGGGCCGGTCGAGGCTCGAGTGCTCCTCCCGCCCGACGTCTCCGGGATTCGCACGCGGGCGTTCCTCGGCGGCTACGGGGCCCGTGAGGAGTCGGTGCTCATCGACCAGACGGCGGGTTACATCGACTTCGACTCGGACGACGACCTCGGGTGGCGCAGAGGTATGTCCATCGTCGTGGGCTGGGATCCGGGTGTGGTCGACCGGCCCACGGCGATCGACCGCGCCGGTGGCTTCGTCGCAGCCAACATCTGGCTTCTTCTGCCCTTCGTGGGCTGGTTCCTGATGCACCGGCGCTGGCGCTCTCGCGGAAAGGACCCGGAGGAGCGTCCCATCACGCCGCAGTACGAACCGCCGGCGGGAATCGGCCCGGCCGAAGCGGGGACGCTGGTGGACCACCATCCGCACGTCCGAGATCTGACGGCGACCATCGTGGACCTCGCCATCCGTGGCTGGATCCGCATCGAGGAGCAGGCCCCCGAGGGGATCATCGCGAAGTTCGTCGGAGGCACCGAATACGCCTTCCGGCGCCTCCCCGATCCCGAGAACGACTCCCTGAGGGGGTACGAGAGCCGGATCCTCCGTGCACTCTTCGCGGGCCACGGCGACCTGGTGACCACCGGTGACCTCAAGTACGAGTTCCACGAGGAACTCGCGGGTATTCGCACCGCGATCTTCGAGGAGCTGGTGGAGGACGGGTTCTACGGCCGCCGTCCCGACAAGGTCCGGAACTCGTGGATCGCGCTGGCCGTGGCGGGCTCCACGGCGGGCGTCCTCTTCATGATGCTGCTGTCGGCGCGTGGCGTGGTCGGCCCCGTGACCGCCGGTCTGGCCGGCGTCGGAATTGGAATACCGATACTGGTATACGCATTCTTCATGCCGGCTCGGACCACGCTCGGGGCCCGCGCGACCGAGAGAATCCGTGGGCTGGAGGAGTTTCTCTCGCGTGTGGAGCAGGACCGTTTCCGCCGGATGATCACGACGCCGGAGCAGTTCGAGGCGCTGCTCCCCTTCGCGATGGCGCTGGAGGTGGACGAGAGGTGGGCGGAGGCGTTCGACGACCTCTTCACCGAGCCCCCCGACTGGTATGTGGGTCGCTATCCGGACAGCGGATTTCGGGCGGGGTACCTGATGAGTTCGCTCAACAGCTGGTCCCGCGAAACCGGCACGGCGCTGGCTACCGCTCCGCGCAGTTCGTCCAGCTCGTCGGGGTTCAGCGGAGGCGGAGGGTTCAGCGGGGGCGGATTCGGAGGCGGAGGCACCGGAGGGTTCTGAGGCGAACCGCTTCTCGGGTGCACCGCCACGCGTCGACCTGACCCGCTCGACGGTCGACGGCTCGTCAGTCGACGATCAGATCGGCGAGCGTCGCGGGGTCCCCGTCCACCTCTCGTGGCTCGAGTCCCACCAGCTCCATCAGGAAGGGGTAGAGGTCCACCGCCGAGAAGGCCCGCAGCCGTGCACCTTCCCGGATCCTGGGACCGGCCGCGATGAAGATCCCGTGCATGATCTCGTCATCGGGATACCACCCGTGTGTCCAACGAGGCCCCCCGGGCTCTACCCCTGCCGGCACGACCGTCACCCCGATCGGCGGAACCACGAGGACATCCCCCGCTCTCGCGGTCCCGGACAGATGCAGGTCCGCCGGCGCCTCGGTGCGCAGGTGCACCCCCACGTCGGCGGGAAGCTGGGCCCGGACCGACGCGTGGACCGCACGGACGTCCGCCTCGCTCCCTTCGACGTGGATCGAACCGGCGCCGCCGCCGCTCACCAGACGGGCCCCCGGGAACGTCGACAGATCGACGGGCACGGCGTCCGAGGCGGGTGCGGCCGCCATACCGTGATCCGACACGAGGACGATGTTCACCCGCTCGCCGTGCGGGAGCGTCGATATGCCGCGGATCAGACGGTCCAGATAGCCGTCCACCCGTGTCACGGCCTCCTCGACTTCCATCGAGAGCGGGCCATTCCCGTGTCCCGCGCCATCCACGTCGGAGAAATAGAGCGTCACCACGTGGGGACGCCGCTCCTCCGGCATCGCGAGCCAGTCGATCACCTGGTCGACCCTGGTCGTCCCATCGACCGAACCGTCGTACGGGTACCAGTAGGTGGGCCGTGCGCCCGCGATCTCCGCCTCCGAACCGACCCAGAAGTAGCTGGCGGCGACCATACCCTGGTTTTCGGCGCCGGCCCAGATGGGCTCCCCCCCGTACCAGCTGCCGTCGGTGACGTCGTCCGAGTCCCGGTAGTTATACTCCTCGTCGCGTACGGGGTCGTGAAACCGGTTCCCGACGATGCCGTGGCTCCCCGGCCACAGCCCCGTCACGAGGCTATAGTGGCTGGGGAAGGTGAGCGACGGATAGGGGGGGATCAGCCCCTCCGCCCACGCCCCGGCATCGATCACCCGATCGAAGGCGGGCGTTTCGTACAGGTCGAGGTAGTCGGCACGGAACCCGTCGAAGGAGACCAGCACGAGGTACTCGGCCGGGATGTGCCGAAGGTCGTTGACGCCCCCCGTGGGACTCGAACCGGCGGGTACTGCCGCCGGGGAAGCGGCGGAGGTCGGACTGCTCGTCTCGGACGCCTGGGGCGCACCACACGCGGCCACCAGGAGGGTCGCAGCGACCAGACACCAGGTCCGCGCCGTCCTTGAACCTATCGAGGGTCGGGGGGTGGTTCCGTCGGCCATGACCTGCCTCCAGTGGCTCACGTGCACGGTTTCGGTCGCACAGGGTCGATCAGATGAGGATCGCCGCCGGCTCTTCGAGCATGGTCCGGAACGTCTGCAGGAACTGCGCGCCCGTCGCCCCGTCGATCACGCGGTGGTCACAGCTCATCGTGACCCGCATTCGCGGCCGGATCATGAGCTCGCCGTCGACCGCGGCGGGAACCTCCTCCATCGCACCGATCGCAAGAATCCCCGCTTCGGGGGGGTTGATGATCGCCGTGAACTCGCGGATTCCGAACATCCCGAGGTTGGAGATGGAGAAGGTCGAGCCGGTGTACTCGTCCGGCTGCAGCTTCTTCTCCCGGGCGCGGCCGGCGAGTTCCTTGACCTCGCGCGAGATCTGCACGAGACCCTTCCGGTCGGCATGTCGAATCACCGGCGTGATGAGGCCGTCCTCGACCGCGACCGCCACGCCGATGTGTACATGGTCGAACTCGCGGATGACGTCCTCGTGCCATGCCGCATTGCACGCCGGATGCTTCTGCAGGGCCGCAGCCGTGGCCTTGAGCACGAAGTCGTTGACGCTCACCCGGTCGCCATCCCGCTCGACGGCGGCGTTGATGCTCCGTCGCGCCTCCACCACCCGGCCCATGTCCACCTCGATCGTGAGGAAGAAGTGGGGCACCGGAGAAAGGGACTCCGTGAGACGACGCGCGATCGTCTTCCTCATCTGCGACACCTTCACGTCCTCGTGGCCCTCGTAGGCACCCGCATCGGACCAGTCGTCCGGCGGGGGTGTCCGGCGGGTCGGGGGTGTGGCGGTGGTCGGCACCTCGCGCGGCGCCTCGTCGGCCGAGGGCTCGGCCGCTTCGTCGGACGGTGCGGAGGCCGCCTCCTCGACGTCCGCCTTCACGATTCGACCACCGGGTCCGGACCCGCTCACGGAGGCCAGGTCGATGCCTGCCTCCTCCGCGAGACGGCGAGCCAGAGGGGACGCCTTGATCCGCTTCGTGTCCGAAGTGGAGTCTTCCATCTTCTGGTCGGACAAGGACTTGGCATCCTTCTGCCCATCCCTGTCCGGCGCTGCCTCCTTGAAGTCGCCGTCCCCGTCCTGCGGGTCGTCGTCGGAGGGCTCGTCCCTCGGAGCGCCGTTGTCGGACGGGTCGTCGTCGCGTCGTCGTCGGAAGAATGCGCACCCGGAGAACTCGTGGTTCCGTCCGCCGCATCACCGACGATGTCGTCGATGTCCTCGTCGGCCTCTGCGATGACGCCGATCACCGCACCGACCGGCGCGGTGTCACCCTCCGAGAGAAGAACCGCCCGCAGGATACCATCCCCCCGCGCCACGAGCTCCATCGTCGCCTTGTCCGTCTCGATCTCCGCGAGGATGTCACCGCTGGAGACCTCGTCTCCCTCGGACTTCACCCACTTGACGATCTGACCCTCTTCCATGGTGGGAGAGAGAGCCTCCATGTGGACCTTGGTGGCCATCCGGATCCTGTCCTGATTGTAGAATCGACGTTCTGTTATACGGCCGAAGCCGCAGCATTCAGCGGTACATCACCCGGTTGCACGCCTCGATCACCCGAGATGCGTTCGGCTTGGCGAGGCTCTCCAGATTTTTCGCGTAGGGCATCGGCACATCGGCCTGCGTCACGCGGAGAAGCGGCGCGTCCAGCCAATCGAACGCCTCCTCCTGGATGAGCGAAACAATCTGCGCGCCGACCCCGAGGTAGTTCCAGCCCTCTTCGAGATAGACGGCGCGGTTGGTCTTCCTGACGGAGTCGATGACGGTGTCCACATCGAGCGGGCGGAGCGTGCGGAGGTCGACGACCTCGGCCATGATTCCATCGTCCCGCTCCATCTTCTGCGCGGCCTGCAGGGCGACGTTCACCATCTTGCCGTGCGTGATGATCGTGACATCGTCGCCCTCCTTCTTGACGTCGGCCACGCCGAGCGGGATGACGAAATCGTCGTCCTCCGGGACCTCGCCCTTGAGGTTGTAGAGGAGTTCACCCTCCATGAACGCGACGGGGTCGTCGTCCCGGATCGACGCCTTCAGGAGCCCCTTGGCATCGGCGGGCGTACCCGGCGTGACGACCTTGAGGCCGGGAGAGTGCACGTACCAGGTCTCGCAGGCCTGGGAATGCTGGGCCGAAAGCTGGAGTGCGGCACCGGTGGGTCCGCGGAAGACGATCGGACAGCCGATCTGGCCGTTCGACATGTAGTGCATCTTCGCGGCAGAATTGATCACCTGGTCGAGCGCGAGGATCGAGAAGTTGAACGTCATGAACTCGATCACCGGCCGGAGACCGGTCATCGCCGCGCCGACACCCAACCCCGTGAACCCGAGCTCGGAGATCGGGGAGTCGACGACGCGGCGCTCTCCAAACTCGTCGAGCAGGCCCTTCGACACCTTGTAGGCGCCGTCGTACTCCGCGACCTCTTCCCCCATCAGGAAGACGTCGGCGTCCCGCTCCATCTCTTCGCGGAGCGCCTCGTTGAGCGCCTCGCGATAGGTCATCTCGGCCACGGGTCCTCCTAGCGTGCGAAGTCGGGGCGGTCGAGCCCGTCGAAAAACAGGCGACCGTTCGGGTTCAGCTCGGCGTAGACGTCCCGGTAGAGCGCGTCGGCCTCGGGCGGGTCGGATGCATCTGCGAAGTCGAAGGCCTCCTGAGCCGTCTCCTTCGCCTGTCCGTCGAAGTCCTCGAGCGTCTCCTGATCGAGTTCGTCCGCCTCGAACAGCGTGGCACGCAGCAGCGCGATCGGATCCTGATTCTCGACGCGGCTGTCGACTTCGTCCTTGGAGCGGTACGTCCCCGACACCGGATCCGACATCGAGTGGCCCTTGAACCGGTAGGTGCGGACGTCCACGAAATGGGGGGCCTCTCCACTTCGGACCTTCCCGGCCAGGTCGGTGAAGGTCGCGTAGGTCTCCAGTACGTCCTGTCCGTTCACCACCGTCGTCGGGATCGCGTACGAAAGCGCCTTCTCCTCGATCGGATTTCGCGAGACGCGGGTGAACGCCGTGCCCATTCCGTAGGCGTTGTTCTCGACGACGTAGATCACCGGCAGATCCCAGACCGCCGACATGTTCATCGCCTCGTGGAACGCGCCCTGATTGACCGCCGCATCGCCCAGAAAGCAGACCACGAGCTCGTCGAGCTTCCGGTACTGGATCGAGAAGGCGATGCCCGACGCCAGCGGCGCCTGACCACCCACGATTCCGTGCCCGCCCATGAAGCGTTTCTCGATGTCGAACAGGTGCATCGAACCGCCCTTACCGCCCGAGCAGCCGGCCGCACGTCCGAAGAGCTCGGCCATGACGCGCTTCGGCTCGATCCCCTTTGCGATCGCCTGGGTGTGTTCACGGTAGGCGCTGATCGCGTAGTCGCTCTCCCGGAGTGGCGCGATACATCCGGCTGCCACGCCTTCCTGGCCGATATGGAGATGACAGAAGCCCCCGATCTTGCCGATGGCGTACGCCTCCTCCGCCTTCTCCTCGAACCTCCGGTACAGCAGCATGTCGCGCAGGAGCTGTCGCGCCGTGTCCGGCTTCACTCCGTGCATCGTATCGGTCACCTGATCCTCCTCGGTCGCCACATCCGTCGTCACGTCCTCACGCCTCCCCGGTCCGGCCGGCCGCCGGCGCATCCGATCCATTCGTCTCCGGGCGGCCGACGTCGATCTGGACGAGATTCGATACCTGAGGCGGCATCACGACCTCGGCCGGCGCGGCGATATCCGCCTCCATCACCTCGGTGATCGCACCGGGGGCGCCTGCTTCCACCTCGCGCGCCTGGTCCTTCGCATGGTAGCTGGACCGGACCAGCGGGCCGGACTCGACGTGCCTGAAGCCGTACTCCTCCTCGCCGATACGCTTCCACTCCGCGAACTCGTCGGGCGTGACCCAGCGGGCCACGGGGATGTGCTGAGACGATGGACGGAGATACTGGCCGAGCGTGAGAATGTCGACCGAAGCCTCTCGAAGGTCGATCATCGCCTGCCGGATCTCGTGGGGCTCCTCACCCATCCCGAGAATGATCCCCGTCTTCGTGAGGATGTCCGGGGCGATCTTCTTGGACGCACCCAGGAAGGAGATCGAGCGCCAGTAACGTCCGCCGGGGCGGACATCCGGATGCAGGCGATCCACCGTCTCGAGGTTGTGCCCGAGGATCTCCGGCCGCGCGTCCAGCACGGTCGCGAGGGCGTCCTCGTCTCCCTTGAAGTCGGGAATCAGGACCTCGACCGAGCAGTCGGGAAGACGATCCTTGATCTGGCGAATCGTCTCCGCGTAGATGCCGGCTCCGCCGTCCGCGAGCTCGTCACGATTCACGCTCGTGATCACGACGTGCTCGAGCTGCATCGCCTCGCAGGTGTCCGCGACACGGCGGGGCTCGTCCAGATCGAGCTCGGTCGGCATTCCGTGAGCCACGCCACAGTACTTGCAGGCGCGGGTGCAGACGTCGCCGAGAATCATGAAGGTGGCGGTCCCGTCCTCCCAGCATTCACCGATGTTCGGACAGCTCGCCTCCTCGCACACGGTGTGGAGGGACTGCTCCCGCATCATCTTCTTGAGGCGGAGGTAGTTCTTCCCCCCGGGAGACTTCACCTTCAGCCACGAGGGCTTCCGGGAGCGGATCTCGATCGTGTCTATGCCGTCGTGCGCCGGAATCTCATTGGTGCCCTTCGGCTTGACGCGCCCGGTGTCCTTGCCGGCCGGCGCATAGCCGCCGGCTCCCGTACGCAGAGTCCCGCGCGGAGCTTCGGTGGTCGTCGTGTCAGTCACGAAATATGCCTCCTCTCGGGAGGTCGGATCGTGTCGGGGTGCCGACACGTTCGTTGTCGATTCGGTCGAGCGCGCCGAGAAGCGTGGGTGGCCGTCGGGCCGCCGCCGGTCGCGCTGTGCGGGCCGCCCGGCCGAAACTTCGGCGTACGTGCGGCGAAAGCCCTCAATGATAGCCGGATTTCCCGGCGCGGTACAAGGCGAATCGCCGACGCGGACCTCGGGTTCCTTCGGGCTCCCCGGCGGACCTCAGTCACCCCCGGTGTTGGCCTCGGCTGTCCCCCGGATCGTCGGCATGACCGCCGGGTGCATCTGGTAGGCCGGGCGGGCGACGGCCTGCTCCTCCGCCCAGTTGTCGAGTACGGCCTGGAAGTATCCCGTGGCCGCGGTGGTATCGCCCAGTGCGAGGGAGGCTTCGCCGGCTTCCGACAGACCGAAGAGGTGGGTCGGCGTCTCGTCGAGGATGCGCTGCGCCGCCTCGAGTGCCGAGGCTGGGTCGTCGGACAGGCGGTGCAGCGTGGAGAGATGGTAGAGCCCGTCCGCATCGAGCGGCTCGGCCTGCTGGTAGGCGGAGATCGCCATGGGAAGGAAGAACTGCACCTGCTCGGTGTCGTCCGCCTCGAACAGCGTCATGACCCGGTCGAAGAGACGATTGGCCGCATCGATCGGAGTCATCGAACTGAGATCCACCGCGTTCGCGTTCCCGAATTCCGACGGCGCCAGCTGCGACTGGGCGCCACCGGTCGGTCCGGGTGCCTGCTCACGACTCGCCTGCGGTACGAGAATCGGGTACCCCACCACGGCCAGCAGGAAGACGAGCATCGTGCCCGCCATCCACCAGCCGAGCTGGTTGCCACCACCCTTCGACGCAGCCGCCTGCGCCCCGACCTTTCCGTGGTTCGCGCCACCGCCGGTGGCCCTGGCCGGGGACCCCTCGGCCGCAGGGGCGCCCGCAGAGGCGCCCGCACCGGATCCGGACTTCGGTACGGCGCCGGCTCCGAGCGGGGACCCGCAGCCGGTGCAGAAGCGGGCCCCGGGCGCCGCCTCCTTCCCACAGGTCTGACAGGCGCGGCCACCGAGCGTGGCGCCGCAGGAGGCGCAGAAGTTGCCGTTCGCGGTTGCGCCGCATCGGGGGCAGGTCTTCTCAGTCATGAGTGCGTTTAATTGAAGGTGCGACAGTGAATCGGGTGTAGAGATGCCCTGTCCGAATCCTAAACGATCCGGGCCGAGTGTCGTCAGGGTGCCGAGTGTCGTCAGGGGGGCGGAAGCGCACTTCTCGCCGGATCCATGGCCCGAAGGAGATGCCGCCACCCGGTGACCGACTGTGCCCGATAGTTGGGCTGATAGCCGAAGAGCACAACCGACCCCCGGCCCACGGGCACCTCCACGAGGGCGGGCCGGCCCGCGATCGTTCGCTGTCCGAGGGCCCATCCCGACTCGACCAGGTCGCCAACGCCGTATCGAGCGAGGACCCTGACGGACGGATCCGTAACCTCGAACGCCCGGCTCGATTGCCAGAACCACGCCACATCGCGCTCCGGAAGGCCGGCGGCGAAGGGGGTCTGCTCGAAGTCGAGTGACAGGATGGCACCGGGGATGAAGAAGGTCTGCTGCGGCATTCGCTCCACCGCATTCCCCACCTTCAGGTCGAAGAGGTCGATCGCGAGGTCGGTGGCGTCTTCGATGGCCACGAGGCGACCGCCGCGACGGACGAAGTCGCGAACCGACCGGGCACCGGCCTCCCCCAGTCCCCCGGTCCAGGTCGCGGGAAGCGTCCCGGGCTCGATGCCGTTCATGATCGACGTGGGTCGCTGGCTCTGGAGCAGGAGGACGTCGATCCTGCCGGCCAGGTCCCCCGCGCGCAGATCCGGGTCGGTCAGGGTGTCGTAGGGAAGCTCCATCGAGTCGAAGAACCATCGCGTCCAACCCGCCTCCGGCGGTTCGTCTCGCGACTTGTAGAGTCCGATCCGCGGGGTCTCCGGACCGAAGACGGCCTCCTCCTCCGGGAACTCGATCTCGCGGGGGGGAATCGGGTCGCCGAGCGCCACCGTCGGACGCTGGTCGGTGGAGAGGACGCGAACCCCCGTCAGGAGGGGCAGCGTGTGGGCGGTCACATCGTACGGCGGACGCGGAGGACCTCCGGGATATTGACGCAGGTCCGGGTAACGCTGTCGTTCCATGAGCGTCTGCGCGAAGCCGGCGTAAGGCTGCCGCATCGACACGACCCAGCTCCCGGCGGGAACCTCTGCTCCCTCGACCGTCGTGGGGCCAGCGGTGCGTCGGACCTCGACGTCGCCGAGTGCGAGTGCTCGCAGCAGATAGGTCAGCCCGGTGCGATTGTCCAGGTTCTCGGTGGACGCCGGAATCACCCAGGCCGCGGGCCATTCCTCCCATCCGGCGACGGCGCGCTCCGCGATCTGCAACGAGGTCTCGACCCACGTGCGCCGATCTGCGGCCACCTGTCCCAGCAGGGAGATCGCGGTCGCCTCCATCTGGTCGACGATTTCGGGAAGGCCCCAACGGCCGCCGGACCAGGGCGCAGGGTGATTCCACGAGGGGGCGGTGGCATCATAGCCCCGTCCGCCCGGCGTCGGACCGTCCGGGAACTCGACAGGATCGGCCAGGCGCGCGCTCGCGGATTCGCCGAGGATGCGCGCGCCGCCATGGTAGTGGGAGTAGGCCCGCGCGGGGGACCAGGCGTCGTAGATCGCATTGACCACGACCCCCTCCCGGCCCTGACTCGTGAGCTCGGCGGCGACCTCCATCCCGAGACGATTCACGGAGGCCACCAGTGCCGGATCCACATTCGGCTCCCAGGGATCCATGTAGGGCGGCAGAAAGAGCCGTGCACCCGACGTCCCCATCTGGTGCACATCGTGCACGACGTGGGGGCGCCACGCGTTGTGCCCATGCTCGACGGCGAGTCGCGTCTCGATCTGGGTGAAGGCGTACCAGTCGCGATTGTTGTCGTGACCCGCGTAGAAATGGTACAGCCAGGGCAGCGGGCCGCCCTGCCACCGGGTTCCGGAGAATCGGTCGTACCAGTCCGCGACCCACTGGGCGCCGTCGGGGTTCAGCGACGGGATCTGGACGACGACGACCTCGTCGAGGATCCGCTGCACCTCCGGATCGTCCGATGCGGCGAGTCGGTGAGCCAGACGCACCGCCGCCTGGGTGCTCCCCACCTCGGTCGAATGGATCCCATGCGTGAGGAGAACCACGGCCCGTGCCTCGCCCAGGAGAGCGTCTCGCTGACCGGCGGACTGGATCCGGCGTGGATCGGCGAGCTGCTGCTGGACACGCTGGAGTCGCTGAATGCGCGCGTGGTTTTCGGCACTCGTGATGGTCACGACCAGGAAGGGACGGCCCCGCGTGGATGCGCCGACCGTGTCGACCGTGACGCGAGACGATGCGGTACCCAGTCGGTCGTACCACTCCACCATCGACGACCAGTCCGCCAGGCGTCCGTCCGCGCCCAGCGGAAAGCCGAAGAACGAGGCGGGATCCTGCACCTGGGCCGAGGCCGGTGACGGGGTCGCCGCATGAACGAACGACACGAGGGACGCCAGTCCGAACGCCGCGATCGCCATTCGCGACGGTAGCCATGCGTTCGGAGCTCGTCCGCAAGGCGTCCGTGAATGGGAGATCTCCGGTTCGGCCCTGAGGCGTGTGGACGGTCTCACAGGCCGCTCGGCAGGTCCACGAAGGTGTGCACCACGCCGAAACGTCGGGCGAGCTCGTCCCCGAGGGCCTGCACGCCGAACGTCTCGGTTGCGTAGTGGCCACCGTACAGGACGTTCACCCCGAGTTCGTGCGCGTCCGTGAAGGTGTTGTGGGCTCCCTCACCGGTCACGAGCGTTTCGATGCCCGCCCGTGCCGCTGCATCGATGAAGGAACCTCCGCCGCCGGTCACCACTGCCACCTCTCCGGCCATCGGACCGGCTCCCTCGATGGCCTGCACCGGGCCTCCCCCGACCGCGTCGGACAGACGGTCCGACAGTGAATCGAGCGAGAGGTCGGTGGTCGAGGTTCTCCACCCGATGGGGGCTCCGTCGTACTCGCCGAATCGCTCGGCCGGCTCGAGATCCATCGCGCGCATGAGGAGCGCGCAGTTCCCGAAGGTGGGATGGGCGTCCAGGGGCAGGTGCGCCGAGTAGAGCGCGAGGTCGTGCCGGATCAGCGCCCGCGCCCGTCGAAAGTGACGACCGACGAGAGGCTGCAGGCCACCCCAGAACGTCCCGTGGTGTACGAGCATGAGGTCGGCATCCAGGGCGATGGCGGCCTCGATCGTGGCCTCCGACGCATCGACCGCGGACACCGCGACTGCTACCTGCCCCGACCCGCCCACCTGAAGGCCGTTCAGGGCGGTAGGATAGTCGGGGTGAGTGGCGGTTCCCAGGACATCGTCCAGAAACCCGACGATTCGTTCTAGTTCAGCACTCATCGGAATCCCGGCCAAGGCCGTCGTTCAGGATGTGGAATTCTCCGCCGTGCACGCTCACGAGGCCCGGCGAACGCGGCACGCAGGCGTCGGATCGTGAGTACTCATGCGGTATTCCACGTTTTCCCCACAATTGTGGAAAAGATAGCTACAGGAGTGTAACTCCCCATACGGTCACATGTTGTCCCACTTCGGGGATACCGCGTCAGTCGGCGACGTCCCCGGCGCCCACACCACGGTCGTCCGCCTCGTCCGAACCGGGCTTGATGTTGTCGCCCATGGAGAGGCGCCCATTCAGTTCGGCACCCTCCTCCAGCTGCATGCGCCGCGCATGGACCTCGCCGTCGATTCGCGCGGAGGCCTGAACCTCCAGCCGGGACTCGGCGGTGACTGTTCCGGTGACACGCCCGGAGATCACGGCATCCTGTGTCAGCACATGCCCGTCCACGACACCGTCCTTCCCGATGACCACGGCCTTGCCTGCACGCACCGTCCCGGTGACGCGACCCTCGATCCGCAGTGACCCCTCCGTATCACAGTCCCCCTCGACGGACATTCCGGCGGCGATGATCGAGATCACTGTGTCGGGAGAAGACGCGGGAGATGATCGGTCGCGTGCCATGGAAAAAATCAGTTGGGGGGTGTCACGAAGGTGGTCGGATCGAGAGGCTCACCATCCATACGAATCTCGAAGTGCAGGTGCGGCGCCGTCGATCGCCCGGTGTTTCCACTGAGGGCGATCACCTCCTGGCGACGGACCGGCTGACCCCGCTCCACAAAGGTTCGTGAGGTGTGCCCGTACAAGGTAACCAGCCCGTCCCCGTGGTCGAGGGTCACGAACTCCCCGTACACGGGGTCCTGCCCGACATCCAGCACGATTCCGGCACCTGCGGCGCGCACCCATGCGCCCTCCGGCACCGCGATGTCGAGGCCCGGGTGCTCCGCGGGAGCATTCTCGAGCAAGGCTCGAGTGACGAAGCCCGGCTCGGAGAGGGGCCAGCTTTCGGGGGAACTCGGCTCCGGATCGAGGGAGCGCGGCACACTTCCGCTGCCGGTCGGCGGCACCCACAGATTCGATGGCTGAGTAGGGCGGGAACCGAACAGATCCCGAACACGGCCGTACTGCTGCTCGAGGATCTCCAGCCGTCGGCCGAGCTCGACCACCCTCGCCTGCTCGGTCTCGAGGCTGTCGATCGTGGCCAGCAGCCCGGGAACCCGGGCCGCGGTCCCGGCCACCCAGAACCAGGTACCGACCAGGGTGACGGCCACAAGGGCGATCGTGATGGCAACTGCGGCAAGAATGCGCTTTCGGCTCCGCCCGACATGCCACGTCCGACTCTCGCCTCCGTCCCGCGGCACGACGATTACGTCGAATCCATCCCCATCCGGCACGTCAGCTCACGACGTCGGAGGCCTCGAGACCCGCGATGAGCTCGAAGAGCCGCTCGAAGTCTTCCGTGCCGTGGAAGGGGATCTCGATCGTGCCCTTCCCACGTGCGGCGCCCCTGATTCTGGCACGCGTCGAGAGGCGCTCCTGAAGAGCGCGTTCGAGCGCCTCCACGAGCGGGTCGCGCCGTCTCTCCTTCGTACTAGCGCCTCCGGACGGAGATGAGCGGCTCTCCTTCGCGACCGCTCGTTCCATCGCTCGAACGGACCAGCCTTCGTTCACGGCCGTGCGCCCGAGTTCACTCATTCGTACGGTGTCGTCGAGCCCGAGGAGGGCGCGTGCGTGTCCGGCGGAGAGGTCGCCCGCATCGACGAGCTTGCGAATAGAGGCAGGAAGGCGGAGCAGGCGGATGGCGTTGGCGACCGCCGACCGGCTCTTCCCGACTGCGCCCGCGATCTCGGCCTGCGTGAGATCGAAGCTCTCCCCGAGCGCCTGGTACCCCTCTGCCTCTTCCATCGGGTTGAGAGCCTCGCGCTGCAGGTTTTCGACCAGGGCGAGGACCAGGAGAGTCTCGTCATCCACGTCGCGGACCACGACCGGCACTTCGTCCCAGCCGAGCTCCTGAATCGAGCGAAACCGGCGTTCCCCGGCGACGATCTCGTAGCGGCCTTCCGAGATCGGTGAGGGCCGCACCACGAGAGGCTGGAGCAGGCCGTTGGTGGCTATCGACGACTTCAACTCGTCGAGCTCATCCTGCGAAAAGTTCTTTCGGGGCTGGTGCGGGTTGGGGACGATCCGCCTGAGAGCCAGGTTCCGAACGTCCTGTGGGGCGGCACCGTCGTCCGATCCCGCCCCGTAGTCGCCGAGAAGTGCGCCGAGACCGCGCCCCAGCCGCTCCTTCTTCATGCGGGACTCCTGACGGCCGAGCCGGACAGAAGCTCCTGCGCCAGATCGAGGTACGCCTGCGCGCCCGCGGACATGACGTCGTACAGCGCAATCGGCTTCCCGAAGGACGGCGCCTCCGCGAGGCGTACATTTCGGGGGATGTACGTATCGTACACCTTGTCCCCGAAGTACTCCCGCGCCTCGGCGGCTACCTGCTTGGAGAGGTTCAGCCGCTTGTCGTACATCGTGAGCAGAACCCCCTCGACGTCCAGCGATGGGTTGAGCCCCTTCTGGACGAGTCGGACCGTGTTCAGGAGCTGACTCAGACCCTCGAGCGCGTAGAACTCGCACTGGATCGGTATGAGGACCGAATCCGCTGCCGTCAGCGTGTTCAGCGTGAGGAGGCCCAGGGAAGGCGGGCAGTCTACCAGGATGAAGTCGTAGCGATCCTGGAGCGGCACCAGCGCCTTCCGCAGAATCTTCTCGCGGGAACCCCGATCCACCAGCTCGATCTCTGCTCCGACGAGATCCCTCGTCGACGGAATCAGGTCCAGATGATCGAAATGCACGTCCTCGATGATACAGTCGGAGGCTGGCACCCCCTCCACGAGGACATCGTAGATGCTCTGCTTCCGAGCCTCCTGCTCGACACCGACGCCCGAGCTCGAATTCCCCTGAGGGTCGATATCGATGACCAGCGTCCTTTGCTCGGCAACAGCCAGCGATGCGCCGAGGTTGATTGCGGTCGTAGTCTTGCCGACGCCGCCCTTCTGGTTCGCGATGGCGATGATTCGGGCCATGAGATGCCTGCGTGCTCCGGGAATCGGAGTGATTCGCGACCCGCACGGACGTGCGGATGAGTGCGCGACGCAATATAGGGCCGCACGACACGAAGATGGTAGGGCGGGATGAGACATGTTTCACGTGAAACACCACGACCGCCCACCTTCCACACCACCTTGGTATCGATCAATGTTTCACGTGAAACATCAGGCAGTTTGTAATCCTGAGTACCGTTACCGTGTGGCCCACATGATTGTGGTACAGTGACTTGGGGCCTGCTATCTCATGTCGACTGCGATGCCTGTCGTCTACGCCACTTCCGCGCTTCCATCAGGAGATTCTGCAGATCCGCAGGGCTCACGCCCGGAATGCGCCCAGCCTGGGCAAGGGAGCCCGGTCGCACCCGGGACAGCTTCTCGCGAGCCTCCGCGGACACGGTGAGGAACTCCGAGTAGGGCAGTGCCTCGTCGAGCCGGACCGCTGCCTGCGCCCGGAGCCGAGCGGCGCGCTCCCGTTCCTTCGCGACATATCCCTCGTACTTTATCTCGACCTCGAGAGTGTCGAGAGCATCGGCGGTGATGCGGGAACCACCCCCGACTCTGGCCAGCTCCGCAGCCGGAACCTCCGGCCGGCGAAGCAGCTCCACTGCGCGTACCGGTTCCGTTACATGAGTGGTGCCACAAGCTGCGAGGACCGGATTCACCTCTGTCGGTGACAGCGGCGTGTCCTCGAACCAGGTGCGCGCCGCATCCAGTTCGTGCTCGATCCGTGACAGCGACTCCACCTGCGGGCGGGTCAGCAGTCCAACCTCGCGTGCGCGCGGGCCGAGCCGGGCCACGGCGTTGTCCTGACGCAGAAGCAGTCGGAACTCCGCCCTCGAGGTGAAGAGGCGATACGGCTCGTCTACGCCGCGAGTCACGAGGTCGTCGATCAGCACGCCGATATACGCGTCGTCTCGCTCGAGCACGAAGTCGCCGTCCCCGAGTACGGCGAGCCCGGCGTTGATTCCGGCGACGACACCCTGCCCCGCCGCCTCCTCGTACCCGGTCGTGCCATTGATCTGACCGGCGAAGAAGAGACCCGGTACCGCTCGGACCTCCAGTGTGTGCCGCAGCTGATGGGGTGGAAACCAGTCGTATTCGATCGCATATCCGGGACGCGTCATCCGAACCGACTCCAGACCGGGTACGGCACGAAGAAGCTCGAGCTGAACATCCGCGGGCAGGGACGTCGACAGCCCATTCACGTACAGCTCGGCGGTGTCGAGGCCTTCGGGTTCGAGAAAAACCTGATGTCGGTCCGCTTCGGGAAACCGGACCACCTTGTCCTCGATCGAAGGACAGTACCTGGGCCCCCGGCCGGAGATCTCGCCCCCGTGAAGCGCGCTCCGGTGAAGATTCTCCTCGACGACCCTCTGCAGGTCCGCGCCGGTCCAGGTTATCCAGCAGGCTCGCTGATCCGGAATCCGCTCCTCCACATAAGCGGAGAAGCGATACGGTCGTCCCGCAGGCTCCGAATCCCCCTCCTGCCGCTCGACGCGGCCGTAGTCGACGCTTCGCCCGTCGATCCGGGGCGGCGTTCCCGTCTTGAAGCGGGCTACTTCGAGACCGAGACGATCGAACTCCGTCGCAAGCTCGACCGAGGGCGCCTCCCCGGCGCGCCCCGCCCCGACACCCGCGCGCCCGCCGACGTGGATACGGCCCCGCAGGAAGGTCCCCGCCGTGACGACGACGGATCGAGCACGGACCCGGACCCCGCTACGTGTCGTGACGCCCACGGCACGGTCTCCGTCGAGGAGCAGGCCGGTGACGAGGTCCTGGAACAGGTCGAGATGCTCCAACTCGTCCAGCACCCGGCGGGCTGCGACGGGGTACCGGGCGCGGTCACACTGGGCTCGAGGTCCACGAACGGCCGGTCCCTTCGATCGATTGAGCATCCTCCAGTGGATTCGGCTCGCGTCGGTGGCACGCCCCATGACCCCCCCGAGCGCGTCCACCTCCCTTGCGACGACACCCTTCGCGATACCGCCGATGGCGGGATTGCAGCTCATCTGGGCGATCCGCCCGAGATCCGGGGTGATCAGCAGGGTCCGTAGCCCGAGTCGTGCGGCTGCGGCCGCAGCCTCGCTTCCGGCGTGTCCTCCACCGACCACGACGACGTCGCGGTCGAATTCGAGCGTCACCGCACGATTTCGAAGCGCTCTGCCGGCAGCCCGGTCTCGCCCAGGAAATCGAGCTCGATATCCTCGACCTGATCCACCCGAGCCATCGGGGGCCCATCGCCCAACCGACCGCGGAACCGCTCGAGAGCTTCGGCCTCGCCTTCGGCGCGAATCTCTACGGTCCCGTCCGCACAGTTGCGTACGTCACCGGAGACACCGAGACCCTTCGCGGTACGAGCACACCACCATCTGAACCCCACGCCCTGGACCCGCCCATGCAGACGGACCGCCATGCGGCCGTTGTCGCTCATCACTTGCCTATACAGAAGTCGGAAAACACACGATCGAGCACCGCTTCGTCACCGATCGTCCCAAGCAGTTCCTCCGTGGCCGTGGCCGCAGCCTTCAGATGCGCCGCCGCGACCTCGGGAGGGATACCACTCTCCAAAGCATGTGCAAACCCCTGCATTTCCCGTGCCGCCTCCCGAACACCCTCGACCTGGCGATCGCGGGTCAGAACAGACGCCTCGTCCCCCAGCTCCCGCACGCCTGAAAACACGACCCCGACCATCTCCGCCCGGAGCCGATCGAGCCCGGTACCCTCCACTGCGGAGGTCGCGATGCCCGAGGCCGTCCCACCGCGTCCGCCTCGGCTCTCACCCGCCGCGCCGGCCACTCGATCGGACATGGTGGCGACATGGATGACCGGCGCCCCGGACAGCTCTGCGACACGTTCCGAGTCGGGAGCCGCGGGGTCTTCCGCCAGGGGCGTGCAGTGCAGCACCAGGTCCGCCTCGGCGATGGCCGACTCCGCCATGGCGACGCCCTCACGCTCGACCACGTCGTCCGTCGGCCGCAGGCCCGCCGTGTCGACGAGCCGAAAGGGCAGGCCATCGATCTCTACCGATACCTCGATACGATCGCGGGTCGTGCCCGCGATCTCCGTCACGATCGCGCGTGGCTCTCCCACCAGCGCATTCAGGAGTGAGGACTTCCCGGCATTGGGGGCCCCCGCGAGGACGGTTCGCACCCCCTGGCGGAGCATCCGGCCCGCCGGAGCCGTGGCGGCCAGCCGATTGAAGCCGGCGGCGAGGTTCCGGGCCTCTTCAGCGAGCGAATCGATGCCGATCGGAGCATCATCCTCCTCGGGAAAGTCGATGTGGTGGACCATCCGGGCCTCGAGCTGCACGATCGCCGACCGCAGCGAGGCGATACGGCGCGACAGGCCGCGATCGAGTTGCCGCAGTGCGACCCGATGGAGGGCACGGCTCGACCCCTCCACCAGGTCAGCGACCGCCTCCGCCTGGACGAGATCCACCTTTCCATTGAGCCACGCACGCTGAGTGAACTCACCCGGGCGGGCACGCCTCGCGCCCCCACGCTCAAGCGCATCCTGCACGATATGCGGCGCAATGCGACCCCCGTGGGTGGTGACCTCGACCACATCTTCCCCCGTATAGGAGGCGGGACCGGGAAATAGGGTCACGACCGCGTGGTCCAGCGCCTCACCACCCGCCGTCCGCAGCGTTCGCAGGTGAGCGATCCTCGGCGGATGCCGCGGGACGTCCGCAAGCTCCCCAATCAGGTCGAAGGCCCTCGGACCCGACACCCGGATCACCGCGAGCGCGCCGACCCCGGGTGGGGTCGCGATCGCGACGATGGTGTCGAGGAGGTCCTCGTCAGCTGGAGCCCTTACGCCTCTTTCGCCTTCCACCCTTCTTCCCGCTGTCACCCGAATCGCCCTCCCCCTTCGCTCGTGATCCACCCGGCTGGATCGGCTTCACCTTCTTCCGCTCGTTCGCGATGAGGATCTGCTGAGGCAGCGTCGCCACATTCATGCTGGCGTAGTAGAGGTTCAGGCCCGACGGGAAGTTGAGGAAAATCACGCCGAGGAAGATCGGCATGAACCACATCATCAGCTTCATCTGCGGGTTGTCCGACGGCATCGACTTGTAGGTGATCCACTGGATCAGGAACATCGACAGCGCCAGCAGCACCGGCAGAATGAAATACGGGTCCTTGGCGGAGAGGTCGGGAAGCCACCAGAAGGACACGCCCCGTAGCTCGATCGCATTCTGGAAGACGAAGAAGAGCGCGATCAGGATCGGCCACGGCAGCAGCATGGGCAGGCAGCCCGCCACCGGATTGAACCCGTGCTCCTTGTAGAGCCGCATCAGCTCCTTCTGCTGCTGCTCCGGCTTGTCCTTGTACTTCGTCTGGATCTCCTTCACGAGCGGCTGGACCGCCATGTTGCGGATCTGTGCCCTCATCGCCTTCGCGTTCAGCGGCCAGAGCAGAATCCGCAGGGCGATCCCGAAGAGGATCAGCACCCAGCCGTATCCGATCGACAGGGTGAAGTGGGCCCAGTTCAGGATCGCGACGATGATACCCACGAAGGGTCGCACGACAGCGCGGAAAATGGCCCACCCGTACGGATTGACCTCCTGGAATTCGTTGCCGAGCGCCTTCAGCCTCGAGTACTCCTGAGGGCCGAGGTACATCCGATACCGGACCAGACCCGAGGCATCCGCGAGCATCGCCGTCTCGATGCCCGCGCGATGAGGGGTCGAAGTCGGCGTCACGACCACGCCACCGATGTACCGCGGTGCCGCCTGTGTAAGCGCGTCCTCCTCCAGCTCCGCTCCCGTGCCGGGAAGAAGACCGATCACGAAGTACTTCGACTTGATGGCGGTCCACAGGAAGGGACCGTCGATCAGCTCAGCCTCGTCCACCTTGTCCAGCTGCCGCTGACTGATGCCGCCGTCGACTTCATTCGTGACGTACGCCATCGTCCGAGCTTCCTGCGTCGAGTCGGCCTCGGAGTACGCGATCCCCTCCCCGAGCGATGTGAGAAGCAGCGGACGCTCGACACCCGACACCCGCGTGTCCACATCCACGAGGTAGTCGTCGGGGTGGAAGGTGTAATCGACCTCGACCGTGAAGGTCCCCGCCGGATTTCGGTACACGAACCCCAGCGTCGCGGCCTCTCCTCCCTCCGACAGCTGCAGCGTCGACGGGGCGTCCGTCGCGAACGCGAGCTCCCGGAGGTCCAGCGTATCGGAACCGAGCACGACCCGGCGGCCCAGGGCGGCAGTGCCCTCGGGAATCAACTGGACCGACGGACGCCCCTCGTGTGCGAGGTCGTCGAACTCGGGCAACGTCACCGACACCAGTCGAGCACCCACATTCGTGAAGCGGTACTCGTACCGGGGGCCCGAGACGAGGATCTCGCGCGGTTCTATGGCCGCCTGCGCAGCGGCGGCCTGCGCAGCGCCGGGTTCCGCCTCCACGACATCCGCATCCGGAGATGGGTCCGCTCCGATCACCCCACCGGCCGCGTCGGCGGTCGAATCCGTCCCGACCGGCTGCGCGACGGCGGGCACGGCCTCCGCGGAATCTCCGAGATCCGGCACGGCGGGTGCCGTCGCCTCTGTCGCGGTGGAGTCGGCCGGGACGGGTGTCGGCTCCGGTGTCGGAAACAGGAGCTGCGTGCCGAAGATCACCCCGATCATCAGGGTCACGGCGAGCAGCAGACGGGCTTCGGTGTTCATCCAGGTCTATCCTCGACGATGCGTCACGGCGTCCGCTCCCCACGTCGCATCACGCGGGAGGTCGGACGCAGGGTCGCGCATCGGATCAGGCATCTGTTCGGACTTCGAATGGCACGGCGGGACCGGGTCGTGACCCGATCCGCCCCATGGGTGACATCGGAGAATCCTGCGGAGCCCCAGCCAGCCACCCCGGAGCGCGCCATGCGTGTCCAGAGCCTCCAGAGTGTAGGCCGAGCAGGTCGGCTGGTAGCGGCACGAAGGCGGCGTCCACGGAGAGATCGCCGTCCGATAGAATCGGACGAGCGCCATCATCAGTCCTCTGGCCACAACTCCTCCATCGTCGAAACGATCTCCCACCTGAGTTCTACGAAGCTCACCCCGTACGCCTTCCGATGAACTCGCAGAAGGACGTCGACCGCCTCCTCTCCTTCGCGCAACCGGGGCAGCAGCTCGCGCCGCCCGATCTCGCGAAGCCGGCGTCGAAGCTGGTTCCGATCCACGATCCGATGCCCGTGCTTCGGGACGATGAGCCCCAGGCGGGAACGTGAAACGGGGGAAGCTTCGAAGAAGACGTCCATGAGGCTCGTCCTCTTCCGCTTCCCCCGTTTCAGAATGCGCCGGATGTCCGAACCCCTGTGGATCCGTCGTTCGGCTGAAAATCCCTGATCCGGCGGCCCGCCCCTCGGCGTCTCCGCCGTACGGGCGCCGGTCACCGGATCACTTGCCGCCGATCTTGACCGAAAGCTTCTTGCGTCCGCGACGACGACGGGCGTTGAGCACCTTGCGGCCACCCTTCGACTTCATGCGTGCGCGGAATCCGTGCTTGTTCTTGCGCTTGCGATTGCGCGGCTTGTACGTCGGCTTCATCTGGAACCGTCCCGGACAGATCGGGTGCAGGTGCGTTTCGAGCCTGAAAAGTTAGCCACGACCGCCGAGTGGGGTCAACCCGGGGGGTCGCACACGCGCGAGACCGAGACTCGAACCCGTATAGATCCCGCAGGTACGGGCTTCGATTGACTTTTCCACATTGCCGGAATAGCCTTCCGACCCCCACGGATCGAACGGCCCACGATGGGCTCGAACCCTCACCCTGACCCCGGATTCGAACCGGGTCGCGAGTACGTCTGAATGGAGCTTACCGCCGGCGAACTCTGGACCCGGATCCTGGATGCGGCCCGTCCGGGTCTGTCCCGGCAGAGCTTCGAGACGTGGCTCGCCAGCAGTTCCGCCGTCGCGCTCTCCGAATCCGATCTCCTGGTGGAAGCACCCAGCCCCTTTCACAAGGAGATGATCGAGGACCGGTTCCTCGGGACGCTCTCCGAACACGCTCACCGCATCATCGGGCGACCCCTCACCATCACGCTGAAGGCGGGTTCGCCCGAGCGGACCGGAATGCCGGGTGTGGAGGTGTCGGCCGCAGAGCCCGCGAGACCCGCCGAGTCGGCCGACTTCCCGGTTCACGAGCCACAGCGTGACGATGCGTCGATGAACGACCGGTACACCTTCGACCGGTACGTCGTCGGCAACAACAATCAGCTGGCGTATGCCGCCTGCCAGGCGGTCGCCCGCAAGCCGGCGAAGATGTACAACCCGCTTTTCCTCTACGGGGGTGTGGGGCTGGGAAAGACACACCTCATGCATGCCATCGGGAACGAGATTCTCGACCACACGCCCGCGAGCCGGGTCACCTACGTTTCGAGCGAGCGCTTCGTCAACGAACTCGTGAACTCGATCCAGACGGGCACCACCGCGGAGTTTCGCAGACGTTTCCGCGAGCTGGACCTCCTCCTCGTCGACGACGTCCATTTCCTGGAGGGCAAGGAACGAACGCAGGAGGAGTTCTTCCATACCTTCAACGCGCTCTACGACGCGCAGAAGCAGATCGTCCTGACCAGCGACCGACCGCCCAAGGAGATCCCCGGACTCGAGGATCGGCTCGTCTCCCGCTTCGAATGGGGACTCGTGGCGGACATCAAACCACCCGACTACGAGACTCGCGTCGCCATCCTGCGGAAGAAGGCGGCGGACGACGATCTCACGCTCGACGACGAGGTCATCGACTTCATCGCGCACCGTTGCACGGCCTCGGTCCGGGAGCTGGAGGGTGCGGTGATCAAGCTGCTGGCGTATTCGTCGCTGACCCACCAGGAGATATCGGTGGAGCTCGCGCGCACGGCGCTCTCCAGCATGATCGGCGACAGGGAGGAGGGCGGCTCCCGCCGCAACCCGAAGACGAGCGCCGAGCAGATCCGTGCCACCGTGGCCGAGCTGTGGGGTGTCGATACCGAAGGCCTCGTGTCCAAACGGCGCACGAAGAACCTCACCGTGCCCCGTCAGGTCGCCATGTACCTGATCAAGAATCTGATCGACCTCCCCCTCGTCCAGATCGGCGAGCTCTTCGGAGGGCGCGACCACTCGACCGTGATCCACTCGATCCGGAAGGTCGAGGACGACATGGAGCAGGACGGCGACTTCGCCGCCCGGGTCGAGCGGGCGCGAAGCAGGGTCAGCGCCCGCGCAGGACTCGGGTCACGTCCGTGAACGCGCCTTCGAGCCGGGCCCGCGACAGCAGTGTTCCGACGATCCACATCCGGTCGTGGAAAGGTGTGGAGATCCCGGTTCTCTCCACGTCCTTGCGTCGCCCCACGACCGAATGGTCCACGTCGCAGTCGGTTCTCCACGATTCGTCCACACCCCCGAATCGGGGGAATCGCCGCACCACGCATGGCTGGACCGCCGCCCATCCACAAGTCCACACCCCCCTACTACTACGTCTTTCATTTAAATAAAAAGACACAGAGATTAGGACGCAGTGGAGATCCTCCACGACGAACCTCCCCGGAGACCCCGAATGCGATTCACGATTACCCGGCAGAACCTTCACAACGGCCTGGCCGCCGTGTCGGCCAGCATCCCCAGCAAGACCACCCTTCCCGTTCTGTCGAACATCCTGTTCGAGACGGATGAGGATGCGGTCTGGATGAGCGGAACGGACCTCGACGTATCCGTCCGGGTGAGGGTACCCGCGGAGATCGCCGAGGAGGGAAGCCTCACCGCACCGGGAAAGAAGCTGCAGGAAATCACGCGCGAGCTGCCCGACGAACCGGTGGACGTCACGACGCGGGGCGATCAGATCGAGCTTGCCTGTGGGCGCTCGAGGTTCAAGCTGAATGGACTCCCCGCCGAGGAATTCCCCTCGCTGCCCGAGGTCGACTTCGATCAGGGAGTGCAGATCGACGGTGCCGACTTCCAGCGGCTGATCCACCACACCTCCTTCGCCGTTTCCTCGGAGGAGAGTCGCCCGATCCTGAACGGCGTGCTCTGGGAGCTGCGCGAGGGATCGATGCGTATGGTGGCCACCAACGGGCATCGTCTCGCACGGATGGGTCTCGAGACGGGCCCGGGAGCGGTCACTCCGACGGACTTCATCGTGCCCCCGGCCGCGCTCAACCAGGTCCAGCGTCTCTTCAAGGACGGAGATCCGATCACGGTCGCCTGGGATCATGGGAATGAGGGCAGCAAGAAGAACCATCTCGCCTTCCGCTCCGAAAGCACCGAGGTCTACACCCGCCTGATCGAGGGGACCTACCCCAACTACGAGCAGGTCATCCCGAAGGACAACGACCGGTTCGCCACGGTCGACAAGAAGTCGCTGGAGAGCGCGGTGCGCAGGATGGCGGTGGTCGCGAGTGACCAGACGCACCGCATCCGGATGACGTTCGAGGCGGATCGCGTGCACCTCAACGTGCTGACGCCCGACCTGGGTGAGGGCGCGGACGAGCTGGAGCTGAGCTTCGAGGGGGAGACGCTGGAGATCGGCTTCAACGCCACCTATCTGCTCGAGGTACTCCGGTACATGCCGACGGAGGACGTGCGCCTGACCTTCAAGGCGCCCGAGCGGGCGGCGACGCTGGAGCCGGTGGTCGCGGACGGAGACGACGAGATCGACTACCTCGCCCTGGTGATGCCGCTTCGTCTGCTCGACTGAGCAGACGGGTCAGCCGCCGGCTGCCTCGAGAAGTTCTGGTCCGGCGTAGAGGGCGATGAGGGGGAGGCCCGAGGGCTCCAGGGCCTCCTCTCCGCCCTCCTGCCGGTCGACCACGGTAAGGACCGCGATCACCTCGGCACCGTGCTCACGCACCGCCTCGATCGCCTTCAGAGCGCTTCCTCCCGTGGTCATCGAGTCCTCCACGACGAGGCAGCGGGCATCGTCGGGCAGGCCCCCCTCGATTCGCTGGCCGGTGCCGTGCTCCTTCGCCTTCTTGCGTACGGAGAATCCATCCACCGCCCGACCACGTTCGAAGCTTTCGCGGGCGATCGCGTACGTCACCGGGTCGGCCCCCATGGTGAGCCCGCCCACATGCGTGGGCTCGAGACCGCTGGCGTCGATGGCTTCCCAGGCTACCTTCCCCAGGAGTGCCTGCCCCTCTGCCGACATCGTCGTGACCCGAGCGTCCACGTAGTACGAGGACCGGGCTCCGCTGGCGAGGGTAAAATCCCCCAGCCGCACCGAGCGCTCGACGAGAAGCGCCTTCAACCGTTCGCGATCTTCCATGCCGAACACGCTCCCGCAGCGTCCTCAGCCAGTCAACCCCCGCGCAGCGATCATGCTCTGTGCGGCGGTGTTCGTCGCGGGGTGCGACGACACCTCGCCGACGACTCCGGGAACGTCGAGATTCGGGCAGGTCGGCGTCGTGGAGATGATCCTTTCAGCCCCCCTGACGCAGGGCGCGGGCAGACTGGAGCAAAGTCTCGAATGGAGGTCGAGCGGGGAGTGGAGCCTCCGCGAGGAGATCTTCTACCGGGGTGCCTCGGGCGACGCGACGGTTCGGGAGCTGGAGGGCGAGTTGAACGTCGCGGCCGGCGTCTACGCGCAGTGGATCTCTCAGGTGAACGAATCGCCGGGGCTGGACCTCTTCGACGAGGTGGTCGATCCTGCGCTGGATCCCGACTGTCCGATCGGGCGCAGCCGGGTCATGCTACGCATCACGGACGACATCCGGGGAACGTCGATCGCCTGGGCCAGATGCGCGCCCGGGTCCCTCGCGACGCTGAGCCCGACCGGCTCGGGTCCGGACGCGGCGGCGGCTCGCGTGATCAACGCGACTGCGCTCCTCCGGGACTACACGGTGGGCCGGGACTTTCAGTCGGTGTACCGCGGAAGCCTTCCCTTCGCGACACTCGCCCGCGGTGAAGATGGACCTCTGGTGTACGCCGAACCGGTGGTGTTCAGCACCCAGGAACACTATTCCAACTACTGGGCGAGCGTGTCCTCGGATCCACCACCCGGCGTCGACTTCGAAACCGAGACGGTCTTCCTGGCGGCCGTCGGCGTGCGGAACGAGGCCGGCGACAGCGTCGAGGTCCGGCGTGTAGTACCCGTCGAGACGGGCACCATCGTCGAGATCGTGGAGCGGATTCCGGGAAACTTCTGCTCTCCCGCCTCGCGACGGCAGGCTCCCTACCATCTCGTCATCGCTCCGAGCGTCTCCACCCCGGTCGCCTTCACGGAGCTTCGCGTCGAACGCGTTCCCTGTGGCTGATCCCACGTCGGACGGACCTGCGTGTTGAACGTCCGACGACGATATGCGGTGGTGCTCGCGATCTTCGCCGTGGCGCTGGCGACTCTGTTCGGGCTCGTGTCCTATCAGGTCGCGAGAGGCGCACTGGAGCGTGAGCTGGATCAGCGGCTCATATGGATCGCGGGAGGGGTCGCGGAGACTTCCGTGTGGCTGCAGGGCCCCCCGCTTCTGAGCCTCGAGCCGGGAAACGAGGATTCGCGCCAGTTCCAGAACGCGAAGACGGAACTCGAGGCGCTCCGAAAATATGTGGACGCCGCCTGGGTCTTCGATTCGCGGACGCTCTCTGCGCTCGCCAGTTCGGGAAACGAACTCATCGGGGCTCCGCTGAGGATCTTCGAGCCGTATTCCGCGGAAATCGCGACGGCGCTGGAGAGCGAGGCGGGTTCGACCACCCGTCTGTTTCCCGGCGACGACGGGCGTTTCTACAAGTACGCCTTCAAGCAGTTGGGCGAATCCGACGCCGTCCTGGCCGTGCAGGCTCCCGCAGAGCTCGTCCAGCCGCTGGCCCGGCTGCGAAACCTCCTCGTCGTGGGAGGTCTCGTGGCCACGGTCCTCGCCGTGATCCTGGCGAATGTGCTGGCCGCGAACGTGGTCCGGCCGCTGGAAGGCCTGTCCCGTGCCGCACTTCGGATTCAGCGGGGCCGGCTCGATCAGAAGGTCGAACTGGATCGCGCCGATGAGATCGGGCGACTCGCGAACGCCATGGAACGGATGCGCGTCGGGATCATGGAACGGGACGAGCAGCTCCGACTGATGCTCGCCCAGGTGGCGCACGAGATCCGTAATCCGCTCGGTGGACTCGAGCTGTTCGCGAGCGCGGCGTCGGATGCGGAAACGCCGGAGGAGCGAGAGCGGCTGATGCGTCGCATTCGCGACGAGGTCGGCTCGCTGAACCGGATCATCAACGACTTTCTCGGCTACGCCCGCCCCACCCCCGTGGATCTCGAGCCGACCGACCTCCGAGTCGCCGTCGAGGCAGCGGCTCATCTGGCCATGTCCAATGAGGGCACTCATGTCGAGGCGCTGCTTCCCCGGGAACCGCTCCTCGCGCGCGCCGATCCGGATCAGATCAAGCGGCTCGTCCTGAATCTCATGCGGAATGCGGCCGCTGTTTCATCCCGGGTGGCGGTCGCGGGCGAGATCTCCAACGGGCAGGTGCTGATTCGCGTCGCCGACGACGGGCCGGGGGTCCCCGACGAGATGCGGACCCGGATCTTCGAGCCGTTCGTGACCGACAAGGAGCAGGGTGCGGGGCTGGGACTGGCCATCGTGCGGAAGGTGGCCGACGCCCATGGGGGCCGGGTGGAGGTCGGGGAGGCGCGGGAGTCGGGCCTTGGGAAAGGTGCGGAATTCCGCCTATACTTACCCGGTTTCGAGGACTTCGGAAACGTGCCGCCACCGCGCGGCCCGTCCCGCCGTTCCCCCTCCTGACGCAGCCGATCAGATGGCGCAGATCCTCATCATCGACGACCACGACTCCATGCGGGAGGGGCTCGAGCTCCTTCTCAAGCGTGGCGGACACACGATTCTTTCGGCGGGCGGCGGTGCCGAGGGGCTCGAACTCCTCGAGTCGGAGGGAGCCGACCTGGTCATCACGGACCTCAAGATGGCCCGGGTGGACGGGCTGGAGGTTCTCCGGCGGACCCGGGAGCTCTCGGCCGACACCGAGGTCTTCGTGATCACCGCCTACGGCACCATCGAGAAGGCGGTCGCGGCCATGAAGGCGGGGGCCGCGGACTTCATCTCGAAGCCCTTCTCCTCCGAAGAGTTCGCCGTGAAGGTGGACCGTCTGCTTCAGCAGCGAGCAGTCAAGGAGAAGCTGCGTCAGGAGAACGTCGCCCTCCGGATCGAGAACACGAGCCTCAAGGAACAGGGCCAGGGGGAGGCGAGGTACGGCGAGATGGTCGGCGACTCCGACCCGATGCTGGACGTGTTCCGGATGGTGGATCGGGTGGCCCGATCCGACTCGACGGTCATGATCTACGGAGAATCGGGTACCGGGAAGGAGCTGGTGGCACGCGCGATCCATGCCGGCTCGAACCGCCATGACGGTCCATTCGTCCGGGTCAACTGTGGCGCTCTGACGGAGAGCCTCCTCGATTCCGAGTTGTTCGGACACGAGAAGGGTGCGTTCACGGGTGCGGAGAAGCGTCGCCGTGGGCGCTTCGAACTCGCGCACGGAGGCACTCTCTTCCTCGACGAGATCTCCACGATCTCGCAGGCGACGCAGGTGAGACTCCTGCGGGTGATTCAGGAGCGGGAGCTGGAGCGGGTCGGCGGGGAGGAGACGATCCATGTCGACGTGCGGATCATTGCCGCGACCAACACGCCCGCGGAAGAGCTTCGCGAGGGGGATCACTTTCGCGAGGACCTCTACTACCGGTTGCACGTGGTGCCGCTCCACCTGCCGCCTCTGCGAGATCGAACCGGAGACATCGAGCCGCTCGCGATGCACTTCGTGGAGAAACTCGCCGCTCGCGCGAACGCCTCCGTGTCGAAGGTGGCGCCCGAGACGATCCGCGTTCTGGCGTCCCACTCCTGGCCCGGGAACGTGCGTGAACTCGAGAACGTCGTGGAACGAGCGCTCGTGATGGCCGAGGGCGACACGCTCGGGCCGGACGATCTCCCCGCGTTGGACGGCCAGGCGGTGGCGCAGTCCAACTCCAACGGCCTCGACCTCCCGAGCCATGGACTCGACCTCACGCGGACGGTCGAGGGTGTGGAAGAGCGACTTCTGAGGCAGGCTCTCGAGCAGGCCGATGGTGTGAAGGCGGAGGCGGCCCGCCTGCTCGGTCTCAAGGCCAGCGCCCTCTACTACAAGCTCGAGAAGTACGGGATTGAGGGGTGAACGTGCGCCGCGCGTCCGGCTTTCTCCGCTGGATCGTGCCCGGTCTGATGTTGTCGCTCGTTCCGATCGCCGCATCGGGTCAGTCGCTGGAGGACCGGGAGACGGAGTACCTTGCCGCCCTCCAGGAGTACCAGACCGCCGTCGATGCGCGGGATGACCTCGCCGGTCGGTTCTATGCGCTGCTCGATTCCCTGAGCGTGGCCCGTGAGGCGGAGGATCAAGGTGTCGTGGACCAGCTCGAGGGCCGGGTACGCGGAGTCAGTCTGCAGCTACAGGCTCTCGATGCCGGCGTGGGAGTGACCGGAGTGGCGTACGAGGAGTCCCGGGATGCACTCCTGGTCGCGTTGGACACGCGGCTCGATTCTCTCCAGGTGGTCGCGGAGAGCAGCGAGGACCTCGACCGAAGGCAGGAAGCGGGAAGTCGGATCGTGAGTCTCCGCGCACAGTATGCGGCCGTCGAGGTCGACAACCTGCAGGAGATCCGCCCCCGCCAGTCGGTGGCCATTCCCAACATCCGCGACGATCCGCGCGACACGCCGGAGACGCTGCTCGCGAAGGCCGAACTGCTGCGTTCGAAGGCCGAGGACTTCCAGGTCGAGATCGATGCGGTCGATCAGGCGTTGGAGCGGTATCGGCGGGCGGTCGAACTCGACCGCCTCGCCGGAGACGCCCGATCCACCATCGATCGCTTCGGCGACACGCAGGTGCCCGTGCGCAGCCGACCCGGGTCCGTTCGTGGGGAGGAGGTGCCCGTGGCGGACACGACGGGGGTGGCGCTGGAGTCGCTGCCGCCATCGGAGGCCATTCGCAGACTCGAGATCTACCACGGACTTCTTGTCGACGTGCGGGACCGGACGCTGCTCCGAGCCCGGGACTTCGAAGACCGCGCACGACGAATATTCGGTTCCTTCGGGCCGCGGGGTGAACGATGAGGGGGAGCGTGATGATGATGCGGATGACGTCGGGCCTCGCCCTGATTCTCTCGCTCGCTCTTCCCGGGGAACACCTCGAGGCACAGGTCCGTGTCAGCGATCTCGTGGTCACGACCGGCGCGTCGATCGACGCGTACGAAGGCAATCTGGCCTCCGTGACCACTCCGGTCGTCGACTCGACGGAGAGCGCTCGCGCCCGAGCCGGGCAGCTCGGCGTCCGAGGCAACCTCCGCCTGTACGCCTCGCAGGACCGGGGTGTCCTGGGAATGTTCGACCTGGGGCTCCGCCAGTTCGCGGCCGAGGGGTTCTCCACGCGGGACTACACGCCGCGCGAGTTCACGGGCAGCCTGGGTGTCGCGGCCTGGCAGCGGCTCGGCCGGTGGGGGGAGCTCGGCGTGGACGTCGCGCTCCGCGGCCGCAGGGTCGATGACCGTCCCCCGATGCCGCTCTTCCTCCAGCCCGGCTACGGCGAGGTCAGGGGCTCCGTGTCGTGGGAGTCCCCCGTCATCGACCAGGACCTGCAACTCGGACTCAGCCTCGACGTCGACGAAGCCAACTACCGGGCCGCCGACCGCCTGAGTGCGCTCGACCTCCTCGATCGAGACTCGTACGGTGTCGAGGCGAGTGCCGAGTGGGGCATGACGTCGGTCGTCCGCGTGTATACGGAGGCCCGTCGGACGAACTACCCGCGTCAGAGCAGCTTCGACGCCTCCGACCCCTTCCGCCGGGATCGTACCTACACGGTGGGTGCACTCTGGCGATATCGGTCGAGCTTCATCCTCGAACTCGGTCTCGAGGGGGCGGTGAACCGATCGAATTCGAGTCGGCCGGAGTACGATGCCGTGGCGCTGAACCTGCAGCTGGCCACACCGCTGCCGTGGTGGGGACTCACCGCCAACCTGATCGGGACCTTCACCGGGAAGTCGTACGTGGCCGAGACGGAGTTCGCGCGGCTCGTACCCGGCGAGGAGGCGGACAACGCCTCGGTGCTCTTCCTCGATATCATCCGCCCGGTGACGACCGATCTCGATACGACCCTTCGCCTGGGATGGACGCGCGCCGAGACCGACATCGGCGACTCCTACTACGAGAGATTCGGCGTCAGCCTGCTCCTCAACTACCGCCCATTCGCTCGCTGACGGTCCAGCTCGCCCACGCGACGAACGGTCCGTCGTGGGAGAGCGAGATGCGCGCATCGGGGCAGAGAGAGCCGTCGAGCTGAACCAGCGGCGGCGTCCTTCCGGCCGGACCGGGGGCATTGACGATTTCACAGCGCTCCGGGGGCAGGTCCAGTCGACGGGCCACCTCCGTGCGTGCGGCGAGTCGGACGAGCCCGTGGGCGAAGCCCCGGGCGGCCTCCCGCTCCCGCGGTCCGAGCATCGCTTCCAGCGCCTCCGCGTCGTGCGCACCGAGGCGCACGGAGGTGCCCTCGAGGTCGGCTCCGGTCCACGTGATGTCGGGGTGCAGGCGGTCGAGACCCGCGACGGCGACGACCCGGCGGCCACCCGGATCCACATCCACCCGAAGATCGAGGTCGCGGTCTCGCCATCGCAGCGTCCCACGGGTCTCGTCGAGGTCCACGACCTCGAAGGCGGCATGTTCGAAGGGCGGGGGTGCTTCGGGATGCCGGTGGATGCCGACCGCCTTGAAGGCCGCCTCCTTGGCGGCCCAGTGTCGCCAAACCGCTCGCTCCGGGTCGGACGCCGCCGACACGAGGTCCCGTTCGGCAGGACCGAACACCCGCGTCATGAAGCGCCGGTCGAGGTGTCGACCCCGGGTTCGGGGATTTCCGAGATCGACGACGTCGATGCCGAAGCAGGGTCGAAGCGGGGCACCGGGATCGGTCATCGTCACGGATGCCGAGTCCTGACCCTGACGGCCCGCACCGGATTGTCGAGGCCTCGCAGTCTGGCGTCGAAGGGGGTGGCGCGACTCACGCCGTCCGCGGTCTCGAGCCACCCGCGTACCTCCGGGTCGGCATGCACGCGCTCGGAAATGACGATGTCGTCCCCCGTGGCGAGGCCGCCGAGCCGAGCCGCCACGTTCACCGTAGTTCCGAAGTAGTCGAGACGCTCGTTCAGCGTGACGATGATGGCCGGACCCTCATGGAGTCCCGCCTTGATCCGGAGCGGAGTCGACTCGGTGGAGGCGGCGAGTCGATTCCGGGCCTCGACGACCGAGCGGATCGCCGGCGCCGGACGCGGGAATACCGCCATGACCGCATCGCCGATGGTCTTCACGACCGTCCCCCCCTCCCCCTCGATCGCGGCGGAGAGTACCTCGAAGTGCCCGACCACCCGGCCGAACGCCGGAGCGTCCCCGATCTCGCGATAGAGCGACGTGGAGGCTTCGAGGTCGGTGAAGAGGATCGTCTGCGTGCCCACGGAGACGAACTCTCCCGCTGCGAGTACCTCCGACGAGAAGAGATCCCGGAATCGGGCCGAAGCCGTCACCTCCGCCGCCGTCAGCGCATCCTCCGCCCACGAGGTGCTTTCCACCACCAGGAGCTTCTCCTCCTCGGAATCGTTCGCGATCCGCAGGGTCACGTCGGGTGTGACGGTGGCCGCGCCTTCGACGCCCAGGGACTCCGAGTCGATTCGAATGGAGAGCCCCTCGGCCCGCGCCCCCTCGGCCACCCGGAAGGAGGATGCCGCCTCCGCGTCGAGCGTGCGTGCGCGGTACGAACCGGGATGCAGGCGCATCTCCACGTCCCGCGTCTCGCCCGGACGGAGCAGTTGCTGACCCAGGATGTGGGGCGTGATCTGTGGACCGGCGACGCAGAAGGCGGTGTTCGGGACCTCCCGGACGTCCGGATTGGGTGAGAACACCAGCTCGACCGAGCGGTCGAAGTCCACGTCGAAGTCGATCAGGCAGGTGTCGCAGTGGACGGTTTCGCTGGAGCGGAGGTCGGCGAGGGTTGGGGCGCCGCCCTTGGTACCTCGGCAGTTGGGGCAGAGAAGATCCCACCGGAGTTCGAGCAGACCCACACGGGTCGCGAACAGGAACCCTTCGAGGACGGTCTCCCGGGGGAGATCCCAGAGTCGCGCCAGCGTCCCGGGGCGCATTCGAACCAGGCTCAGGTCGTCCGCGCGCCCCACGAAGTCGAGCAGTCGGGATACCACGCGCGCATCCGCCCCGGCTTCCAGAAGGCGTCCTTCTCTCCGTGAGATCGCGGCCGGGACACCGGGACGCGCGGGCGGCGGAACCGACTGGCCCGTCTCGGCGACGTGACGACCGTACTCTCGGAAGATGCGCCCGAAGGCGCGTCGGCTGAGGACGCCGATCTGAAGCTTGGCGGCGACCCATCCGAACGGACCTCTCGGGCGAGCCGCCACGGAGTAGACGAGCGTGGAGCGATCTTCGCCCAGCGGCGTCAGGGTAGCGCGGACGCGCATCTCGCGAAGTGGCCCACGCTGGTAGTGCCGGACCACCCCGAACCGCCAGGGTCTGACCCACTCGAAGGGAAGCTCCTCCCACTCGACCGGGACCCCCTTCACCACCATGCGCAGGCGGCGACGAGCATTCCGCAGCTCCTCCCCCTCACGGGCGTCGTCGACGGTCGGGAGCCCGGTGTCGCGATTGAACCGATTGGTGTCGGATACCAGTGGCCACACCTTCTCCGGCGTACCCTCGAGTTCCCACGTCCACTCCCACTGGAGGGACCCCGGTGGCGTGACGTCGGCGATCACCGGGCGGATCCGTCCCTTCGGCCGGGCCGTTCGGGGAGCCCGAAGGCGTCCCGTACATCCTGCGGCACGCGCATGGGCCGCCCGTCGGGCCCGACCCAGACCACCACGACGCGGGCCTCCGCATAGAGAACGCCCCGGTCGTCGGGTGCCACCATCCGCTGACCGATGGTCATGCTCGAGGCACCCGCATCGAGGGCCCGCGTGCGGACCTCGACCTCCTCCCCCAGTCGCAACTCCCGTCGGAAGTCGACCTCGATACGGACGACGTGGACGCCCTCGCCGCGCTCCGTCAGGCGCCCGGGCGGGAATCCACCCTCACTCAGCGCCGCGAAGCGTGCGTGTTCGAAGTAGTTCAGGTACACCGCATGATTCACATGCGCGAAGCTGTCCAGCTCGTAGCTCCGGGCGCGCAGGCGGAGGCGGTGTTCTCGTTCGGGGTCCGGCGTGGGGGGGAGGGGCATCTGTGTCCGTGTGCCTGGGGTGCTGACGGTCGACTCCACCAACCTGAAACGCCCGCGGCGCCGAGGACAGGTGCAGACAGGTGCAGGGAGCGGGTATGCGACACAGGCATGCTGCTGCGGCATGCAGCACGGGGATGGAGCGCAGGTCGGGGGCCATCGGCGCATGACACCCTGGGGGCGCCGGAACCGCAGAGGGCACCCGAGAACCGTTGACCCGGGGCGGGGTGGCGGCCAGCATGCGCTCCTCGACTTCTCTCCCCAGCACGCACGACGCCCGAGGACCGTGACCCTATCCACCCGGCAGCTCCCGACGCCCCTGGGGGGCTCCCGACGTGGTGCGGTCGTCGTGGCGGTGCGCGTGCGTGCGGCCGTCGCGATCCTCGTGGCCCTCGTGGTGTGGCTGATCGCGGCGATGCCGGGCTCGGCGCAGGTGTCCACCGTCCCGCCGCCGCTCCGGGTGTGGTCCGCGGTCAGCGTCGGGCCGCTTCTCGAGCGGTTGGCCGACTCGTGGAGCGACGGAACCGGCATCCGGTTCGTCACCGACGCCACCTCCCGCATCGTCCCGCAGATTGCGGCCGGTGCTCCGGCGGACGTCCTCGTGACGGCCGACCGGACGTGGATGCTCGAGGCGACGGACCTCGGAATCGTGGAGCCGGGTTCGGCGCGCAGGATCGCGCGGAATCGCCTCGTGATCTTCGCCCGTGCCGGGTCCGCGGGCGCGCCGGAACCGGACAGGGTGGAGGCGGGCACGACCAACGCCATCCTCGACGCGGCGGCGGTCCGCGCCCTTCTGAAGGGTGTCCGGGGTCCCGATCCGATCCTCGCGCTGGCGGGCCCGGACGTGCCGGTCGGCCGATACGCCCGCGAGGCTCTGCGGTCGCTGGGACTCGAGGGGGATGTCGATCGCCGGGTCGTGGCCGTCGGGAACGCCCGTGCCGTCGTGAACGCCGTGGCGGTCGGGGAGGTACCTCTGGGGCTCGGCTACGCGTCGGATGTCGCCGGTGACCCTGCCCTGCGGATAGAGGGCTACCTGCCGGCGGATTCGTACGGGCCCGCCGAAGTCTGGGCGGCGATCGTGCGGGGCACGGGTCACACGGCGGCGCAGGCCTTCGTGGATGAACTCGCCTCCGCGTCCCGGGCCGAGCTGATCCGGTCGGCCGGATTCACGGTCCCGGGGCCCGACGTCCGCCTCGATGCGGTCGATGTGGGTGGGCCCGACGTCCCCGCGAGGTCTCCCGGTGCCGCCTCCGTCACCCCACGGAGGGACCGACCGCGGACGGACGGCATCGCCGAGGGGCCGGCTCTCGGTCCGGTGGTCCTGCGGTCGATCCTCGTGGGTCTCCTGGCGGTGATGTTCGCCACCCTCCCGGCCGTGATGCTCGGGCGCTGGCTGGCACGCACGCATTCTCGCGCCCGCGGTCCGGTGGGCGCGGTGCTTCTCCTCCCCCTGGTCCTTCCCCCGGTCGTCACCGGCTTCGTGCTCCTGGCGCTCTTCGGCTCGTCCGGGCTGCTCGGACCTCTCCTCGCCCAGTTCGGCGTGCGGCTGTCGTTCAGCTTCTGGGCGGCGGTGCTGGCGGCTGCGGTCGTCGGTTTCCCCCTCTACGCGGTCGTGGTTCGCAACGCCTTCGAGTCGGTCGATCCGCGGTACGAAGAGCTGGCCTGGACACTCGGGGCTCGACCCCGCTCCACCTTCCGTCGAGTCGCCCTCCCGCTCGCGCTCCCCGGGGTGGCCGCGGGGGCCGTGCTGGCGCTCGCCCGCGGACTGGGCGAGTTCGGTGCGACCATCGTGGTCGCCGGCAACATCGAGGGCGAGACCCAGACGCTGGCGCTTGCCGTCTACCGTCTGCTCGAGTCACCGGAGGGTCGTGGACGAATCTGGCTGTTCGTCCTGGCGAGCGCGGTGATCGCGGTTCTGGGTCTCGCGCTCTGGGAGTGGTTGAGCACGCGTCAGCGGGCGCGGTTGCTGGATGGAGGTGGGCGATGAGCGCCGAACGCGACCTGCCGCCGATGACGGGCACCGCGACCGCGCGAATCCGCCTCGATGTCGAGCTCCGACTCCGCCGGGGGACGCTCGATCTGGACACGCATCTCCGCACCTCCGAGCAGCGGGTCGCGATCGTCGGCCCCAGCGGGATCGGGAAGACGACCATCCTGCGAATTCTCGCCGGTCTCGAACCGACCGCCGCAGGGCGCCTCTCCGTGGGGGATGTCACCTGGTCGGCCGGGGACGTACCGCCGTGGGAGAGGGGCGTCGGCTGGATGCCGCAGGATGCCCTGCTTTTCCCCCACCTGGACGTGCTGGAGAATCTCACCTTCGGGGGCGCGGACCGTGCCCATGCCTCCACGACGGCGGCGGCGGTCGAGTGCGATCACCTGCTGCACCGCCGGCCCCGCAATCTGTCGGGTGGTGAGCGCCAGCGGGTGGCGCTGGCTCGCGCACTGGTTTCAGCGAAGCGGCTGCTGCTGCTCGACGAACCCTTCGGCGCGCTGGATGACGCGCGGCGGCATCGTGTGATCGGCGCCGTCGATCGCTGGCTGGCCGATCACGACGTCCCGATGGTGCTGGTCAGCCACGATCGGCGGGATGCCGCGGGGCTGAGGTGCGAACGGTGGGTGCTGAGCGAGGGCGGTCTGAAGCGGGCCGATCCGAGCGTCGCTCAGCCGGCGGCCGCGGACGAGGGGCAGGCGCCGTAGCGCCGATCCCGCCCACGGAACTCTCGCATGCAGGCGGCGAGATCCTCACCGTCGAAGTCCGGCCAGAGCCGGTCGGTGAAGACGAACTCCGCGTAGGCACACTCCCACAGCAGGAAGTCGCTGAGCCGCTGCTCCCCGCTCGTCCGGATCAGGACGTCCACGTCCCGCGCCGTCGACTCATCCCCCATCACGTGGCCGAGCGCCACCGCGAAGTCGGATCGATCGAAGGGCGGGTCCGCCGTCGTGGCCAGATGTTCGGCCGCACCCACGAGGAGGTCGCGCGACGAGTAGTCGATCGCGAGTCGGAGGTGGAGCCGCGTCCCGTCCGCCGTGGCCTCCTCCGCGGCCGCCGCGGTGTCGCGGACCTTCGATGGGAGTCGGTCGCGCCGCCCCACGAGGGAGAGCCGCACCCCCGTGTCGACCAACTCCGCCGTTTCCGAGCGGAGGTGGCGGTGGAAGAGCCGCATCAGCGCTGCGATCTCGAGCTTCGGACGCACCCAGTTGTCCGAAGAGAAGGCGTAGAGGGTGAGCGTATCGATGCCGAGGTCGGGCGAGGCTTCGACGACCCTGCGCACGGTCTTCGCGCCCTCGCGATGCCCGAACGTTCGTGGCAGGCCACGAGCCTGCGCCCACCGGCCGTTTCCGTCCATGATGATCGCCGCGTGGACGGAGTTGAGTTGCCGGGCGCTCACGAGCCGCCCCCGGCCGCTCCCGAGCGGGCCGCGCGAATCAGCGCCTCCATGTGTTCGAGATACGACTCGAACTCTCCGACACCCTGCTCTGTCAGCTGGTACTCGGTCCGGGCGGTCCCGTCCTCCATCTGCTTCGAGCAGACGAGGTAACCCGCCTCCTCGAGACGACGGGCATGGGTGCTGAGATTCCCGTCCGTCGCGTCGAGGATCTCCTTGAGTTCGGTGAAGCTCAGCGAGCCGTTCACCGCCAGTGCGCTGACGATCCCGAGCCGCACCCGCTCGTGGATCAGACGATCGAGCTCGAGCGGACCTCCGCTCGTCTCCTCTCCGTCGACACGCCAGAGTCGCCGAGTCGATTCGGCCACCGACGTGTCGTGGGCCAGCTGTCGTTCAGCCACCGTGCCTCCTGGCGATCCAGGGTCCGAAAATGAGATGGAGTCCACCGAAGGCGGCGAGCATCGTGGCGTTCTCGAAGCCCGTGGGGAGCAGAAGCGCTCCGGCTCCGACGACCAGGAAGGCCACACCCATCAGCGGTACGGGGCGGACCGAGAAGGTGCCGCCCGCCGTGACGGCGGTCCCGTAGAGAAGGATCCACATGGGCGGCAGGAGCTCGATCCGACCGGTCTGCAGGATCGGCCACGTCAGGAGGCCGCCCACCGCCAGCGCGGGAGCCGCACCGAGCACGAGCCGGCGTCCGGGCCCGTGCATGAGGGTCTCGCCGATACGGCTCGCCTTGCGAAGCGTGGCCGCCACGGCGACGCCGAAGGCGAGGACGGCCGCCGCCGACCACGTCGCGACCCACGCGCCGGGAGTCGCACCACGAGCGACCAGGAACGCCGCGAGCGCCACGAGGCCCATCGCGGCCACGCCCCACCCGGAAATCGCGGTGAAGGCGGCCGATCGGACCATCGTCTCCCGGATGAACCGGAGATCGTCGATGGCCCGGTCGTGGAGGGCCACGGGACCCTCGGGCGGGTCGTCGAGCGTTCGGGCGGTCATGTTCATGACCTCACTTTGCAGAACAAAGTGCCATCCGGCAACCCCCGCATCGTCAGCTTCCGACCAGGGTGAGTGCCCCGGGCTTCACCTCGAGCTCGAGGGTCGTGCCTTCGGTACGGAAGAGGTCGCCATCCGCCTCGAATCGAACCGGCTCGTCGAACTCGAACCGGAAGTGATGGTGGGAGCGCATCTCGACGCGCGGATCACCGATGTGCCGACCCTTCTCGGCGAGGTTGAAGAGCTTGAGGCGCTGAAGCGGGGTCGCGTCGGCGATCAGGCAGGCGTGGAGCTGTCCGTCGTCGATCCGACCGCCCGGTGCGATGGGGAATCCACCCCCGAACCACTGCCCGTTGGAGATGGTGACCATGAGGTGCGTGCCCTCGCGGTCGAAGTCGTCTCCGTCGGACGCACGCAGCGATGACCCCGGAAAGCGGAAGAGCTGTGTCAGGGCGGTGAGCTTGTACAGGGCCTCCCCCCGTAGGAATCGGGCCGACGCGGCGGCGTCGATGACCGCCACGTCGAATCCGATCCCGATGACGTTGAGGAAATGCCGGGCGCGCGCGGTGCCGGATGTCGCGGAGACGCGGCTCGTCCCCTCGGAGCCGACCGCCGTGGGAGCGGTGGGGGTCCGGATGTACCCGATATCCACCTTCCGCTCACGGCCCGCGGCCAGCGCCGCGACGGCCGCGGCGGGATCGGCGAAGGAGAGCTCGAGGTTCCGGGCGAAGTCGTTGCCGGTTCCCGCGGGGAGCACGCCGAACGCGATGTCCTCGTCCCGTGAGGCGATCCGGTCGGCGACGTGACTCCAGGTCCCATCACCTCCGACCGCGATGATGAGGTCGTGGCCGTCGTCCATGGCCCGGTCGGCCAGAGCGTACTCGTCCCCGGGGGCTTCGGTGACGGCGTGCGAGTAGTCCCCGAGGTGTTCGTCGAGGAGTTCCCGGTAGGTGGAGAGCCGCTTCGCGCCGCGGCCCCGTCCGGAAGCCGGATTGAAGACGACGAAGGGGCGCCGGTCGATCAGATCTCCTCGAGCTCCTCGAAGGTCTGCACGCCGGCCTGGTACCACTCCTCGCGGAAGGGATACGTCGAGACCTCGTCGATCGTCAGCATCGACGTCATCGGGTGCTCATGCAGCGTGAGCGAGCCCTCCTCGAACTCGTGGTCCGAATGCGGCGCGTTCATGAAGATGTTCACCTTGAAGCGGCCGTCGTCGCCGACGGACTCACCCACCGTGAAGCAGTGGTACGGGTTCGTCGTCTCGTTGAACTCGTGCGCCGTGACCCCGAGCTCGAGCACCGGCTGGTCGCCTTCCGAGACCTTCACCGTCATCCGATCGTCGTCCTCGATGAACTCGAAGTCGAGATCGGCCATGTGGTGCGGAAGTCGCCAGCGCTCCATGGCGTGCTTGCGGGACTCCGGCGTGCTGGTGGCCACCATGAAGGGGAAGAAGGCGGCCTTCGGCAGCGGTTTGCCCGGCTCCACCACCGGCGGCGTGATGATCGCCATCACGAGCTCGTCGTACTCGCCGACCTCGCTCTCCGTGAACTGGAAGGCCAGGACCGCCATGACCGATCGATCGTGCTGCGCCTCCATCGGCTGCAGGTGATCCGGGAGGATCCTCCTCGCGTCCGATGTCGCCATCTGGAAGAAGGCACCGACGCAGTTTTCGAAGCCGTACCTGGTGAGATTCATCGATATCCGATGGAAGTACCGTGGAAATTCTGGTCGAGCCGACACCGTGACCGACCACCGAGCCACGATCGGCGCGGTGGTCCGGGCGCCCGGGCGTCGTGTCAGTCGATGATGCCGTGTCGCCGGAGCACGCGCACGATGATGTCCGCACCCTCCTCGAGGTCCTTCCGGGTGTGCGCCGCGGAGATCGACATCCGGAAGCGCGACTTGTGCTTCCCGACCGCCGGGTACCGAACCGGATTGATGAAGATGCCCTCTCGGAAGAGGTCCTCGCCGATCTTGAACATGATCTGGTCGTCCCGAATCATGATCGGGATCACCTGGGATTCCGACTCGGCCACGTCCACGCCGTCGGCACGCAGGCGGTCCTGCATGAATTCGACGTTGTCCATGAGTTGCTTCCGGAGCTCGGGCTCCTTCTTCGCGAGTCGCAGTGCCGCGAGCACACCCGAGACCACGGGCGGGGCCAGGGCGCAGGAGAAGAAGCGCGAACGGCTGAAGCCGCGCAGGTAGTCGATGAGCTTCTGCGATCCGGCGACGAATCCGCCCTGACCACCGAGGCTCTTCGAGAAGGTGCCGATGTGGATGTCGATCTCTTCGTCGAGGCCGAAGTGCTCGGCCACGCCCCGACCGTTCTCGCCGAACAGGAAGGTCGAGTGGGCCTCGTCGATGAGGATCCGGGCTCCGTGCTTCCTGGCCACCTCGACGATCGGGGGCAGGTCGGCCATGTCGCCATCCATCGAGTAGACGCCCTCGACGATGACGAGCTTCTTGCCCTCGAATCCGGCCAGCTTCCGCTCGAGGTCGTCGATGCGGTTGTGCCGAAAGAACTTCGACTTGGCCTTCGACAGGATCATCCCGTCGACGATGGAGGCATGCGCGAACTGGTCCGCGACGATCAGATCGCCGGACCGCATGAGTCCCGCGATGACACCGACGTTCGCGCTGTAGCCCGTCGGGAAGACGAGGGACGCCTCCTTCCCCTTGAATTCGGCGACTTCCCGCTCGAGCTCTTCGTGCATGCGCGTCGTGCCGGAGAGAATCGGCGAGCCCGACGAACCTCCGCCGTAGATGTCGACCGTCTCCTTGATCGCCTCTTTCACCTCGTCGCGGTAGGAGAGGCCGAGGTAGTTGTAGGAGGCGAAATTGATCAGGTTCTCCCGCAGCTCACCCGTCTTGGTGTCGCGTACGTCGACGCGGGTGCCGGGGGCGGTGTGGAGCGGAAGCTCGTACTGGTAGTAGCCGACGGGCTCGACCTGGTCCCACCACTCCTTGAATGGATCGAGAAGGGCGAATGCGTCGTCGCCCGATCCGAAGTAGAAGTTGGTGTAGTCGTACTCGAGTGGATCGACCGCGTTCGAGAGGTGACTTCCGGAGTCGCCCTGAATACGGTTCTTGGCGACCTTGTCCACGGAGGGCGCGGTCGCGGTCGACCCGTCGTCGGTCCGCTTTTCGTCCTGATCGGCCATTGGCTCTGCTCGCTTACTTGTCGAGGTCGGCTCCCGCGAGGAGCCGCACGCTCGTATTCAACCCGGAGAGACGGTGAACGTTCGGGGTGCCCTGACCATTCTGGTGCTCGGGCTCGCGTTCCTCGTCGGTGATGTCGTGCAGCGCACGATCATCGTCGGCGCCGTGAAGCTGTTTCCCGGACGGCGGCTCCGGATTCTGTCGAAGTGGCAGCACCTGTGGGCTGCCGTCTGCCTGGGCGCCGTACGCCATGTCGGGGGCGCGACGATCGATCGACCTCCAAGGGTCGAAGCGGGTTCGGGGACACTCGTGGTCATGAATCACCAGTCGGTCCTCGACATTCCGCTCGTCTCCGCCGCTCTGCGTCCCAACCATCCGAGGATCGTGACACGCAGCCGATATGCCCGCGGCAAACCTCTAATCTCGCATATGGTTCGCCTGTATCAATACCCGACGGTGGACCCCCGAGCAATGCGACGGGACGATATCGAACGGGTAGCGAAGCAGGCGGCCGAGAGCCCGGTGCCGGTCGTCATCTATCCGGAGGGCACACGGTCGAAGTCCGGACGCATCGCGCCATTCCGTCGCGCGGGCCTGTCCGCCATCCTCGCGGAGCGGCGCTGGAAGGTCTGGATGGTGACGATCGACGGCTACTGGTCGCTCCGGACGCTGGGCGACTTTCTCAAGGGATCCAGCCGGATCGAGGGGCACATGAGGGTCGACGGGCCGTGGCCGTCCCCGGAGCCCACCGGCGATGTGGAGGACACCCGGGAGGACCCGGCGCTGGTCGAGTTCATCGAGCGGATGGAGGGCACGATGCGCGCGGCCATCGCGGACATGCGGGGAGAGTCGGGGTCACCCGGACGACTCGAGTCCGGCGACGAGGCCGCGGCGAGTGAAGGCCCCACCCTTCCGGAGGGACGGGCGACGCAGACGGACGCCACCACCGCCCGAATCGAAGACGGCGACCGATGACGGTATCGGTCGCCGATACTCACGGTCCGAACCTTCCCACCGATCTGGCCCCCGACGCGAAGGCGCTGGCCGGCACGGTCGTGGCGGCGGCGGGCGAGCACCTCACCGGGATCGTCATCTACGGGTCGCAACTTCTCAGGGCCGAGCCGAATCGCCACTCGGCGTGGGACATGGTGTTCATCGTCGACCGGTACGGTCCATTCCACCGGGCGATCGTCGACGCGGGGCTCCACCGAGGTCCGGCGTGGCTGCTGGATCTGATGGCCAGGGTGCTCCCGCCCTGGGCCACGATGGTCGAGGCGCACGGCGCGGAGGCGATCGGGAAATGCATGGTCGTGTCCAGGGCGCACTTCGAGCGTGCCGTGCGACCGAGGTCACCCGATCACTTCCTCAAGGGGCGGATGGTCCAGCGGGTGGCACTCGTGTGGGCGAAGGACAGGGGCTCGGCGGACGCCATCGAGGGATGGCTCCGGGAGGGGCGTCGGGATGTGCTCCGGTGGGCGGGTCCATGGCTCGATGAGCCGCTCGACGCCGGGTCGGTCTCCCGTCGCATGCTGGAGGTGTCCTACGGCGGCGAACTCCGACCGGAGAACACCTCCCGGGCGCTCGAGATTCACGACGCACAGGCGGAGTGGCTGGAGCGGGCCTACGCGGAGGTGCTGGAGGAGGAGACATCGGCCGGCCGGCTGGTTCGGGCCGACGGTGGAGGGTATCGCTTCGTGCGGCCGCCGGGGCGATGGGCTCGGTTCCGAACTCGGGTCTACTTCATGCGATCGAAGGCGAGGGCGACGCTGCGCTGGTTCAAGTACATCGTCACCTTCGACGGCTGGCTCCCCTACCTCGTACGCAAGGTCGAGCGACGTACGGGTGAGACGGTCGAGCTCTCGGAGCGCGAGCGTCGCTATCCCCTCATCTTCCTGTGGCCCCGGGTCTTCCGATTCTTTCTGGACCCCGCGCGACGCACTCCTTCGGACCCTCGGAACTCGTGACCCGCGACGTACTCGTTTTCCTCGGAATTCTCGGCTTCGCCCTCGCCAGCATGCCGGTCTACGCGCTGACCGGAGCGCACAGGAAGGAGGACGCGCTCGAGTCGAAGGCACGCGGTGGATTCGTGCTGGGGAGCTTCACCCGAAGCTGGTTCTACTGGTTCGTGCGTCCGGTCGAGGCGGCCTCTCTCGCGCTCGGCCTCTCGCCACTGTTCTACAATCTCACCGGCGTGGCCTTCGGAGCGGCGGCCGGTCTGGCCTTCGCGACCGGCAACTTCGCGCTGGGGGGGTGGGGCGTGCTGCTCGGGGGCGTGGCCGACGTGCTCGACGGCCGGATCGCCCGTGCACGGGGGCTGGCGGACGACCGCGGGGCCTTCCTCGATTCGACGCTGGATCGATTCGCCGAACTCGGGGCCTTCGTCGGTCTCGGGGTGCTCTACGGGTCGGACCCGAGGGCGGCGGCGATCGTTGCGGCGGCACTCGGGGGCTCGCTGCTCGTCAGCTACGCTCGGGCCCGGGGCGAAAGTCTGGGTGTCGTCTGCAAGGTGGGCGTCCTGCAGCGAGCCGAGCGGCTCCTGCTGGTCGGATTCGGCGGCCTCCTCGATCCGGCGTTTCAGGGCTGGTTCGGGTGGGCGCCGGGTGCGCTGCTCCTGGGCGTCCTCACACTGGTCGCCGTCGGCACCATCGGGACCGCCATCTACCGCACGGTCTGGATCGCGAAGAGGGTGTGAGTCCGTCGCGTCGCGTCGCGCGGCGGACCTCCGCCCGTCGGCGTCGCGACCGCCCCGACCGGCGGGGCATGAGCACCTACCGCCGCGCCAGCGCGTCCCGGTGGAAGTCGGCCGGCATCTCGTCCAGCGACCAGGCGGCGTCGGGCTCGAGGTGACAGTAGCTGCACAGGCCCTCCCGCGGAGGCGCACCCAGATCGGGTGCGGCCGGTGGGTCCGCGCCGACCGCTCCGACCGTCCGGAGGGCGTCACGCATGAGCCGATCCGCCAGCCGGGGGCCGTGGACGAACCCTCCCGCCTCGACGAACGCCAGGCGCTCCAGAGCTGTTGCGACCGAGTCCTCCGGGACACCGGCGCGGGAGCCGGCCGCAGCCACCCATGCCCGAGCCCGGGCGAGCCGCTGTTCACCGCCGGCCTTCCACCAGTCGAGAACGGTCCGATACTCCGGAAGGTGACAGCTGACACAGCGATCCGGGTCTCCCGAAATCGCCGTGTCGGGGTGTTCGAAGTCGACGGCCGCCACGCCGTGACATCCTCGGCAGGTGATGCCGGCCGCGAACTTGACCGACGGACGGATCTCGTCGGGTNGCCAGGGCACCAGCCCCAGGACCATGCCCTGCTGCGCCTGGTGTGTGTCGGTATGACAGGTGATGCACACACTCGCCGCGACCTCCCGGGAGGCGAGATCGTGGCTTACCGCGTGGCAGTCCGCGCAGACCAGACCGACGGCGCTGCTCATACCCTCGATGCGGTGGGAGGGGGTCGTGTGACAGGAGCTGCAGGTGACGCGAGTGTGCCCGCCGTGGATCGAATCCACGGGGAACTCACCGGTGACGAGGTCGGCGGGCCAGGCCATCGCCGCGCCTCCGCCATCCGCGTGACAGGTCGTGCAACTCGTGGCTGCGAAAACCGTCTCGGTCTCGGGCGCGACGGAGAAGTGGCACCGTACACACCCCCCCTCGATCCACGGGACATCCGAGTGCGGTACCGCGAGCGCCTGAGAGGTCAGCGGACGCTGCTCCGGCTTGACGTGGCATGCCGTGCATTCTCCGGCCGGATCGGCGTCGAGCTGATCGATGTGACAGAGCCCGCAGCCGTTGATGTCCACCTGCAGAGTGGTGGTGCCCGTGGGGTGTGCATGGCACTGCGCGCACTCCATGCGTGCCTGTCGGCCGAGACCCGGATGGTTCGCGTGCATGGGGAGGGTGGTCGTGGCGTTCACCCGCACCCCGGACGGACCCCCATCGGTGTGACACGCAAGGCATCCCGAGGTCGTCGCGACAGGTACATCGCGGCCGGGTGGCAACTCGCCGTCGTGGCACGATGCGCAGGCCAGCCCCGCGTGCTCGCTCGGCGCCGCCCGTGTGGTCCGAGCAGTCTGCATCGTCCGGGAGACGGCCACTTCGACGGACGCCGGAACCTCCGGCGCCGCGGACTCGGCGGTCTCGACTCCACAGCCCGCGAGGGCCAGGAGTAGCCAGATCAGCAGAAGATGAAGGCCCACAGGATCATTCCGAGGATGGCGAAGCCCAGGGCGAGCAGGATGAAGCCGAAGGTGGCCGCGACCAGGCTCTGCGAGCGCGTCGGCGGGGGCGCCGGGTGGTCCACTATCGGCGTCCGGCTGACCGGCTTGTCGAGATTCGGCGTGATCTGCGACATCATCTCGGGGTGTTCTTCCTCGAGGTAGTCGACGGTCGCCCGACCGTGGAACATCACGGCGTCGAGCGGCCACTTGTCGGGCCGCACGTGCACGTTGAAGAAGTGCACGACGAAGAGGAAACAGGTCGCGAGAAGCGCCTCCTCACCGTGAAAGATGGTCGCGACGTTGAAGAGCCACCCGGGCAGGAACGCCCCGAAGAACTCGGGGAACGAGAGCATCATCCCGGACGCGATGATGATGACGAAGCCCCAGACCGCGCCGAAGAAGTCGAGCTTCTCCAGATAGCTGTACCGTCCGAACTGCGGACGGTCCCGACCGGTGAAGAAGTACTTCCACTGCTTGAAGAAATCGACCGCGTCCCGAGGATGCGGGATCACGTTGTCCGACCCCCAGCGCCACCGCTGTGGCGTGTCGCGTGCCTTCCAGACGCGAACCGCGAGGTAGGCGACATAGACGACTGCGAGGGCGACCATTCCCGTGGCCGCGACGCGGTGGATGAGCCCCGCGCTCTGCACGCCACCGAAGAGCGAGATCAGCCCCGCCGAGAAGGGGGCGCACGAGAACCGCAGCGGCAGCCCGGTCAGGACCAGTGTGTAGAACGTCAGTACGACGATGCCGTGGGCGACCCGATGCCAGGTGAGGAAACGCCAGATGAACGGCCCGTTCCCGCGCTGCGCCGCGTCCATCGGGACGCGGTCGGCCTCGGCGAGTCCCGGAGGAGCGGGAAGCGTGCCGGCCTCGCCGTAGCTCATCTGCCCGTCGTCCATCCGTCCGTCAGCCATGCGTACCTCCGTGGGCGCCCGCCTTGCGGGAATCGAGCCAGATCCGGATCCACCAGAGGATGGTGTGGAGCCCGAACACACCGAGGGTGCCGATCAGTAGCGCATGCATGAAGGTCAGGGACCAGTAGAGAATCGGGCTTCCCTCCCGATCGTGGGTGTCGGGGTGTGAATTGTAGAGGACGAAGGCGGGGCGTGCCGCTTCATGACACTCTCCGCATGTCGCCACGAGGTTGTCGGCGTGTACGTACGAGCCGGTCGAATCGGGTGGCAGCACGCCGTGCGCACCGTGACACTGTGCACAGGACGCGGCGACCCCGGAACCGAGCCGTGTGGCCTTTCCGTGGTAGGTGTCGTAGTAGGTGTCCGCCGCGTGCGTGTGACATGTGGCGCACTGGCCGATCATTCGCTCCTGGAAGTCCTCGTGGCCCGTGCCCGGCATCGGGTGGGCGCCGTGGCAGTCGCTGCAGGTCGGGGCCACCGAGTCGGCTTGCTCGGGAGGCCAGGAGACGAGTTCGGTCCGGCCCTGTTCGTGCAGAGCCATGCCGTGGATGTCGACCCGCGATGAATCGGCCGCCGCCTCGTGGCAGGCCCCGCAGGTTTCGACCTGCATCCCGGGCGCCACCCGGGAGTCTGCCGACCCTGCCTCCTGCATCGCGTGCGGTGCGTGGCAGCCCGCGCAGGAGGTGGAGTCGGCGTGCGGGTCGTCGGTCGCGTAGGCCTGCTCCAGGTGACACGAGACGCACTGAGAATTCATACGCTGCTGGTCCGGACCGCCCTCCACCTGGAGGTCGTCGAGCGACGCCACGTCGTGGACACCGTGACAGCTTGCGCAGTCTGCCGCGGCGAGGTTGTCGTCGTCCTGAATGCGGGAGTGTACAGACGTTTCCCAGTCGGGATGCGGGTCGGCGGTGTGACACGACGAAGTCGCGCAGGTCACGGTCTCGGCGGCTTCCGGGTGCGGGAAGCGGGCGAAGCTCGTGTGACACTCCGCGCAGGTCATGTCGCCATGGGTCGAGCTCCGCAGAGGTCCGGGCTGCACATGCAGCCGGCGGGCGTCCGCGCTCGTCGTCACCTGACTCCTGAGGAACTCGGGCTCGGCATGACACGTCAGGCAGGCGTCATCCCCCGTCGCCTGCCCCGCGGCCGGCGTCGCCGAACCCGAAAATGCGCACGCCACCGCCACCATCCAGAGGAGGAACGACCGCGTTCCGGCGCGCGTGAACGGAGGGATCATGCGCCCGCGACTCCCAGGAGGAGCCTGAAGACGAAGACCCCGATGACGGCCGCGGGGAGGCCGCGCCACACGAACAGGAGACCTGCCGCGACCGCCGGGGCGGCCGTGAGCCAGGTGATCTGCTGGAGCAGCGCACCGGCCTCGGGGAGCCCCTGCGCCAGATACGCCGGCATGTACACCAGAATCTGCGCGAGCACCGCCACGAGCACCGCGGCGGTGGTGGCCTCCTCGGGGTGGAGCGGGTGCCAGCGTCGGAACACCCAGACGAGGCACGTCACGATGAACAGACGGAATACCAGCTCGTCCACCAGGGCTCTGGCCGCCGCGAGCATCGCGATCGCGCCTGCATCCATGCCGATGTCCACCGCAGGAGCGGTTTGGAGATAGGGAGCGAGCCAGAGCGCGGCACCGGCCAACGCCGCTCCGACCACGACGGCGATGCCGACGCCCGAGATCAGCTTGCCACCACTGGGGAACGGCACCGACAGGACTCGCGGATCGGGCAGGCGACGAGACAGGACGAGCGGCAGCGTTACAGCCGGTCCGCTGAGCCATGTTGTTGCGAACCCCGCCAGAAGCACCGCACCCACCGTGCCTACGCGAAGTTGTGTCCCCCAGAGCTCCGGCAGGTCGAGCAGGAAGAGACCCAGGAGGGCCACGAAGGTGAGGATCACGAGCGTGGTTCCCAGAACCGTGTCCTCCCATCTCCTGTATCCGTTGCGAAGCGCCGTGACGCCGGTGCGAAGGGCCCAGAGGCAGATGAAGCTGCCGGCGACCCAGGCCACGGCGACGCCCACGGTCGAGAGCGCATTTCCGGTAAATCGAGCAGCGACGGTCTGGGAGATCAGCGAGGAGGTGACCCACGCGACGCCGAGTCCCGGAATGACGTACATGAGGCCGAGGCCGAGGCTGTGCCGGGCGTCCGCGCTGTCCATGGATTCCTCCCGACCCATCCACCCGAGCACCGCCCCGTGGACGAAGCCGAACACCGAGCCACCCAGGAATAGGGCCGTGCTGGTCAGGAAGAGCCCGAAGGCGCTCGCCTGATCCGTCAGGGTGAGGACCGCGAGCAGTACACCCCCGGACAGAACCCCGGAGGCCATGGCCCACGAGACCGCCACGCGGCCCGGGAAGCCGAGCTCCCGGCGCAGGTCCCGGCCGGTGCGGTCGAGTCCGCTTCGCTGCATCGCTTCGGTCGCGTTCATGTCCCCCCCTCCAGCTGTGACGTCTCGTCCACGATGCCTTCGCCCGATGCCTCTTCATCCTCCGGCCCCGAGTCCGTAGAGCCTTCGTCGCCTGTCGCGGGCCCGGCGTGCGGATCACCGAATCGTGGCCGGGCCAGCGTCGCGAGGCGTGCCCGGGCCTCGGCGGCCCCCTCCCTGTTTCCCGTTTCGACCCGGACCATGTAGACGCCGAACCATGCCGGCGCGGAGGAGGAGTCCGCCGCGATCGCGGCTTCGAAGCTCCTCAGCGCCCCTTCGTGGTCACCCTGCTCGAATGCCTCATTGCCCTCGTCGAGGAGGCCCCGTACCTCGGGCGCGAGCGAAGGCGGCCCGATCGAGACGCGTTCCTGCCTCGGCGGGTCCGATGCGGGTGGCCCGACTTCGGTCTCGGTGTCTCCGCATGCGAGGACGACCAGGACTGCGGGTACCAGCACGAATGGTGGCCTCATTCTCCGCCCCCACCGAAGGGGTCGCCTATGTGGCACGCACGGCATACGACCGGATTGCGTTCATAGGCGGCGCGCGCATCGAAGCCGGGCCCGTGCGGGCTGATCCCGAACGCGCCGAGCTGCGAGTGGCACTGAAGGCAGTCGTTCTGTGTGTGGCAGGATGCGCAGGTCTCGAGCTGTTGCCGTGCGGCCTGCGGGTGACGGAGCAACCACAGAGGCTCGGCATCGTGGTATCCGGGACCGAGCCGGCCGCGGCTCTGGAGCCCGGCATCGACGTGACAGGTGCGGCAGAATGCCACCGGATCGTGGCAGGTGGCGCATTCCGTCACGGCGTTGGCGGCGTCCGCGGCGTGTCCGAGCAGGAAATTCGGGGTGTGGTAGGAGCTTCCACCCTCCGCCTGCTTCTCGTGGCATGAACCGCAGAAGCTCTCGGGCTCGTGGCATGTCGCGCAGGAGTTCTCCTCGGTGGATGCGACCGTCCCGTGGCGCTCCATGAAGAAGACGCTCTCATGCGACTCCGGCGCATCCGCGACCACCTCGGCGCCCGGAGCGGTCACGGTGTCTCTCGTCACCAGCGACGACACGGGCGTCGGGACGGGCTCGATGTGGCAGCTGCGGCACGAGTTGGATGTGTGGCAGGTGGCACAGTTCGACCCGTCGTCCTCGGCGATGCCTGTGTGGTACCAGGCGAACCGGGTCGCGGAGTGGGTTTCCGGCGTCGGGTAGCGGGCCTCGAGAGCCGGGAAGGTCGTGTGCATCGGCTCGCCCGGAAGCGCCTGGATCTCGTCGACCCGGCCGGCGTTTACATGGCAGTCGGCGCACTGGTCCCGGACGTGACACGTAACGCAGCGCTCCTGTCCTCGCGTCTCGGCGTCCTCGCCGTGAACGGCCGCCAGGAATGTCTCGTCCGCATCCGCTTCGTGATCCGGCGGCGTCGGCAGCTCCGCGATGCGAACCTCACCCAGCGTCGAAGAGGCTGCGGAGACGTGACACAGCGTGCACTCGGCCTCGACGTAGTGCCCCTCGTCGTCGGCGGGCTTTTCGTGGCAGGTCAGGCACTCGGTCGCCTCGACCCGCGGCTCGGCCAGCACGAAGGGATCGGGATCTCCGTGGCAGTCCGCGCAGAGGAGTGGATCCTCCCCCTCGTCCGCGTTCTCACGGATGTGTTCGCCGTGGTCGAAGTCGAGATTCGTCTGCAGCACCGGCGGCCCCTCCCACTCGACTCGCTCCTCCGTCTCTCCATCATGACAGGTGGCGCAGGAAGCTGGTGCAGGATACATGTCGTCGAGGGAGCCCGTCTCGGCCCCGATGTGGCACCCCGTGCAGAGCGGGAACAGGCCGTCGTGGTCCTCGTGCGTGAACTCGTCCAGGGAATCCGGTACGGCCGCGGCCTGCGTCACATCCGGCGACGTCGAGCGCGGAGTGGGATCGAGAGTCGAGCGCTGTCCGCCCAGACCCACGAGGATGAGGCCGAACAGCGCGAGCGCGACACCCCACCCGGAGTTCAGGATACGAGGATTCATCGTCGTGCTCCTTCGAGTCCGGGATCGTCACCGATGGGGACCGTGAGATTCCAGAAACCTCGCACCTGATTCCAGTCGGGCTGCAGCTCCCGGTTGTTCGTCCCGGCGCGATAGACGGAGATGCCACCGTTGGCTCGGACACCGTACCAGGGCAGCTGCGCGTCCATGGAGAGCCCCCCTCCGATCGCCGTGCCCTCGCCCAGCCGGAACTCCTGGATCTGCTGAAATGCCGTGCCGTTGAGGGACACCGACACATCCGGCGTGACCTCGAACGTCGCTGCGGCGTCGCCACCGCTGAAGAACGCTCCAGCCGACCATTCCAGGCGGTACTCGCCGCGTAGCGCAAGACGGTCCGCCAACGTCCAGGTCGCACCGGCGAGGCCACGCCTGCCGGTTCCCTCGAGGGGGCTGAGAACCGTCGTGGTCGCGGTTTCTCCGTAGTCGCGATATCCGGCACCCAGCCAGACACGGAGCTCCGGATTCGGGCTCCATGTGCCTCGCACCTGCGCCTCATGGTACGGCACCGGAGAGAAGAATCCCCACACGGTCCAGAGCTCGAAGTAGGGGATGTAGCGTCGACCGGTGACCTCGAGCATGACCGTCGATCCGCTGATCGGCACCAGCGCCGTGAGGTGGGCCTTGCCGAGTCGTGTGAAGGCGAAGTCCCAGTCCGCCGACGCGTCGAGTCGGAAGAGGTCGAGGGGGTAGGCGCGGACGTCCATCGACGCGCGTTCGCTCAGGAGGCCCGACCGGTCGCCCCAGATCTCGCGCTGATACCGTAGCGTCAGGTCGATGCCGTCGGTGGGTCGTGCCCGAACGGTCCCGCCGAACAGCCATGCATTGCGGTCGGGAAGAAAGCTTTCCAGCCCCGCGAGCGCGGAATTGCGTGGCTCCGCGAGTGCCCGTGCCAGAGATCGACCCGCGTAGGCCTCCCCGCTCCACCCGGGGCGCGGGGTCCACACCATGGAGGCTCCGTCGAACGCCGTGCGTCCGAGGCCGCCGAGAATACGCTGGCGCCCGACCCGAGCCCGCACCTCCGACCGTGCATACTGGGCGTAGGCGAGGAACAGGTCGATGCGGTCGTCCGTACGGGGCCACAGGAGCTCGCCGCCCGTGCGCTCTCGCAGCCGGAGACTGGCCGTCGCGGACAGACCGGTCACGCCGAAGCCCCATGCGGTGAGGTTCGCGTCGAGGGAGCCGCTGACGGTGGAGGCGACCTCGTCCGCGCGATAGCGAACGCAGTCCTGCGCCTGGCAGTAGATCGGAAGGCCCTGGTACCGGAACGTCACCGGATCGATCTCCTGGACGAGGGATCGATCTACCGTGTCCTGGGCGAGCGGGCGGAGTTCCGCGTAGAAGCCCGTGTGGCTGAGGGTGCCCCGGACGTCCTGCGCAGCTGTCGTCGCCGCCGAGGCCGCGAGGGTGGCTGCACACAGGAGGCCCGCCGCACACCACCTCATGCTCCACCTCTCGCGTGAGGGGGCGGAAGCAGGTGGCACGTCGAGCACGACGCGGCGGGGTCGTAGTGATCCACCGCCTGGTCGTCGTGGCAGGTGAGGCACGTCGCGCGCTCCCGAAGCCGGGAATCGAGCGGGGCGGGCGCATCGGTGTGGCAGCCGGCCCCACCACACCCCAGATGCACCTGCGCGATCGGATGCTCCTCCTGCGGCGCTTCGACGTGACAGCTGCTGCAGGTAAGAGCCGCCTCGTGGTGCTCGGCGTGGCAGCTCTGGCAATCCTCCGCTTCCGCGCTCCGGGTCAGCGACGGGAGATGACAGGTGGCGCAGTCTTCCTCCGCATGCTCGGCGTGCGAGAAGGGAACGTCGCGATACGCGATGCGGTCGAGTACGGAGAGGTCCAGCGTCATCGTGCGGACGATGCCCGATCCCCCGGGCTCGGATCCATCGTGACAGGTCGCGCACGTCGGGGCGTCGTCGGCCACATGGTGGCACTGACGGCAGTCCGACGCCGTCTGGACCGTGAGTTGCCCGTGTTCGCTTCCGTCGGGCGTGTGGCACGAGACGCAGTCGACGGAGGTGTGTTCCTCGTGAGCGAACCGGGCGTTCAGCGTGGTGTCCCGCGGCGCGTGACGCACGGCGCCCGTACGCGACCAGACCTCGCTGATGGATACCGTCGCCGCGCTGGGCATCTCGTTCGACCGGTGGCGGAGCTCGCGAACCCGGTCACGAAGCCGTGCCCATCCGGCTGCGAGACCATCCCGACGATGTGGCCGACGATCGGTGACCTGTGAGCTCGAGCCGAGCCGGACGGGGATCAGGCTCGCCGCAGTCGTGTGGACGGCCACACTCGCGCTGAGGTCGGCCGTCCCGGGTCCTCCCGGTCTCCCGCCATCCCTCTCGGCTTCCCGTCCCACGTTCGACCCCGGTGTCCCCGGGGGTGGTGGTCCCGTCACGCCGGGAAGAAGGCCTCCCGTCGCGTCGTGGCACGCCGTGCAGTCCTGCTGCGCGACATGCGCCCGGTGCGGCGCATGGCATCCCACGCACCCTTCCAGCACTCCGGGCGCGAGGCCTCGGTGCGCCGTGGCGAGCGTGTCGGGCCGGGTGTGGCATCCGCTGTTCGTACACGTCCGCGCGGCCTCCTCCACGATCGACTGGGTATGGGGCTTGTGGCACCAATTGCACGAATTCCCGTGCGGGTCTCCAGCCGTGTCGAAGTCCGGGAGCTGCTCCTGCATGTCGTGACATGCGAGGCACTGGACGGCGGAGGGGATGAGCAGTGTCGTCGTATCCCCCGGAACGACCGTGTCCGGCAGGGCATGGCAGTCCGCGCAGTCGAGCCCCTCGTGCGCCATCTGGCCGAGTCGGATCTCGATGTCGCTGTGGCAGCGCGCGGCGGTGCACCCGCTCGTGGCCGGGGTGAAGCCGTGGTCTCCGGGGAGGTGGCAGGATGTGCACGCCATGCCGGCTACCTCCGGGTCCTGCGAGAACAGGTGGACCTCGTGGGCGGCGATGCCTTCCACCCGAAAGTCGGACGATGCGTCGTCGCCCACGTGGCAACTCTCGCACGACTCCCGATTGGAGAAGGTCGGGTGATCGGTCGGAAGTTCAGCGCCAACGAGCTGGGCGAGTCCGACGCGTGCCTGACCCCTGAAGTCCGTGGTGTGGCAGGCCAGGCAGGACATCTCGGCATGCCCGCCGGCCAGGAGAGAGTCGAGTGTGGTCTCGACCGAGTGACAGGACGCGCAGTACTCGGGGTCGTCCTGCACGTTAGCGTCTCGAGTTGAAACGAGCCCGGCACCCATTGCGACCAGGCCGACCAGGACGCCGAGCGTGACGATCCACGCCGATGCGGCCCCCCGGCGTGACCTGCCTCTGTGCGGGTCGTGTGCGATCATGGCACCTGGTGAAGCGGGCCCCCGCCCGGAGCCGTCCCGTTTCCAGGGACGCCTCCCGGCGGGGGCCCGCGTTACATCTCCTGCGTCAGTTTCCCGCGACGATCATCCGCTCGCGGATGAGGTCCGGTGCGGCACTCACGCCGTACTCGTCCTCGACTGCCGTGATGCTCGCGATGAGCAGCTGCTCCGTGAGGAACGGGTTGTGCGCTGCGGCCGCGGCGTAGGCCAGCCCGGGCTCGGCCCGATCGGATCCGCCGAATGCAGCGAGCTCCATGTTGTAGAATGCTCCGTCACCGACGGTGAACACTCCATCGCTTGCGTCGATCGGGCCACCCTCGTCGGAGAGGTTGGCATCGATGAGGAGAAGCAGCTCCTCGAGCTCGTCGTGCAGGTTCGAGAGACGTGCCACCGCGGTCGACGTGGCGGAGAACACACCCGTCACGGAGGTGTGGCAGCCGCTTCCGACGCAGCCCGTCTCGAAGTCGCGCGCGTCCGTGGACAGCTCGCAGTCACCCGGGGTGGGCGCTCCGTTGGCGTCGACACACGGGATGGCTGTGAAATCGTGTCCGACCGCGTTCAGCACGAACTCGCCGGTAGCGGCGTCCGTGATCTCCCGCGACGCCACGTGGCAGGTCGCGCAGAGCCGATCGTTTCCTTCCGAGCCGTGGCTGGCGACGATCTCGCCGCGGTCGATGGACAGCCCAGGGGGGAACCAGCCCACGTCACCGATCAGCAGTCCCGTCTCGGGCGAGTGCGGCTCGAGCCCGTGGGACGAGTTCGGATCCGGCTGCGAGCGCCGGTTGTGGCACTGCGAGCAGAGGTTGAGCTCCGGCTCCACACCACCAATCGGGAAGCGGAGGTTCGCGCTGTTCTCGTTCCCGTGCGGATCGTGACAGGTGGCGCATGTGATGGCCACGGTCTCACCCGCCTCGAGGTAGGCGTTCTCCACGCCCCACTTCGCGAGTGCACCATTGCCGCTGTGGCAATCCGCACATCCGGAGCGGGCGGCCGCGAAGCCGTTCACCGCATGGCCCGACTGCTCCCACTGATCCGTGAACGGATGGTGCGCACCCTGGTGGCACTCTCCGCAGCCCTGGGTGTTGTCGACGCCGACGTCGATCGGCGCGTTGGGGATCGTTGCGTTGCTCGGATCCTGGACGTGCGCGAGTCCGGGACCGTGGCAGCTTTCACACGTGACGTCGTGATAGCGCTCTTCGGCGGCGGCGTTGTAGCCCGCCGTCTCCGTGACGACGTTGCCGAGCTCGTTCGTCGTGTGACAACTCTCACAGAACGCCTGGGCGTGCCCGCTGTCCTGCAGGCCTTCCCACGCGTCCGCGTGGCCTGTTTCCGACCATTGACCCTGCGGGCCGATATGGCAGTTGCCACAGGCGGTCAGCCCGGATTCGAGGTCGGAATAGCCGAGGAATCCGACCGCTGCGGCCGGGGGGTCCTCGAAGAGTTCACGGTCGCGGAATACGATTTCCTCGTCCGTGCATGCGCCGAATGAGGCAACTAGCACGAGCACCGCGATCGCCCGAAGACACGACATCTTGCTCACAATCCACCCCCCAAGTTGGGCTGGTCTACGTAATCTTACTTACTGATCCCTACGTAGATGATGGGTGTTGTGCAAGCTCGACGCTGTGGGGAGATCTCCCACACTTCCCGATTCGCGAGAAATGCCCGCCCGATATGGTGACCCGCCGGATCGAGTCGAGGCCGGTCAGGACCGCCGGCGCAGCGAAAACATCTGGCGTCGACAGAGCGTTCCGATGCCATCCGGACTCCGGGGACGAAAAAAAAACGGGCGGGCCGCATCAGCGACCCGCCCGCCCTTCGACTTCGACCTCCGGACCGCGCTCGTCCGTCAGCTCCCGGGGTGGGACTCGAACCCACGACCCTCTGATTAACAGTCAGATGCTCTAACCAACTGAGCTACCCGGGAATGGTGCTCCGAACTTCGGGAGTCCGGAGCCCACAACGCTACACAGAAATGCCGGAGGGTGTCAACGGGTCCGGAGGGTCTTACGGAAAGATCCCGCTGGCGAGAGGACCGGCGTCATCCCGCGCCGAATTCCGGTGCGAGATCAGACTGTGCGTTCGATCGGGAATTCGGTCTGCTCGCGATCCACGGACGGCACGTCGTGGCACCGGCGGCACCGTGCCTCGTAGGACTCCGCGCCCCCGACCTGAATCGTCGGACCCTCCGCCGGCGCGGGCCGACCGTCGATCAGCCGCTGGTTTCTCGAGGCGAGATCGCCGCACACCATACAGATCGCGTGAAGCTTGTCGACCTTCTCGGCGATCGCCAACAGCGAGGGAATCGGGCCGAACGGCTCGCCACGGAAGTCCATGTCCGTCCCGGCGACGATCACCCGAACGCCACGATCAGCGAGCGAGTTGGCGACCCGGACCACGCCCTCGTCCAGGAACTGCGCCTCGTCGATCGCTACAACCTGGGCGTCGGAGCGGATCTGCTCGGCGACCTCCACGGACCGGGTGACCGGGTGCGCTTCGATCCGCGTGCCGTCGTGAGAGCTGACCGCTTCGATCCCGGCATAGCGGTCGTCGAGGTGGGACTTGAAGACCTGAACTCTTCGCCGAGCGATGACCGCCCGCCGGACCCTGCGCATGAGTTCCTCGGACTTGCCGGAGAACATCACGCCCGTCACGACCTCGATCCAGCCGTCCTGCTTTCCCAGAAACATCGGTTCACGTGCAGGGATGGAGGGGGAGTGTGGCGTGGCCGGGCTCAGGGCTCGACAGCACGGCGGCGTGCCGGCTCGGTCGGGCGGCGCGTCAGGAACAATCGACGAGCGCACTCCTTATCATTGTCCCCGTCGAATCACCTTGTCCAGACACCATGGACAGATAGCTTCCGCACCGACCCGAAGCCCCTCTCATCCCCCCCGCGCCATGCGTCCGCTTCACCTTCTCCCGGCCCTCACCATCCTGATCGTGTCGAGCCTTGCCGCGTGTTCCCCCGCCGAACCGTCGGTGGATGAACCCGCCCTCGTGGTCCTGGTCACGGTAGATCAGTTGAGAGGAGACCTCGTCGAACGGTACGAGTCCGTCTTCACCGGCGGATTCCGGCGTCTGCTGGACGACGGGATGGTCTTCACCGGAGCGTCGCACAACCACAGCTCCACCTCGACCGCCATCGGTCACACGACCCTCGCGACCGGGCGGTATCCCGCGAATCACGGGATCGTGGGCAACTCCTGGGGCGAGCGGCGGGATGACGGGTCGATTGCGGATGTCTATGCGGTCGGGGACCTCGACAGCCCCATACTGGACTACCCGACCGCCGAAGGGCGCTCGCCGGCGAACATCCGCGCGGATGCACTCGCGGACTGGCTGGTGGAGGCGAGCCCGGACTCCCGTACGCTCGCGGTCTCGACGAAGGACCGCGGCGCGATCACCACGGCGGGACAGTCCCCGAGTCACAACGTCTACTGGTGGATGCCCAGCGACGGGCGGTACGTGACCTCGGCATACTACAGGAGCGACTACCCCGACTGGGTCATGCGCTTCAATCGCGAGCGGATCCCGGCCCTGCTCGCCGATTCGGTGTGGGAGCACCCCGTCGACGCCGAGAACCGCGGTCTCGCGCGCGCGGACGCGGCTCCCTACGAGGCCGACGGGACCAACACGACCTTCACACACCATCGGTCGGACGAGGTCGTCGTCGATGCCACGTCTGCTCGCAACAACTGGTGGCGTGCCACTCCCTTCGCCGATCGGGCCACGCTGGAGTTCGTCGAGCAGGGCATGGCCGAACTCGAGCTCGGACGGCGCGGCGTGACGGACTACCTCTCGGTGTCCTTCTCCGCCACCGACTACGTGGGTCACAAGTATGGTCCGCTGAGCCAGGAGCAACTCGCCAACCTGCACGCACTCGATGGGGCGCTCGCGGAGCTCTTCGATGCGCTGGATGCGCAGGTCGGAGCCGGCAACTGGATACTGGCGCTGTCGGCGGATCATGGCGTCCTGACCGTTCCCGAATACCTCGCCGAGATCGGAGAGGATGGATACCGCGCCGGTCCCGAGGATCGACGCCGGCTGGCCACCGTCGTATCGGAGACCGCCGAATCCGCCCTCGCCTCCGGCGCGGACACGCTCGACGTCCGTCGGGCCGTCGCCGAGGCCGTCGAGGCCCTCCCCTTCATCGCGGATGTCATGGTGCCGGAGGATGAACTGCTGCAGGGTCAGCCGGCCGATTCGTTCGTCTCGCTCTTCCAGCGTTCCTACACCCCGGGCCGGCTTCAGGGCATCGAGGAGTGGGACCTTCCCATGCGCGCGACACCCGGGACCTATGTGAGCAGCTACCCTACCGGAACGGGACACGGCTCGCCCTACTGGTACGACCGTTGGGTGCCGCTGATCTTCTTCGGCCAGGGCATCGAGGCGGGGCGGTCCGACACCGCCGTCTTCACGGTTGACGTCGCCCCCACCCTCGCCGGCCTCTCCGGAATTCCGGTCCCGGATGGCCTCGACGGCCGGAGACTCGACTTCGGGGAAACCCGCTAAGTGTCCACGTCCGAGTGGGATCAGGAAGATTTCCTCTCCTTGACACCCCTGTCCGTCCGGTGGAGGTTGATGGGTAAACACTTGACTGCCGGGCGCCCTGGATTAGCGAAGCCAACCCGGTGCGGTCAAGAGAGCGCATTTTTGTTGGAGCCTCCGGTGCCAGTGCCGTGGTCCACACGTCTCGTATCAGAGGAACCTGCGTCGATGCTGGTCCCCCGACGATCGCTCACCGCCCCGCCCCTCACCCGGGTGTGTGAAACCGAGGCGCGTCCGTGAGCAGTGCCATGGAGGATTCGGCCGTGACCGGCTGGACCATCCAGGCCGCGGAGGAGTTGCTTCGGTCGCTTCGTGGCGTCGTGTCGGCCCGCATCGTGGCCAAGCCGAATCGGGATGTGGAGGAGATCCACATGCTGACCACCGCGGATGTCAGCCCGAAGCAGACCGTTCGGAACGTCGAGTCGGCCCTTCTCGCCCACTTCGACCTTGAGGTGGACCATCGCTGCATCTCGGTAGCGGAGAGTTCCGACTTCCAGGCCCCGAGACCCGTCAGCGAGCCGGAGCCGGCCGAGGCGAGTAAGCCGGAGCCCGCCGAGGTGCCCGAGCCGGAGGAGGAGGCATTCTGGGAGGTTCCGCCGACCACTCCGCAGCCTCCGCAGAGGTTCGCCGCACCATCGCCGCCGCCCAAGCCGTTCTCCCACGAGGAGAGCGAGGCGCGCATCCTCTTCCACGGCCACCGCATCGAAACTCAGCGCGGTCGCCGTCTCAGGATGATCGTCACCATCGAGTGGCTCGGGCAGATCTACGAAGGTGAGACGACCGGGGCGGACATGCCGAGGGGCCGACTCGAGACCGTCGCGTCGGCGACCCTCCGTGCCATCGAGAAACTCGTGCTCGGGGAACTCGGCGAACGCCGCTCCCCCGTCCTCGCCCTCGACGGCACCGAGATCATCAGCGCGTTCAACCGTGAATACGCCATGGTCGCGGTGCACGCCATGACCGACCGCGACGTAGCGTCGCTCGCCGGTTCGGCCGCCGTCACGGATTCGCCCGAGCGGGCTGTCATTCTCGCCACACTTCAGGCTGCGGACCGCTGGGTCCGTGGTCGCCTAACCGCCTAGAACAACAGGAGGTTCCCCCTCAGTTCGTCGCAAGAGCGGAGATGAGCGAAATAGCGGAGCGCAGCGGCTTCTCACTAGCGAAAGAGAGCCGACTCCATACAAAAGGGGGTGATACCTGTGCTCGAATCGATCATCGACTTCTGCGCCTGCCTGCTAAGTGAACTTGCTGGCAGCGGCAGCGTGAACTGGTAAGTGGCGCTCTGAGGGGGGCATTTTTTTGAAGCGGATCCGCAGGTTCGTCGCATTCTCGGCAGTCGCCGGGACAATTGCTCCGATCTTCTTGATCGACTGGGGCCAATTTGCGGCGTTGCCGTCCTCCAGCCTTGCGGGCTTTGCTGTCATGCTGGTGTTCGGCGTTGCGGCAGAGCGCCTGTCTGTGTCCATGGCGGTTGGTGATTCCGAAAACTCCACCAACAGTGTCGCGTACCTGCCGCTACTGGCTACGGCGCTCCTGTTTGGTCCGGCGGCCGCAGTCCTATTTCTTATCCTCGCGAACTTCGTGGGCGACTTCCTCATTTGGAAGAAGCAGGTAATTAAGGGCGTATTCAATATCTCACAGCATACGCTCGCGGGCTCCCTGGGCGGTTTAGCCTTTTACCTGACGGGTGGCACATCTGCCGCCGTGAACGGACTTGAGATGACGCCCGATGTGTCGTTCTCGTGGCTTCCGCTACTCGCGTTCGGACTGATCTACCTGGGCGTGAACCATCTCATGGTTGCCCGGGTTGTCGCGTTGGCGACGAATACTGACTTTCTCACGGTATGGAGACAGATCGTAGGTAAGGGTGGAAGCAATCTGTTCTACGACATGCTGGTCAGCCCAGTGGCCATAGCGATTGCCCTTATGGGAATGCACCTGGGCGTTGGTGGGCTCATCATGGCTGGCCTGCCCCTGCTTGCCATCCGAAACGCCCACCTCGGCCAGTTCCGCCTTCGCCAGGCCAACCAAGACTTGCTCAGTGCCTTGGTGAAGGCGATTGAAACCCGTGATCCGTACACTTCGGGTCACTCTCTTCGGGTCGCGAACTTAGCGAAGCTGGTAGCGGAAGGTCTCGGACTTAGCCAGAGAGCGATTGAGGACATCGAGCAGTCAGCCTTGCTTCACGACATCGGCAAGATTGATGCGCGCTACGTGGAAATCTTGGGGAAACCCTCCGAGCTGTCTGACGAAGAGCGCGCCATAATCGAGTCTCACGTTACGAAGGGAGTTGAACTACTCGAGACCATGTCATCGGTGTCGGACGTGGTGATTAAGAACGTGCTTCACCATCACGAACGGTGGGATGGCCGCGGATACCCGTTTGGCCTTGCCGGGCATGACGTTCCGCTTGGCGCGAGGGTCATCAACGTTTGTGATGCCGTTGATGCGATGCTCTCCGATCGGCCCTACCGGAAGGCGTTGAGTCTTGAGATTGTCCGTGATGAATTGGCCACTTTCTCTGGCATCCAGTTTGACCCGGAGGTGGTGAAGGTGTTGATCCACTCCGAGGTGCTAGAGCGACACTCGATCGAGGCGAGAACCCGAGATCACCCAGAACCACCTCGGGAAATCGAATTACCCCACCGGGTGATAGTGGAGAGTCAAGCCCGGAGATCCGTCCCTAGTTGAAGAAGGGTCGGCAGAGCCCGGGTCGCGGGTAAGTGGTTACCTCTTTGCAAGGCCAGAGCGTAGTGCGCTTTCGCCTTATCCGTTCGGCCAGCGAACGACCACGCCTTGGTTCTTGCTATCACAAGGAGAAGTGGGAAGAAGCTCACTGGCGCATCGAGGGATACGTGCGCCCAGATGTCGACCAGATGAAGCGCTCTACCCAAGGCGCCCCGTTCTAAGTGCAATAGGGCCTCCGCCGTATCTCGTAGCATAAGGTCGCGAGGAGCCACCTCTCCGATCATCTCAACGTTCGCCAAGAGTTCTTCTGCCCCATCGAGGTCCCGGGCGCGCAACCGGAGTTCGATCCTGTTAAAGTGGATCAACCTCGGCATAGGTCCGTTTAGCTCGCGCGCTGATTCAAACGCCCCAGACAGACGAGCCTCAGCCTCTGACGAATTCTCCCGGTCCAATTCCCAGCTACCCAAATTCGAGGCTACTAAGGTCCTGAGGTGGGCGTGTCCCGACTCGCTGAAAGGTTCGAGTAGTTCAGCGCCAAGCTGGACGTCAGTATCTCCCTCAGGTCCGCGAAGAATCCCCTGATTGATCAGCCGTGCCACGGCCTCCAACCGATCTGCGCTGCCGGGCTCGGAGAACTCGAGGAAGCGATGCGCGGCAGCCCGGGCCCGGTCGGGGTCGTCGATGTAGGCCCGACGGACTTCGACCCAGTCGAGATACGGGCTCTGCTCGCTCCGTTCACGTGCGGCCAGCAGGTACTCGAGCGCTTCGTAGACGATGTCGAAGTCCAGGCAGTAGTCCGCGACACGGAAGAGGAGGTCGATGGCCCGCGCCTCCGCATCGAGGTGCCCGCCCGCCTGCGCGTCGGCGAGGATGTCCCGCGCATGTCCGGCCACGACGTCGGAGTCGAAGACGTGTTCGGCCAGAGCCCGCCCCCACCTGAGGCGCCGATCCAGCATCTCGCGTGACGCGGGGTCGCGTTCGTCCAGCGTACATGCCCGCTCGAGGTGCTCACTGGCCTCGGAGAAGCGCCCTTCGGAAGAGAGTAGCGACCCGAGCGAATCGTGGAGATCCGCGTTGTCGGGGTCGAGTCCGACCGCGATTCCGGCCAGCTCGATGGCGACCGGAAAAGCCTCGGCCTGCCTGGCCTCCTCTGATCCACGCACGAGCCATGCACCGGCCTCCTCCAGCTCCCCGGCCTGATGGAGGTGCCGGCCGATGTCGGCGGCGGCGGGTGGGCTCCGCCTCTGGAGTGCACGGGCGATCCGGCGATGCAGTGCTCGTCGCATGCCGCTCGGGAGCGTGGCACGCACCCCGCGACGGAGAAACGAGCTCCAGACCCGGATTCGCTCGTCGTCCTCGACGAGGTCGAGGTCGATGAGGCGCCGTGTCGCACGTCCCAACTGGAGTGTGCCGAGCCTGGCGGCCGCCATCAGCGCCTCGGCGTCGAGGCCGTCGGGTCTCACGCTCAGCAGGGCGATCACCTCCTGCTCGGGTGGGGACAGGTCTCCGATCCACTCCCGAAGCAGGTCGTCGAGGCTGTCGGCGGACCCTCCGATCTGGTCGAGATGCGGAACGCGCGCGACATCCTCGATACGCCGGGGAAGCCCTCCACACAGGTTGGCGAGGGCGCGAGTCTCGTTCGGATCGATATCCGGCCTCAACCTCGCCAGGAGATCCTGCGAGGCCTCGGTACTCAGGGGCGGGACGGCGATCGTGGTCGAGGTCCTGCCTCCCACGATTTCGGCAATCGGGCCGTCGAGCTCGACGTCGTCTCGGCTGGCCCCGAGCAGGCGGATGACCGCTCCGTCGCCGTCGACACACAGGTGGGTCAACACCGTGAGCGAGCCAGGATCGGCCAGGTGCAGATCGTCCACGACGGCGAGCAGCGTGGCGTTTCCCAGCGCCCGTTCGATGAGCGCGGACACGGCGTGAAGCACCCGCAGGGTGGCAGACGTCCCCTCGAGCGGCTCGATGTCCCGCTCCGGCGTCCGACCGTACACCCGAAGCACTCGCGCGAGGATACTTCGCCACGGCTCCTCGACCTCGAGGTGCGCGTCACGGAAGAGGTCGGAATCGAAGATCCGATTGAGCGTGTCGTACGCGACGTCCCGCCCCGAGTAGGTGCATCGCGTGGAGGCGACGACGAGGTCGTCCATCTCGGTCAGGGCCCACGCGGCGACCGCGCCGAGAATCCGCGACAACCCGGTCCCGCTCGGGCCTGCGAGTACGACACGGCGATCCCCCCGCTGGAGGGCGGTGATGACGTCCCCGAGCACGGTCTCTCGTCCGACGAGTTCGACACTCCGGGCGTGAGGATCCGGCCCGGGTGCATCTCCCGAGGCGAGTCGTGCGATGGCGTCCCGACAGCGGCGCACGGTCTCGGGATCTTCGATGCCGAGGTCACGGAAGGAGACTTCGGCCTCGCGGACACGTCCCGCCCGCAGCAGCGCCCACACCGCGTCCCGCCACATCGATACGGGATCGGCGTCGGTAGCCACCAGCTCCAGGATGGTGTCGGGGTCGTCGCGCAGTCGGGCCGAGTCGACCGCGCTCGCGACGTGGCTCCGTGACCGGGTGCGCGCCCGGTCGTGGATGTCGTCCCGGGTACGGGACCAGTGGGACGTCGGCGGCGCGATTCCGCCTCCCGCCGCCTCACCGGTCCAGATGACCTCCACACCGTCGGCGAGCCGGATGAGTGTCTGGTCGCCGTCGAGGATCGTGCTTCCGGCCCGTCGGTTGATCGCGTAGATGATCTGACGAAGGCGCCGACGGGGTGATGTCGCGCAGTCGTCTTCGTCCCACAGGACGTCGGAGGCCACCGCTCGCCGCAGTCCGGTCCCATTTCGGTCGGCCACCATCAGCAGCAGCGCCTGCTGCAGATCGCTGAACTCGACCGCCCCACTCTCGCACGCGAGCACGAGCCGAGCCCCGACCCTGAGGTTCACGCCGACGCCGCGATCGTGGCCCGGTGCCGCCCGAGCATTCCGGCCTGATCCTCCCCGAACCCATCGGAGGCGAGCTCCACCTGGATCCAGCTCTCCAGCACCCACTCCCACCCGATCCGCTCCTTCACCTCGCTGGGCCGGATCCCGGTCAGTCGCTTCATCTGATTCGACAGGGAGAACCCGTCCGGGTATCCGTGACGAGCCGCGGTTCGCATGAGCGTCTCTCCGTGCCACTGAAGATCGAGAACCGAGCGGATGACTCTCCCGACATGGAGCCAGTGGGACGGGACGGGCAGTCCGGCACGCAGGAAGGCGCGGCCCAGGGCGCGCCGGGACATGTACACGCCCCTGGCGAGGCCCGATACGGTCGTGACCTCCGCCGACAGTTCGAGGGTCCGCCGAATGAGCTGCCGCATATCGGGATCGATGATCAGGCTCCGCCATCCGAGATAGTCCACGACGGCGCGGGCGATGTCTTCGGGGGGCTCGCGAAGCAGAACGCGAAGGTCGATCGGATCGGGATCGTGGTGGAAGGGGAGTACGGCGTGTGGTCGACACACCTCGACCATTCGCAGGAGCTCGTCCGGGTCCTCGATCTCGGACGTTCGGGGCAGGACCGTGAGGAGTTGGATGCCGCCGGGTCGCCGCTGGACCGCCTGAAGCAGGCGTTCATCCATTCGCGGGCCGAGACACCAGATGAGGGACGCGCCCGGGGGAGCTTCGCCGGGGACGAGGTCCGCGGGGGTACGGACCGGATCCGGGGTCCGGTAGGGGGGCGTAAAGAGGTAGAAGCGGTGTGGACGACGAGGTGGTGAGCCGGGCTTCTTCAGAGCCATGAGTGCCTCCCGATGGGGTTGATGAGGTTGGGCAATCACCCTGCGACGTCGGCGTCAGTGGGGCGTCATCGCTCCATTGTTCCGCGCGATGACGGGTTGGGCAAGCGTGGGCGCATGGATGCGGCGATGCGCGGACCGGCGACGACTCTGGTCGAGGCGTACCCGCCGACTTCCCGGCGGATAGCCCGGTGCCTCCCCGCCCCTCGAATCAGATCGCCGCCGCCGCCCCCCGCCACGCGTCGAGCGTCAGGACTCTGCGGCGGCGCGGGCTCGCAGCTTCGGGTAAGCCGCGCCCAGCGCGATCGCGCGATAGATCACGAAGAGGATGAACGCGAGCCAGAGCCCGAGGTTCGCAAGGGAGGGAATCAGCAGCAGGGAGGTGGCGATGAAGGCGAGGCAGGAAACCACGCTGGCGTTCCTCATCGCGGCTGTCTCGGTCGCGCCGATGAAGATTCCGTCGAGCTGGAAGGCGGCGAAGCTCAGCCCGATGTAGGCCGCCGTGAAGGGAAGGAACGAGCTGGTCGTCTGACGCACGGCGTCGATATCGGTCAGGAGCCGGATCGCCGAGGGACCCACGGTCAGGACGAGGATCGCGAGCGCGATCGCTGACACGGCGGCGAGCTGCGTCGAGAGCCGGACCGCCCGGTCGAAGCGATCTCCCCTTCGCGCCCCCACGGCCCGCCCCACCAGGATCTCGGTGGCGTGCGCGTATCCATCGAGCAGGTAGGCGCTGAGGCTGACCAGCTGCATGAGCACGTGGTTCGCCGCCAGGATGCGGTCGCCGAAGATCGCCCCCTGGTTCGTGAACCACCCCATGCCGAGCAGCAGGAAGAGGGTGCGGATCATGATGTCGGCGTTCGCGCCCAGGGTCGCGCGGGCCGCGTCGGGATCCAGGATACGGTCTCGAGGCCACCACGGTTCCTCGTCCTCCCGCTCCTCCCGCAGCACCCGCACCAGGAGGGCGCTTCCCAGTGCGAAGGTGCTCCATTCCGCGATCGCGGTGCCCAGAGCGATCCCCTCGACCCCCCATCCCAGCACCCCGGCGAAGAGGATGTCGAGTACGATATTCAGCCCATTCATCCAGAGCTGCGTGACGAGCACGACGCGGGTGCGGCCCAGGCCCACCAGCACCCCCAGCACGACGAAGACCCCCAGGCTCGCCGGCGCGGCCCAGATACGGATGTCGAAGTAGGCGCGGGTCAGCTCTTCGACCTCCGCGGTCGCGCCGAGGATCTGCATCGAGGCCCAGCGGATCGGGAGCTGCAGCGCCAGGAGCAGGGCACCGAGTCCGAGGGCCAGCAGAAGTGCCCGGCCGAAGGTGGCGCGGACTTCGGCCGAGTCGCCCCGGCCGGCCGCCTGCGCCGTGAACCCCGTCGTCCCCATCCGGAGGAACCCGAACCCCCAGAACACGAAGCTGAAGATCAGCGCGCCCAGGCCGACTGCACCGAGTTCGGCGACCGTACCGGCGTTTCCGATGACGGCCGTGTCGACGAGGCCGAGTAACGGGATCGCCGAGTTGGCGAGCACGATCGGCCATGCCAGATCCAGGATCCGGCGGCGGGTGATGGGGGGTGCGTCCGTCATGGGGGGAACCTAGACGGACCCTCCCGGAACACGAACGCCCCGGAGCCGTGGCGGCCCCGGGGCGTTCGGTGGTCGTGCGCTCGAAGTGGGCCCGAGGGCCGCCCAGTCGAGCTACATCATGTCCGGTGGCAGATTCGCGCTCGCGACCTCTCGCCAGACCTGCCAGCCGTCCCCCTGATCGCGGAGGAGAACAAGGTCGATGTCCTCAAACACGACCGGCTCATCGGTGCCTTTGGGCGCCCAGGTGAAGACGCGGGTCCCGAGGTCGCAGGGCCATACCGCTATACACCGACCCGCGCACTCGTGATTCTCACCGGTCATCCTCCGTGATCGGGGTCGTTCCGGAATGCATCTCGAACCACTTCCTGAGGAAGAGCTGCGAGCGGAGGAAGTTCGAGGGGTTGCTGGAGGTGCCGTGCCACTCGTCGTTGAAGCGGATCATGGCCGTCGGCACGCCGAGTACCTTCAGCGCCGCGTAGTATTCGTCCGTCTGCGAGATCGGGGTCCGCAGGTCGTTCACGCCCGTCATCAGCATGGTCGGCGTCGAGACGTTCCCCACGTACATGATCGGGGAGCGACGAAGGTGCTCGCTGGGGTCGTCCCACGGGAAGTTCTCGAAGTTGTTGTACCAGCCGATACCGTCCGTCGTCCCCACGAAGGAGAGCCAGTTGGTCACCGGGCAGTTCGCCGAGGCGGCAGCGAATCGGTCCGTCTGGCCGACGACCCACGAGGTCAGAACGCCGCCACCCGAGCAGCCGTAGACGAACATCCTGTCCTCGTCCACGTAGCCGCGCGCGATGACCTCGTCGACCCCGTTCATGAGGTCGTCGTAGTCCTTGCCCGGGTAGGCATTCTTGATCGAGTTGCCGAACGGGCTTCCGTAGCCGGAGCTGCCGCGCGGGTTGGTGTAGAGCACCACGTAGTCGTTCGCGGCATGCTCCTGCCAGCCGAAGTTGAATCCCACGTTGTACATGCCGTGCGGTCCGCCGTGGATCGCCAGCATCAGCGGGTATCGGCGGTTCGGATCGAAGTTCGGCGGCTTCACGATCCATCCCTGGATCTCGAAGTCTTCCACCGATGTGTACCAGATCTCCTCGACCTCGCCGAACTCCACGCCCGCGAACACGTCCGCGTTCACGTTGGTGAGCTTCGTGAAGTCACCGGACGCTTCGTCGAGGTCGAACGAGACGATGTCCGAGGGCGTCGCCGGATCGCTGAAGGTCGCGACCGCGAAGCCGTCCTCGGTGAAGGAGCTGAGGCCCAGCATGTAGTTTCCGCGGGCTACCTCCGAGACGCCCCCGTCGCGATCGATGAAGTGCACCCCCCGGGTGCCCTCGGAGCTGACGGTCGCGTAGAGGCCGCTTCCGTCGTGCGCCCAGTCCATGCCGTTGATCTGGCGATCGAAGTCACCCGAGATCATGCGTGGATTCGAACCGTCGCGGTTCATCACGTAGACGTGACTGTTGCGATAGGTGTCGTCGTGGAAGTCGACGCCGCGATACGCGATGAGCTCGCCGTCGGGCGACGGGAGGGGCGACGAGTCCTGACCTCGCCGGCTCGTGAGCTGCCGGATCTGGCCCGACTGGACATCGACCGTGTAGACCTCGGACTCGCGCCAGCTGAGTTCGGCATCCTCGGTGCGCAGGGAGCTGAACACGAGTTCGCGGCCATCGGGGGTCCACTCGCCGGTCGAGTGATTCCACCCACCGTCCGTGAGCTGCCGTGCCGTGCCGCCCTCGGCGGGGACGACGAAGATGTGCCGCCACGAATCGTCGATGAATCCCCGCCGGTCCTGCCGGTAGTCGGCGCGGGTCACCACACGCGGCGCGTCCGTCCAGTCGGCGCCGTCCGGGCGGCCGGGGACGTCCACTCCGAATGCGGGGGCGGCGTCGACGTTCATCGTGAAGGAGAGGTGCGTCCCATCGGGTGACCATCGGATTCCGCCGGGGGAGTTCTCGAGCCGTGTGACCTGGCTTTCGGCGCCCTCCGCGTCCATCCAGCGCACGAAGATCTGCGTCCCCTCCGGCTCACCCTGCCGCGTGAAGGCGATGCGTGTGCCGTCGGGCGACCAGATCGGCCCGGATCCGTCCGTCAGGTGCCGGGCACGGCTCCCATCGGCGTTCATGATCCAGATCGACGACTCGCGGGAGTCGTTCATCTTGTCGATCCACCCTCGGGTGTAGACGATTCGCGATCCGTCGGGCGAGATCTGTGGACTGGAGACGCTCTCCACGTCGAGGTACATCTCGAGCGAGACCGTACGGACGTCGTCCTGAGCGGTGAGCGGGGCGGCTCCGGGCGCGGAGAGTACGACGAGCGTCACGACCGTGAGCGCGGCCGCCAGTGGGCGTGGCACGTGCATGGGGCACCTCGTGCTGGTGGGCTTCGGACCTGGTCGACCCCGGTGGGGCGGCAGGATTCGGCTGACGCCAACGTAAGGTCGCGGGGTTCGGTCCGCGAGGAGGCTTGCCCGGAGAGGTCGGGGCGCCCCTGTTGGTGTCCGGCGGGCCGGAGGTATGTCCGATACGAAGTCCCCGCGCCGTCCCGTCCCGGTCGCAGCCGAGCCGCTCTCGCGGTGAAGCCCACCATTCGACGTCGAAGGAATCGAACCCATGCGCATCGTCGGAGGCCGCTACGCCGGCCGAGACCTCACCTCCCCCGGAAAGCGGGTTCGCCCCACCGCGGAGCCCGTGCGGACGAACTGGCTCGACTGGATCGAGAACCTCGTACCCGGTGCGCGCATCCTGGAGCTTTGCGCGGGCACGGGGGCGGTGGGGCTGGAGGCGCTGTCGCGCGGGGCTCGATCCGTCGATTTCGTCGAGCGGCATCCCGCCGCGCTGCACTCCCTCAAGGCGAATGTGAAGGCGCTTCGAGAGACCGACCGAACACGCATCTTCAAGCGCGACGCGGTCCCCTTCACACGACGTCTCGAGGCCGACAGCTACGACCTCGTGCTGGCGGATCCGCCCTACGGCTCCCGGCTCGTGGCGCTGCTTCTCGACATCTGGCACGATCGCAGGTACGCGCCGGTGTTCGTGCTGGAGCACGCCACCGACCACGACGTGCCGGGTGGGGCGAGCACCCGTCGGCTCGGGGACACCACGCTCACCCGATATGAACTCGGCGCAGGCTGAACGTCAGCCGAGCGGAATGATCCGTACCTCGTTCGCATTGAAGAGCGGCACGAGAACGTGCCCCCGCTCCGCGTCGAACCCGATGTCTGCGGGCGACTCGAGGTCGGGCATGGCACACGTGAGATTCCCCTCGGTGTCGAGGAGGTGCACACACGACGTGGCCCAGTTCGAGATGAGGATTCGCCCGTCGCCGAGCACCTCCAGCCCGTCGAACTGTCCACCCTCCACCGCCAGAATCTCCTCCTTCGAGTTCATGCCGGTGACGTTGAACACCTGACCGGACATGAACGTCACCACGAGGACCGCACCTTCGGGGGTCGCCGCGATCCCGTTGGGCGCACCGAACTCGGGGTCTTCGATGACGGCGGCGTAGCCCTCGGACGTCACATGGTAGACGGCGTCGGAACCGGTGGGTGCGAAGGTCTCGTCGAGCCCACTGTCGGTCAGCAGAACTCCCGACCCGTCCGGGTGGGGGGCCAGGTCGTTCAGGAAGGTGGCCCCCTCGATGCACGCCTCACCCGCGGGCTCACCCGTTCCGAGATCGAACATGCGGACGCAGTCGATGTCGGCGACCCAGAGCATTCCCTCGGTCGCGGCCATGCCCTTCGGCGCGTCGAGCGTGACGCCATCCGCCGCACCATCGATCCACTTCAACTCGAGCACCTCGCCCTGGGGGGAGAGCCGTGAGATGAAGCCGTTGCCGTCCGACTCCGTGGGAGCGCCGTTGATGTTCGAGACGAGGTAGACGTCGGACGAGGTTTCGTGAAGGACGGACTCGGGGGTCGAGAACCCGACACCGGCGACGGCGATCGCGCTCGCGGCATCGGCATCGACCTCGGTCATCGCGTCCTCGAATCCCTCCTCGAAATCCTCCGCCAGGTCTTCGACGGTGTCGGACCCGCAAGCCGCGAGCACCATCGGAATGACAAGCAGAGTCAGGGCATGATTGCGCACAGGTCTGAACACCTTCAACTCCATTCGAGATGGCAGGTTACGCAGAATCCTATACATCTGTCCGATGCGACGAAAGCGATCGATCGTGCCGCGGTGGCACGGTGTCGGGCACCGGGATCGCCATGCCGTGCATGACAACGGGGCCGCTCCCCACACATGGAGGGCGGCCCCGTCTCGAAGCATGTTCGGGCCCCCACGCCCTGCCGGCCGCGACCATCGCGTTGATGAATTCGGGCGGATCTCCCCCGTCGAGGTCGCCGAACTCCCTCATCGACGCCCACGGGAATCCGGCCTAGCGGCTGCCCCCCGTCGTGTCGGCTGCGGACGACGCACCGGTGGTATCGCCGGACATGCCCATGCCGCCACGGCTGCCCATCCCACCTTCGCCGTGCATCCCACCTCCCATTCCACCGCCACCCTGCATCCCACGCTGCTGACCCATGCCGCCCATGCCGCCCTCTTCGCCCATCATCTCCCGTCCGCTCTTCGCTGAATCCGCCATGACCCAGAGCCACGCCGCCACCCCGTCCAACTGCTCATCCGACAGCGCCTGGGCAGGCATGAGGCCGAATCGCTCGATGGCGTGGGCGGGCAGGAGCGAACGCTCCTCGGTCGGGTCGGGGATGTGCGACACCACGTGCTCGATGAAGGCGGGTCGTTCCTCGAGCTCGGTGCGGAGTCGCCGGGCGATGTGGGTCAGCGGTGGTGCCAGATCCGGGGGCGGCTGAAGCGAGTGGCACTCGGAGCAGACGTCGTCGTAGACCTGACGGCCGACGGCGAGTTGGGCCTCCGTGGCGCCGCTGGTCGCGACCTCCGTCGTTTCGTCCACCTCCACGGATTCGGATTCTTCGAGTCCCGGCCGGGTCTCGGTGCAGGCGGTCAGGGCGAGGATCGCGGCCATCGTGGCGAGGCCGACGCGAGTGGGCATCATGTGGGTTTCCTCCGAAGAATGTCGTCTGGAGTTCGGCATGCCCTCCTTACATACGGCACGCCCTCCTTTCCTGAGGATGAGCGCCGGAGGCGTCGTGCGCTGTGGGGAATTCCACGGGTCTGCGGGTGGGGAGGGGCGGTACGAAACCCCGTCACCTCCCCGAGCCGCGATCCGTTCCGTCCCCACCATCCGTCATGCCCCGCGCGGAATCCGCCAGCGTCCAGATGAAGGCTGCCGCATCGGCCAGCCGGTCCTCGCCGACCATCTGTGCCGGCATCAGCCCGAAGCGGCGGATCGCTCGCTCGGACAGCAGCGACCCCTCCACCGAGGGACGCTGGACGTAGGCGACGATGTGGTCGGTGAAGGCCGCTCGGTCTTCGACCTGGTCGCGGATCTGCCACGCCACATGGCTCAGCGGCGGCGCGAGGTTCGGGGGAGGCTGGATCGCGTGGCACTCACTGCAGACCTGCCGATAGACCTCCTCCCCCCGGGCGATCTGCTCCGGGCTGGGCGGTGCGTTCACGTCCGGGTCGGCGCTGCCGCCGCACCCCGTCAGGATCGCGGCGGCGAGCAGGCAGGCACCGAGACGGGACGGATCAGCCCCAGCGCTCGACATCCGTCGGACGCCGCTGTGAAAGTCGGCGGATTCCCAGCGGAATCGCGACGGCGACGAGCGCGATCGCAGCGACAATCGTGAGGTGGTACGGACTCGACAGCCAGTGGAGCAGGCTCTCGACCGTTCCCATGAACCCGTGTCCCTCATGCGCAGCGACGGGAACAGGGAGGAGAAGTGCCATGAGTGCGGCGAAAGTCGTCTTCGGAATCTTCATCTGAGATCGTCCGGGTGGTGGGATTCGTTGTCGTGATACGTCTATGAATGGTCCGATTCGGTTCGGCAGGTCGCAGGGGTCAGCAGATACGTGGCAACTGTTCGCCACTCAGCATCTCGACGACGCGGGACCCGCCGATGCTGCTCTTCTGGATCACGCGCCCGGCCGGTCCCTCCGTCACGTGACCGATCACGGCGGCGCCCTGTCCGAGCGGGTGATCCGCGAGGCTCTCGAGCGCCTCCTCGGCACGGTCCTCCGCCACGAAGGCGATGAGTTTGCCCTCGTTGGCCACGTAGAGCGGGTCGAGCCCGAGGATCTCGCAGGCACCCTGTACCGGAGCGTCGAGCGGCAGCGTGGACTGGTCGATCTGGATTCCGCGTCCGGAGGCGCGGGCCAGTTCGTTAAGGGCGCTGGCCACGCCGCCACGCGTCGGGTCGCGGAGCGCGTGGAGGTCGTCGCCGAGGTCGGATCGGAGTCGCGCGGCGAGGGCGTTCAGCGGGGCGGAATCGGTCTCTATGGGCGTCTCGAACTCGAGGCCCTCCCGCAGCGACAGGATCGCGATGCCGTGGTTCCCGATCGGCCCGCTGACGAGCACCGCGTCTCCCTCGGAGATCCGGTGTGCCCCGAGGTCGACCCCGTCGTCGATCACGCCGATACCCGTGGTGTTGATGAAGATCCCATCGCCCTTTCCCCGGTCGACCACCTTGGTGTCTCCGGTGACGATCCGAACGTCGGCCTCGTCCGCCGCCGCGCGGATCGACCGAGCGACGCGCCACAGATCCTCCATCGGAAAGCCTTCCTCGAGGATGAGGCCGATCGACAGGACCTTCGGGGTCGCGCCACACATGGCGATGTCGTTCACGGTCCCGTGCACGGCGAGGGACCCGATGTCGCCCCCCGGGAAGAAGTGCGGGAAGACCACGAAGGAGTCCGTGCTGAAGGCGAGCCGTCCCGACCCGAGATCGAGGAGGGCGCCGTCGCCCAGACGGGCCAGTTCGTCGTTCCCATAGGCCTCGAGCAGCAGTTCCCGGACCAGAGTGTCGGAGAGGCGCCCTCCCCCGCCGTGCGCGAGGGTCACCGTCGGGTACCGGTCGATCGGAATCGGACAGGCGGGACCCTGACTGAGCGTCGCACCCGCGGACGAAATCGTCATCCCGTCCTCCCGTACTGGAAATAGGCGGCGCAGGCACCCTCCGATGAGACCATCGGGGCACCCAGTGGGTTCTCCGGCGTGCAGCGTGTGCCGAACGCGGGGCAGTCGAGCGGCTTCATCAGGCCGCGGAGCACCTCGCCGGCATGACACTCCTCCGGCTCGTCGGCCGAGATCCCCTCCATCCGGAACTTCCGCATCGCATCCCAGGGGGCGTACTCGTCTCGGAGCCCGAAGCCGCTGCCGGGAATCTCTCCGATCCCCCGCCACTTCCTGTCGGAGACCTCGAACACTTCATCGACGAGCTTCTGGGCCGACCTGTTGCCGTCGCGGGTGACCGCCCGGGCATACTGGTTCTCGACCCCGAATCGGCCCTCCTCCAGCATCTCGACCGTCATCAGGATGCCCTGCAGGAGATCGAGCGGCTCGAAGCCGGTGACCACCATCGGTGTGCGGTGCTTCCGCGCCAGCGGTTCGTATTCGTCGTAGCCCATCACCGCGCAGACGTGTCCGGCGGCGAGAAAGCCCTGGACCCGGTTGGCGGGGTCCGCCAGGATCGCCTCCATCGCGGGGGGGACGAGCACGTGAGAAACGAGCATGCTGAAGTTCTCGACCCCCTCCCTCCTGGCCGTCCAGACCGCCATCGCATTGGCCGGGGCGGTCGTCTCGAAGCCCACCGCGAAGAAGACGACCTCCTTCTCCGGGTGCTTCTTCGCCAGGGTCACCGCGTCCAGCGGCGAGTAGATGATGCGCACGTCGCCGCCCTGCGCCTTCACCCCGAGCAGGTCGGTATCGGAGCCGGGGACGCGCAGCATGTCGCCGAAGGAGGTGAAGATGACCTCGTCCCGTCGCGCGACCGCGATGGCGCGATCGATCATCTCGAGGGGTGTGACGCAGACCGGGCACCCGGGCCCGTGCACGAGCTCGATCTCGTCGGGGAGCATGCGGTCGATCCCGAACTTCACGAGCGTGTGGGTCTGGCCTCCGCAGATTTCCATCAGGGTCCACCGCCTGGTGGCGCGCTGGCGGATCGCTTCGAGAAGGCTGGTCGCCGCCGCCTCGTCGCGATACTCGTCGACGTACTTCACCCGGTCCCCCCGGCCACCGGGCCACCCGGAGCAGCCCGGCCCCGGGATGAGCGGGTCGGTGCGCCGAACCGATCCGGCAGCGAGGGGTCGGCCTCACCCGGCTGGGGGATGTGGATCTCGTCGAGCTCGTCCATCGATTCGAGGAATCGGAAGACCTCGTCCGCCTCCTGCTCGTCGATCCGACTGATCGCGAATCCGACGTGCACGACCACGTACTCGCCCGGCTCGACGTCTGGGACATACGCGAGACAGACCTGCTTCACGACGCCCCCGAAGCTGACCTTCCCCATCGGGACTCCAATGGGGCTGGGCTGAACGTCTACGACCTTTCCTGGGACGCCGAGACACATGGTCAGACTCGCGAGCGAGAGGGTTCGGAATCGAGCTGGGCGGCGGCGACGACGACCTGGCCGAGGGCCAGACCACCGTCGTTCGCCGGTACGGTTCGATGCATCAGGGGCCGGAAGCCGGCCTCGTCCATCGAGAATCGGAGGCTCCGCACCAGCCTCACGTTCTGCATGCACCCTCCGCTCAGGGCGACGGTCGGGGAGCCGACCCGCTGGGCGACGCGCACCGCCGCATTCGTGAGGCCCGCGTGGAAGCGGGCGGAGAGGCGCGGAACCGGAACGCCACGGTCGAGTTCGTGCACGAGCGCCCGAATCGCAGGCACCCAGTCGACGACCAGCGATGTCGGTGGCGGTCCATCGGCCCGCACCGAATCCCCGGGTGAGGCGTCGAGCGGCACATCGACCAGTGGGAAGGGCAGAGGCTCCACATCCGGTCGCTCGGTAGCCGCAGCCTCCTCGAGTCGGACGGCGGCCTCCCCCTCGTAGCTCATCTCGCCGCACAGCCCGAGAATCGCCGACACCCCGTCGAAGAGGCGGCCGGCACTCGAGGTCACGGGGCTGGAGATGCCATTCTCGACCATTCGCCTGAAGAGTTCGATCCGGTCGAAGGGAAGGTCGAGACGTATCGGGTCGAGGCCGGCCTCCACCAGGAGCGCGAGCGCTACCCGGCGCGGCTCACGAATCGCTGCCTCTCCGCCGGGGAGACGGAAGGTGCGGAGGTGTGCGACCCGCTCGAACCCGACCGCATTGCCGAGCAGGAACTCACCGCCCCAGATCGTCCCGTCGGTTCCGAGGCCCGTCCCGTCCCAGATCACACCCAGCACGGGCTCCGTATCGGCGGGCCGGCCGTGCTCGGCGAGGAGTGAGGCGAGATGGGCGTGGTGATGCTGCACGGGGACGAGGCGTGACCCGCCCGCGGATTCGATCGCCCAGCGGGTTGACGCGTAGTCGAGATGAAGATCGTGGGCGATCACCTCCGGGTCGACGCGGTACAGTCGGCGGAGGTCCGACACCGACCGTCGGAACGCCTCCTGCGCCTCGATCGTGTCCAGATTCCCGATGTGGGACCCCATCCATGCTTCTCTGCCCCGTGCGAGTGCCACGGTGGTTTTCTGCTGACCTCCGACGGCGAGAATCGACGGGACGTCATTCGCGAGCCCGATTGGCATCGGGGCGTAGCCGCGGGAGCGGCGCACCACGCTCGGCCCACACCCGATCTCCATCACGACGGAATCGTCCACCGGGCGCTCGATCGGGCGGTCGTGAAGGAGGACGTCGTCGGCGATGCCGGCGAGGCGTAGTGCAGCCTCGTCGTTGTCGATGCAGATCGGCTCGTTCGAGAAGTTGCCGCTGGTGGCGACGACGGGGCCGCCGACCTCCTGCAGCAGCAGATGATGAAGCGGCGTGTACGGCAGGAAGAGCCCGAGTCGGGACGCGCCCGGCGCGACCGACGGAGCGATCTTCACCGAGTCGTCCGGAGGCCCGGCCAGTCGGTCGAGCAGCACGATGGGCGCCGCCGGGCTGGTCAGCAGCTCCTCGGCCTCGGAGGAGACCGAACACAGGGTGTGCGCCGTCTCCAGGTCGGGGACCATCACGGCCAGAGGGCGGGTGGGGCGACGCTTCCGCGTGCGAAGGCGTCGGACCGCCGCCTCGTTGGTGGCGTCGCACACGAGGTGGAACCCCCCGAGGCCCTTCACCGCCACGACCCTGCCGCCCAGAATCGCATCGGCGGCGCGGCAGATCGCATCGCCCGCGGGGTCGGCTCCATTCGATGCCCGCCCCATCGCTGCCCGCCCCATGGTCACGAAGCTGACGCGGGGCCCGCAGTCGGGACAGGCGTTCGGCTGCGCGTGGAATCGCCGATCGCGGGGATCTTCGTACTCCCGCAGGCAACTCTCGCACATCTCGAAGCCCTTCATCCCCGTGAGCGGGCGGTCGTACGGCAGGTCGCGGACGATCGAGAAGCGTGGGCCGCAGTCGGTGCAGTTCGTGAAGGGATAGGCGTGACGCCGGTTGGACGGATCCAGAACGTCGGAGGTGCAGGCGGGACAGGTCGCGAGGTCGGGGAGGACCGTGACGCTCAGCGCGCCCCCGCGGTCACTCTCCCGAATCGTGAAGTCCTCGGCGCCCTCGGGCTGGAGCCACGTGGTCTGGAGGTCGCGCACGACTGCGTTGGTCGGCGCTCCCCAGCGGACCGCCTGGACGAAATCGTCCAACTCTTCGCTCGCACCCTCGACCTCGATACACACCCCGTCGAGGTCGTTCACGACCCACCCCCTCAGGCCCGCCTCGGTGGCGGCGCGAAAGACGAACGGACGAAATCCGACGCCCTGAACGGCGCCACGGAT
>JGI12048J13642_10083524_pt1 | contig 100122 bp, 93 predicted proteins | sample ElkSlonscriptome_16_FD_13642 | JGI IMG/M metagenome (IMG submission 13642)
GGCCCGCGCGCGCGAGGCGCTCGAACTGCGAGGCGAACCCGAGCGAGCCGGCCCGCAGCCGTCCGCCGGCACGCCGCCGCAAACCGGCGGCGATGGCAATGCCGTAACGGCATAGCGCAGCCCTCCGGCGCCCTGCAGCCAAGGCAATTGCCTTCGCTCGGCGCATCGGTCATGAAGCCCCCCGAACCACGCACGGATTGACGCACGGGCGCGGCGCACCGACGCAGCGCCCGGCCAAAACGGAGGAGGAGCCTTTATGACACCGCAGGAATTGGCCGCGAAAGTCGGCGAGAATATCGGCACGAGCGAATGGGCCGAGATGAGCCAGGAGCGCATCAACCAGTTCGCCGATGCGACCGGCGACCACCAGTTCATCCACATCAACGAGGAAGCCGCCAAGATGACGCCCTTCGGCGGAACCATCGCGCACGGCTTCCTGACGCTTTCGATGATCCCCTATCTCGGCGCCAACAGCGACATGCCCCGGATCGACGGGATCAAGATGGCGGTCAATTATGGCGGCAACAAAACCCGTTTCATCGCACCTGTGCGTTCGGGCAAGCGCATTCGCGGGCACTGGAAGCTTGTCGAGATGGTCGAGAAGCGTCCCGGCCAGTGGCAGCAGACCGCCGAGATCACGATGGAAATCGAAGGCGAGGACAAGCCCGCGCTGATCTGCGAGTGGATCACGCAGTATTTCGTCTGAGCATTGATGTGATGCGAGAGTCCCTGCGCAGGCAGGGACCTCCATCCGCCTTGCGCAATCTTGCATGAGGTCCCTGCCTTTGCAGGGAACCTCCCTATCAATTTCAAAAGGACACCCCCATCATGTCACGCGACGCAGTCATCGTCTCCACCGCCCGCACGCCGATCGGGCGCGCCTACAAGGGCGGCTTCAACGCCACGCCCGGCGCAACGCTCGGCTCGTTCTCGTTCAAGGCCGCCGTCGAGCGCGCGGGCATTGATGCCGGCGAGATCGACGATGTGGTGTGGGGCGCGGTGCTCACGCAGGGCACCCAGTCGGGCAATATCGGTCGCCAGGTCGCCCTGCGCGGCGGCGCGCCCGTCAGCGTTCCCGCGCAGACGATCGACCGCCAGTGCTCCTCGGGCCTGATGGCGATCGCGACCGCGGCAAAGCAGATCATCGTCGACAACATGGATGTCGTCGTGGGCGGCGGGCAGGATTCGATCAGCCTCGTCCAGACTCCCGAAATGCGCGTCGCACCCGATCCCTCGCTGATCGAGATGCACAAGGATGTCTACATGCCGATGCTTGGCACCGCCGAGACAGTCGCGGCGCGCTACAATATCAGCCGCGAGGCGCAGGACGAATACGCGCTGCAATCGCAGATGCGCACCGCCGCCGGGCAGGAAGCAGGCAAGTTCGATGACGAGATCGTGCCGGTGACGACGACGATGATGGTCAAGGACAAGGAAACCGGCGCGGTCTCCAGCCAGGAAGTCACCATAACCAAGGACGAGGGCAACCGCCCCTCGACCACGCTCGAAGGGCTGCAGGCGCTCAACCCTGTGATGGGCCCGGACAAGGTCATCACCGCGGGCAACGCCTCGCAGCTGTCCGATGGTTCGGCCGCTTCGGTGCTGATGGAAGCCAAGCTGGCCGAGCAAAAGGGTCTTCAGCCGCTCGGGCGCTATGTCGGCATGGCGGTCGCGGGCACCGAGCCCGACGAGATGGGCATCGGCCCGGTCTTCGCGATCCCCAAGCTGCTGAAGCAAACCGGGCTCAAGATGGACGATATCGGCCTGTGGGAACTCAACGAGGCCTTCGCGGTGCAGGTGCTCTATTGCCGCGACAAGCTCGGCATCGACAACGACATCCTCAACGTCAATGGCGGCTCGATCTCGATCGGCCATCCCTATGGCATGACCGGCGCGCGCTGCACCGGCCACGCGCTGATCGAAGGCAAGCGCCGGGGCGCTAAATATGTCGTCGTCACGATGTGCGTGGGCGGCGGCATGGGCGCAGCGGGCCTGTTCGAGGTCTTCTGAAGACGCCGCGGGGATAATCGAGGGCGGCGGCGCGCGCGCGATCCGCGCGCCGCTCCCGCTTGACGGTCAGCCCAGGAGCAGCCTTGCTTCCTCGTCAATCGCGGCGATGATTTCGCTCGCGCTGGCATTGGCGTTGATCAGGCCGGTGCCTTCGCCGACCGCGACATGCGCGCGGGTATAATCGCGCGCCGCCACCCCCGCGCGGTAATCCGCGATGGCCGCTGCCGGATCGGCGCGCAGGTCGTCCAGCCGATCCTCCCAGCGCCGGTGGATCGCATTGCGCAGCGCGCGAAACTCAAACTCGGCGGGCCAGTCTTTTTCGCGCAGGATATCGAACACCGCCGAGCGCGCGGTGTGATCGCCGCTCGCTTTCACGGCCTGGGCGATCGCCGCGTCGTCCGCCAGCGATTGAGCGCTCGCCCACAAGCGCGAGCCCACCAGCGCCCCGTCTGCCCCCAGCATCATCGCCGCTGCCAGCCCGCGCCCATCGGCGATGCCGCCCGCTGCAAGCAGCAGGACTTCGGGCGCGTGGGCGGCGAGCCAATCGGCGATTTCGGGGACGAGCGTGAAGGTGCTGCGCGCCTCGCCTGCGCTGAGGCCATGTCCGCCCGCTTCGCCGCCCTGCGCGACGATCACGCTCGCTCCCGCTTCCACCGCGCCGGGCAATTGCGCCATGGTCTGGATCTGGCAGATCAGCGGGATGCCTTGCGCAACAATGTCGCTTGCCAGCCGGGACGGATCGCCAAAGGAGAGCATGATAGCCGCTGGCTTCGCGGCGAGATCGAGCACGAAATCGAGCGCCGAACGGTCCTGCTCCAGCCGCCAGGTGATAAAGCCGCAGCCAAGCCGCTCGGCCGCGCGCTTCTCGCTCGAAAGCGCGTTTGCGGCGATTGCATATTCGCGCTGTACCCAGGCAAGATCGCCATAGGCCCCGCCGATCAGCCCCAAGGCACCCGCCTTTGCGCTGGCAGCGGCGAGTTCGCCCCCGCTTGCAAGCGCCATCGGGGCGAGCGCGATCGGGGTCTCGAGAACAAAGCGCCGGGCAAAGCGGCTGGCAGTGAGGCGGTCGGTCTTGCATGACATACAATCGCTGGTTGCGGAAACTTTCGCGGCATGCAATCGTTAGATAAGAAATAAAAAGCGCCTTGGGCTTTGGGCGCAATATCCGGGAGGGCGGCTTGAAACATTCGTCCACTATTATGCATCAAGCGGAAAGTGGCCTGAGAATCGCGGACCGCTCGGCTTTCGCGCGCCTAAAGCAGGAATGCGCGGATGATCCGGGCGCCTTTCATGGCGCGATCGCCAAACGGCAGGTCTGCTGGCTGATCGAGGAGCAAGGTGCATGGGCTTTCTTCGACGAGGCACAGGGGGGCTGGCGCGGCTGGGATGCGGCAAGCGGCGAGGCAATGAGCCTCGATCTGCCCGAGGATTACGAGCCGTGGGACCGCGCCTTCAACGATGATGATCCGCCCAACTGGCGCTGGTTCGAAGGCGGGCTCACCTCGACCGCGTTCAACGAGGTCGATCGCCACGTGCTCGAAGGGCACGGCAAGGAAGCCGCACTGATCTTCGAGGGCGATCGCTGGAACATGGCGGCAGGCGGCGGGCGCGGCGGCCCGGTCGATGCCGAAGTGATCTCGCGGCGCAAGCTGCTGCTCGAAAGCGCGAAATGCGCCCTCGCCCTGAAGGCCCTGGGGCTCGGGCCGGGAGACCGGATCGCGCTCAACATGCCGAGCATCGCCGAGCAGATCTACTGGACGCAAGGGGCAAAGCGCATCGGCGTCGTCTACACGCCCGTCTTCGGCGGGTTCTCCGACAAGACTTTGTCCGACCGGATCGCCGATGCGGGCGCGCGTGTCGTGGTGACCGCCGATGGCTCTTATCGCAATGCGCAGATGGTGCCGTTCAAGCCCAGTTACACCGATCCCGCGCTCGACAATTTTCTCGGCGTTAGCGTCGCGATGGCGCTGCTAGACGAGGCGCTGGCCGATCCCGCGCTTGAAGTCGCGCCCGGACATGCACAGCTCATCCGCGAGACGGTTGCCGAATTGCTTGACGGCGAAGTCACGGTCGAGCGCTCGGATGTGATGCGCGGCGTGGGCAAGGCGCTGACCGCGATTGCGGGCGGGGAGAGCGGCGGCGAGTCCGGTAGCGGGGCCAATAGCGAGGTGAGCAGCGGGGCGATGAGCCCGCGCCAGGCGGCACGGCTGCGGATCGCGATCGCGAGCGCGCTGGTCGATTCGCCTGCGCGCGTCGAAGCGGTCGTCGTCGTCAGGCACACCGCGCAGCCCGATCTCCCCTGGAACGAGAGCCGCGACCACTGGAGCCACGATCTCACCAATGCGGCCGGCGAAAAGCTGCTCGAAGCCGCGCGTGCAGCCGGGTTCGATCTCGCCGGCGAGGCGGATTTCTACGACCTGTCCGATGCCGATTTCGTGCGCGCGATCTGGGCGGGATCGCCCGTGCTCGCGGTCGATGCCGAATATCCCAATTTCATCATTTACACCTCGGGCTCGACCGGCAAGCCAAAGGGCGTGGTCCATGTCCACGGCTATGCCGCCGGGATCGCCGCGACCATGCAGACGGCGTTCGGAGCAAAGGGCGGCGATGTCATCTATGTCGTCGCCGATCCCGGCTGGATCACCGGGCAGAGCTATCAGATCGCTGCCGCGCTGCTCGCGCGGGTGACGACCATCATCCCGGAAGGCTCGCCCGTCTTCCCCCATGCAGGCCGCTTCGCCTCGATGATCGAGCGCCACGGCGTCACCATCTTCAAGGCGGGCGTCACTTTCCTCAAGTCGGTGATGCAGAACCCGGAAAACCTGAAGGACATCCAGCGCTACGATCTCTCCAGCCTCAAGGTCGCAACCTTCTGCGCGGAGCCGGTCTCGCCCGCAGTGCAGGCGTTTGCGATGGAGCATGTGACACCGCGATACATCAATTCCTACTGGGCGACCGAGCATGGCGGCATCGTCTGGACGCATTTCGAAGGCGCTGAAGGCTTCGCGCTCGAAGCCGATGCGCACACCTATCCGCTGCCCTGGATCATGGGCGATGTCTGGGTCGAAGACCGGGAGGGCGGGGAAAAGCCCGACTATCCCTATGCCCGCGAGGACGATGGCGGCGCGCCCTGGCGCCGCGCCGAGGAAGGCGAGAAGGGCGAGATCGTCATTGCGCTCCCCTATCCCTATCTCGCGCGTACAATATGGGGCGATGTTGCCCGTTTTCGGATCGAGCAGACCGATGGCAAGGCCCGCGTCGCCAGGGGCTGGAAGGGCGATGCAGGCCGCTATGGCGAGACCTACTGGAAGCGCTGGCAGGGCGCCTGGGCCTACACCCAGGGCGATTTCGCGATGCGCCATCCCGATGGCTCGTTCTCGCTGCATGGGCGCTCGGACGATGTCATCAACGTCTCGGGCCATCGCATCGGCACTGAGGAGATCGAGGGCGCGATCCTGCGCGACAAGGCTCTCGATCCGGGTTCGCCGGTCGGCAATGTCATCGTGATCGGCGCGCCGCACAGCCAGAAGGGCGTGACCCCGCTCGCTTTCGTAACCCCGGTCGAGGGGCGGCGGCTGACGCAGGACGACAAGCGCCGGCTGACCGATCTGGTGCGCACCGAAAAGGGCGCGGTGGCGGTGCCGCAGGATTTCGTCGAACTGTCGCAGTTCCCTGAAACGCGCTCGGGCAAATATATGCGCCGGATGGTTCGCGCCGTGGTCGAGGGCGGCGAAGTGGGCGACACCTCGACGCTGCGCAATCCCGAGAGCCTTGAGGAGCTCACGCGCGCGGTCGGGCTGTGGCAGAAGCGGCAATCGCTCTCGGACACGCAGGCCCTGTTCGAGCGCTATCGCTTCTTCACCATCCAGTACAACGATCTGGCCGCGCACAAGCGCGTGGCGACGGTCACGGTGAAGAACCCGCCGGTCAATGCGCTCAACGAACGGGCGCTCGACGAGCTCGTCATCATCGCCGAACACCTCGCGCGCAAGGACGACGTGATCGCCTGTGTGTTTACCGGGGCAGGCACGGCGAGCTTCGTTGCGGGTGCGGATATCCGCCAGATGCTCGAGGAGGTGAACAGCGTCGAGGAAGCCAAGGCCCTGCCCGACAACGCGCAGCTTGCCTTCCGCACGATCGAAGAGATGGGCAAGCCATGCGTGGCCGCGATCCAGGGCGTGGCGTTGGGCGGGGGCATGGAATTCGCGCTCGCCTGCCATTATCGCGTGGCCGAGCCGAAGGCGCGCTTCGGCCAGCCCGAGATCAATCTGCGCCTCCTACCCGGCTATGGCGGGACACAGCGCCTGCCGCGCCTGCTGGCAAGCCGCCGGGGCGAGACGGGCCTGCGCGATGCGCTCGATCTGATCCTGGGTGGACGCGCCATCGATGCCCAGGCAGCGCTCGCAATCGGCGCGGTCGATGCGCTGGCGGACGGAGCGCTCGATGCGCTCAGCCAGGCGCATGCGATGGTGCGCGAATATGCAGCACAAGGCGAGGACAGCGTGCTGGGCCAGGCCTTCGCCGATCGCCGCGCGCAGACCGCGCATTGGCACGAACCCGCCTCCATCGACCTCGCCGCCGTGCTCGAAGATGCGTTTCTCCAGCGCATCCTCAAACAGCTCGATTGGGCCGGGCGCGGGCAGGCGGGCGAGCGCGCGCTCGATGCGATCCGCACCGGCTGGCGCGAGGGCATGGCCGCAGGGCTTGCGCGCGAGGCGCAGCGCTTTGCCGAGGCGATCATCGATCCCGAAGGCGGCAAGCGCGGCATCCAGCAATTTATGGACAAGCAGAGCCCGCCGCTGCCGGTGCGCCGCGACGGGGTATGGGAGGATGACGCGCACGAGAAACGCAAGGCGCGGCTCATCGCGAGCGGCGAGCTCCTGCCAATGGGCGCTCCGTTCTATCCGGGCGTCACCGCGATCCCGCCAAGCCAGCTCGCCTTCGGCATTGCGCGCGATCCCGATACCGGCGCGCCGCGCTTCGGCCCGCCCGCCAGCCATGAGCGCGAGCTGATCGTCAAGACGCCCCGGCCGCGCGCCAACGAGGCGTTGATCTATCTCCTGACCTCGGAAGTGAACTTCAACGATATCTGGGCGCTCACCGGCATTCCCGTCTCGCCCTTCGATGCGCATGACGAGGACGTGCAGATCACCGGCTCGGGCGGGCTCGCGCTCGTCGCCGCGCTGGGCAGCGAGCTCAAGGAAGAGGGGCGGCTTGCGGTCGGCGATCTCGTCTCGGTCTATTCGGGCACCAGCCAGCTGCTCTCGCCGCTGGCGGGCGATGATCCGATGTATGCAGGCTTTGCGATCCAGGGCTACGAGACGAAGACCGGCAGCCACGCGCAGTTCCTCACCGTGCAGGGCCCCCAGCTTCATCGCCCCCCCGCCGATCTGACGCTCGAACAGGCAGGCGCCTACACGCTCAATCTCGGAACGGTCGCGCGCTGCCTCTTCACCACGCTCGACATCGCGCCGGGCAAGACAATGTTCGTCGAAGGCTCGGCCACGGGCACCGGGCTCGATGCGCTCAAGAGTTCGGTGCGCACCGGGCTCAGCGTCGTCGGCCTCGTCTCGAGCGAGGACCGTGCGCAATTCGTGCGTTCGCAGGGCGCGGTGGGCGCGATCAATCGCAAGGACGCAGCTCTCAGCCAATGCTTCACCCCGGTGCCGGACGAGCCCGAAGAAGCGCGCGCCTGGGAAGCGCAGGGCGAACCCCTGCTCGAGGCCTACCGCGCGATGAATGGCGGCAGGCTCGCCGATTATGTCGTCAGCCATGCGGGCGAGCGCGCCTTTCCGCGCTCCTTCCAGCTGCTTGCTGAAGGGGGGCGCCTTGCCTTTTACGGTGCCTCCTCTGGCTATCACTTCTCCTTCATGGGCAAGCCGGGCAGCGCGCCCCCGCAGGACATGCTTGCGCGCGCCTCGCTGCGCGGCGGCGAGAGTGTGCTGCTCTATTATGGCCCCGGCTCGCGCGAGCTTGCGGACGAGAAAGGGCTCGAGATGATCGAGGCCGCGCGGCTGCTCAAGGCACGGATGGTGATCGTGACGACCAGCGACGGCCAGCGCGAATTCCTGCAATCGCTCGGCCTCGAGGATGCGGTCGAGGGGATCGTCAGCATCGAGGGCTTGAAGCGGCGCGATGCCGATTTCGAGTGGCCCGAAACGCTGCCGCGGCTGCCCGATGCGAGGGCCGATATCGAGGCCTTCAAGATCGGCGTGCGCGCCTATCAGCAGAACACGATGAAGCCCTTCGGCACCGCCGTGGGCAAACTGCTGCGCTCGCCCGGCAATCCGCGCGGCGTCCCCGATCTCGTGATCGAACGCGCCGGGCAGGATACGCTCGGGGTCTCGACCAGCCTCGTCAAACCCTTTGGCGGGCGGGTGATCTATGCCGAGGAGATGAGTGGGCGGCGCTACACCTTCTACGCCCCGCAGGTCTGGACCCGCCAGCGCCGCATCTACATGCCGAGCGCCGAGATCTTCGGAACGCATCTGTGCAACGCCTATGAGGTCACGATGATGAACGAGATGGTCGCTGCAGGCCTGCTCGATGTGACCGAGCCGACCATGGTGCCATGGGAGGGCCTGCCGCAGGCGCACCAGTCGATGTGGGACAACCGCCATTCGGGCGCGACCTATGTGGTCAATCACGCGCTGCCCGCGATGGGGCTGACAACGAAGGACGAGCTGCTCGAACACTGGGCCGCCGCCAACAGGGGAGAGAGAGATTGAGCAAGGGTGCGACAACAAAGGGGCGGCTCGAAGGCAGGGTCGCGCTGATCACCGGCGCAGCGGGCAATCTGGGCAGCGAGATTGCCCGCTCCTTCGCGCGGCAGGGCGCGTTCGTGATCATGACAGGGCGCACCAAGGAGCGCATCGAGACCGCACGCGAGGCGCTGCTTGCCGAGATAGGCGCGCTGCCCGAGCGGGTCGATACCGCAGTGCTCGACGGGGCCGATCCCGATTCGATCCGCGCGGCGATGGCGAAGTTGCGCAGCGAATATGGCCGGATCGATATCCTCATCAACAATGCCGGCTCCGCCGGGCCCAAGCAGCCGCTCCACAACGTTCCCCTAAGCCAGCAGGAGATGGAAGCGGGCGGCGATGCCGAAACGGTGCGCGATGCGATGCTCAACATCCTCGGCGTCACCTGGAACATGGCGCGCATCGTTGCTCCGATGATGCCGGTGGGCGGGACAATGGTGAATATCTCGACGATCTTCTCGCACACCCGCTATTACGGGCGTACAGCCTATGTCGTCCCCAAGGCCGCGCTCAATTCGCTCTCGCAGCAGCTTGCCAGCGAGCTCGGCCCGCGCGGCATCCGGGTCAACACGGTCTTTCCCGGCCCGATCGAAAGCGACCGCATCCGCACCGTCTTTGCCGCGATGGACGAGATCCAGAACCAGCCCAAGGACACGACCGCGAGCTATTTCACCGGGCGCATGGCGCTCACGCGGCCGACCAAGGGCCGGATCGACGGCAAGCCGTTGCCGGGTCCTGCCGATATCGCGGGCACGTGCCTGTTTCTCGCCAGCGACGAATCCGCCGGGATCACGGGCGAGGAGATCGACGTGACCCATGGCCTTTCGGCCAACCGGGCATCGGCTTCGACCTATCTCACCCGGCCCTCGATGCGCTCGCTTGATGGCGCGGGGCTCAACATCTTCATCGCCGCGGGCGAAAACTGGGACGAAGCCTTCGCCTCGGCCCGCCCGCTGGTGGGCTCAGGCGCCCGCGTGCGCCTCGGCCTTGCGCGCAATGCCGATGTCGCCCAGGCGAAGGCGCGGTTGAAGGCGCAAGGGATCGGCGACGAGCTCACCGTGGCGCGCTTCGCCCGCAGCGAGCCCGAAGCGATGGAAGCCGCGCTCGCCGAATTCTCCGACGATGTGCGCGGCGCGATCACGGGCGCGATCATCCTGCCGGTCAAGCCGTCGGGCCATTTCACCGGATCGCTTCTCGCGGCCGAGGATGAGACGGTGCTCAAGTTCATGGAGACAGAGCTCATCGGTGCGATTGCCGCAGCGCGCAGCCTGGCGCGTTACTGGCACGGACGCGAGGATCTCCAGTCGCCGCCGCGCTGCGTGTTCATGACCAATCCGGGCGATGAGCTGGGTGATCCGTTCGCGCGCGTGCTGAGCGCGGGGATCACCCAGCTGATCCGGATCTGGCGCGATGAAGAGCGCGTGCAGGCTCGCAATGGCGATACCCACCATGCCGTCTGGAGCAATCAGATCATCCGCCACACCAATGCCGAGAGCGAGAACATCGCCTTTGCCGCGGGCCATGCGACCCGCGTCCTGTTTCGCGAGCAGCACATCGCCGAGATCGATCTCAAGCTGCCCGCCAGCATCGCCGAGCAGACCGGCGCGCGCCGCGCGATGGTGGGCTTTGCCGAAAACATCACCGGGCTGCATCTGGGCAAGGTCGCCTTCATCACCGGGGGCTCTGCCGGGATCGGCGGGCAGGTCGCGCGGCTGCTGGCGCTGGCAGGCGCGAAGGTGATGATGGTTGCGCGCCGCGAGAGCGAGCTCATCGCCGCGCGCGACCGGATCGTGGGCGAATTGCAGGATATCGGCTTTGCCGGCGTCGAGCGGCGGGTCAAATATATGGCCGATATCGATGTCAGCGATTTTGCTTCGCTCGATCGCGCGGTCGATGCAACGCTCGAGGAATTCGGGCGGATCGACTATCTCATCAACAATGCAGGGGTTGCCGGCGCAGAAGACATGGTGGTCGACATGGAGCCCGAGGCCTGGCGCTTCACGCTCGATGCGAACCTCATCTCGAACTATCACCTGATGAGCCGGGTCGTCCCGCTGATGAAGGCGCAAGGGTCGGGCTATGTGCTCAATGTCTCGTCCTATTTCGGCGGAGAGAAATTCCTCGCGGTCGCCTATCCCAACCGCGCCGATTACGGGCTTTCCAAGGCAGGGCAGCGCGCCATGGTCGAGAGCTTCTCGCCGTTTCTGGGCCCCGAAGTCCAGTGCAACGCGATTGCGCCCGGCCCCGTTGATGGCGATCGCCTTTCCGGCACGGGCGGCAAGCCGGGCCTGTTTCAGCGCCGCGCCAGGCTGATCCTCGAGAACAAGCGGCTGAACGCGGTCTATTCCGCCGTCATTCACGCGATCCGCGAGGGCGGCGATCCGGGCCGCATCCTGACCCGCCTTTCGCGCAATTCGACGAGCACGCTGAGCCATGATGCCGAAGCGCCCGAGGAACTGCGCCAGCTCGCGCTGCAATTTGCCGGCGAGGGCGATGGGCTGTGCACGTGGGATCAGTATCTCCTGACCGATGCGATGGCGCAGCGCCTGCTTTCCCGTTTGCACCTCGGCGGTTTTCTGCAGGGCTCGAACGAATGGACCAGAAAGCTGGGGGGCGAGGGCGAAGGCGCTGAAGGTCAGGCCGGAGCGGGCGCTGCCACCTGGCTCAAGCTGCTCCCGCCCGACGACAAGCCCTTCTTGCCCGCCGCCGCGGTCGACAAGGTCGCGGACGGGGTGGGCAAGGGCGTCATCTCGCAGCTCCATCTCGGCGCCATGCCGACCGAGGCCGAAGTGGCGCAGGCGACCGTGTTCTTCCTCGCCGATCGCGCCGTCTCGGGCGAAACCTTCATGCCTTCAGGCGGCCTGCGGGTCGAGCGCTCGAACACCGAGCGCGAAATGTTCGGCAGCCCCAAGCAGGAGCGGCTCGACAAGATGGAGGGCAAGACCGTCTGGATCATGGGCGGTCATCTGGCGGATTATGTCGCCGAGACGATCCGCGTGATGGTCGAGGAATGCAAGGTCGCCCATGTCGTCCTGATCACGGGCAATGCCGCGCGCGAGAAGGCGGTGTGCGATATGCTGCCCGATACGATCCCCGATGGCCTGCTCCACGTGCTGGTCGCGGGCGATGCGATCGAGGAGGCGATGGACGAGGCGCTTGTCCGCTGGGGGCGGCCCACCACGCTCGTCTCGATGCCGCCCGAGCCCTTGCCCGAGCGCCTGTTCGAGGAGGATGGTCCGCTGCCGAGCGCTGAGTTTGCGAAAATGGTCGAAGACCAGATCACCCGGCATTATCGCGTCGCGCGCAAGGCCTCGCTCTACGATCAGTGTCAGGTCGTGCTAGTCTCTCCTGATGTGCCCTATGGCAGCGACGGGCCCGGCTTTGCGCTCGCCAATTTCGTCAAGACCAGCCTGCATGCCTTCACCGCGACCATCGCGGTCGAGAATGAGCGGCTGGTCCATGATGTGCCGGTCAACCAGATCAACCTGACCCGCCGCGTCAGCAGCGAGGAGCCGCGCGACCAGGCCGAGCACGAGGAAGAGCTGCGCAGGTTCACCCGCGCCGTCCTGCTGGTGGGCGCACCGCTCCCCGATGCGCAGGATTCGCGCTATCGCTCCAAGATCTATCGCGGCACATCGATGACGGTCTGAGGCAGCGCAGATGTGCGCTTTCTCCAGCAGCCGGGGAGATCGCCCCCGGCTTCGGGATCATTCCGGACCGGCCCCCATTCGCCGGGCATGCCAGGAGATGTGATCGGCCATGAAGCTCGAGACGAAGAAATAGGAGTGGTCATAACCCTCCTGCATGCGGATCGTGGCGGGGATCGCAGCAGCGGCGCAGGCCGCCTCGAGCACGGGGGTGGCGAGCTGCTCGGCGAGGAAGGTGTCGGCGCTGCCCTGATCGACCAGCAGATCGGGAAGCTGCGCGCCTGCCTCGATCAGCGCGGCCGCGTCGTATGCGGCCCAGGCCGTGCGATCCTCGCCGAGATAGCGGGCAAAAGCCTTTTCTCCCCACGGCACCTGCGAGGGCGCGCAGATCGGCGCAAAGGCGCTCACCGAACGAAATCGGCCCGGATTCCTGAGCGCCATCGTCAGCGCGCCGTGGCCGCCCATCGAGTGCCCCGTGATCCCTTGGCGCGCCATGTCGGCGGGGAAGCTGTCTGCGATCAGCGCCGGCAGTTCGTCTTCGATATAGGAGCGCATCTGGTAGTGCTGCGCAAACGGCGCCTCGGTCGCATCGAGATAGAAGCCTGCCCCCTTGCCGAAATCATACTCGTCCTCGGCATCGGGCACCTGTTCGCCGCGCGGCGAGGTATCAGGGGCGACGAGGATCATGCGATGAAGCGCGCAGGGCCCGCGATATTCGCCCTTTTCCATGACATTGGCATGCGTGCAGGTGAGCCCCGAGAGATACCACAGCACCGGCAGCGTCTCGCCCGGCGCATGATCGGGCACGAACACCGCGAAGGTCATCTCGGTGCCGGTCGCGCGCGAGGCGTGGCGATAGACCCCTTGCGTTCCGGCATGGCTGCGGGTTTCAGACACGGTCTCCATCAAAACACGACGACCGAACGGATCGATTCCCCGGAATGCATCAGATCGAACGCGGTATTGATCTCCTCAAGGCCCATCACATGCGTGATCATCGGGTCGATCTCGATCTTGCCGGTCATGTACATGTCGACGATCGCGGGCACGTCGGTGCGGCCCTTCGCGCCGCCAAAGGCCGTGCCGCGCCAGTTGCGCCCCGTCACCAGCTGGAATGGCCGCGTCGCGATCTCCTTGCCCGCCTCGGCAACGCCGATGATGATGCTGGTGCCCCAGCCGCGGTGGCAGGCTTCGAGCGCTGTGCGCATCACTTCGGTGTTGCCGGTGGCATCGAAGGTGTAGTCCGCGCCGCCATCGGTCAGCTCGACGATCCGCGCGACGATCTCTTCGCGGCTCATCCCTGTCGTGTCGAGAAAATCGGTCATGCCGAAGCGGCGGCCCCATTCCTCGCGCGCCGGATTGATGTCGATGCCCACGATCATCCTGGCGCCCGCCAGCCGCGCGCCCTGAATGACATTGAGGCCGATCCCGCCCAGGCCAAACACCACGACACTGTCGCCCACCTGCACCTTGGCTGTCTTGGTCACCGCGCCGACGCCCGTCGTCACCCCACAGCCAACATAGCAGGCCGACTGGAACGGGGCATCCTCGCGGATCTTCGCCACAGCGATCTCGGGCAGGACAGTGAAGTTCGAGAAGGTCGAACAGCCCATGTAATGGTAGATCGGCTCGCCCTTGTGGGAGAAGCGCGTGGTGCCATCGGGCATCAGTCCCTTGCCCTGAGTGGCGCGGATCGCGGTGCACAGATTGGTCTTGCCCGAAAGGCAGCTTTTGCACTGGCGACATTCGGGTGTGTAGAGTGGGATCACGTGATCGCCCGGCTTGACGCTCGTCACGCCGGCGCCGATCTCGCGCACGATGCCGGCCCCCTCGTGGCCCAGCACGCTCGGGAAGATGCCTTCGGAATCGAGCCCGTCCAGCGTGTAGGCATCGGTGTGGCAGATGCCCGTCGCCATGATCTCGACGAGCACCTCGCCGGCTCTGGGCCCTTCGAGATCGAGCTCCACGATCTCGAGCGGTTGCTTGGCGGCAAAGGCAACGGCGGCACGGGTCTTCATCGGCAGGTCTCCTCGAACCCGGCGCCTGTGCCACGCCACGCCGCACGGCGCAACGCTGGCGGCGTTGCGGCTCCCTGAGCGGCTGAAAGGGTCGATCAAACCAGTGCGGGCCCGGTGAAAAAGCTGTCCGCGATCCGACAAAGCTGTGTTGACCGATCGCGCACAATCGTGGCATTCGCTCAGGCCGGTTCGAGGAGGGTGCCATTCCCGCTGCAACCCGTGCGCGAGCGGTCTGGAATTCAACCCTTCTTTCAATGCTACAGCGGGTGTAGCTCAATGGTAGAGCAGCAGCTTCCCAAGCTGACGACGAGGGTTCGATTCCCTTCACCCGCTCCACTGCTGCTCCTGGCGCATGCCCCCATTGACCGCTGCGCTGTGCTCTTGTCTGGCACGAGGCGCGACACGCAAAAGCGCTTTGGCGGGGAGGCGCGCTCGCGATAGGGCTGGCGCGATGGATTCGTTTCTCCTGTGCCTCATCCTGGTTTTTGCAATCGCGATGGGCGGGCGCGATCAGGGGCTCGTGGCGCACCTTTCCGATGCCTTCGCGAAAGGACCGGGCAAGGCGCAAAGGCCGCTGCCGGTGCTTGTGCTGGGCTGTGCAGGCGCGGCGGCGAGCGCGGCGGTGATGGCCTATGCCGGCGCAAGCCTCGCTGCGCTCCTGCCGCAGCGCGCCGCTGAAATGCTTATCGCTTTCGCGCTCGGGATCGCCGCGTTCGAACTCTCATGGCCGGTGCGCCTCAAGCCGTTGCGCGAGCCCACGCGCAACGGGATCGCGGTCGCCATCGTGCTGATCTGGCGCCAGCTCGGCGATGCGGCGCGCTTCGTCGTCTTTGCGCTGGCAGCCGAGGCGCTCTATCCGCTCACTGCCTTTCTGGGCGGCGCGATCGGGGGGATCGGCGCGGTCGCGATCGGCTGGTCGCTCGGGACCGAGAGGCTGAGCCGGATGCCCTTGCGCAGCTGGCGGTTCGTGCTCGCGGCCTGCATGATTGTTACCGCGCTCTTCATCGGATTGAATGCTCGTTACGCCACTTGATGATCGGATTGACCGATCAGTGCGATCCATATTTTCTCGGACCCGAAGTCGCGTCCGATCATTGATACTATGAACATTCAATCAGCGCCGCGCACGCCCGCATGCCCGGCCGAACCGGCATTAAGGAGGACAAACATGCTTGACCCCAACAACAATGCGACAACCCAGATGGTCGCCGAAATCAACGCGCTTCTGGCCGATCATTTCGCGCTTTATGTGAAGACCAAGAATTTTCACTGGCACGTTAAGGGTCCGCGCTTCCGCGATCTTCACCTGCTGTTTGACGAGCAGGCGATCGAGATCCGCGACCAGATCGACGATATCGGCGAGCGCGCCCGCAAGCTGGGCGGCGATACGATCACCTCGCTGGGCATGATTGCCGAGCTGACCCAGGTCAAGAACCAGGACAGCGCCTCGCTTTCGGCCGACGAGATGATCGCCGAACTGCGCGACGATAACCAGAAGATGGTCGAGCGCCTCAAGGCGATGAAGGAAACCGCCGAGAAGGCAGGCGACAACGCCACCGATGGCCTGATCGACGACTGGACCGACATGGCCGAGGAACGCGTCTGGTTCCTCGCCTCGCATCTGGGCTGATGCCGCGACTTTAGCGAATTGGAAGGGCCGTTTCCGCTAGGCGGGAACGGTCCTTTTGCTATCATAGGCCTGCTATGCGTATCCCCCGCCCTCGTATTCGCAATGTGACCATGCATGCCCATGCCAGCGACGTGCAGGTGGCCGATTTCATCGAAATGCGCCTTCGCCGCGCGCTCTCGCGTGAACGCGGCGGGATCGCCGTGGCCTTTCCCGGCGGATCGACCCCGGCGCCGATCCTCGCCGAACTCGCGACGCGCTCGCTGCAATGGAGCCGGATCAATGTCTATCCGACCGATGATCGCGATGTCGACGAGGATGACCCGGCCTCGAATTATGGCGCGCTGCGCGATGCGCTCGAGCCGGCGGGCGCGCTCGTTACCCCGCTCGCCGAAGGCTTCGATGTGCCGCATTTCTCGCTGGTCTGGCTCGGCATGGGGACGGACGGGCACATCGCCTCGCTGTTTCCGAGCAGCGATCCGCGGGTTGATGATCCCCAGCCGGTCCGCCGGATCAGGCCCGATCCGCTGCCGGAAGATGCGCCCTATGAGCGCATTTCGCTGACCTTGCCTGCGCTGCTGGCGAGCGACGAGATCGTGTTCGTGATCCGCGGAATCGCCAAGAAGGCGCTCTTCACCGAAGCGATCGAGGGCGGCAATGATCTGCCCGTTCGCCGCCTTCTCGCCGAGCGCGATGGCCAGATCGGAAAGCCGCTGACCTGCTTTACCTGAGCGGACCGGCGCGGGCTGCGTGCGCGGGCGAGCCGTGCTGCGCCTGATCCCGCCCCCGCTGGCGCGCGCGCTGCTTCCGCTCGCGCATCGCATCCGGCATCGCTGGCGCCGCTGGCGCCGACAGCCCTTGCGCGGCTGCGCGGTCGTGATCACCAACCCTGCCGGTGAGATCCTGCTCCTGCGCCATTCCTACGGGCCCGATGTCTGGGCGCTGCCGGGCGGCGGCATCGGCCGGGGCGAAGCGCCCGAGGCGGCCGCGCGGCGCGAGATCGCCGAAGAGCTCGGCCTGAGGCTCGGCGCGCTGCACCTGCTCGCACAAGCTGAGGAGGAAATCTCCGGTTCGCCGCACACCGCCTTCGTGTTCACAGCGTCAACTCCGAAGGCCCCTGCCCCCGATCGCCGCGAAGTCATCGAAGCGCGCTTCTTCGCAAGCGACACGCTGCCCGAACCGCTCGGCCGGATCACCCGCTCGCGGCTTGCGCTGTGGCGCGCACACGCACAGCCGCCCGCACAGCCGACCCTAGAGCAATGACAATTGCGCGCTGTCCTCGCGCGGCTCCGGCTCCTCGTCGCGATCGAGGCTTGAAAGGGTCAGCCCCATCAGCCGGATCGGGCGCGGCAAGGGCAACGCCTCGGTGAGCAATTCGCGCGCGAGGCGGGCAAATTCGTCCTTGCGCTCGATCCAGTGCGGCGCCGTGCGTGCCCTCGTCATGATCCTGAAATCGTTGAACTTGAGCTTTAGCGTAATGGTCCGCCCGCGCACCCGCTGGCCCTCGTCGCCCGCTTTTTCCACCCGGTCCCACACGATATTCACCGTGTTTTCCAGCGTCTCACGCAGTCGCTCCTCGCTGGCGATGTCCTCGCTGAAGGTCCGCTCCCCGCCGACCGACTTGCGGATGCGATGCGCGCGCACGGGCCTCAGATCGATCCCGCGTGCGGCGCGGTAGAGATAATCGCCCATGCTGCGAAAATGCGCGCGCAGGAAGGCGATGTCCTTTTCTGCAAGATCGGCGCCGGTCTCGATCCCCAGGCGCTTCATCTTTGCTTCCGCCTTGGGTCCGATCCCGTGGAACCGCCGGATCGGCAGCCCCGCAACAAATGCGGCGCCTTCGCCCGGCCGGATCACGCACAGCCCGTCGGGCTTGTTCTGATCGCTCGCGAGCTTGGCGAGGAACTTGTTGTAGGAGACGCCCGCGCTCGCGGTGAGCTGCGTCTTGGCGCGGATTTCCTGCCGGATCAGCTGCGCGATACGGGTCGCGCTGCCAATGCCGAGCCGGTCCTCGGTCACATCGAGATAGGCCTCATCGAGGCTGAGGGGTTCCACCAGCGGGGTGTGATGCTCGAAGATGCGGCGGATCTGGCGGCTCGCTTCCTTGTAGGCCTCGAAGCGATGCTTCACGAAGACAAGATCAGGGCACAGCCGCTGCGCCGTGATCGAAGGCATTGCCGAACGCACCCCGAAGGCCCGCGCCTCATAACTCGCCGCTGCCACGACTCCGCGTCCGCCCGAGCCGCCCACCGCCACGGGCTTCCCCCGCAGTTCGGGATGATCGCGCTGTTCGACACTGGCGAAGAAGGCGTCCATGTCGACATGGATGATCTTGCGCAGGCCCTGCGCATCTGTCTCTTCATCAGACGCTTCGTCTGAAGCCTGGGGCCGGGCCTTGGTCATGCACTCGGGAAATAGTCGCTTGGCGGCCACGAAGAAACTGTCTTGCCCGCCCACTGGAACTTTCGCGGAAACAAACGATATTGTGCATATGCTAACAGACGAGCTTCAAGCGGGCGAGGCGGCGCCGGGCGCGGCGACGTCGAAAGGTCCGAAAGGCGCCGAGCCTTCGGACGATACGCGTTCGCGCGGGGCTTCCGGAATCCTGCCTGCCCGACATCTCGGCGAGACCGAGCTGATCTGGCTGATGGCGCTGCTGATGGCGCTCCAGGCCTTCGGGATCGATGCAATCCTGCCCGCGCTCGACGAGCTCGCGCTCGATCTCGGCGTGCCGGGGAACGATCGGCAATTCGTGATCGGGGTGTATCTGCTCACCGCCGGGATCGGCGCGCTCGTCCCCGGCGCGCTCGCAGACAGGTTTGGGCGGCGCCCCGTGCTGCTCGTCTCGATCGGGATCTATATCGTGCTTTCGCTCGCGAGCGCGCTCGTCACGACGTTCGATGCACTCATTGCAGTGCGTGCGGCGCAGGGCTTTTTCGGGGCGGCAATCGTCGCCCTGCCGCCCGCGATCATCCGCGACAAGGTCGGCGGAGATCGGATGGCGCGGATGATGAGCCTCATTTTCGTCATCTTCATGCTGGTGCCCGCGATAGCGCCGAGCATTGGCGAGCTCATCCTGCTGGTGGCTGACTGGCGCATGGTGTTCGGCGCGATGGCGCTGCAGGGCGCGATCATCGGCACCTGGGTGTGGCTGCGCCTGCCCGAGACGCTCGCCCCCGAACATCGCCAGCCGATCCGCGTGCGCCCCATCGCGCGCAACATGGCCCGCGCGCTCAGCCTGCCGAGCGTGATCGGCTATGTGATTGGCTCCTCGCTGGTGTTCGGCGCGCTGTTCGGCTTCATCAATTCCTCACAGCAGCTGATCACAGAGACTTTCGGCGCAGGCGACATCTTCCCGATCGTCTTCGGCATCTGCGCGGGCGCGATGGCGCTTGCGAGCTGGTCGAATTCGCGCATCGTCGAGCGCTTCGGCGCGCGCCGGGTCAGCCACACCGCGCTGATGGTGTTCATCCTCGTCGCCAGCGTGCAGGTCTTCTTCGCCTATCGCCCGGACGAGAGCCTGTGGGTGTTCGTGCCGCTGATGGCGATCAACATGGCGCTGCTGGGCTTCATCGGGAGCAATTTCGGCTCGATCGCGATGAACCCGTTCTTCGCGATCGCGGGCGCCGCGAGCTCGGTCCATGCCTTCGTGCGCATGACGACGGCGGCGGTTCTGGGCGCAGGGATTGGCTATGCTTTCGACGGCACGGCGCGGCCGCTCGCGCTCTCGTTGCTGGCGGCGGGACTTGCCTGCCTCGTGCTCGTGCTGCTGAGCGAGAAGGGCAAGCTGTTCGGCCCGCCCGAGCCCGAAATGGGCTTTGGCACAACGCCCGCGCGATAGGCCTCAACGCTCGCTTTCGATCCGGCGCCAGGCGAGCTGGGCAAATTCGCACAGCAAGGGCCGCGTATCGCGCGGGTCGATGATGTCCTCGACATTGAAGCGCTCGGCCGAGCGGAACGGGCTTGTTACCTGCGCGAGCCGCGCGCGGATCTCCTCGAGTTTGCCCGCTGGATCGTCGGCGGCTTCAAGCTCGGACTTATAGGCGACTTCGAGCCCGCCAGCGATCGGGAGGCTGCCCCAGTCGCCGCTCGGCCAGCAGAAGCGATATTGATAGAGATCGGCATTGCTCATCGCGCTGCCTGCAATGCCATAGGCGCGCCGCAAGACAACGCAGCCGAGCGGCACTGTCGAGCGGTAGATCGCGTTCATCGCATTGACGCCGGCGCGGATCGTTCCCGCCATCTCCGCCTCGCGTCCGATCATGAAGCCGGGATTGTCGACGAGGTGGACGATCGGCAGGCGGAACTGATCGGCAAGGCGGACGAACCGTTCGACCTTTTCGGAAGTCTTCGCCTCCCATGAACCGCCCAGAAACGAGGGATCGCTCGCCACCACGCAGACCGGCCAACCATCGAGCCGTGCGAGTGCGGTGATTGCAGCGCGGCCCCAGTGCCTGCCGATCTCGAACACGGTTCCCTGATCGAACACCATCTCCATCGCGCGGCGCATCGAATAGACCTGCTTGGGATCGCGCGGGACAAGGGCAAGCAGCGCCTCCTCGCGCCGGTCGGTCCGGTCGGTGGGCGCGGCGCGGCGGGCGAGCGCGCCGACATGCTCGGGCATGAAACCAAGGAAATGACGCGCTCTGGCAAAGGCTTCGGCCTCCGAGGCAACCTCGTCATCGACGACGCCGTTGCGTGTGTGGATTTCCGAGCCGCCGAGGCGCTCCTTGGCCTCCTCGTGGTTTGCCGCCTCGTCCTTGTAAGCCTCGCCCAGCCCGTCGACCACGGCAGGGCCGGCGGCAAAGATCTGCGAGAGGCCCTTGACCATGACCGAATAATGGCTCGCCACGATCCGCGCCGCACCGAGCCCCGCCGTGGGCCCTAGCGCCAGTGCGACGACAGGGACCGTCCCGAGATTGCGCACAACATCGCCCCAGCCCGGCACGGCGGGAATATAGGTCGCACCGATCTGCTCCAGCGTCCTCACGCTGCCCCCGCCGCCTGTCCCGTCGATCATGCGGATCAGCGGCAGGCGATATTCGTGCGCGAGCTTTTCGGCCTGGACCATCTTGCGCGCGATGCCTGCATCGGCCGCGCCGCCCCTGATGGTGAAATCGTCCGCGGTCGCCACCACGGGCCGGCCATTGACAAGCGCCTTGCCGAACAGGAAGGGCGCAGGCGTGATGCCTTCAAGCTCGCCCGCCGCATCATAGCGCGCGGCGCCAGCGATCTTGCCGATCTCGCGGAAGGAGCCCGGATCGCACAGGGCCGCGAGCCGCGCGCGCGCATCCATCTTGCCGCGCGAATGTTGCCGCGCGACCTTGTCGGGCCCGCCCATTTCCTCTGCCATCGCCTCGCGGCGGCGCAGTTCCTCGAGTTCCTTTTGCCAGGTCATGCGGTCCTCCCGTTGCCCACCCCGCCGCGACGAGCGAGCAAGCTCGCAAGTCTCGCTCCCCTTCCGCTTGCGGGAGGGGGTGGGGGTGGGTCAAGCCTGTGCCGGCTCCACCGTACACAGCAGCGCCTCGACCTGGACCTGACCGCCGACACTCGCCTCGAGCCCAGTCACGGACCCGTCGAACGGCGCGGTGAGCGCGTGTTCCATCTTCATCGCCTCGAGCACCATCAGCCGCTGCCCGGCGGTGACGGCCTGGCCCTCGCTCACATCGACCGCGATCACCTTGCCCGGCATCGGCGCGAGGATCGCGCCATCACCAGCGGCTGCCGCGCCGGTCCCCCGGCTCGCAAACGGCGCGAGCGCGAAGGTTTCGCCGAGCGAATTGACCCACACCGTCTCGCCATCGTCGAATTGCAGCACGCCATCGAAGGGGCGCGCAGCATCGCCCACCACCACCCGCTCGCCCAGCATCATGGCAACCTGCAATTGCGGGTCTGCGTTGAGGCGAAAGCCGGTGAGCGCGGGGCCGCCGCGGCGTTCTGCCGCGCGCGCGAGAAACGGGATCGCGGCCTGATCGAGCGCGGCCTGCGGCAATTCGACCGCCTCGGCCCATTCCGGATTGCGCGCGATGAGCCCCGTATCGAGCCGCGCTCTTTCGAATTCGTCCGACGTCAGCGCGCGCAGCAGGAAGGGCGCATTGGTCTTGACCGGGTGGACCAGCAATTCCTCGAGGCAATCCTCGAGCCGCCAAATCGCCGCTTCGCGATCCTCGCCGTGGACGATCAGCTTGGCGATCATCGGATCGTAGAACGCGCTGACCTCGTCGTCCTGCTCGACCCCGGTCTCGATCCGGGTGGTCCCATCGTCGATCGAGAACATCGCGAGCCGCCCGGTGCTCGGCAGAAAGCCTTTCGCCGGGTCTTCGGCATAGAGCCGCGCCTCGATCGCATGGCCGTTGATCGCAATGTCTTCCTGCCTGAGCGGGATCGGCTCGCCTGCCGCGACGCGCAATTGCCACTCGACCAGATCGACTCCGGTGATCTCCTCGGTAACGGGGTGTTCGACCTGAAGCCGGGTGTTCATCTCCATGAAGAAGATGTGGGTACTGCGCAGGCCCTCGCTCGCATCGGCGATGAATTCGATCGTGCCCGCGCCCTCGTAATCGACCGCTTTCGCCGCGCGCACGGCAGCCGCGCAGATCGTCTCGCGGGTGGCCTCGTCCATGCCGGGGGCGGGGGCCTCCTCGATCACCTTCTGGTGGCGGCGCTGGAGCGAGCAGTCGCGCTCGAACAGGTGGACGATATTGCCATGGGTATCGCCGAACACCTGCACTTCGATATGGCGCGGGCTCGTGATCCACTTTTCCAGCAGCACCTCGTCATTGCCGAAGCTCGCGCGGGCCTCGCGGCGGCAGGATTCGAGCGCAGATGCGAAGTCCTGCGCACTATCGACCTTGCGCATCCCCTTGCCGCCGCCGCCAGCGACCGCCTTGATCAGCACCGGATAGCCGATCGCCTCGGCCTCCTTCGCGAGGCGCTCGGCCGATTGATCCTCGCCGAGATAGCCCGGCGTCACCGGCACGCCCGCTTCCATCATGCGCGCCTTGGCCGCATCCTTGAGCCCCATCGCCTCGATGCTGGAAGGCTTCGGCCCGACCCAGATCAGCCCCGCATCGATCACGGCCTGCGCGAAACCGGCGTTTTCCGACAGAAAGCCGTAGCCCGGATGAATGGCCTCAGCGCCGGTTTCCTTGGCGGCGGCGATGATCTTCTCGCCGACAAGATAGCTTTCGGCGGCGGGCGAAGGGCCGATAGGCACCGCCTCATCCGCCTCGCGCACATGCAGCGCGCGCGCATCCGCTTCCGAATAGACCCCGACCGTTCCGATCCCCATGGCCCGCGCGGTGCGCATGATGCGGCAGGCGATCTCGCCGCGATTGGCGATGAGCAGCTTGGAGATCATTCGCCGTCCACCCATTGCGCGCCCACCTCAGCGCACGCTTCGGGCGGCACCATCGAGAAACTGGTGTTGCCGACCTTCCACACTCCCTCGGCATCGCGGACAAGGCTGATCGAGTTGACCCCGCAATGCGTGAGGCGGCCATTGGCGCGGAATGAATATGGTCCCCATATCTGCGCCATGTCGCCGCTCACTTCGACCACGTCGTAGCTCATCAGCTCCTCGTAATCGCCGGTGCGCGAGGCCCAGCGTTCGAGATGCTGCGCCACGGGCACGATGTCGACACGCGGGTTTTGCGGATCCATCTGGTTGTGAATGAAGATCATGCCCTCGGGGTTCATGTGCCTTGCAAGCAGCGTCTTGTCGTCGCTCGCGATCGCATTCATGAAGGCGGTGAGGGCATCGGCCGCCGCGCGATGATCGGGCGAGGCATAGCCGTCTGCGTGGGCGGGCGCGGCGAGCGCTGCCAGGAAGGCGGCGGCAGGAGCGAGGGCTGTTTTCATATCGCGATCGTTAGCCGCGAGCAGGGACAAAGGAAACCGTTCGCAAGCGCCCCGCCCGTTCAGGACGAGCGGGCAGCGGCATCGCTGGCGGGGCGGAAATCGGCAAGGCCCCAGTCGATGCCGCCGGCAGGATACTTTTCCCGGTTGATCGCCGCTGAAACGAACCCGCGCACGCCATACCACGCTTTTTCGGCGCGCGGCACATAGGTGCGGCTGTTCCACGCCTCGGGCCCGCGCCGGGCGACCTTGCGGCCGATCGCGCCATAGATACGTGCCGCCGAGATCACCGCCCAGCGGCTGCGGAAGGGCAGCCGCGCCGCGCCCACGCGTGCGGCGGCCTCGTGCTTCTCGACGAGCGCAACGAGCCGCGCAGCCATTTCGGCGAGCTCGGGGCGATGATGCGGCTTGGTGTGCTGGCCGGGCTCGATATCCTGCTCGACCAGCCATTCAACCGGCAGATAGCAGCGCCCGGCGGCATCATCCTCGACGATATCGCGCGCAATGTTCGAAAGCTGGAAGGCGAGGCCCAGATCACAGGCGCGATCGAGCGTGTCCTGATCCCTGGGATCGACCCCCATCACCACCGCCATCATCACCCCGACAGCGCCCGCAACATGATAGCAATAGCGCATCATGTCGGCCTGGGTGCGCGGGCGCCAGTCTTCGGCATCGAGCGCGAAGCCCGCAATAACGTCTTCGGCCATGGCCGGCGTCAGCCCGCATTCGGCCGCCACGATCCCCAGCGCATCGAAGGCGGGATCGCCGGTCGGCTCCTGCGCGAAGGCAAGCGCGGTGAGCTTGCGGATGAGCGCGAGCCGCGCATCGAGATCGGACTGATCGCCCAGCTCTCCGCCCATCACCTGATTGTCGGCAATATCGTCGCAGCGCCGACACCAGGCATAGAGCAGCCAGGCGCGCTCGCGCGTTTGCGGATCGAACAGCCGCGAGGCGGCGGAAAAGCTCTGCGAGCCGCGCTTGATGGTCTCTTGCGCATGGGCGACGAGCGCGGCGCGTCTGGCGGGGTCGAGCGCCATCGAAGTCAGCGCGCGTCCCCGCGCTGGCGGGGACCTCTCTCGATGCAGCGGGAGGTCCCCGCCTGCGCGGGAACTCGCACTTCGCCAGACATCACAAGTCCTCTGCCTTCATGCGAAAGATCGGCGTGTGCGGCTCATAGCTCGCCATCTTGCCGAGCAGATCGGGCAGCGTTTCGGCATGGATCAGGATGCCGGCATGCACCGGGCGCACGAAGCCGACCGAGGCCATATGCGCGTTGAAGGCGATCAGGTGATCGTAGAACCCGAAGGCGTTGAGCAGACCCACAGGGTCCGAATGATAGCCCAGCTGCGCCCAGCTCATCGCTTCCCACAATTCGTCCATCGTGCCCACGCCGCCGGGAAGCGTGACGAATCCATCGGACAGATCGGTGAATTTCTGCTTGCGCTCGTGCATGCCCGAGACCGCGATGAGCTCGTCGCAATCATGATTGGCAACTTCGGCGCGCACGAGGCTTTCGGGGATGATCCCGATCACCTCGCCGCCCGCCGCCTTGGCTCCTCGCGCGACCGCGCCCATAAGGCCGAGCCGCCCGCCACCATAGACAACGCCGATCCCGCGCTGCGCAAGTGCGGTGCCCACATCTTCGGCGAGTTCTATATAGCGCGGATCAGCCGGCGAAGCAGAACCGCAATACACAGCAAGGCGTTTCATGGGGCCTAGGCCTGTTCCCTGATCGCGAGATCCTCAAGCATGATCCCCGCTGTCGCCTTGCCGCTGCCGACCACGCCGGGGATGCCAGCGCCCGGATGGGTGCCAGCGCCCACGAGATAGAAGTTCTCGATCACGTCATCGCGATTGTGACCGCGCAAGTAAGCGCTCTGCCACAGCAGCGGCTCGAGGCTGAAGGCGCTGCCCATGTGCGCGGAAAGGTCCTGCTTGAAGTCCTTGGGGGCATAGGAGAACTTGGTGATGATGCGATCATGGATATCGGGGATGAGGCGGCGGCCGATCTCGTCGAGGATCATCTTTTCGAGCCGCGGCCCCTCCACGTCCCAGTCGATCGGCATCTTGCCCATGTGGGCAACCGGAACGAGCGCGTAGAACGTGCTCTTGCCCGGCGGCGCCATCGAGGGATCGGTGACGGTGGGATGATGCAGGTAGATCGCGAAATCCTCTGGCAGCACTCCATTCTTGTAGATGTCGTCGAGCAGGCCCTTGTAGCGATTGGCGAACAGGATCATGTGATGCGCGATGCCCGGCCATTCGCCCTCGAGCCCGAAATGGACGACGAACAGGCTCGGCGAATAGCTCTTGCGGCCAAGGCTCTTCGCCATTTTCTGCCCGCGCTGCGAGCCCGAGAGCAGGTCCTTGTAGGAATGCATGATGTCCGCGTTCGAGGCGACCGCGTCGAACCGCTCGCGCCAGCCCGATTTCGTCTCGACCTCGGTTGCTCTGGTGCCCATGGTGTGAACCTGCACGACCGGATCGCCCACGCGCATTGTCCCGCCGAGCCGCTCGAAATGGCGAACCATCCCTGCGATCAGGCGATTGGTCCCCCCGCGCGCCCACCACACGCCGCCATCTTTTTCCAGCTTGTGAATGAGCGCATAGATCGAGGAGGTCTTCATCGGATTGCCGCCCACGAGCAGCGAATGAAAGCTGAAGGCCTCGCGCAGCTTGGGATGCTCGATATAGCTTGCCACCATCGAATAGACGCTGCGCCAGGCCTGTTCCTTGACGAGCGCAGGCGCGGCCTTGAGCATCGTCTTGAAATCGAGGAAGGGCTTGTGCCCGAGCTTGACATAGCCCTCCTCGTAGACGCGCTGCGAATATTCGAGGAACCGGGCATAGCCTGCAACATCGTCGGGATTGAGCTTGGCGATCTCGGCGCTCAATTGCTCCTCGTCGTTCGAATATTCGAAATTGGTGCCATCGGGCCAGTTGAGCCGGTAGAACGGCATGACCTTCATCAGTTCGACGTCTTCGGCGATGTCGTGGCCGGTCAGAGCCCAGAGCTCTTCGAGGCAGGGCGGATCGGTGATCACGGTCGGTCCGGCATCGAAGGTGAAGCCTTCGCGCTCCCAGAAATAGGCCCGCCCGCCAGGCTTGTCGCGCGCTTCGACAACAGTGGTGGCAATGCCCGCCGATTGCAGCCGGATCGCGAGTGCCATGCCGCCAAAGCCCGCTCCGATGACGCAGGCGCGCCTGCCCTCGTAGCGCTTGGCAAGGCGCGGATCGATCCCGCGCGAGCCCGGCGCAGGAGGGGCTGCGAGATCAAGCTTTGCATCGGCGTTCATGCCGTCTTCTCCGTGTTTAAGGCAGGCTTCGAAGGCGCATCATTGGCACCGCTGCGATCCGATTTCAAAGGCGCGCCCTGTTTGAATATCGCGCCGAGCGCACGCGGGATAGATACGGGCGGCTTGCCCCACAGGACGCGCACGCGATCACGCACCGGCGAGCGCGCGGCATAGAATCGCTCGATCAGGCCTTGGCCAAGGCCATAGAACCGCTCGAACACATCGACCCGGCGACCGGGCTCGGCCGCGAAGAACAGGAAGCGCGCGAGCATCCGGTAATAGGCGGTGCGCCGCCAGTGGCTGCGCGCGCGCATCTCCATCAGCGCGGCCATCTGTGTGCCCGGCAAATCAGCCTCGCGCGCGATCGCCAGTGCGTTTTCGACCGCGATCGGGATGGTGTAGCTCGTGAGCGGATGGGTAAACCCGCCGCGCGCGCCTGCAATCGCCACGCCCGGGATGCGCACCTCGTCCTGATAGGCCTTGAAATCGCCCCCCGTCAGCACCGGCAGAAGCCCCGCCTCATGCCCCACCGGCGTGCCCTCGCTCCAGCCCTGGCCATGGCAATACTGATCGATCCGGCCCGAAAGTGCGGAGCGATCGAGCTTGGCATCATCGGCATAATAGGTGTCTTCGACGAAGATTTCGTGCGCGCCCAGCGGCAGCACATAGACGAACCGATAGGCCGCGCCATTGCCGTGCGGGGCGAGCTGATCGACATCGCCATCCATGATCACCGGGCGTTCGACCCCGTGCGGCTCGTCGAGGCGCATGTGGCGACCCATGAAGACCTGCCAGCCGCCGCGCAGATGCTCGGACGGGGCGAAGCTGCGGCAATCGACCACCATGCGCGCATTGAGCCGGGTGCCATCCTCGAACTCGACGCCGCGCGCATCGAGCGAGGCCGCACGCCTGCCAAGCATCAGCGCCGCCTCGGGCAACATCCGCATCAGCCCCTCGTGGAAATCGGATGAGGCGAGCGAGTGATAGGCGGTCTCGAGCGTGCGCTTCAGGCGAGGGAAGCGCACATCATAGCCGGCATCCCAGCGCGTCTGGCGGAAGTCCTGCATCAGCGCGGTGCCTTCGGGCGAGAGATCGCTGGCAAACCAGCTCCAGCGATGATTGCCGCCGATCGTCTTGCCCGCCTCGATCAGCCGGATGCGAAATTCGGGCCGCGCGCGGTGCAGAGCAAGCGCGATGAGGCCGCCTGCAAGGCCCCCGCCGACAATCGCTGCATCAAGAGTTGAGTCGCTCATCTGGCTAAAGGCCCTAGGGCACCGGGGGATAAGGAGCAATGATCTCAGCCACCTGGGAAGCGGGGGAGAGCGGCCGGGCGCCTCGCGCTGAAACCAAACCGGCTCCGGCTCGTAGTGAGACAAAGCCCCTTCTATCCCCGTTCCTTAAGGTTTTCCATGACTTGCCCCCCTGCCAAGAGGCTCCGCCTCGCTCGTCCCCCCGTTTGTATGCGCCTCTTGCCAGCCGCTCTCGCCTGCGCCTGCGCTGCGAGCCCGCAGGGCCTGCTTGCGCAGCCAGGCGGGCAAGCAGGCCCCCAGGCGAGCCCGACGCTTGCAATGGACGCCTCTGCCAGCGAGGCCGTACCCGCCAATCAAGAAGCACCCGCCAATCAGGCTGCCCCGGAAAGCGCCGAGGAGGCCCTGCCCGATATTGAGGACACGATCTTCGATGGCGATTTCCTCGCCGCCGCGATCGGCGTGGGCGCAGGCCCGAGCTATATCGGGTCCGACGATTACCAGCTCGTCCCCATCCCCGTCTTCCAGGGGAGCATTGGCGGGATCGACATCAATCCGCGCCCGGCGGGCATCGCGCTCGATGTGATCCCCGATCAGGGGCGGCGCGTCTCGTTCCAGCTCGGCCCCGCAGCGCGGCTGAACTTCAATCGCGCGGTCGACACGCGCGACGAGCTCATCGAAGCCTTCCCGAGGCTTGATGCGGCGGTGGAAGTCGGCCCGACCGTGGGCGTCAGCATCAATCGCGTGCTCCATTCCTATGACAGCTTCACCCTCAGCGCGGATATCCTGTGGGATGTGGCGGGCGCGCATGACGGGATGTCGGTGCGCCCCAGCGCGACCTATTTCACCCCCGTCAGCCGCGGCGCGGCGCTCGCGATCTCGGCCAACACCACCTGGATCGACGACAGCTTCGCCGATTATTACTACACCGTCGATCCGGCGCTCGCGCCGGACACACCGCTGCCGGCCTTCGAGGCCGAAGGCGGCTTTCAGAATGCCGGGCTCACGAGCCTCGTCTTCGTCGATCTCGACGGCGATATCCTCAATGGCGGCCTCGCGCTGTTCGGTGTCGTCAATTATACCCGCGTGCTGGGCGATGCGGCGGATTCGCCGTTCACCAGCTTTGCCGGCAGCGCCGATCAATTCTTCGGCGGTGTGGGCGTGGGCTATGTCTTCTAGCCGCCTTGCCTTGCGGTAACATCGTGTAACGCGCTCAGCCGCTGCGGAACCGGATCGCGAAGCGTTCATTATGCTCTCGATCGGGCCCTTCGCATGTGCAAAAAGGGGCATCTAGGCCGTGCGGGCCCTTCGGGGCCGGGCGCGGCAAGATTTGCATGGGGAGGAAATGGAATGAAGCGCGCAGTGCTGCGAGGAGAGGCGGTTCTGGTCCTTGGGGTTCTGGCGGCGGCCCCGCTTTCCGCCGAGACAGGCTCAGGCGAAACCCGCGAGCCCGCAATCGCAGCGCCCGCAATCCCAGGCAATGCGGTGTCTGCGCCCGCCCTCCCGGCCGCCGCAGCGAGCTTTGATCTTGCTCGGCAATCTGCCGAGGCCGCGCCCCTTGCCCAAACCGCTGCCCAATCCACAGCCAACCTCTCAGCGCAGCAAGACGCTGGCCCATCCGCCGCGCAGGGCCCATCGGGACAGCCCGCTTTCGCCATGCCCCGGATCGTGTTTGACGAGACCTGGGCCTCGGTCGGCATCGGGGTCGGCTTCGTGCCGAGCTATTCGGGTTCGGACGATTATCAGGCCTTTCCGCTGCCGCTTATCGCCGGCCGATTGGGCGGGATCGGCATCAGCCCCAACGGGCCCGGCTTCGTGCTCGATCTTTTCTCGCAGGCGCCTTCGCTCGGCCCGCGCAAGACCAATCTGAGTGCCGGCCCCGCCTTCCGCGTGCGCGCAGATAGAGTGCAGCAGATCGGCGATGATGTGGTCGAGACGCTGCCCGATCTCAATCTCGCCTTCGAGCTCGGCGGCAATGTCGGCGTGTCCTTCCCCGGCGTCTTCAATCCGCGCGACACGCTCTCGCTGGGCACGCAGGTGCGCTGGGATGTCGCCGGCGCGCATGAGGGCATGGTGGTTGAGCCGCAGATCGGCTATCGCCGCGCCTTCGGCACCGGGATCGCCTTCCAGGCGCAGGTCGGCCTGCAATTCGTCGACGACAATTTCGCCGACTATTATTTCTCCGTCACGCCCGCACAGAGCGCGGCGAGCGGCCTGCCGCAATTCGAGGCGAATGGCGGGCTCAATTCGCTCGGCGGAGTCTCGATCCTCAACTTCGACCTAGACGGCAACATCCTCAATGGCGGGCTCAGCATCTACACCGTGCTCGGCTATTCGCGGCTGGTCGGCGATGCGAGCGATACGCCGTTCACCGATCTGCGCGGCGATCCCAACCAGTTCCTCGGCGGGGTGGGGCTGGGCTACACCTTCTGAGCATTGCGCCGTCTGAACATCGCACATCCTTCGCCGATCGCGGAGCGCCCTTAGCCGACCGGCCCGCGCCGTTGATCGCACAAATGGTGCCCTTCGCCCGATGTGGGTTGAAGCGCGTGCAAGCATTGATGAGCAGGCCGCATGCTTGCACAAAACAGAACACTTTTCGCCGGGATCGCCTCGCTTTGCCTCGTCGCCTGCGGAAGCGACGAGACGCCTCCGCCGGGCGGCGGACCAGGGCCCACACCGACCCCAACACCGACCCCAACGCCAACCCCCACTCCCACGCCGACGCCGGGCATCGTCACGCTCGATTTCGATTTCGGTGATGTCGGCGATGAGTGGACCAGCGATTTTGCCGAATGGGGCTCCTCGCGCGAAATGGTCATGTTCGAGGCGAAGGTCGAGCCGGTGCCGGACACCCCCAATGTCTCAGGGCTCCTCCTGGGTGGCACGAACCGTTCGGATGATCTGGCGATGTTCACTTGGCGCCAGATGGAGAATCTCGAGCCTGATCAGCCCTATCGGATCGAGGTCGTGCTCGATATCGCCTCCAACGTGCCCGAGGGCTGCGTGGGCGTGGGCGGAGCGCCGGGGGAATCGGTCTATATCAAGGCCGGCGCGAGCGATGTTGAGCCGACGGTCGATATCAGTTCGCAGATGCTCAATGTCGAAAAGGGCAATCAGGCCAATGGCGGCGACGAGGCGGTCGTGATCGGCGATCTCGCCGTGCCGGGCCTGACCGATTGCGGGCTCGGCGGGCCGTTCGCGCTCGATACGCTTATGACCGAGGAAAGCGAGGCGCCGGTCGTCACGAGCGACGAAGACGGCAATCTGTGGCTGATTTTCCTGTCGGATTCGGGCTTCGAGGCGCGCTCTGAATGGTATCTCGTCGAAGCGCGCTTCACGCTGACCCCGCAATAGCAGCGCGCCCGGCGCCGCCGCGCCGCCTCCGATGCGATGGCATGTGATGTTATCACTTCTCTTTCTCACGATCCTTCAAGCACTTGCAAGCGCGCGCGTTTGAGTGCTTAGTCGGATCAAGGGGTCACAACGCGCGCCAGCGGGATCGGCGCGCGACAAGGGAGGAAACACCATGTCTGCAATTTCGAGTGCGAAGCGCGCGCTGCGCCTGGCAGGGGGCCTGGCGGCCATGCTCGTAGCGGCGCCGCTCGCTGCACAAACCACCGCGATCACCGCGGGCAATGTCATCCTCGATGCCGACAGCGCGCCGACGGGCCCGGCCACGGTGCTGATCGAGGATGGCCGGATCACGCAGATCATCACCGGCGGGCAGCCGTTCGAGGCGGACGAGACAATCGACCTTTCGGACAAAACGCTGGTGCCCGGCCTGATCGATCTGCACACGCATCTTTCGGGCGATCCCTCGGGCGAATTCTGGCGCGCGGCGATCAATCCGCCCGAATGGTATACGCTCATCGCTGCGAAGAACGCGCGGATCACGGCGCTCGCCGGCTTCACCACGGTGCGCGATCTGGGCTCGCGCACCGATCAGGTGACGCAGGCCCTGCGCCGCGCCACGGGCGAGGGCATCGTGCCGGGGCCGCGCATCGTCACCAGCGGCAACACGATCGCGATCGTCGGCGGGCATGGCGACACCAACGGGTTCCGCGCCGATGTCAACGATGCGATCACGTCGGGCTATGCCTGCACGGGCCCGGTCGAATGCGCCGAGAAGGTCCGGCTCGCCTCCAAATACGGCGCTGACCTCATCAAGATCACTGCGACGGGCGGCGTGCTCAGCCAGCAGGGGCGCGGGCTCGAGGAGCATTTCACGGCGGCTGAAATGGAAGCGATCATCGAGGCGGCAAACCTGCTCGGCCTCAAGGTCGCAGCGCATGCGCATGGCGCACGCGGGATCGAGGCCGCCGCGAAGGCGGGCGTCCACACGATCGAACACGGCACCTATATCGATGAGGCCGCTGCGCGCGCGATGAAGGCTTCGGGCACCACGCTGATCCCCACGCTGATGGCGTTCGAGGGGATCAAGCAGAACCTGGGCAAGCAATATTACACTCCGATCGTCGAAGCGAAGATCCGCGAGGTCTCCAGGATCGCCGACACGATCATCCCGCGCGCGCTCGAACAAGGCGTGCCGATCGCCTTTGGGACCGATGCGGGCGTCTTCCCGCATGGCCAGAATGCGGGCGAATTCGCGCTGATGGTGAAGGGCGGGATGAGCAACCGCGCCGCGCTGGCGAGCGCGACCACGGGCGCGGCAAAGGTGCTTGGCATGGAAGCGGAGATCGGACGGATCGCGCCGGGCTATTCAGCCGATATCATCGCGGTCTCGGGCAATCCGCTCGAGGATGTGCGCGTGCTCGAAGCGGTCGATTTCGTGATGGTGCGCGGGCGGGTGATCGAGTGATCGCCCGCTAGCGCGCCTTCATCGCGGCGAGATCCTCGCGCGCCGCGATCGCCTCGGCGGTGTATTGCCGCGCCGTCTCGGCCAGGTCCTTGCCCAGATGCCAGTCGAGGATCTGCATGCCATCGGGGATCGGCGGCACCAGCAGCGCATCGGCAGCGGCCAGGCTCGCCTCGACGCTGCCCTCGCTCGCCACCACCATCGAGCGCGACATGATTTCGACCAGGCTCGGGAAACTCTTCGCAGGCTTCCTGCGCAGCATGATATCGCGCACCAGCTGGCCGGGGCTGCGGACATCGGCATAGGTCGCATCGGTCCGCCAATGCGCCCCCGCATCCGCCCGCAGCGCGACGACCACGTTGGGCCCCGCCTTGAGCGCGCGCATGATCGCCACCGGGATATTGTCGAGCACCCCGCCATCGACCAGGATATCGCCCTCGCCCGTGATGAGCGGCGGCAGGATCGTGGGCAGCGAGCCCGATGCGCGCACCGCTTCCCACAGGGGCCCGCGCGTGTGGACATACACCCCATTGGTCGAGAGATTGGTCGAGACACCGAAATAATTGTAGGGCAGATCGGCGATGTCCTTCGTCCCGTAGCGCGCGCGCAATTGCGCATCGAACACGCGCGGATCGAGGAACGAATGGACCGGGATGGTGACTTTCTTCATCGCCTTGTTGGCAATGAACATCTCCTGCATCTGTTCGAGCGTCTCCTGGGCGGTGAGCCCCTGCGCCAAGGCGCCCGCCATCGCTGCGCCCGCGCTTGTCCCGCCATAATAATCGATCGGGATGCCGTTCTCGATCAAGGCCTGCATCACCCCGATATGCGCGCAACCCAGCGCCCCGCCGCCCGCCAGCACGACGCCATTGGCGCGGCCCGCCATGAACCGCGCGACCCGGTCGAACGCGCTGTCGCAATCGAGCGGGACATGATGATGCAGCATGACATCGCGCCCCTCGAGCCACCGCCCGGCGCCCTCAATCTCCTGCTCGCGGCGCTCGCGCCACAGGGCAAGCATGCGGCTGGAGCGCTGGAAGATCGGCAGCGCATAGGTTTCAAGCTCGCTCAGCCCGGCCGCTTGCCCGGCGAGCGGCGCGGTCAACAGGACATCGTCCGAATTGCGCGCGATCGCGCGGTTCCAGGCATCGTTATCGCTTGCGCGCAGGATGATCCGGCCCGACGAGTGTTCGAGCTCGGCGATCCAGCGCCCGAAGGCGGCATCCTCGGGCGAGAGCCCGGCGGGCTTGTCCCCCTCGCGCACGAGCCGCGGGCTGTCATATTTGGCAAGGCTCGCCGTCAGCCGCTCGGCAAAGCCATCGGGGATCGGCGCATCGCCTGCCGGCAGCAGCGCGATCACCCGGCCCGGCTTGGCCTCGATTGCCTGGGCCGAAGCGGTCGTCGCCGCGAGCCTGCGGGCCACGGCAGCAAGGATGCTCTCGCCGATCTCGCGATGTTCGGCGGCAACTGCATCATAGGCCTCGCGGGTGAGCGCGAGGACTTCGCTGTCGCGCGTGGCGCGCACATCGGCGGTGCGTGTTCCGCCCGAGAAGAAGGCGAGTTCGCCGACCGGCTCGCCCGCCTCGATCTCCGCGACGACGCGACCATCGGGCAATTGCACCTGAAACCGCCCGGCGGCGACGATATAGAGCGCATCGGCGGCCTCGCCATAGCGCACCAGCAATTCGCCGCCCCGGATGCGCCGGGTCTGCGCTGCGTGCTGGAGGCCTTCAAGCGCGGCAGGCGAAAGCTGCGAAAAGGCATCGAGACTGGCAAATGGCTGCGACATGATTCCCCCGGCATGGCTGACGCGCGGGCTTTTCCCCGATCATCCGATTCAAGCCCTTAGCCAAGGACATGCCGGAATTGAAAGCGGTTTGAGGCACGGCGCGCGGGGCCGGGCGAACGGGTCTGGCCGGTCGCTAAGTGGGCGCGGTATCAATCGCGCCGGATATGCGCGAGAAAAGCGCCGACCTTTTCCTTCATGATCATCGCCTGCTGATGAAGATCGTTGGACGAGGTGAGCACCTGGCCCGCCGCCGCACCGGCCTGGATCGCGGTTTCGCGCAGCTTCACGCTCGTTTGCGAGACATCGCCCGCGCTGCCTGCGGCCAGATCGATGCTGACGGCAAGCTCCTTGCCCGCGACCGATTGTTCATCGACCGCGCTCGCGATCGAGGCCGCTGCCAGTTCGAGCTCGCGGATCTGTTCGCGGATGGCGCGAAGCTGGGTGATGCTCTCATCCGATTGGCTCTGCATCTGCGAGATGCTGGTGGCGACATCGCCCGTTGCGTTGCTTGTCTGGCTGGCGAGTTCCTTGACCTCGGAGGCAACGACCGCAAAGCCGCGCCCGGTCTCGCCGCCGCGCGCGGCCTCGATCGAGGCATTCAGTGCAAGCAGATTGGTGCGCCCGGCAATCGTGTTGATCAGTTCGGCGATCTTGCCGATCGCTTCGGCCTTGTGCGACAGGCCAACCACAGTCTCGTCAGTGCCCGAGGCGGCCTCGTTGGTGCGCCGCGCCAGATCGGCCGAGCTGGCCGCCTGGCGGCTGATTTCCTCGATCGAGAGCGCGAACTGGTCCGAAGCGGAAGCCGCCGCTGTCGTGCCTTTGGCGACCTGATCCATCGCATCGGAAAGATCGCTGATCTGGACCACCGCGCCATCGGCTGCATTGGCCATGATCTGGGCCGAGGCGGTGAGCTGCTCGGCGGCAGCGGCGACGCCCGCGGCAACATCGGCGATATTGGCTTCGAGCTCAGTGGCAAGATCGAGCAATTCCTGCTTGCGCTGCGCGGCAATTTCGCGGCGCTCGTCCTCGGCGCGTTTGCGCTCGAGAAACATCTCGTCCATCTTCGTGCCCGCCTTGACGAGGAAGCGGATCGTGCGGGCGAACTTGCCGATCTCGTCGCGGCGCGAGGCACCCGGCAAGGTCACGTCGCGCGCGCCATTGGCAACTCGCTCGGTCTCGTTGACGAGCGTCGTGAGCGGGACGAGCAGATCGCGCTTCATCGCTCTTGCCGCGATCGAGACAAAGGCGATCCCGCCTGCAGCGATGAGCGCCACGAGCACGGTCGCCGCGATCGCCCAGCCGCCGCCGATCAGCGCGAGCGCGCCCGCCGCGATAATCGCGGCAAACACCCCCTTGAGCGCGCGATGATACATCGCGAACTTCTCTTCGACCGGCATGTTGTTGACGCGCGCGGCAAACCCGCTCGCCGCTATATCCTCTTCGGCAAAACCGAGTTCGATGCCCTCGATTTCCTCGCGCATCCCCATCGCCGCGCCCGCCGTATTCGCTGGCTGGTTCTGGGCGGGCTGGCGCGCGGTCGGCTGGCCGCCAAGGTCCGGAAAGGTGGTTTGCGCGTTCATCCTGTGGGCTCCCCTTGCGCTGCCCGAAATAGGAGAAGATGCTTAGGCATTGGTTAATATGGCTTGGAGGCCGCTAGCGGGTGGGCATCGCGGGAGAGCAGCGCGCGGCGCGCTTTGCTCAGCCGTGTGGACCGTGTCTCAGATGCGCTCGCCCGGCCCGGGAAGCCGCGATGCAGGCTGGACTTATCGCCGCGAAGGTGTATCCCTCGCCCATCCCCGGGGAGGCAGCTTTGCCATCGGCGCCGCGCGGCGCAGATGGGCAAACGGAAAAGCCTGAGAGGTATGGGTATGCTCCATACGACCCGTCGAACCTGAACCGATTAGCATCGGCGGAGGGAGTGGGCGGTTTATTCGGGCAGCCCGCACTCCGTCTCAAGGAGAGCATCCAATGGCCGACATCAACTCACCTGTCGAAATCGGCGTCACCACCGGGCCCATCCGCGGCAGCCGCAAGATCCACGTGGGCGCGCGCACCGGCTCGGGCGTGCGCGTGGCGATGCGCGAGATCGATCTGGAAGGCGGCGAGGCGCCGGTGCGCGTCTATGATACGTCGGGACCCTATACCGATCCGGACGTCGCGATCGACATCCATGCAGGCCTCGCGCCGCATCGGCGCGAATGGATCATGGCGCGTGGCGATGTCGAGGAATATGACGCGCGCGAGGTGAAACCGGAGGATAACGGCCAGCTTGGCCCCGATCGCTCGGGCGGCGTCGCGCAGTTCCCTAATGTCGTGAAGCGGCCCCTGCGTGCGAAGGCGGGCAAGAATGTCAGCCAGATGCACTACGCGCGCAAAGGCATCATCACCCCCGAGATGGAATATGTCGCCGAGCGCGAGAACCTCGGGCGCGAGATTGCTGCTGGCACAGCCCGCGACGGCGAAAGCTGGGGCGCGGAAATCCCTGACGTCATCACGCCCGAATTCGTCCGCAGCGAAGTGGCGCGGGGCCGCGCGATCATCCCCTCCAACATCAACCACCCCGAGAGCGAACCGATGGCGATCGGGCGCAACTTCCTCGTCAAGATCAACGCCAATATCGGCAATTCCGCCGTCGCCAGCGATGTGGCGCAGGAGGTCGACAAGATGGTCTGGGCGACCCGCTGGGGCGCGGACACGATCATGGACCTCTCCACGGGCCGCAACATCCACGACACGCGCGAATGGATCATCCGCAATTCCGCCGTCCCCGTCGGCACGGTCCCGATCTATCAGGCGCTCGAGAAGGTCGGCGGGGTGGCCGAGGAACTCACGTGGGAAATCTTCCGCGACACGCTGATCGAACAGGCCGAGCAGGGCGTTGACTATTTCACAATCCACGCCGGCGTGCGCCTGCCCTACGTGCCGCTCGCCGCCAAGCGCGTGACCGGGATCGTTTCGCGCGGCGGCTCGATCATGGCGAAATGGTGCCTCGCGCATCACAAGGAGTCGTTCCTCTACGAGCATTTCGACGAGATTACCGAGATCTGTGCCGCCTACGACATCGCCTATTCGCTGGGCGACGGCCTGCGCCCCGGCTCGATCGCCGACGCCAATGACGAAGCGCAATTCGCCGAGCTCTACACCCTGGGCGAGCTCACCAAGCGGGCCTGGGCACAGGACGTGCAGGTGATGATCGAAGGGCCCGGCCACGTGCCGATGCACAAGATCAAGGAGAACATGGACAAGCAGCTCGAAGCGTGCGGCGAAGCGCCGTTCTACACGCTCGGCCCGCTCGTCACCGATATCGCGCCGGGCTATGATCACATCACCAGCGGCATCGGTGCCGCGCAGATCGGGTGGTACGGCACCGCCATGCTCTGCTACGTCACGCCCAAGGAGCACCTCGGCCTGCCCGACCGCGACGATGTGAAGGTGGGCGTGGTGACCTACAAGCTCGCCGCCCACGCCGCCGACCTTGCCAAGGGCCACCCGGCGGCGAAGGTGCGCGACGACGCCTTGTCCAAGGCGCGCTTCGAATTCCGCTGGAGGGACCAGTTCAACCTCAGCCTCGATCCCGACACGGCCGAGCAATATCACGACCAGACCCTCCCCGCCGAAGGCGCGAAGACAGCGCATTTCTGCTCGATGTGCGGGCCCAAGTTCTGCTCGATGAAGATCAGCCAGGAGGTCCGCGAGTTCGCCGCCAAGCAGAACGCGGGGCCCGAGAGCTTCCTCGCCGCCGAGGAAGCGGAGAAAGGCATGGAGGAAATGGCCGAGAAATACCGCGAGGGCGGGGATCTCTACGTCAAGCTGGTCGAGGATTGAGCACAAGCCCCGCCGGGGCGCTGAAAGGAGCACGAGGATGAAGCCCGCCAGCACAATCGCCGCCGCCCTCGCGCTTGCCGCCGCGCCCGCGCCCGCGCTCGCGCAGGAGCCCGCGCGCGAGCGCGGCGCCGAGCCCACCTTCGTCACTTCGGGCGGGGCCTACCCGTTCTCGGATTCGGTCGCGGCGGGCGAGATGGTCTATCTCTCGGGCGTGATCGGCACTCGCGCGGACGGCGCGCTCGTCCCCGGCGGGATCGAGCCCGAGACGCGCGCGATCTTCGCTGAGATCGAGGCCCGCCTCGCCCGCCACGACCTGACCTTGCGCGACGTCGTCAAATGCACCGTGATGCTCGCCGACATGGCCGAATGGCCCGCCTTCAACGCGGTCTATGCCGGCTATTTCGAGAAAGGCCGCTACCCCGCCCGCTCCGCCTTCGGCGCGACCGCGCTTGCGCTGGGGGCGCGGGTGGAGCTGGAGTGCATGGCGTATCGGGGGTGAGGGGGGATGAGCCGGTCTGCACAACGGTTTTCGCGTGGCAGCTTTAGCTTGAGCAGAGAAAGACTCAGGCGCTGTTCCTGATCCCGAATGGAATGTGAGCGCAGGGGGTCGAAGCTGCAGCAGGTTCTAGGTGGTGCAGTTGATCGTCGAAAAAAATCTGCGGCTTGAGCACATCTAGAACATTCTTTTTCTCGATGCCGCCTGTCAAGAAAAGCTCGTCGACTTCAATGCCATGGTGCTTGAGCGTCTGCATCATACGGTCATGCGCCGGAGCGTTGCGTGCGGTCACGATTGCCACTCTGACCGCCTTATCCGGATCATTAACTTGCTGCGGGTTCATGCGCTCAATTTCCTGAATTTTAGAGATTTTCCTAAGGAGTGGCATCAAGGGGCCATCCTTAAGCGGCTGAGCCTTGTTCTCTATCTCGTGATGTCGAAACAAGTCTAAGCCGCCTTCAGCAAACTTTTTCTCAGCTTCATCGTCAACAAGTATGCCGTCGAAGTCGAAGGCAATGCGCAATTGAGTATCTAGCTCGCCTCCCTCGTTCGTGCATGGCAATACATAGCCTGCTGGATGCCCCTCTGCGACAGCCGAGCGGACCTCTTCTTTGTTAGCACTCAAATACAAGCACGCATTGACCGATTTCATGTATGGGTGCGGACTTGCTCCCGACAAAAAGAAATATCTAGATATATCTAAATCATATTCTGGAATGGCGTCTGTGACCCGGGCGCCAGCTACAGGATCATTGCGCGAGAGGATAACAACTTCGACAGGAGACTGCTCGGGAAACTTGCGGTTGAGCTCAAGCAATCTCTTGATGAATGGGAACGCTGCACACGGAGGAGGAAGCTTCTTCCGGTTGTCTTTTTGAAACCTTTTGAAAGCTTCGACGCCTTTATTTTGATAGATTTCGTGCTCTATCGTGAAATCGAAAAGAGCCGACGATGCGATTCCTACCACTAACTTATCTTCGAGTGAAACCGGCATCGCGAAAATCCTCTACGCCTGCATGGCGAGATAGGAGGATTTGGTAGAGTTGGCCACCTAGAGTAACCTAGGACGATACTGCTGCGACCAGCCGCGCCTGCGGCTTGGCAAGTCTCGCTCCCCTCCCGCTTGCGGGAGGGGTTGGGCAGGGGCGGCGCCCTCCTCTCGCCCGAGCAAAACCCCTATTGGCCAAACCACCGTTTTACGTGTATACAACACCCCAGCTACCAGTCGCGATTGAGGGTATGGCTCGCTTGTCCTGCGCGCCTCCTTCCTTCCTTTTCGTCTCTTAGCCCCGCGTGTCCGCGCTGCTTCCGGTGGCGGAGCGCGTCTTTCAAGGAACGAAGGCGATGGATCTCAACCAGCTGCTCTATCATCATCAGATCGCGCTCATGAACGAGCGCACCAGCACCGATCGCACCGGGCGCGAGACCTATTTCGATCTGGTCGAATATTACGCCAAGCGCATTCGCGATACGCGCCGCGCGAACGGGGCGGTCGCTCAGGGCTGGGCGCTCGGCGCGGGTCGCTGACGCGCGCGCGCCAACAACCATTAGCCATCCGCGCAAAACCGTGCTATACAACAAGAGCTGACGTCGGAATTTGCGACGGAACTTGAACTTTGCGACCCGCCGCTTGCCACCTGAGCCTCTGTTCAAACAGGCGCTCAACGGCCCCGGCGTTAACCGGACGACGACTTCCTTTCATCTGAACGATCATGAAGCACGACCCGCGCGGCAATTCTGCCGGGCGGGCAACACCAACGTTCTTGAAAGGAACGACACCATGGCCAAGACAGGCTCCGTAAAATTCTTCAACACCGACAAGGGCTATGGTTTCATCCAGCCCGATGATGGTTCGGGCGACAGCTTCGTTCACATCACCGCCGTGCAGGCCGCCGGCATGCACTCGCTCGATCGCGAGCAGCGGCTGAACTATGATGTCGAAGTGGGGCGCAACGGCAAGGAAAGCGCCGTCAACCTCTCGGCGGCAGACTGACCGCAAGGCTTCGCGGGGGGCGCTGGCGGATCGCGCCAGCCATGGCGCTGCGAGCGCCCCCTTGCGACCTTCTCTCCAGGGCCCTTTCGAAGATCCCTTCCGGCGCGGCCCTGCTCACCCTCCCTCTCACCTCCAACCTCAAGCGAGACCCAATGGCCCAGACCTATGAATTCTACTCCGCGCGCGCCGACGAAGCCGCTGCGCGCGCCAAGGAAGCCGAGCTTGAAAATGTCCGCGAACGCGAACTGCGCGCCGAGAAGAGCTGGCGCGGGCTTGCCGAACAGGCGCGCAAGGGCGTGATCGCGCGCGAACAGGCAGATGCGGCCCGCATCGCCAAACGCGAGGCCGAGGCCGAAGCCGCGGACTGAACCCGCAGGAAAGCGCGCGCCAAGGCCCGGCTGCGCGCTTTCCTACAGGCCCCGGCGCGCGCTAACGCGCCGCGCATGAGCCGGGCTATCCTCTTTTCGCTGATCCCCTTCGCCGTGCGGCGCCCTGGCACCTGTGTCACAGGGCGCTTCCGGCGTGCGCTGCGCCTTCGCGGTGCGGGCGCGGGTTTTTTGCGCCTGAACACTGTAACATCTGTATCAACCGTTCTGCACGAGCGGCGAGCCGAGTGCGCGCGCGCCATGGCAAACCGCCGTGCCAGGCCCGCCATGCGCCTGCGCGAGGCGGATCGCCGCAGCCTTGCGGCGAATTCGATTGCATGGCGCGGGGCCTCAAGCCACATTGGCGATGTGACAGAACGACAACACGCACACCACAAGGAGGATGCCTCGCCATGACCATGCAGTTCCAATTCAACTCTGACAGCTCCGTCATGGGCACCGAGAACGTCGCAGAGCGGATCGAGGACGCGGTGCGAACCAAGCTTGCGCGGTTCGAGGATCGGCTGACCCGGCTCGAAGTGCATGTCTCGGACGAGAACGGCACAAAGGGCGGCTCGGATGACAAGACCTGCATGATCGAGGCGCGTCCGCGCGGGGGCAAGCCGCTGGGCGTGACCGCGCATGCCGCCAAGGTCGACGATGCCGCGCGCAAGGCGGCAGCGACGCTGGCCGAGCGGCTCGAGCGACACTTCGGCAAGGGCGACAAGCACCGCAACGAACCGCGGCCCGACAAGGTGATTTGATGGTGCGGTGATGCGAGCCGGAGGGCGGTGGAGGCCCGGCTGATCAGCCGGCGCGATCGTCGGCGCTGCGCTCGCTTGCCGCCTCGCCCTGGGCAGTCTCGTGTTCGCTTCCGCCAAAGACGCGCGCGCGCAGCGAACGGCCCGAGACGCTCTGATCGCCCGGACGGCTTTGGATTGGCCGGATCATGGCACGCGGCGGGCGCGGCGTGACGGGAGCAGGCGACCGGGCGTTGGACGATGGATCGGGGAGCGCTGGATCCGGGACTTCAGGCTCGGGGGGCGCGGGTTCGGCCATGCCGTGCCGGGCCGCGGGATCGAGCTCGGGGGCAGCGCCGCGCGCCGGCTCAGCGGGAGCGAGCGCCCCGTCGATCTCCTCGATCATGCGGCGCGCCTTGGCGATCGCTTGTGCGGGAGCGCAGAAGACCTCGGAGCCGGTCGCGCTCTCGCTTGCCGGAGTGCCGCGCTCCCGGGTGATCCGGGCGCTGGCGGCATACTCGTCGGAGATGAAGCCGGACGGATCGTGGCGCAGCGGCACGATGACGAAGGCGGCATCTTCGTCAGCCTGCGGATCGGCCTGGCGGTGCAGGACACGGAAGCTCTCGCCGCCATCGAGCGAGCCGAACGTGTCGCCATGCGCGATCGGAGCGGCGCTCTCATCGAGCGCGAGGTGAACGAAGGCGAGGACCGCTTCGTAGGCCGCCTGCCAGGCCAGCGTGCTGGGCCGGGCGACGACCTCGCAGCCGAGCCAGTGCGCAGCGCCGAAACTGCGCACGCCGACGATGGGCTCGCTTTGCGGGTCGGCGGCCGAGCCAAAGATGTGGGGATGGATGTGGAGCGGACCGGGCAGACCGGCAGTGGCATAGGCCTCGAAGCGCTCGGGCGTGAGCAGCTGATCCGACTGGGTCCAGTGGATCGCGCTGGGGGCGAGATGATCGGTCGTGATGCGGGTCATCAGCGCGAGCGTCTCGAGCCGCTGGACGAACTGCGCAAGCGGCGCGCGGGCGGGCGCAGGGGCGATGCTGGCGAGCTCGGCGCTGGGCTGATCGGGGCCGGGCGCGGCGTGCGATACCTCGAGCAGCACATGGCTGCGGGCGCGCAGGATGGCATCGCGGATCGAGGGTGCGAAAAGCCCGGTCACCGGCGAGGCGAGCGCGCCTTCGAAGGGAGCGAGCGAAGGCGGCCCGCTGACCAGCTCAAAGGTTGCGGCCAGATCGCCCGGCGCGCCGAGATAGCGGATGAACTCCTCGCTGCCGCCTTCTAGGGCGCTGAAGGCCAGGCCGGACTTGAGCTGCGCGATCCGGCAGAAGTCACGGCCCGCTGCCTCGAGCGCCTCGAAACGCTCGTCGAACAGGAGCGCGGCCTGGATGCGATTGGGAAAGTGCACTCGATCAGCTCCCGCAAGATGCTGAGAGAGGCGTATGGTACAACAGTAAGCATGGAGTTAATGCGCGGCGCGCTCAAGCCGCGTGCAGGCGGCTCGTTAGCCGTGCATCTCTGGGATCCCTGCGGGAATGCCCGTCTCGCGCAGGAGCGCTCCGATTTGCTTGCGGACCCCGAAGAAGCCCGCCCTGGCGCGGGGCCAGGTGGCGCGTTCGAGCTCGCTCAGCAGCGTGATCACCCGCCCGTCCTGCTTGAGCGCCTCAAGCTCGTCGGCCAGGGCATCGCGGGTCCATCCGTTGGGCAGGTAGGGCAGGGCGACCTGCTTGATGCCCGCGTTTGCAAGCAGGTCTGCAAGGCTCGCCTCGCTTGTCCATTGCGCCTGCGGGCAGCCAAAGGCGTCTGCGGCCTCGCCCGCCCCATGCTGCACCGCGCCTTGCGCGAAGGTGCTGGCCCTCTCGCCGACCGGGCGCGGCGAGCGCGCCCCCGGCCGGGCGGCGGCGATCACCAGCGCGGGCGGATAGGGCAGATCAAGCGGCACATGGCTGGCCGCTTCATCATGCAGAACAAGGGCATAGCGGCCGGCGAGCGCCTGCGCCGCCTGCGCGCCCGGCAGCTCGAGCGGGCCGCGCGCATGTTCGCGCGCCTCGCCCAGCGGCGCAGCTTCGCTCGCCAGTCCGTGCGCCCTGAGCGGTCCTTGCGGATGATCCGCAGTGTAGCGCGCGATATTGTCGGGCCGGGCGAGATAGGTCTTGCCCTTGGTGTGAAGCCCGCCCACCCAGCGCCAGCTCAACGTGTTCGAGGCGGCATCGCCGTCGATCAGATGGCGCAGGAACAAGTCCGCGCCCAGATGCCAGTCGAGCTTGAGGGTGAAGATCCAGATGCTCGCAAACCACATCCGGGCATGGTTGTGCAGATAGCCGGTTTCGGACAGCTCGCGCGCCCAATGATCAAAGGCCTCGATCCCGGTCTGACCGGCGCAGGCTTTCTCATAGGCCGTGCGCAACCCGGCATTGCCCTCGATCCGGGCGAACGCCTCATCGCGCTCCTCGCAAAAGGCGCGCCAGATGCTCGGGCGCTGTTCGAGATAGCCCTTGAAGTAGATCCGCCAGAAGACTTCCGAGATGAACGAATCCGCCGCCTCGAGGCTGTGTTCGCCGAGCACCGCATCGCACACTTCGGCCTCGCTCAGCAGCCCTGCATGAAGCCATGGCGAGAGCTGCGAGACGTTGCGGCGCGGGCTATCCTCGCTGTCGCCTGTGTCGTGGCCGCGGGTCTTGGCGTAATCGTGTGCGGCGCGGGGGAGAAACCGGCCGAGGCGATCGAGCCCGGCGCTCCGGGTGGGTTGAATTTCCATCTCCCACCAATGGCGCAGCGCCAGCGGCGTTCCCGGCGCCTGGCCCAATATTCTGCTTCGCTACAGTCCCATCGCTCCGCTTCAAGCAATTTCATGGCTCAAAGGCGCCGCAGACGGTCATATTCTTTCACGTTGAGCCGCTTTGATCAGGAAGTTGTCCAAAAAAGGGCGCGTATGGAACATCCCGGCCATCGGGACATTGCGTAGGGGACATTCAGGCGTAATCCAAACGCCGTGTCGATCGTTTTTCCAGCTCTGGACTTCCAAAGGAACCTAGCCATGAAACTTACAACACTCACGCTCGCCTCGGTTGCCGCTCTTTCGCTCGCCGCCTGCGCAGCCGAAACCGGAGACACCGCCGCGACCGACGAAATGGCCGGCGAAGACATGATGGCCGCTGAAGAGAGCGCGCCCGGCACGATCGTCGAGGTGGCGCAGGGCGATGAGAGCTTCTCGACCCTCGTCGAAGCCGTGACCGCCGCCGACCTTGTCACCGCGCTGAGCGGCGAAGGCCCCTTCACCGTGTTTGCACCGACCAATGATGCCTTCGCCAAGCTTCCCGACGGCACTGTCGAGCAGCTCACCACCGAAGACACCGAGAAGCTCGCTTCGATCCTCCAGTATCACGTGGTCGACGGCAATGTTGATGCCGCCACGCTGACTGCCGCGATCGAGGAAGCCGGAGAAGAAGGCTACACCGTCACGACGCTGGGCGGCGGCACCTTCACCGCAACGATCGTTGATGGCTCGGTCATGTTGACCGATGCCGCAGGCAACATGGCCACCGTCACCGCGACCGATGTTCAGGCATCGAACGGCGTTGTTCATGTCATCGATACGGTGCTGATGCCGGAATAATCGGCTGATACGCCAGAAGTATGATCGGGCGGGCGCTTTGAGCAAGCGCCCGCCCGTTTTGCTGTGAGGCCGCCAGAATGCGCTCGATCTTCATCCCGCCCTCGATGCATGCGATGGCCCGGCGAATGACCGGCAGCCTTGCAGCCCTCGCTCTGATCGCGGGCTGCGCGCAGGAAGAGGGCTCTATCGATAGCGAGGGCGCCGTGTTCGATGGAATAGCGCCCGAGGCACAGATCGAGCTGCTTGGGACCGAACCTTTCTGGAGCATCGCGATCGAGCCCGATCCGGGCGCTGACAGCTACACCGCGCGGCTCTCGACCTCCGCGGACATCGCGGGAACAGCATTTGCCGCACAGCGCTTTGCCGGGAATAACGGGCTGGGCTTTTCAGGCCAGATCCCGCGAACCGACGGGACCGGTGGCAGGGCTGTCCAGATCGCGATCACGCCGGGGGAATGTAGCGATCAGATGAGTGGCCGGGTGTATCCTTATACGGCGAGCGTTCGGCTTGGCGACGAGCTTCTGCTCGGCTGCGGCTACACCAGCGACGAGCCCTTCACCCCTCCACGCAGCCCCTGAGCGCAGCGCGCAGGACTGCCGAGCTTGCGCCCCTTTGCAGGTGCCCCTGAAATGACGTGACAAGGCGGTCTGCGGGCTTGTGTGGCGGCTTGGCACGGGGCCCCTTGCGAGCAGCGCAGACCGATCCGGCTGGAACGCGAGCGCCGCATGCGCATTGGAAAGGTGAAGAACAGATACCGTTGGGGCGCTCCGGGAATGGATAGCGGATGGGCAGGTCCGGCGGGGAAGAAGGACACGTGAATACAGACGACGAGAGTTTACCGGGCCGATCGGAACAGGCCAACTTGCGGTTTGATGATGCGCCCGAGCGATTTCGCGCGGGCAACCAGGATGATCGCTTTTCGGGGGCATCAGGCGTGCTCTTCGAACAGGCGATGGCGCAAACGCGCATGGCGATCTGCCTGTGCGATCCGCACGCCAAGGACATGCCGATCGTGTTTGCCAATCGGGCGTTTCGTCGGCTCACGGGTTATTCCGAAGAAGAGGTCATCGGGCGTAATTGTCGGTTCCTGCAGGGACCCAAGACCGATCCCGAACCGATCGCGCGCATTCGCGAAGCGATCGCGCACGAAGACGTGGTGGTTGTCGAACTGCTCAATTATCGCAAGAACGGCACGACCTTCTGGAACGCGCTGCATCTCGGCCCGATCTACAGCGACAAGGGCGAGCTCGTCTATTTCTTCGGCAGCCAGTGGGATGTCTCGGATGTGCGCGCCGCGCGGGCCGAGGAGCGCCACGCCAAGGAGATGGCGCGCGAACTCTCGCATCGTATGAAGAACATGTTCGCGGTCATCTCCGGGATCGTCAATGTGACAGGCCGGGTGCGCGGGATCCAGGCCGAGGCGGCCGAGATCAATTCGCGTATCCAGGCGCTTGGCAGGGCCTATGAGACGACCCTCGACGATGCCTCGTCCGGCAGTATCGAGGTAACCGATGCGATCCAGGCGGTGTTGCTGCCCTATGATCGAGACGGCGAGCGCATGGAGCTCAAGGGCGTTGGCGTGCGCATGCCGTTCACGGCGATTTCGGTGGTCGGACTGATCCTCCACGAGCTCGCCGCGAATGCGACGAAACATGGCGCGTGGTCGCACGAACAGGGCCGGGTCGTGGTGAACTGGCAGCTGGCGGATGACGAGACGTCGCTTGTGATAAGCTGGCAGGAAAAGGGCGGCCCGCCGATCGATCAGGAGGCGATCGCTTCGGGCACGGGCACGGCCATTGTCGACCGCCTGCTTGCGACCGCGCGCGGCACGATCGAGCGCGAATGGCAGCCCGGCGGCCTGCTCGCAACCATCCGGGTGCCCTTGCGGCGGGATAGCTAAGATGGGCATGGCCCCGCGCAATGGTGCGCAACCGGCGAGCATATTGCTGGTCGAGGATGAACCGCTGATCCTGATTGATCTGGAATATGCGGCAGAGGATCTTGGCTCCGTCCCGATCTGCGCGCAAAGCTGCGCCGAAGCGCTGGCGCATATCGAGACCATGGGCGCTTCGCTCTCGGCCGCCGTGCTCGATGTCTCGCTTGGCGGGGGAGAGACATGCCTGCCGGTGGCACAGGCGCTGGATCGTCTGGGTGTGCCCTATATCCTGCATTCGGGCGATCTCGATAGGCGCGAGGAGCAAATCCGCAAGCTCGATGCGCAACTCATCGCCAAGCCCGCGCAGGCCGAGGCCGTGATCGCGGCGGCGCTGGCCCTTGCCCGCCGCGAGGGCGACGGGACACAGGCGATGGCCTCTCGATAGCAACTGCCAGCGCGCCCGCTTCGATGCGCGGCCCGCAGCTAGTAAAGCCCTGGCATCTCGCGCTGCGCGGCGTTGGGTCGGAGCGGCTGGAGCGGGATGCGCCGCGAAGCCGATTGCGCGCGCTTCATGCCCGTCCCGGTGATCGGTGTGCACGAGCGACCTGCAAGGAAATCGAGCGCGGTTGCAATCGAGGCCTCGCCCGGATCGCCGAGCGGCGCGGTGATATCGTCTTCGGCAAGGCAGGTGTTGGGAACGGTGCTTGCAAGCCCGTTGAAATAGTCGCCCTCGCCATCGGCATTGACTGTCTGGAAGGTCACGGCGCGCACGCGCAGATCGCAGGCAGCAAGATCGAAACCATCCTGGCCCACCGGCTTGCCGAATGTGTTCTCGCCGATCAGCGCAACCGCATTTGCATAAAGATAGGGCAGCATCGAATTGATCACGAGCTCGCTTGCAGAGGCCGTCCCGTCGCGACCGATGAAGGCAATCCTGGTGGGCTCGAGCGCGCTGAGCTCGCTGCGGAACCGGCGCGTCTCGTTCTCCTGGCTCTGCGAGGCGCGATAGACCGTTTCGCTCCAGATCTGACCGACCCGGTTGCGCCCGAGCAGATCGCCAAACGTGTTGGCGACGCTGACAAGACCGCCGCCGTTGTAGCGCAGATCGATGATCAGTTCGGTAATGTCCTGCGCGCGGAAATCGCCGAAGGCCTCGCGCAGCTGATTGGCGGCATCGTTGACGATGAAAGTGCGCAAATTGATGTAGCCCACCTGTTTTCCGCCATCATCTATCACCAACGCGCCATAGCGATCGGACAGCGGATCGAGCGAGAATTCGGTCTTGGTCACTGTCATGGTAACGGTCGCCCCGCCGACAGGGCGGAAGCGCAGGACCCGCTGCGTACCGGGTGTAGACGGGCCGAGCGCGGTGACAACCGCCTGCGAGCCGCCCGATGCCATCAGCGACGAAACCGATTGCAGCGCACCGCCCGGCTCGCCGATCGCGAGCAATTCGGTGCCGCGATCGATCCCGGCTGCAAATCCGTTGCCCGCCTCGAAGGCCTCGAGCACGAACACTCTGTCATTGTCGGTGTCGTAGGAGAGCCGGATGCCGAACCCAGCGCTCGATCCCATCGTGATGAGGTCGTTCTCTTCCTGGATCGATGTCGCGAAAGTGAAGAATCGATCGACATTCTGCGCGCGTGCAGGAGCAACGCGCGCGTCGAGATAGGCCTGCACGTCGTTGAAATCGGCAATATCGAGCGAATTGTCGAGCAGGTCGGGGAACAGATACCACTGATCCACGACCGTTTCGGCAAACGCGAGCTGTTCCTGCACTGCACAAGCCGAGCCGGTTGGCGTGGGTGTCGGCGTCGGCGTCGGCGTTGGCGTTGGCGTTGGCGTTGGAGCCGGGTTGGTGACGGGAGGAGGCCCATCATCGCTCCCGCACGCGACGAGCGCAAAGGCAAGGGTCGTAGAAAGCGCGGTGCGAACGATAGACATGGGGGGATGCGACTCCGTGGGAATAAGGCGGAAACAGATTTGCAACATTCAAAGGCACTATGCAATCAGCCGGGCAATCACCGGTATGGCTGCTCGCCCCGCGAACGGCCCGCTGGCCAGAACCACAGCCGACCTGACTGGTATTTGAATGGAGAAAAAAGCCATACCCGCGCCGATTTGCCGAGTTTTCCTCAGGAAACAGCAAACAACCGCTCATCCAAGGCTCGTTTGACCGCCAGCAACCCCCTAGGCTCCTGACATACGGATTGAATGACCATTATGACTGATTTTCCCGACTGGCTCGCGGGCGCCCTGCCCAAATCCGCGCAGCACCCAGGCCTTGCCATCGCTGGTCTGGGCGATGCGCGCAGCCTCGAGCGCGGTGGTTTCAAGCTCTCGAGCCCCGCCTTCGCGCCAGGCGGCGAGCTTGATCCCTGCTTTACCGCGAAAGAAGAGGACGCTGTTGCCCCGCCGCTCGAATGGACAGCGCCGCCGCCCGGCAGCCAGGAGCTGATCGTCATCGTCGAGGAGGCGAGTTCTGCTGGCGAGAGCCCGGCCTGTCACTGGCTCGTCTGGGGGCTTGCGGGCCAGCGCGGCAAATTGCTCGAAGGCGAGGTTCCGCCGCGCACCGGCAAGAATGCGCTTGGCAATTCCGAATGGCTGCTGCCCGATCCGCCCGAGGGCGAGACGCGCCATTACGTGTTCCAGATCTTCGCGACCGAACTCCCACTCACCGTTATGCCGGGGGCAAGTCGTGAGGATATCATCGCCACCCTGTCGGGATTCGTGACGGCCTGCGCGGCTTTGCATGCCTCGTTTACCGGCACGCCCGCCGAGACCTGGGACGATGATCTGGACCTTGAATAACCTGCCATAATCATAAGGGAGAAAAATCATGGCTGGCACTACGAACGCACTGCAAAAGCCGGTGCAGCTTTCACCGGAGCTTGAGGCGGTCATCGGCAAGGGGCCGATGCCCCGCTCGCAAGTGACCTCGAAAGTCTGGGAATACATCAAGGCACACAATCTGCAAAAGCCGACGGACAAGCGCACGATCGTGCCCGATGCCAAGCTCGGCAGCGTCATCGGGACCGAGGAAATCTCGATGTTCAAGATGACGGCGGCGGTGTCCAAGCACCTGAGCTGAGCTCGCGCCAAACGCTCAGCGCCGCGCGATGCGATAGGCTCCGCGGCGCTGATCGAGCGGCTTGCCCCGCCATGTGAGCGCGATCTTGCCGCTGGCATGGAGAGCATCGACGGCCGCGTGAATATCGACCATGTGCGCGCGCCAATCAGCCGGGTCAGCGGCGAGCGCGCGTGCGGCTTCGCTGGGGCAGAACGTCTTGCCTTCGCCGCGCTCGTCCAGCAGCGCTTCGATCGCGCGGATCGCCCGGACCGAAACCGCGCCGGATGTCACGCCTGAGCATCGCGGCGCGGCGCGCGCGGGCGCGGCCCGATCGCTTCGCCCACCCACAGCGCCAGCCAGATGACGAGCGGCTGCGCGAACATGCGCGGGACATGATAGCCAAGGCCAAGCCCGCCATCCTCGCGCGCCATGTCCATCGCGAAATGGTTGATGTTGGCAGGCCACACGCACAGCGCATAAAGCGCAAGCCCGATCCCCGCCGCCTGCCGCAAGGGCCGCAAAAATGGCTGGATGAGCCCGATCGCACCGGCAATCTCGGCAATCCCCGTCCAGTAGATCACGGCTTCGGGATAGGGAACGAAGCCTGGGGTGACGCCCAGAAACGGTTCGGGCCGCACCACATGCATATAGCCAGCAAAGGCATAGAGCGCTGCGAGCAACCAGCGCAGGACGAAGCGCGTCAGCGCGAGCGGGCTCATGCGTCCGGCTCCCAGCCCGGCTCGGCCAGTTCGAACCCGGCAAACTCGAAACCCGGCACGACAATGCACGAGACGAGGCAATAGCCATTTGCCCCCGAGGCCCCCTTGGCCGGGGCTGCGGCTTGCCAGGCTCCTGCCGGGACAAGCCCCTGCAGATGCTGCGAGTGCGAGACATCGGGGCCGAGCACGAGTTCTTCGACCGGCCCCTCGTCGCCATGCGCGATGCGCAGCGCCAGCGGGTCGCCGCCCTGCCACAGCCAAAGCTCGTCTGCATCGACCCGGTGCCAGTGCGAGCTCTCGCCGCTGCGCAGGAGGAAGATGATCGCTGTCCCCAGAGCCCGCCCGCTCACGGCCTGGTCCGAGCGCCACGTCTCGCGATACCAACCGCCCTCGGGATGCGCGGACAGGCCCAATTGTGCGATAAGGGCCTGCGCGCTATTCTCGATGCCGGACCCGCGATCAATCATGGCCTCGCCTCCTTGCTTGCATCGCCAATACCGGGAGTTTCGTGCATCATGCAACACGTCGCCGCCATGAGTTTCCATACCTGCGCCGCCTTGGCGCTTGCCACAAGCAGCCTCGCGGGCGCATTCGTGTCAACCCCGCTGGCCGCGCATTCGCGCCTGCAGGCGACCGCCATGGAGCAGGCCGGAGAACCAGCCCCTCCGCCTCCCCCTGCGCCCTCGCCGGAGCGGGTTCTCGCGCTCGCGGCGCTCGATACAGCGCCCGTTTTCGACGGACACAATGACGTGCCGATCCAGCTGCGCGCCCGGTTCGACAATCAGATCAACCGGTTCGATTTCGCCGATACCAGCGGCACCGGCGCCGATCATCCATCCGGGCGCGCCATGCACACGGATCTCGCGCGCCTCGCCAAGGGCCGCGTGGGTGCGCAATACTGGTCGATCTATGTTCCCGCCAGCCTGCCTGAGCCCGAAGCGGTGCGCATGACGCTCGAGCAGATCGACGTCACACGGCGGCTGATCGCGGCCAATGCCGATCGGATGGCGTTTGCCGAAACCGCCGACCAGGTCGAGATTGCGATGCGCGATGGCCAGATCGCTTCGCTGTTCGGGCTCGAGGGCGGGCATTCGATCGGCTCGAGCCTTGCGATCCTGCGCCAGATGTATGCCCTGGGCGTGCGCTACATGACGCTCACCCATTCGCTCAACACGCCCTGGGCCGACAGCGCGACCGACGATCCCGAGCATGGCGGGCTCACCGATTTCGGCAAGGATGTGGTGCGCGAGATGAACCGGATGGGCATGGTAGTCGATCTCAGCCATGTCAGCGAGGACACCATGAACGATGCGCTCGACGTCTCGCGCGCGCCGGTGATCTTCAGCCATTCGGGCGCAAAGACAATCAACGGCCATGCCCGCAACGTTCCCGATGCTGTCCTGTCGCGGCTAAAGAAGAATGGCGGGATCGTCATGGTGGTGGGGCTGCCCGGCTATCTCAATGAAGAGCGGCGCCAGTGGCACGCGCGCTATGAGGCGGAAACGGCCCGGCTCAAGGCGCTCAATCTGGGCCAGCCCGCGCTGGTGGAGACCGCCATGGTGGAATGGACCACGGCAAATCCCGAGCCCCCGACGATGATCTCGCACATGGCTGACCATATCGATCACATAAAGGCGCTGATCGGGGTCGAGCATATCGGGATTGGCGGCGATTTCGATGGCATGCCCTCGGGACCGGTCGGCTTCGAGGATGTGAGCGGCTATCCCGCCCTGTTCGAGGAACTCGCCCGGCGCGGCTATTCGCAGGTTGAAATGGAGCTGATTGCCAGCCGCAACGCGATCCGCGTTTTGCGAGAGGTCGAGCGATATGCCGCCAGCCAACGCGAAACGACCCCGCTCGAGACGCTGATAGCGCCGACCGATTGATCGGGAACGCGGGTACCTGCCAAGGGGCACGCGGCCCACTGACGGAGTTTTCGAATCAGTCGCCCTCAGCGCTGTCCGGCAGGTTTTCGCGCGCGGTCGAGGCCATTTCCTCCAGCTCGTCTTCCGACATCGTTTCATACATTTCGATCGAAGCGCCCTGCAGCTGCGACTTGTCCTGCTCGCCGCGCTTGGCGGCGAGCGCCGCGCCGGCTGCCTTTTGCTGAGCCTTGCTGTTTGCCTTTGGCATCAGCTGCGCTCCCAGTCTTCAAGCTCGCTGCCGCGCTTCAGCACTTCGTCCCCATCCTCCTGCCTGATGAGGTAGGCGGGGTTGTCAGAATCGCCCTTGCGAGTGACTTCGGCCCCTTGCAGGCTGCGCGTCACCTCGCGTTCGAAACGCTCCTTGATCTGGCCTTTGCCATAGCCCTCGCCCCAGCTCCATTTGACATATTGATCGGTCTGGAAGCTTTCGGAACTGCTCATGTTTGATCTCCTGATGAGTTTGCAGGATCAATGAGCCGAAGGCGCGCTGTGTTCCGCGCGATGGGATGAACCGGTCTTATTCGTCGCTCTCGGAAGGCTCGGGCGCCATTCGGGCCGATGTGGGCGCCTCATTCGGATTTCCATCGGATCGGCCGGGGATGTTCTCCTGCGCAACGCCATCCTCGCGCATTTCCTCGGCCCGCTCGGTCGCGGTGCCGGCGGTTTCGACCTCGCCCTCGGAGAGCGCGGGGATCACCCAGACGAGCGTCATCGCAATGATCGCGAGCAGGAGGCTTATCCCGAGAACATAGCGCATGACTCCGGTGGTCTGCGCGGCGCGCGCATCATCGTGATCGATGTGAACTTCTTTTTCCTCGTCAGCCATGATCCCTCCGCGAAAGCATACAGGGGATCAATGAGAGGGAGCCGCGCCGGTTCCCGCTCAGCGCGCGAAGGTCAATCGCGCAGAAGTTCGTTGATGCCGGTCTTCGAGCGGGTCTGCGCATCGACCGTCTTGACGATCACAGCGCAATAGAGCGAGGGGCCCTGTTCGCCGCTCGGAAGCGGTTTGCCCGCTACGGTGCCCGGCACGACAACGGCATAGGGCGGCACTTCGCCGATATGGACCTCGCCCGTGCTGCGATCGATGATCTTGGTCGATGCGCCCAGATAGACGCCCATCGAAAGCACCGCGCCTTCGCCCACGCGCACACCTTCGGCGACTTCGCTGCGCGCGCCGATGAACGCGCCATCGCCAATGATGACGGGTTCTGCCTGCAAGGGTTCGAGCACGCCGCCGATCCCCGCGCCACCCGAAATATGGACATTGGCCCCGATCTGCGCGCACGAGCCGACGGTCGCCCAGGTATCGATCATCGAGCCCTGGCCGACATAGGCGCCGATATTGACGAAGCTCGGCATCACGACGGCGCCCTTGCCGATAAAGCTGCCGCGTCGCACGATCGCGCCCGGCACAACGCGAAAGCCCGCTTCGCGAAAGCGGTTGGCGCCCCATCCGGCGAATTTGAGCGGCACCTTGTCGAACGCAGGCTCGCCCCCGCCGGCCGCATCCATCACCCGGTTGTCGGCGAGCCGGAAGGAGAGCAGCACCGCCTTCTTGAGCCATTGATTGACGATCCAGCTGCCATCGGGCCCGGGCTCGGCAACCCGCGCCTCGCCGCTGTCGAGCAGGCCCAGCGCATCGCTCACGGCATGGCGGATTTCATCGCCCGGCGTGATTTCGGCGCGCCTTTCCCACGCAGCTTCAATGTCTGCAATCAGGGTCTCGGTCATGTTCGCTCCGCTCAAAGGCCCCCGAGGCGCGACGTTTCGCAAAGGGGGGCTGATGCTTGAATTGTCAGCCTGCTGCTACGCGGATGATGCGAAGCGGGCAAGAACCCTCGCGGCGATCGCGCGCTTGCTCGTGTCACGGGACTTTATCCGCACTGGCCGATCGGCTAGGCCCTTGCGCGGGGGCAGCGCGCTATGGAGCCTTGGCATGAGACTGCAGCACCCTTCGCGGACATATGGGAAACTGCGCTTGTCCGGTTCGGCTGAATCGTCCCGCGATTTAACAGCTGCCGCAAGCGCGCCGATCATGGCGATCGCGGCTGTCCTAGCGAGCCTTGCGCTGTGTTCTTGCGGCGGATCCTCGAGTCTTCCGGGCCCCACCTCGACGATGCCACCACCGCCGCCGCCACCGCCACCGCCGCCGCCACCGCCGCCACCGCCACCGCCACCGCCACCGCCTTCGCCTTCGGTGCCGCGATCAAGCTTCGACACCGAGGAATTCCGCAATTCGGAGGGTCCGCAATTCCACGGTGCCGATGCCGCCTGGTCGCTGGGAGCAACCGGCGCGGGGCAGATCATCGCCGTGATCGATAGCGGGATCGATGCTGACAGCCCTGAATTCGCAGGGCGCATCCACCCCGATTCGCGCGATGTAGCGGGTTCGCGTTCGATCAATGGCGAGAACGACCACGGCACCAATGTTGCGCTCATCGCCGCAGCTGGGCGCGATGACAACGGGATCCTTGGCACCGCATTCGATGCGCAGATCCTCGCGCTGCGTGCCGATGCGCCGGGCACATGCGGACCCGATACGCCGCAGGACGCATCGCTTGCCTGCACTTTTGCCGACGACGACATTGCGCGCGGGATCGATCAGGCAATTGCGAGCGGCGCTGCGGTGATCAATCTCAGCCTGGGCGGCGGCGGGGCCTCGCCAGTGCTGCGCGGCGCGCTCGAGCGCGCGTCCGATGCGGGCGTGGTGGTCGTGATCGCGGCGGGCAATGCGGGCGATGGCTCCGATCCCGCTATCGATCCCGATCAGCCCGATCCCTTCGCGATCGATGCGGTCAATGCGGGCAATGGCAATGTCATCATCGTGGGATCAGTCGATGACAGGGGCGATTTCTCCGATTTCAGCAACCGTGCAGGCGATTTTGCCTCAAGCTTTCTTGCAGCGCGCGGCGAGCGATTGTGCTGCATCTATGAAAATGGCGAGTTGTTCGTCGAGACGATCGGGGGCGATCAGTTCATAACGCTGTTTTCCGGGACCAGCTTCTCGACTCCCCAGGTTGCCGGCGCCGTCGCGCTGCTGGCGCAGGCCTTCCCCAATCTCAGCGGCAGCGAGATCGTCGAGATCCTGCTCGAGACCGCCCGCGATGCGGGCCTGGCGGGCAATGATGCGGTGTTTGGCGCAGGCATCCTCGACATCGAGGCCGCATTCGCGCCGCAGGGCACGACCCGCCTTGCCGGAACCGATAGCGCCTTGTCGCTCGGCAGCGATTTCGCGATCGGTGCCGCCGCGATGGGCGATTCGCTGCGCAGTGCAAGCCTTTCGGCGGTTGTGCTCGACCGGTTCGACAGGGCTTACACAGCCTCACTCGATGCCTCGGCCGCGCGCGATCCGGTGCCGATCGAGCGGTTGCGAGGCGCCGTCGGCCAGCAGGCCTTCACCCGCGCAGCTGCAGGGCCTGGCATGGCGCTGGCGGTGACAGTTGGCGAAGGCGCGCGGGCGGCGGGGCTTGGCTGGTCGGCCGCCTTGCAGCTGAGCCCCGAAGAAGCGCATGGCGCGCGCGTGCTCGCTGCGCGGGTCGCGGCGCGCATATCGCCCAATACGCAGATCGCGCTGGGGATAGCGCAAGGTGCGCAGGGGCTTGTCGGCCAGCTGCAGAGCACGCAGCGCGCTGCTTTCCAGATCGCGCCGCGCGCGCGCGCGGAGCCCGGCTTTGCGGCCAGGAGCGATGTCGCCTTTGCCCTTCGCCGCGAGCTTGGGCCCTGGGGCCTGACGCTGGCCGGCGAGCGCGGGCGCGTTGTGCTGGGCGGCGCGCGCCGGGTCGAGGGGACGACCCTCACCCTCGCGCAGGAGCACCCCACCTCGAGCATGAGCCTCGCGCTCGATCGGGCATGGGGCGGGCTCGAGACAGCGATCGCGCTGACCTGGCTTGCCGAACGCGATACGCTGCTTGGCGGCCAGTTTGCGCAAGGCCTCGGTGTCAACGGGGCCGATACCGCCTTCCTCGATGCGAGTCTTGCCCAGACATGGGGGCGCGGCTGGCGTGCCGCTATCGAACTTCGAGCCGGACTGACGCGCCCGCGCGGCGGCGGAATGCTCGCCGCTGGATCGCAGCTCGCAAGCGAGGCGTGGTCGCTCGATCTCACCAGGACCGGGCTTGCCGGGCAGCATGACCGTCTGGGCATCCGGATCAGCCAGCCATTGCGGGTGAGCGCGGGCAGCCTCGATTTCGATCTGCCGGTGGATTATGATTATGCAAGCGAGACCGCGATCATCGGGCGCCAGTCGCTCAACCTCACGCCGCAAGGGCGCGAGATCATGAGCGAGCTGACCTGGGGCCTGCCGATCTGGGGCGGCTGGCTGAGCGGGAGCGCCTTTCACCGCCGCCAGCCTGGCCATTTCGCCGATGCGCCCGATGATCTGGGCGCGCTCGTCGGGTTCAATGCGAGCTTCTAGGCGGCCTATTCAGGCATGCCGGCATCGCGGGCGAACATGTAGGCGCGCTCGACCAGCGGGGCCACGCGTTCGCTCATTGCCTGTGCATGCGCCGAAGAGGCGGTGCCATCGATCACCCGCTTCTTGATCCCCTGCATGATGCCCGCGAGACGGAACAGGTTGTAGGCGAAATACCAGTCCATCGGGGGCACCGGATAGCCCGTGCGCTCGACATAGCGTTCGACCGCCTCGCTGATCGTGGGAATGCCGAGCTCGCCGAGATCCAGCCCACGGAGGCCGGCGCGTCCGTCGGCTGGCTGGAACCAGTTGAGCATGAGATAGCTGAAATCGGCGATCGGATCGCCCAGCGTCGACAATTCCCAGTCGAGCACGGCGATGATGCGGGGCTCGTCATGGGCGAAGATCACGTTGTCGAGGCGATAATCGCCATGAACGACCGAGCTCTCATGCTGGGGCGGGATCGTCTCGGGCAGCCATTCGATCAGCCGCTCCATCTGCTCCATGTGCTCGGTTTCCGACAGCTTGTATTGCTTCGACCAGCGCGCGATCTGGCGGGCGCAATAATCGGTCGGCTTGCCATAATCGCCCAGCCCGATTGCCTCGGGCCGGTTGAGATGCAGCTCGGCCATGGTGTCGATCAGCGCGTGATAATGCGCGCGGCGCTCGTCTGGCGTCATGCCCGGCAGCGCCCCGTTCCACAACGAACGGCCATCGGCCATGCTCATGACGAAGAATTTCGAGCCGATCACCTCAGGCTCTTCGCACAGGCCATAGGTGCGCGGGACGGGGAAACCTGTCGGGTATAGGCCGGTCATCGCGGCATATTCGCGGTCCACGGCATGTGCTGATGGCAGCAATTTGCCGAAGGGCTGGCGGCGCAGGACATAGGCCGTGCCCGGTGTCTCGATCTTGTAGGTCGGATTGGACTGTCCGCCCTTGAACTTGGTGTAGCTGATCGGGCCTTGAAAGCCCTCGACATGGGCGGCGAACCAGTCGGTCAGCCTGTCCAGATCGAGCTGGTCCTTCGCCGGCACTTCGACCGTGCCGACCATTTCCTTGTCGAAATCGATATCCATTCCTCACCCTCGCTGTGCAAAGGGGGCGGCGCGCTGGTTGTGCCCGCCGCCCCGCCTTGCGTCTCCCGTCCAGCGGAGACTTGTCGTGTCAGCCCTGTTTACCGGGCAACGCCCATATCGCCCGAACTCATCTCGCCATCATTGGCCGGCGCGCCGATCCCGCCGCGCAGCGCATTGGCCGAGGGGCTCTCGATGGGCGCGTGCTTGCCGATTTCCATCCGCGCGATCGACCGGGCGTGGACCTCGTCCGGGCCATCGGCGAGGCGCAGCGTGCGCTGGTGGGCATAGGCTGCGGCAAGGCCGTAATCATCCGACACACCGCCGCCGCCATGGGCCTGGATCGCATCGTCGATGATCTTGAGCGCCATATTGGGCGCCTGCACCTTGATCATCGCGATTTCCTGCTTGGCCGCCTTGTTGCCGACCTTGTCCATCATGTCGGCGGCCTTGAGGCAGAGAAGGCGCGTCATGTCGATATCGATGCGGGCGCGCGCGATCCGTTCTTCCCACACCGAATGCTTGTAGATCGGCTTGCCGAACGCTTCGCGCTCCTGCAGCCGGCGGCACATCTTGGCGAGCGCCTCTTCGGCCACCCCGATCGTCCGCATGCAGTGATGAATGCGGCCCGGCCCGAGGCGGCCCTGCGCAATCTCGAAGCCGCGGCCTTCGCCCAGCAGCATGTTGGAGGCGGGAATGCGCACGTTTTCCAGTTCGATTTCCATGTGTCCATGCGGCGCATCGTCATAGCCGAACACGGGCAGGTGCCGCAGGATCTTCACCCCGGGCGCATCGAGCGGCATCAGCACCATCGATTGCTGCGCGTGGCGCTGGGCGGAAAAATCGGTCTTGCCCATAACGATCGCGACCTTGCAGCGCGGATCGCCCGCACCGCTTGACCACCACTTGCGCCCGTTGATGACATACTCATCGCCGTCGCGCTCGATCCGGGTCTCGATATTGGTCGCATCGGAGGAGGCAGTGAAGGGCTCGGTCATCAGAAAGGCGGAACGGATCTCGCCGTTCATCAGCGGGCGCAGCCACTCTTCCTTCTGCTCGCGCGTGCCATAGCGGTGGAACACTTCCATGTTGCCGGTATCGGGCGCGGAGCAGTTGAACACTTCGCTGGCCCAGCCGATCCGGCCCATCTCCTCGGCGCACAGGGCGTATTCGAGGTTGGTGAGGCCGGGGCCTTCGAACTCGAATGTGTCATCGACGTGATGATGGCTGTCATTGCGCGGCGGCATGAACAGGTTCCAGATGCCCTGCTTCTTGGCGAGCTTCTTCTTGTCCTCGATCACCGGGATCACCTTCCAGCGATCGCCCGCTTCGTCCTGCGCCTTGTAGGTGTCTGTGTTGGGCCGGATTTCCTTTTCGATGAAATCGCGCACGCGGCCAGACCAGTATGCCTGGCGCTCGGTCGGTTCAAAATCCATGAGTGATCCTCTCGTCTCGTTTCGATTGTCGAATCTGTTTAACCTCAAGTGTTGCAGAGCAGTCCGCCCGCGCCAACACCTCTTTTCATTGCCTGCCCCGCGATCAGGGCGCCAGGGTGGAGGCATCGCTCTCCTGATACGCCGCCTCGGCGTGCGCGCTGACCGGGCCCGCCGCGCGCTTGCGCTCGGACAGCCGCAGGACGCGCTGCTCGTGCTCCTCCCGGCTGATCGGGAAATTGCCAAGGAAAAACGCGGCGACAAGCGCGAGGCCAACCGTCGCCAGCCCATAGAAGACAACCATGTCCGAAAGGACAGCGCCGGGCACGGTGCCCGGCCGCGCATCGGTGGCGAATTGCGAATAATAGATGATCTGCCCTGCAATCCAGATGCCGCCGCCGGTCGCAAATTTCTGAACCAGCCAATTGCCCGAATAGAACGATGCCTCGGCGCGGCGGTGGGTCTTTTCCTCGAAGGATTCGATCACTTCTGCGATCATCGAAGTCGCGGAAACCATCATGATGATGCCCATCAGATTGGCAAACAGGAGAAACGCGAAATAGGCAGCGGTCGAAGCGGTGGTGCCGATCACGGGCCAGATGCCCGCCAGCCACAGCCCATAGGGCGAAAGCCCCAGCACCATGCTTGCGACCGCCGCGATCGCGGCGCTGCGCGGTTTGCCCAGGTGATGATGCATCGGGCCGACCACAAAGAACATCAGGATGACCGACGTGCCCAGCACCAGAGCATAGAGCACCTCTTCCCTCGCATCGAGCTGCCAGACGAACAGGTTGAGATAATTGGTCAGCGCAAAGGTCATTCCCTGATTGACATAGGCCGCGAGCGCGCCGCCCGCAAAAACGAGGAACGGCCTTTGCGAAAACGCCTCGAAGATCTCGTCGAATACGTTCTTGAAGCTGAAAGGCGCCGGCTTTGCCTCGGGCAGGCGGGCGATCAGATAATGCTGCCCGGCAGCCGATCCGATGACCGATATCGCCATCAAGCTGGCGCCGAAAATGCCGAAATAGACATAGCCGTCCTGCTGCAGGCGCCCTTCCGCGCCCGGCATGAACACGCCATAGGCAAGCAGCATCATGGTCAGCCCGCCGAGCCAGCCCGAAAGGAAGCGGAAGCGAAACAGTGTCGTGCGCTCGACATAGTCCTGCGTGAGTTCGGGCACGAGGCTGATCGAAGGCACTTCGCAGGCCGAAAGCAGGATGCGCACGGTGATCGCGATCGCGACCAGCCCTGCAAAGCTGGGCGCTTCGCCCGCGGGCGGCGACCACAGGATCACCCAGGCGACCGCGAGCGGGATCGGCGCGAGATAGAGCCAGGGCAGACGCCGCCCCCAGCGCGTATAGGTGCGATCCGAGAGGTTGCCGATGATCGGATCAACCACGGCATCGACGAGCAGGGCAATCAGCAAGGCGAGGCTGACGAGCCGCGCATCCATGCCGAGCACCTGATTGTAGAAGATGAGCAGGAAGAACGAGAACCCGCTATCCTTGACCCCGAAAGCGACGGCGCCGAACCCGTGGATGAGCTTGAGCCGCAGAGGCAATCTGGCGTTGATCGCGCTCACGCTAGCGGCCTGCTTCGGCCGGTCCATCCTGACCCTGGAGCGCTTCGATGCTGGCAAGCATGGTCGGCTCGTCGGGATCCCAGCTGTTGCGCGGGCCCAGCGTGATCCCGCCATCGACCATCAGCGAAGCGCCGGTCACGAAGCTTGCCGCATCGCTTGCAAGGAAGGCGACTGCCTCGGCAATATCGCCGGGCTGTCCGCCTCGTGCGACTGGCTGCGCGCTGCCCGACATCTGCGCGATCATGGCCTTGGCATTTGCCTTGATCTCTTCGGGCAGCCCAAGCGTTGTCGTGAAGATATTGGTGTTGATGAGACCGGGTTGCACCGCGTTCACGCGGATTGCATGGCGCGCCAGATCGGTTGCGGCACATTTGGTGAGGTTGAGCACCGCCGCCTTGGCGACCGTGTAGGCCATCGGCGAATAGCCCGGGCCCACTGCAGCCGCGCTCGAGACATTGACGATATTCGCACCCTTGCGCCGCTTCATGTGCGGGGCGGCATAGCGGATCCCCAGCGCAACCGAGCGCAGGACGAGGCTCATCGTCGCATCCCACTCATCGGGCTCGATCTCGTCGATTGGGGCGAGCGACCCGCCCGCCGCGGCGTTGTTGAACAGCACATCGATGCCGCCCGTCTCGCGCGCGGCTCCGTCCATCAGCGCCCTGATGTCGCCCGCATCGGTCACGTCGCAGCGCTTGAAGCGAACATCGCCCAGCCCTTCATCGACCAGCGCAGCGCCGCCCGTCTCGTCGATATCGGCGGCGAAGACGATGGCGCCCTCGCGCGCGAAAAGCCGGGCGGTTTCTGCGCCGATGCCGGATGCCGCGCCGGTCACGATCACGGTCTTTCCCGAGAATCGCATCGTCTGATTTCCTCTCCCGTCTTTGCCCGCATCCTTAGGCGAGCAGCCCCCAACGTCAACTCGCACGCGCTGACGCTACGGCAAGCACAGCTTGGCGAGAGGTGCTTGCGGGTTGGCGCGAAATGACGATAACGTAAGCGTCAAACAGGATAAATTTGAGAGGAATGGGATCATGAGCTCTCTGGAGACCTTTCGCGAAGAGACGCGCCGCTGGCTCGAAGCCAATTGCCCGCCCGAAATGCGCGAGCCGGTGCGCGATGACAGCGATATCTATTGGGGCGGGCGCAATGCGAGCTTCAAGAGCGATGCGCAAAAGGCGTGGTTCGAGGCCTGCGTGGCGAAGGGCTACACCGTGCCTGCCTGGCCCAGGGAATATGGCGGCGCCGGTCTCGATGCGGTTCAGGCGAAGGTCCTGCGACAGGAAATGAGCCGGATCGATGCGCGCCCGCCGCTTTCCTCGTTCGGCATCTGGATGCTCGGTCCCGCGCTCCTGAAGTTTGGCACCGAGGCGCAGAAGAAGCACTTCCTCGTGCCGATCGCGCGCGGGGAGATCCGCTGGTGCCAGGGCTATTCCGAGCCTGGTTCGGGCAGCGATCTTGTCTCCCTGCAAACCTTCGGCGAGGAAGTGATTGATCCGGTCGGGGGCGATCACTGGGTCGTCAATGGTCAGAAGGTATGGACCTCCTATGCCGATCAGGCCGACTGGATCTTCTGCCTGGTGCGCACCGACAAGGCGAACAAGTATCAAGGCATCACCTTCATGCTGATCGACATGGCGAGCGAAGGCGTCTCGACCAGACCGATCAAGCTCATCAGCGGTGCCTCGCCCTTTTGCGAGACCTTTCTCGACGATGTGCGCGTCCCCAAGAGCTATGGCGAGGGGATCCCGGCGCAGGTCGGCGAGATCAATCGCGGCTGGGACGTGGCGAAATACCTGCTCGGCCACGAGCGCGAGATGATTTCGGGCGCGGGCGGCGGCGAGCGCGCGGCGGCGATCGGCGCGGCGATGAAGCGCCATGCGGCCAAGACCGGCGACGAGCTCGATCCGGTCCTGCGCGCAGAACTCGCCATGTTCGATGTCGATGCGCTGGCCTTCACCGCGATGGGAGAGAAATTTCTCGACGAGGCCAAGGCCGGCATGGCGCATCCCGCGCAGCCCAACATGATGAAATATGCCGGGACCGAGCTCAACAAGCGCCGCCACGAACTGATGATGAGCGCGGGCGGTTCGCACAGCCTCGAATGGGAGAGCGAGCAGACCGGCGGAGGCAAGCCCGCGCGCGGCTGGCTGCGCACCAAGGCCAACTCGATCGAAGGCGGCACCAGCGAGATCATGCTCAACGTGATCTCCAAGCGCATTCTCGATCTGCCCGGCGCCTGATCCGGACCCATCGCAATTCGGGCTGCTGGCGGGAAACATCCCGCACAGCCCGAGCTTCATGAAATCGGGAGGGGAACCCCAATGCCGCTGTATCACACCGAGGATCAGGCCATGCTCGCCGAAACCGCGAGCGGCTTCATGGCCGAAGAAGGCACGATCGCAAAACATCTGCGCCACTGGCGCGATCGCGATTGCAAGGACGGTTTTGGTCATGGTCTGTGGAAGCAGATGGCCGAACTCGGCTTTACCGGCATGCTGCTGGGCGAGGAGGATGGCGGGCTCGGCATGGGCCATGTCGAAGTGGGCATCGTGCTCGAACAGATCGGCCGCAATCTGACGCCTTCGCCCTTCCTGACCTCGTCCGTGCTTGCTGCGACCGCGCTCAAGCATGGGTCGGATGACATGAAGGGGCGCTATCTTCCCGGCCTGATCGAGGGCGAAAGCGTGTTTGCCGTGGCGATCGACGAGACGGCCAAGCACCGGCCGGGCCGCATCGCCTGCCGCGCGGAAAAAGCGGGCAATGGCTTCCGGCTTTCGGGCTCGAAGAGCTTCGTGATCCATGGCGCGAGTGCCGACATGCTCGTCGTCGCGGCGCGCACCAGCGGGGCCGACGAGGATGCGGGCGGCATCACGCTGTTTGCCGTTCCGCGCGATGCGGCCAATATGCATCACGATCCCGTCCGTCTGGTCGACAGTTCGGTTGCCACGCACACCCGGTTCGACGGGGTCGAGCTCGATGGCGATGCGGTGATCGGCGAAGTCGATGGCGGGCGCGAAATCCTCGATGCGATGCTCAGGGCAGGCCGGATCGGGGCCGCCGCCGAAGGCGTGGGCGTTGCGGGCGGAGCGATGGATATCACCGTCGACTATCTCAAGCAGCGCAAGCAGTTCGGCAAGGCGATCGGCGAATTCCAGGCGCTCCAGCACCGCGCGAGCCACCTCTACAGCGAAATCGAGATCGCCCGCGCAGTCACCATAAAGGCGCAGCAATTGCTCGACGAAGGCGCCGAAAGCGCCGAGCTGATGAGTTCGGTCGCCAAGGCCAAGGTCGCCAAGGCCGCCGGGCTTGCCGTGAGGGAGGGCGTCCAGATGCATGGCGGCGTGGGCATGACCGACGAATACGACATCGGGCTTTACATGAAGCGCGATCGCGCGCTCCAGGAATTCCTTGGCGATGCCTATTTCCATGCAAACCGCGTCGCCCAGATGAGCGGCTATTGAGGGGAATACACAATCATGATGGATATCCAGAAACTCTTCAGTCTCGAGGGCCGCATCGCGCTGGTCACGGGCGGTTCGCGCGGGATCGGCAAGATGTTTGTCGAAGGGTTGCTCGCGGCGGGCTGTGCCAAGGTCTATATCTCGGCGCGCAAGGTCGAGCAGATGGAAGCGACAATCGAGGAATTTGGCGCCGACAAGGTGATCGGCATCCCCGCCGATCTCAGCCAGATGGACGGGATCGAGCATGTCGCGGGCGAGATTGCCAGGCATGAGAACAAGCTCGACATTCTCATCAACAATGCCGGGGCCGCCTGGGGGCAGGACTACCTCGAATTCACCGAGGCGGGCTGGCACCGCACGATGGATCTCAACGTCAAGACGCCGTTCTTCCTGACCCAGAAACTGCACGATCTGCTCGTCGCAGCGGGCAAGGGCGATCATCTCGCCAAGGTGATCCATGTCTCCTCGATCGATGGCCTCAGGATCAATCCGTGGGAGACCTATCCCTATCAGGCCTCCAAGGCGGCGGTGATCCAGCTCACCCGGCGCATGGCCGCACGGCTCATCAAGGACAATATCGTGGTGACCTCGATCGCGCCCGGTGCGTTTGCCAGCGAGATGAACAAGGCGGCCAAGAATGCGCCCGATGCCTCGGCCTCGATCATCCCGTCGGGCCGCATCGGCACGCCTGAGGACATGGCGGCAGCGGCGATCTATCTGTGCAGCCGGGCGGGCGATTATGTCGTGGGGCATACGATCGCGGTTGATGGCGGTATCGTGAATGCAGCACTCCCTGCCCTGTTCAACGATCCGGCGGGCTGACCCTTGCGCGCACCTTCGCGGCAGCGATTCTGGCACTCGCGCAAAAGAGTGCCAGAATCGCAAAGCCTCACGCATGATTATTTTGCACAGGAAGCATGACAGGACACAATTGACTCTTCTGTAACGCGATTGCAGCATCGTGCCTGGCCCAGTAGCGGGCTGCGCAGCGCACAGGAGGGATCATGCAAGACAAGCGGGCGGATCGCGATTTCGAACTGCAATTGAAGGGCCACGGCCTGCTGACAGCGCAGGTTTTCTATTTCTTGCCCGACTATCCCTCGATCCTGCAGGAATTCGTCTTCCAGGATTATGACGAGGCGCCAGATTATCCCGTGCTGTTCCGGTTTCTCGACCATTGGCGGCGCGAGATCGAAGCGGCTATCCATTCGGTCCGCATCGCGCATGATCGCAGCCTCGGCCCGCGCGAATGGCGCGCCGTCGGAGGCGAATTCACGCTGCAATGAGGCGATGGCGGTTTGCCGCGGCAGGGTGACGAAGGTGACACGGTGTCACCCCCGGTCTTCCTTGCCAAAGCCCTCATTTCCATAGGGAAAACACGCCTCTTGCGAAGGTGACACTTGTCCGCCCGGCGACAGCGGGCCCGATGGCGCGGTGTGGCCGCTGGCCCGTTCCACCTCGTCTTTTCCCGCCTGATCCTCGGCGTAATCGTCATAATCGTCATACCATTCCTCGTCCGCTTCCTGCTCGAAGGTTTCGGGCCCGCGTTCCACCCGTTCGACCAGCGCCTGAAAGTCCTCGGGGCCATAGGCGAAGGCAGGATGGGTCGAGCGCGGGCGGGGCGGGCCGAGCCGGTCGCGCATGGCCAGCAGGGCGACCGTCAGCCGCTCGTCGAACCGGCGCGAGGTGTGGATCAGTTCGCCCTTGTGAAAATGCGGCACCTCAACACCGTGGAGCGCGCGTTCGAGCGCCGCCTCCGCCAGCGCATCGAACCGGCAGCGCAGGGCGGCGTGCCAGGCGAGATCGAACGGCTCCCCCTTGAGCCGCGCGCGCAGGGCATAGACCTTCTGGCGCGACATTCCCGCAGCGCGCGCGGCCTGCGTCACCGATTGCGTCGCCGCCAGCGCGCGCAGGAAGGTCGCCTGTCGCGCAGGGGTCCAGCCATCGTGGCGGGGGGTTGAAGGAGCACCGATCGACTGATCGGCGAGGGCGAGCGGGACGGGGGCTGTGCGTGTCATCCGCCAGAATTGCGCACATTCGGGCGAAGTAAGAAAGGTTTTCGGGCGGGGAAGGAGCTTTGTCCGGTTATTGCGTTGCCAGCTGAAGAGCCGGCTGTCTGCCGACGACCCCGTTTCGGACATTCTTAAAATCTAGCGTTGGTTTGGACCCGACACTTGGGACGACGCTCAGCCATTCTTGTCATTATTGACAAGAATGGCTGGCTCACATAGTTGTCAGCGATGACAATGAAGGTGGCGATATGGCAAGAGCTCAAATTGGCGACAAACGCCGTGAACAGATATTAGCCGCTTGCGAGACCTGTGTGGTTCGCGAAGGCTTGGCCAAAACCACGTTGCAGAAAATAGCGGACGAGGCGGATTTGCCCCGTTCGCTGGTGCGCTATTTCATCGGGAATAAGGGCGATATCATCCCCTTGCTGATCGACAGGATGATCGCCCGCGCCGATCATGATTATGCCCAAATCCGGGCCAAGACAGGCTCTCTTGCAACTCAGGATGCGATCGATTTCCTGTTCGAAACCGCGTTTTCGAATGGGGTGACAAACACGATCGTCGGCGAGCTCTGGAAGCTGGGCGAGCGCGATGAGAGTGTTCGGCTGCGGCTAGAGGAAATGTATCGGAAAATGCAGCAGGCGTTGGCAGACCAGATGGCCGCGGACGGCATCGGAGGCGATGGTTCCCAGCGCATGTCTGCGGCCCATGCCCTGATCTGCCTGGCTTACGGCAGCGCCAGTTTTGCGTCTCTCTACAGGCGCAAGGGCGAGATGAAATCGTCGAAGCAGGCTGCTCAGGCAGTTGTTGCAGCCATGATGACGCAGAAAGAAAAAACAGCATGAAAAAGGTATTGATCGGACTGGGAATAGTGACCGTCGCAGCTGTTTGTGCAGCTGCCTGGTTCTGGCCGAACATCCAACGCGCCCAAATGGCTGCAACGATGTTTTCCGGAGCCGAACAAGTGGATAATTTCAGCCGTGCGCACCAGTTGTTCCCAACCGCGACAATGACGGCTTCCGCATCACCGTTCCAGTTCCCACAAGGCGAAGAAATCAGCCTGCCCGAAACCTTCACCTATCGTGACGTTGATCTAGATACCGCGCGGTTCCTCGAAGACACTGACACATCGGCATTGCTTGTAATTCACGACGGCAAGCTGCGCTTTGAAGACTATTGGCGCACGGGCGGTCGCGATGTCGAATGGCTCTCCATGTCGGTGGCCAAAAGTTTCACCTCGGCGTTGGTCGGAATTGCTGTCGATGAAGGGCACATCAAATCGATCGAAGAACCGGTTACCGATTATGTGCCGTCGCTAAAGGGCTCTGCCTATGATGGGGTCCGGATCAAGGATGTGTTGCAGATGTCCTCTGGCGCAGCATGGGAGGAAAATTACGGCGATCCAGAATCTGACATTCGCCGGTTCGGCAATATTCTGGCGTTCGGTGGTTCCTACGAAGAGTTCTTGAAAACGGTGAGGCGCGAACGCGAGCCTGGCACATTCAACCGATACAACAGCGCCGAAACGCAGGTCCTGGGACTCCTGCTGGTTGCAGCGACCGGTCGTCCGGTGGCTGATTATATGGAGGAGAAGTTGTGGCAACCCTTGGGCACGCAAAAAGATGCTTATTGGCTGGTGGATGATGAGGGGCTGGAAATGGTCTTCGCCGGGCTCAACGCAACCGCACTTGATTACGCTAAGATGGGCGAACTCTTCCGGCTAAATGGCGTATGGGAGGGCAAGCAGATAGTGCCCGCCGACTGGGTCAAAGCATCAGTTACACCGGATGCGCCCCATCTGATGCCGGGCGACAATCCGGCATCCGATTTTGACTTGGGTTACGGATATCAATGGTGGGTGATGGACGGCGATGAAGGCGAATATTCCGCCATTGGCGTCTACAACCAGTTCATCTACGTCAACCCAAGCCGCGATCTTGTGATTGTAAAGCTATCGGCCAACAGCGACTATGGCACCTCCGAGGATGGATCCAGCGACAAGGAATTTGAGACCATCGAGCTTTTTCGGGCAATCGGTGAGGCGCTAGCTCCCGAAACGGCGGATTGATCAAAGGCCCATAGGACCAAGGCTGGCAAAGGGCAGCGGCGAGCCGACTTTTCGTCCGCTTACCACCCACTTCCAGTCACAAGCGGCTCCAGGGATTGATCCCGCAAGCCGACAGGCTGCTTGTGCCGCGTTTGCGCGCGCAGCGGGAACCTCGAACGGCGTGGCCCTCAGGAGGAGGCATCCACGGCCCCCCGGAGGCCTGAGCCCGAACATGCGCTGCGGGGCGCATCGCCCGCAGGCGCGAACGAAACCTCAGCCCATCAATTCGCGCACGAACGGGATCAGTCCGGTCTGACGGGTGCGGCGCATGCGCTCGGCATCGAGCACTTCGCAAACGCGGTCGAAGCATTCTGCGACATCATCGTTGATGACGACATAATCATATTCGGCCCAGTGGCTGATTTCCGCGCGGGCGCGCGCCATGCGGGCATCGATCACCTCATCGGTATCCTGTGCGCGGCTCTCCAGACGTCGGCGCAATTCCTCAAGGCTCGGCGGCAGGATGAACACGCTGACAACGTCCTGCTGGTCTTTCTGATAAAGCTGCTGCGTGCCCTGCCAGTCGATGTCGAACAGGAAATCGCGCCCTTCCTTGAGCGCGGTGCGGATCGCGCCCTTGGGCGTGCCGTAACGATAGCCGAAGACCTCGGCCCATTCGTAGAAATCATCCTCTTCGACCATCCGGTCGAACGCGCTTTCCGAGACGAAATGATAATGCACTCCGTCCTGCTCGCCCGGACGCGGTGGGCGCGTTGTCGCCGAAATCGAGAGCTCGATCCCGGGATCGGCCTCGAGCAGCATGCGCGAGAGCGTCGTCTTGCCCGCGCCCGAAGGCGAGGACAGGATGAACAGCAGGCCACGCCGCTTGAGCGTGTTGGTCTGGAGCGGAGCCTTGGCGGGCGGGGTGTCTTGGGGCGTGCTCATGCGTCCCGATGCGGCAAAGGCAGGTCCCTGGCAAGCGCGATCACGGCGTCTCCTGCCGCCTCGCCGCCTTGCGCCGCTCGAGCGCCTTCCCGCGATCATAGAGCGATTTGATCACCAGCGCGCCGACGACCACGCCAAGCCCGGCGGGCGAGCGCGTCGCCAGCCGGCTCGCGCCATAAAGCGCCGCTGTCTTCATGAGCGTGCGTCCATCGAGCGCGTCGCGCGCTTCTTCCTCGGTTTCGGCGGTGGCCAGCGCGATGCGCTGCTCGACCTTGCGACGCAGCAGGTTCGAGGCTCCGCGCAGCACGATGTCCGCAATCATCAGATTGGTGCCGGGATCGGGGCTGGGCCTGGGAAACCGGCTGCGCGCGCGCGGGGCCGGGGCGAGCGCTTTGCTGGAGGAGGTTTTTGACACGTCCAGTCCCCGGATCAGTCAAGGATAAGCGGCGAAATGGGCAATCAGCGACCTACTTCTTGCGCCCGAAATCGACTGTCACGACATTGGACCCGTCGCCATCGGTCTCGCGCGTTTCCGCGTCGTTCTCGGCATCTTCATGCTCTTCGGGCGGCATGTCGGCAACGGTCGCCTGAAACTGCAGGCCGAAATCGACCGCCGGATCGACAAACGCCGTGATCGCCGCAAAGGGAATCTCGAGCTTTGCGGGGATCTGATTGAAGGAAAGACCCACGCAAAAGCCTTCTTCGAAGGTCTCCAGATCCCAGAACTTGTTTTGCAGGACGATCGTCATCTCGTCCGGAAACCGTTCCCTGAGATGATCGGGGATCGAGACTCCGGGCGCGTTGGTCTTGAAGGTGATGTAGAAATGGTGCGAGCCGGGCAGCGAGCCGCCGCCATGCTCGATCTCGCCCAGAACCCGGCCCACCACAGCGCGAAGGGCCTCCTGGACGATCTCATCATAGGGAATGAGGCTGTCTGGTGTATCCTCGGTCATCACAATTGCTTTGGTGACGAGCGTGGCTGATCTGGTCAAGCGTTTCGTGGGGCAATCGTCCAACATTGTGGACATCGCGCCTGCCCGTGGCGGCCCCCGGGCGAAGGCAGGCGGGCGGCGCACGGTCTCGCTCTTGCGCGGCGCGCATGGGCTCCTATAGCCACGGGCATGACAGATTCCACCAAGGCCAGGGCACCAGGCGGCGCGCGCACGGGCACGGTCAGCCGCGAGACCGCCGAGACCAGAATCGCGATCACCGTCGATCTTGATGGGAGCGGCGCCTATGAGGTTTCGACCGGGATCGGCTTTCTCGATCACATGGTCGAGCAATTCGCCAAGCATTCGCTGATCGATGTGACGATGAAGGTCGCTGGCGATCTGCATGTCGATCAGCATCACACGACCGAGGACTCGGCCATCGCGCTTGGTCAGGCGATCGCGCAGGCGCTGGGCGACAAGGCGGGGATCGGGCGATACGGCCATGCCTATTCGCCGATGGACGAGACCTTGAGCCGGGTCGCGCTCGATATTTCGGGGCGGCCCTATCTGGTCTGGAAGGCAGGCTTCACGCAGGAAAAACTCGGCGAATGGGACACCGAGCTGATCGAGCACTGGTTTCATTCGGTCTCGCAGAGCGCGGGGCTGACGCTGCATGTCGAGCTGCTTTATGGCAGCAACAACCACCATATCTGCGAGAGCATCTACAAGGGCTTTGCCCGCGCGATGCGCAGCGCGGTCGAGCGCGATCCGCGCAAGGCGGGGGCGATCCCCAGCACGAAGGGGCAGCTCGGTGGCTGAGAGCGTGGCGCTCATCGATTATGGCGCCGGCAATCTGCATTCGGTTCACAATGCGCTCAAGGCAGCCGGCGCGAATGTCTGCGTCACTGCGCGGCCCGCGGATGTGCGCGGGGCCGATCGAATCGTGCTTCCGGGCGTCGGCTCGTTCAGGGCGTGCGCCAAGGGGCTCAAGGCAATACCCGGCATGATCGAGGCGATGGAAGAACGGGTCAGGATCGGCGGCGCGCCGTTTCTCGGCATTTGCGTGGGCATGCAATTGCTCGCAACGCGCGGGCTCGAACATGGCCGGACGCGCGGGCTTGACTGGATCGCGGGCGAGGTGCGCCGGCTGGCGCCTTCCGATCCGGCGATCAAGGTGCCGCATATGGGCTGGAACGATGTCGCCGTGGTTCCGCACGCGCGCGGCCATGACGTGATCGAGCCGGGCGAGGCCTATTACCTGCATTCCTATCACCTCGTCGCCGAAAACCCGTCCGATGTCGCGGCGCTGACCGATCACGGCGAGGGCCTGGTAAGCGCGGTCGCGCGGGGCAATATCCTGGGCGTGCAGTTTCACCCCGAAAAGAGCCAGGCCTATGGCATCTCGCTGCTCGAGCGGTTTCTGGAGTGGGCGCCGTGATCGTCTTTCCCGCGATCGATCTCAAGGCCGGCCAGGTGGTGCGCCTCGCAGAAGGCGACATGGCTCAGGCGACGGTCTATGGCGATGATCCCGCTGCGCAGGCGCGCCTCTTCGCCGATGCGGGCGCGCGCCATCTCCATGTCGTCGATCTCGATGGCAGCTTTGCCGGACGCGCCGAGAACCGCGCTGCGGCTGAGGCGATCATCAAGGCGTTTGCGGGCAAGGTACAACTGGGCGGCGGCATCCGCGATGCGCGCGCGGTCGAAGGCTGGTTTGCGCTCGGCGTCGCGCGCGTCGTTATGGGATCAGCGGCGCTCACCTCGCCCGATTTCGTCAAGGCGATGGCGCGCGAATGGCCGGGGCGGATCGTCGTGGCGGTCGATGCAAGAGGCGGCATGGTGGCGACCGAGGGCTGGGCGCGCGTCTCCGACGTGCCGGTTGCCGATCTGGCGCGCCGGTTCGAGGATGCGGGCGTTGCTGCGCTGCTGTTCACTGATATCGGCCGCGATGGCCTGCTCAAGGGCGTCAATATCGAAGCGACGGTCGATCTTGCGCGTCAGGTCGATATCCCGGTCATCGCCAGCGGCGGGCTCAAGGGGCTCGATGATCTGAGAGCGCTTGCCGAGCATGCCCATGAAGGGATCGAAGGTGTGATCACGGGCCGGGCGCTCTATGAAGGCAGGCTCGATCTCGCTGGCGCGCTGGCGTGCGCGCGGGAAGCCGGGCAGAGAGGCTGACAATGCGTGAGATGGGCTGCCTGTTCATGTGCCTGACCTTCCTTGCAGGGATCACCGTGTCGACCGCGCTCGTGGGGCTCGTGAATGTCCTCGTGTTCTTCGCGCTCACCCTTGGGCTGATCCACCTGTTCGGCGATCGCCTCGGAAAGCAGGGCCTTGCCTATGCGATGATGGGGACATTCTTCGCCAGCTTCCTGTGGCCCTATTGTCTCTCCCCCTTTCTCGGCGAAACGGGATGCCGGGGCGATGAATGCCTCGCTGACATCTTCACGACGCCCGGAACGCTTCCGGCTGCGCGCGGAGCCGGGCGATGACCGTGCGCATCCGCGTCATCCCCTGTCTCGATGTGGCCGATGGCCGCGTCGTCAAGGGCGTCAATTTCGTCGCGCTCAAGGATGCGGGCGATCCGGTCGAACAGGCGCGGGCCTATGGCGCTGCGGGCGCGGACGAATTGTGCTTTCTCGATATCTCGGCGAGCCATGAGGGGCGCAGCACCTTGCTCGATATCGTACGGCGCACCGCCGAGGTGTGCTTCATGCCGCTCACGGTGGGCGGCGGGGTGCGCTCGGCCAGGGATGCGCGCGCGCTGCTGATGGCGGGTGCGGACAAGGTCGCGGTCAATTCCGCCGCGGTCGAGCGCCCGGAAACCGTGCGCGAGATCGCCGAGCATTTCGGCAGCCAGTGTGTGGTTGCGAGCGTTGATGCGCGGCGCACGGGCGAGGCCGAGCGATGGGAGATCTTCACCCATGGCGGGCGCCGGCCTACCGGGATCGACGCGGTCGAACATGCGCTCAGGCTCGCCGAGCTGGGCGCGGGCGAATTGCTGGTCACGAGCATGGATGGCGATGGCACCAAGGCGGGCTACGATCTGGCTCTCACCCGCGCGATTGCCGATCGGGTGAGCGTGCCCGTGATCGCGAGCGGCGGTGTGGGCACGCTCGATCATCTTGTCGAAGGGGTGATCAAGGGTGGGGCAAGCGCCGTGCTGGCCGCCTCGATCTTCCATTTCGGGACGCATTCGATCTGCGATGCGCACCGTGCGCTGCGCGATGCAGGCCTGCCCGCGCGCGGCATATGAGGCTTGTCAGCAAGCGCGGTTTGCGCGAGACGGGCCACCATGTCTGTGCTTGAACGCCTTGAAGCCACCATTGCCGAGCGGCGGCTGGCCTCGCCCGAGACGAGCTATGTCGCGCGGCTCAGCGCGAAGGGCCTACCCAAGATCGCGCAGAAGATCGGCGAGGAAGCGACCGAGACAGTGATTGCGGCGGTTTCGGGAAGCGAGGAGGAGGTGATCAGCGAAGCGGCCGATCTTCTCTTCCATCTGATGATCGCGCTGCAGGCGCGCGGGCTCTCGATCGACCATGTCCTCGCCGAGCTCGAGCGCCGCGAAGGGCTCTCAGGGCTCGAGGAAAAGGCTGCAAGGAGCAGATGATGCCGATTGACGCAACGAGGCCCTATGACGACGACAACATCTTCGCGAGGATCCTGCGCGGGGAAATCCCCTCGAACAAGGTCTACGAGGATGAATGGGCCTATGCCTTCGAGGATATCAACCCGCAGGCGAAGGTGCACACGCTGGTCATCCCCAGGGGCAAGTATGTCAGCTGGGACGATTTCAGCGCGAAGGCGAGCGCCGAGGAGATCGCGGGTTTCATCCGCGCGGTCGGCCATGTCGCGCGCCAGAAGGGGCTGGTTGAACCCGGCTATCGCCTGCTCGCCAATATCGGCGCGCATGGCGGACAGGAAGTGCCGCATCTGCACGTCCACATTCTTGGCGGGCAGGTCATCGGGCCAATGGTGATGCAGCCGCGGGACTGAAACGGCCGGGGCATTGATGGCAGGTGAAAAGGGGGGAAATCGGAATGATACGTCAGATGCTGCGGGCCTTGATCGGCCTGTTCCTGTTTGCGACAGCGCACAATGTCAGCGCGCAGTCCGATTATCCCTTCGTCGCTGAAGACTTCGAGGTGCCCGAGGGCCTTGCCACCGAGGACTTCGGGCTGCGGATGCTGAGCGTCAACGACGTGGTCAAGGATTTCGAAGCGGTGATGGCCAGCAAGGAAAACCTGCTGGCGCTGTTTCCGGGCGGGAGCAACTGGCCCGAGGGGCTGACGCTCGAGGCAAACCTCATCGATCTGGGCTGGCACCAGAAGGAGTTCCAGCGGCGCACATCGTTCACCTACACGGTCGTCTCGCCCGATGGATCAAAAGTGCTGGGCTGCGTCTATATCCTCCCCACCCGCAAAGTGGGCTACGATGCCGCTATCACCTTCTGGGCGCGCGAGAGCGATCAGGGGGACCGGGCTGATCGCGCGCTGGAAGAGGCGGTGCGTGCATGGATCGCGGCAGAGTGGCCGTTTGCAAACCCCGCTTTTCCGGGGCGCGATATTGCATGGGAGGAATGGAACGCGCTGGAGACGATGCAGCGGTGAGGCAGGGCCGCTTGCAGGCCACCGCGCCGCGCCTTCGCACCGGGCGTTCACCCGGTTCGCCCTTCATTCAGGCATAATTGCCGAAACCGCCTTCCATGGCGTTATCGCATCCGTTAAGCCGCCCGGCGATGGCTCAATCCTATCCGCGCAATCTGACCTTTCCGGGCGGTGTGATCGACGGAGCGACACATTTTTATGCAGTGCGCGTCTATTACGAAGACACCGATCTTTCGGGGATCACCTATCACGCCAATTATCTGCGCTGGTTCGAGCGGGCGCGCTCGGACCTGCTGCGCCTGCTCGGCATCGATCAGCGCGCCGCGATCGAGGCAGGCGAGGGGGCCTATGCCGTGACGGAGATCGCGCTCAGATATCGCCGCCCCGCAAGGCTCGACGATGATGTGATCATCACCACCACCAGCCAGGAAATCGCCGCAGCGAGCGTGCGCATGGAACAGATTGCGCGGCGCGACGAGGATGTGCTGGCAAGCGCACAGGTGCGCGCGGCCTTCCTCACGCCGCAGGGGCGCCCACGGCGCCAGCCTGAAGCCTGGCGCCAGTCGTTCCACCGGTTCATGCAATCACAAGGATGAGTATCGCGATGCCGTTTGACTTTCTGGGCCTTGTCGCGGCCGCCATCGCGCCCGGCCAGCTCGATCCGATCGACCTCTTCCTCGATGCCGACATCGTCGTGCAGATCGTGATGGTCGGTCTCATGCTCGCGAGTGTCTGGGTCTGGACGATCATCGTCTCCTTCTCGCTGCGCGCCGCGCGGCTCGAGCGCATCAACGCCGATTACGAGGCCGATTTCTGGGAGACGCGCGATCGCGAAGGGCTCATCTCGCGCCAGAACCGCGCCGCCATCCCGGCATCGCGCGTGGCCGGCGCGGGGCTCGATGAATGGAAGCGCTCGACCAGGGGCGGGAGCGTTGCAGATCCGGGCGCGGCGCGCGATCGCATCGGCGCTGCGATGGACAGCCAGATCGGAGCCGAGGCCGATGAGCTTTCGGTGAAGCTCAATTTTCTCGCCACCACTGGCTCGGTCGCGCCCTTTGTCGGCCTGTTCGGCACGGTCTGGGGCATCATGAACAGCTTCTTCCAGATCGGCGCGCAGGAGAGCTCCTCGCTTGCGGTCGTCGCGCCGGGTATTTCCGAGGCGCTGTTTGCGACCGCGATCGGCCTGTTTGCCGCGATCCCTGCTGTGATCGCCTACAACCGGTTTTCCGCGCGGGTCGATCGCTATGAGGCGCGCCTGCAACGCTTTGCCGACAAGGTGCATGCCGGCCTCAGCCGCGAACTGGACAAGGCCTGATGGGGATGAACACCGCCGCCTCGCAGCGCCGCGGATCGCGCCGCTCGCGGCGCGCGCCGATGGCGGAGATCAATGTCACGCCGTTTGTCGATGTCATGCTGGTGCTGCTGATCATCTTCATGGTGACAGCCCCGCTGCTCGCGGTGGGCGTGCCGATCGAGCTGCCCGACAGCCGCGCGAACCCGGTCGAGCAGACCCCCGATCAGATCACCATCACGCTCGATCAGGCGGGCGTGATCTATATCGAAGGCGACGCGATCGAACCGGGTGGATTTCCCGCTGCGCTCGAGACGATCGCGGCGCAGAACAGCGCGCGCCTGCCGGTCGTCACCTTCCGTGCGGACACCGCGCTGCAATACGGGCGCGCAATGGCGGTCCTGGGCGAGCTCAATCGTGCCGGGTTCACTTCGATCTCGCTGGTCACCAGCGGTTCAGGCACCGAGCCCTAGTTCGCGAGCAAATATGGCAAGCCTCGCCCCCAGCCCAGCCGCCCTGCGCCCCGAGCCGATCTGGCCCGGCAGGGTCGATCGTGCGAGCCTGGGCGTGGCGGTGCTCCTTCATGCAGCGCTCATCGCGGTGTTCCTGATCGGCTGGGAGCGGCAGACGCAGATCACGCGCGAGACGCGCATGACCGTCAGCCTCGCAAGCGAAGTCAGCCTCGAGAACACAGGACCACAGATCATCGCGGAAAGCCGCGCGGCGATCGCGCCCACGCTCAGCGAAACGCCGCAAACGCGCGCCGGAGAGGATGCGCCCCCTGCGATCATCCCGTCTCCTTCCGCGCAGGCTCCGCCGCGCGCCGAAGCGCTCCCGCCTAGCGCCGCCGCGCCGACCCGCCCGCGCGCGCCCGCGCCCAATCGCGAACGCAGCCGCCCCGATCGCAGCGCTCCGCCGAGCCAGGGCGCGGCAGAGCGGGCCGGCGGATCGCGCATCGGCGAGGATTTTCTTAGCGGCCAGGGCAGCTCGACCAGCACCGACGAGACCCGCGCGCCTGCCGCAACCTTCGGCAGCGCCGAGCGCGCCGCGCTGTCCTCGGCGATCACGCGCCAGCTGCGTCCGCACTGGAACGCGCCCACCGGCGTGGACGCGGAAAAGCTCGTCTCGATCGTCTCCTGGAAGCTCAACCCCGATGGTTCGCTCAAGGGCCGTCCCACCTGTCAGACCCGGTCGAGCAGCGTGACCGAGAGCAACCGACCGCAAGCCGGCCTGCATTGCGAACGCGCGATCCGCGCGGTCCAGCTGGCTGCGCCTTTCAACCTGCCCGAGCAGTTCTATAGTCGATGGGACGATCTCGAATGGCAATTCGACAGAAGGCTCTAGATGAAACACTCACCTCTCTTCCTTTTCGCGGCGGCGCTGCTCATTGCAACACCGCTTCATGCGCAAGATCAGGATCTGGGCGAGCCGCTTGCAGAAGGCGGTGAGGTCGAGGACGTGGCGATCGAGGGCGATGCGGGCGAGGAAGGCCCGCTGCGCGGCACTGTCACCGATGAAAGCGACTGGGAAGATCTCGGCATTGCCATTCCCGCCTTCGCGACCGATCGCAACCGGCCCACGCCCGCCAATTCAAGCGGCACCGAAGCGCTGGGCGACGAGATCGCGCGCGTCATCACCGCCAATCTGCGCAACAATGGCTTGTTCAAGCCGGCCGGGCCCGATGCGCTGCCCCGGCCCGCCTTCGATCAGATCACGGCGCCGAGCTGGGGCAGCTGGTCGGGGCGCGGCGCGGAAATGCTGGTGCATGGCTATGTTCGCGCGCGTGACGATGATCGGCTCGTGGTCGGATGCTATCTCTACGATGTCGCGCTGCAGGATGAGCTCGTGCGCGAAGGTTATGTCGTGCGACCGGCGGACTGGCGGCGCGCGGCGCACAAATGCTCCGACCTCATCTATGCGCGCCTGACCGGCGAGAGCCCGTTCTTCGACAGCCGGATCGCCTATATCGCTGAGACCGGGCCCAAGGATAACCGCGTCAAGCGTCTGGCCGTGATGGATTCAGACGGAGCCAATCACCGCTTCCTGACGCTGGGCAGCGCGACGGCGCTCACCCCGCGCTATTCGCCCGATTATTCGAAGATCCTCTATCTCTCCTATGTCGACGGCAATCCGCGCATCTATGTCTACGATATCGGTCGCGGTTCGCAGACATTGGTGACAGAAAACAGGCATCCGACCCTCGCGCCGCGCTGGTCGCCCGATGGCCGCTCCATTCTCTATTCGATGGCGGTGAACGGCAACACCGACATCTATCGCGTGCCCGTGACCGGAGGGGACAGCACGCGGCTGACCGATACGCCGGGAATCGATATCGGCGGCTCCTATTCGCCCGATGGCTCGCGTATCGTGTTCGAAAGCGATCGCTCGGGCACGCAGCAGTGCTACATCATGGATGCCGATGGCACCAATCAGCGCCGCATCACCTTTTTCGGAGGGCGCTGTGCGACGCCGGAATGGAGCCCGCGCGGCGATCAGATCGCGTTCACCCGGATCGCGGGGGATTTCAACATCGCCGTGATGACGCCCGCCGGGCGCAATCTCAGGGTGCTCACCAATGGCTGGCAGGATGAAGCGCCGACCTGGGCGCCCAATGGCCGCATCATCCAGTTCTTCCGCACCCAGCGCAATTCGGGCCGTTCGGCGCTGTGGCAGGTCGATCTGACGGGTCGCAACGAGCGCCGCCTGCCCACTCCGGTCGATGCCTCGGATCCGGCCTGGGGGCCGATCCGGCCCTGAAAACGCGACTTTCGCCTTTTTTTGAGGCCGATTTGCGCGCATGGCGTTGTAAAGAGGAAAGGGCCGATCAATTCGTCATCCCCAATCCCGGTCCGGACGGACCAGACAGGAGATTAAAGCCATGAAAAAGCTTGGTATGACCGTTACATTGCTGCTGGGCGTCAGCGCGCTCGCCGCCTGTTCGCGTGAAGCGCCCGAGGAACTGCCACCCGCTCCGGCGACCGACAACACGACTTCCGACAGCGCAAACCAGCAGCCAGCCTCTTCGGCCCCGGCAGTGGGTTCGCAGGCGCATTTCGAAAGCATCGTCGGCAATGCAACGACCGTCTATTTCGACACCGATCGCTTCAACATCGACAGCGAGGATGCCGCCGCGCTCCAGACGCAGGCGCAATATTTCGCGCAATATCCGCAAGTCACCTTCACGATCGAAGGGCATTGCGACGAGCGCGGCACGCGCGAATACAATCTCGCGCTGGGCGAGCGCCGCGCCAATGCCGCGAAGAACTATCTGGTGAGCCTGGGCGTGAGCCCCGGTCGCATCACGACGGTGAGCTATGGCAAGGAGCGCCCCGTGGCGCTCGCCTCGACGCCTGACGCTTGGGCGCGCAACCGCCGCGCCGCCAGCGTCACGATGAACTGATCGGCCAGACCGGCGCGCACCGGCTTTGGAAAGGCGCCCTGCCCCCTTGCGGCGGGGCGCTGCTTCCCCTCGATCAGAGCGCGACGAGCATCCCCGCCTCGGCTGCGATGCAAAGCCATGCCAAGGCACAGGTCGATGCGAAACTGGAAATGGAAAGCGGGCGGCTCATAAGGGATCTTTCGGATTTTGGCTGCGGCGGGCGCGATAGGATTTGGCTGCCCGCAAGTGGGAACACTGCAACGCAACATTTCAAATTGCAACGCGTTCCCCGAAAAATGCGCGCGCGTTCCGATTGCACAAAAATCATGAGGCCCAATCGCTTTTCATTCACCCCCGCCTGCCCTAGGCTCGCCCATCGATGCCTGATCCATGCCATCTTGATCCGCGTTCACCGGGGCGCAGCGCATGAGCCGTGCGCGCCGTTCGAACGATTGGGGATTTCCGCGCTGGCGCGGCTATGATGCCTCGCGCGAGGCGACTCAGGTGCGCATCTGCGATCGGCACGGCTGCGAAGAGCCCGGCGATTGCCCGGCCCCCAAGGCGCCGGGCAGCAAGGAGCGATGGTATTTCTGCCAGCGCCATGCGGCGGAATACAATTCGAAGTGGGATTATTTCGAAGGCCTCGAAAAGGCCGAGAAGGAGGCCCGCGCAAAGGCCGAGCGGCAGGAAAGCGCAGGCTATGCCGAAGCCTCGCATTATGGCTGGGCCGGGTCGGGCGATGGCTCGCGCAGCGCCGATGAGATGCGCGCGCTCGATCTGCTCGAGCTCGAGGCTGACGCCGAATTTTCCGCGGTGAAGAAGGCCTATCGCGCCAAGGCCAAGAAAGTGCATCCCGATGTCAAGCCCGATGACGAGGAAGCCGCTGCCGAGTTCCAGAAGCTGCAGGTTGCCTATGAAGTGCTGCGCGCGGCCGAAGAGCGCCGCGAATGGCGCGGCTGAGCTCTAGCGCAATCGAACCGGGCGGTTTTTGCGCGGCCTAGGCATTGTCGTTCCACCATGGCGTATCGGTCCACGGGCGCAGATCCATCTCATGCGTCCAGGCATTGCGCGGCTGCTGCGCGAGCTGCCAGTAGGATTGGGCGATCGCCGCGGGATCGATCACCCCGTCCGGGCCCTTGGCCGCCTTGAAGCTCTCGAACCCGTTTCCCAGCAGCTTACCCAGCGTATCGGGCGCATCGACCGCGCCGTCCACGATCACATGCACGACATGGACGCCCTTGGGCGCAAACTCGGCGTTGAGCGTCTGGCACAGCATGCGCCGCGCCCCCATCGCGGCGGCGTGGCTGTGTTGCCCGGCATTGCCGCGCAGCGCCGCTGTCGCCGAGGTCACGATCAGCGTCGCGGCCTGCCCTGCTGCGGCGCGCTCGGCCATTTTGGGCAGCAGCGCCTGCGCCAGACGAAACAGCCCGAAGCAGCCCAGGCGCCAGCCCCGCTCGAACAGCTTGTGCGGTGTCTCGGCGAGCGCCCGGTTGCCGATCTGCGCGCCCAGATTGTAGAGCGCGCACTGGATCGGCCCGATCTCGCGCTCGGTCTGTTCCACCAGTTCCTCGATCGAGCCTTCCTTTGTGGCATCGAGCAGCCGCCCGCTCGCCACCCCGCCATTCGCCTCGATTGCGCTCACGATCCGCGCAAGGCCCGCCGCGTCCGATCGCCGGGCCAAGACCGCGTGATGCCCCTCGGCGGCAAAGCGCGCCGCCGCATGCCCGCCGATCCCCGTGCCCGCACCGATCACCAGGAAAACGGGCCTGTCCTTGCCCTGTCTCATCGCCCGCTCTCCTCTCACAGCATCAGCGACATCAGCCACACGATCCCCACCATCATGAAGATCCCGCACAGATCGAGCACCAGCCCCGCCTGGACCAGCCGCTCGATCCGCAGGTTTCCGGTGCTCCAGGCGATCGCATTGGGCCCTGTGCCAGCCGGCAGGATGAAGCCCCAGCTCGCCGCAAGCGCCGCAGGCATTGCGATCAGGATGGCCTGCTCGCCCAGACCCAGCGCGGCCGCAAGGCTCGCGACAACGGGCATGATCGCGCTGGCGGTCGCGACATTGCTTGCAAACTCGGTCACCAGCACGACCATGGCGACGATCGCCAGCGCCATCGCGATGAGCGGCACGGCCTCGAGCGGCAACAGCGCATTGCCCAGCCATTGCGCAAGGCCGCTTGCATTCATCCCCGCCGCCAGTGCGAGCCCGCCGCCAAACATGAAGATCACGCCCCAGGGCGCGCGGTCCGCCTCGCTCCAGATCAGCAGCGGGCGCCCGGTCCCATCGGGCAGCAGGAACAGGGCAAGGCTCGCAAGCACCGCGATGGAGCCATCGGTCCAGCTGCCTTCGGGCAGATAGGGCGCGACAAACTGCCGGCTCATCCACAGCGCGAAGGTGATGATGATGATCGGGACCAGCCGTTTTTCGGGCAGTGTCCATTCGGTCTGATCGTCGATCGAGGCGCGCGCGGCGGCAAGGTCAAACGGGTGCGCGGCGACCTTCTGGACCCGTGCGATGACGATCGCTGCCAGCGGCACGCCCAGGATCACGATCGGCAGGCCATAGGCCATCCATTCGGCAAAGCTGATCGAAAGGCCGATCATCGTATCGAGCAATTGCACGCCAATCCCGTTGGTCGGAGAACCCACCAGCGTGCCCAGCCCGCCGATATTGGCGGCAAAGGCGATCCCCATCGGAAGCGCCCCATAGATCCCGTGCGTTTGCGCCTGTTGCGATGATCCGGGCGCGCCGCCGCCGGCCAGCACGGCCAGCGCGATCGGCATCATGATCAGCGCGGTCGAGGTGTTCGAGATCAGCATCGAGAGCAGCGCGGCGGCAATCATGAAGGCCAGCAGCAGCCGGGTCTCCCCGCCGCCCGATCCCACGGTCTTGAGGATCGCGAGGCTGAGGCGCCGATGAAGCCCGGTGCGTTCGATCGCCAGCGCGATGAAGGCACCGCCCAGAAGGAGAAACAGGATCGGGGCGTAATAGGCGCTGGCCGTCTCGCTCGCCGTCATCACGCCGCTCAGCGGCAGGCAGATGAACGGCAGCAGCGCGGTGACCGCGAGCGGGACCGCCTCTGTCATCCACCACGCCGCCATCCAGATAACGAGCCCGGCAACAAGCCAGGCCTGCGCGCTCATCGCGCCGGGGGCCGGCGTGAGTGCGGTCATGGCAAAGACCAGCGGGCCCAGCGCAAGGCCGATAGGGCGCGCGCTCATGGAAGGAAGATCCCCGAATGCATCACCATTGCAAGTATCAGCGCTCTGGCGGATTTAACAGCCTGCGGGCGCGGCCTTCGGTTGGCGGCTCGCGGCGCGGACCTGCGACAAGCCGTTAGCGGACTTCGCGCGGCCTTTCGCCGGTTGCAGCGCCATCGCCGAGCACGACGGTGCCTGCGCGAATGCCTTGCCGCTGCGCGCGCTCGAGCTTGATCGCGCGCTCCTTCATCAGCCGCGCGATTGCCGGGTCTGGCCGCGAGGCTTCGTCGGTGCAAAAGGCCGGATCGATCGCGAGCGGCACGGCGCCCACGCCGCCGCCAGCGCCGCCGCACACGAAACCGAGCGCCGGATCGCCCTTGCCTAAGGTCAGATCGGCGATCGCGGTTTCAAACGGGGCATAGGCGGTTTTGGCATGGCGAGCGATCAGCGCGGCGACCTCCTCGCGCGTGTATTGCAGAAGATGCCCGCGCAGGGCCTCGTCATCCTCGAAGTAAAAGGGCGCGGCCTCGTCATAGAGCGCGCTCACGCGCAGCTTGCCGCCATAGGCCTCGACCCCGCGCAGCGAATTCACGAATTCCTCCGCCGCGAGCGCGAGCAGCAGGTCGACATTGTCGCTGGTGAAGGCGAGCCGTTGCAGCGAAGGCCCGCCGATCGTGCCGCGCCAGAAGCCATAGATGACCTTGGGATCGCGCCAGCCGGGATAGACGATCTTCTCGCGGATATCGCGCGGGCTGAGCGCGGTGCCGCCGATGGTGACAAGCCTGGCATCATCGAGCGCGGCGGCTTCTGGCCCGAAGGTCCGCTCGCTCGGATCGCGCAGCGGGTATGCGTGCGCAAGCGCCTCGAAGATCGCGACATTGTGCAGATTGAGCCAGAAGGCGAGCTGTTCGTTGCGCGCCAGTCTCGCGAGCGGAAGCGTGCTGCCGACCCGTTCGAGATCGCGCCGGTATTCGCTCAGCGCCGCGCGGATATCGTCGCCGAGATAGGAAAAGGCGACCCGGTTGCCCTCGAGCCGGAAACGCGATGTCTGCCCATGGCTGATCCGCGTGCCCAGACGCGGCTCGACCCGCCTTGCGCCATCGCGGATCGAGGGGCCCATCGGGATGACGAAATAGCCCAGCGCCTCGTCCCAGTGGCGATAATCGATCGTGTGATCGCGATTGTCGGGATCGGGGACGAAGCGTGCGAAGCGATCGTTTGGGGCTCTCGCCGAGTTTGCAGCGCCGGGGCCCTGATCGGAATGCGCGCTCAGCGGCGCGCCCGAAACGGCGAGCGCGCTGGCAAGGATGAGGCTGCGGGGCACATGGCACGGTCTCATGATCGGTCTTTCCGGCGGATCAATGCTTGCAGACCGCAAGGGCTAGCCAGCCCTGTCATAACCGCCGATGAACCGCCGCGCGACCGGGCCAGGCGGCGCGCAAGGGTCGGCCTATTCGACTTCCTTGCTGGCCGAAGCGCCCGGCAAATTGATGTTGCTGAAGGTCACGGTGCCGGTGCGGCCTTCCTTGAGGATGCGGCGGAACTTTTCCTCGCGCGCGGCGAGCAGTCGCTGCATGCTTTGGGGAATGCGAAAGCTCTGGACCGTGCCGGTGTCGGCATTCTCGATATAGGTGTAGGTCGGCTCGCGCACGCCGCCGGCGAGATCGGCGATGTCGTACTCGCTGATCGAGGGCTCGATCCTGCTCGTTTCGCGAAGGATTTCGCCAACTTCCTCGTTGGCGAAGCGCGCCAGATGCGCGCGCAGATCGGCGTTGAAATCGCCGAAATAGAAGGGCGCCGCTTCCTTGTAGATCGAGGAAACCTGAAGCGTGTTGCCCGATTTCTGCGTCCCGCGCAGCGAGTTGACGAATTCCTGCGCGCCGCGTTCGAGCAAGCGGTTCACATTATCGGCATTGAAGGCCTCGCGCTGGATCGAGGGCCCCCCAATATCGCCGCGCCAGAAGCCATAGATGACGCGCGGGTCCTTCCAGTTGCGATAGACAATCCTGGTGCGGATATCTTTCAGGCTCATCGCGATGCCTTCGACCGTGATGAACTTCGCCTCATCGAGCGGCACGCCATCGAGCATGATCTCGCGCGGCTGGCGCACAGGCCAGTTGTTGGCGATCTGCTCGACCAGCGCGACGTTATGGAGATTGATCCAGTAGGCGAGCTGCTCGTTGCGGCGCAGCGACTGGATATCGACCTTGTCGGCGGTCTGCTCCAGATCGCGGCGGTATTCGCCGAAGGTCGCGATGACATCGCTGTCGAGAAAGCTGAACATGATCCGCGTGCCCTCAAGCCGATAGCGCGAGACATGGCCATAGACCCGGCGCGAACCAAAGCCCTGAGCGGGACGCGGAGCGCCCTGCCGCAGGCTAGGCCCCATCGAGACGACGAGATTGCGCATCGCCTCGGTCCAGATCGAATAGTCGATCGAATCGGTGTTGGCATCCGCCTTGGGAGTAAAGGTCGCAAAGGCGGCATCGGCACTGGCGAGCGAACCGGCGCCCTGCTGCGCGAGCGCGGGCGGCGAGGCAAACGCCAGCGCGGCAGCGCCCAGCATGAGCGAGGCGGGCCTGAGGATCGGATTTATGTTCAACATCGGCGTATCCTCCGCTCGGGGGCAGCTTTGCCTTCACCGCGCCGTCCAGCGGAAAGGCCGCCTGGCGCGTTTCGGGTTCATACCAGATACTGTGCCGGGCCGATCACCGATGATCGGCCCGGATGACCGGTTGGTCGATCTGTATTGCGCTGGCAAGACACCTTCGGTCCAAGCCTGCCCCGATGCCCGCCTGCCCCGATGCCAGCTTTCCTTGCGCGCCCTTCGCACCGGGCCAGCCGCCTCGCAAGGCCATCGGGAAGAGACGCTATTTCGGCGCGAGCACCATCAGCATCTGGCGCCCCTCGAGCCTCGGGAAAGCCTCGACCTTGGCGATTTCCTGCACATCGTCCTGCACCCGCTTCAACAGGTCCATGCCCAGATGCTGGTGCGCCATTTCGCGTCCGCGGAAGCGCAGCGTCACCTTGACCTTGTCGCCCTGATCGATGAACTTGTTCACGTTCTTCATCTTCACGTCGTAATCGTGCGTGTCGATGTTGGGGCGCATCTTCACTTCCTTGATGTCCTGCGTCTTTTGCGTCTTGCGCGCCGCATTGGCCTTTTTCTGCGCTTCGTAGCGATACTTGCCGACATCGAGGAACTTGCACACCGGCGGGTCCGCATTGGGCGAGACCTCGACAAGGTTGAGCCCCTTGTCCTGCGCCTGCTCGACCGCTTCGCGGGTGTACATCACGCCCAGATTCTCGCCTTCGTCATCGATGACGCGAACCTTGGGCACTTGGATAAACTGATCATATCGAGGGCCGCTTTTGACGGGCGGGGCCATCTGTCGCCGGGGTGGACGGGCTATGTGTGTTCTCCTGCTTGAGCTTTGTTGAGGATCGCAATGTAGTGATTTTGCCGCCAAAGCACCAGATGACTCTTCGATCATCTCGCCTGTTTGCCGGGCGCTTCGCGGCGGGCTGGGGCGCGATAGAGCGGGAAGCTTAACAATCTGCCCCTGGCGCACAGAACGGCATCGATGCTTTGCGCCGGGCTGAGCGCGGCAAGGATTTCGGGCGCACCGGCATCCATCCCCCCGGTATAGGCCCCGAAAGCGGGCGCGATCATGCGCTCGCCGCGCGATGCGCAGCGGCTGATGACCGCGCAGGGCCGGGCAATATGGCGATTGCGCACACGCAGGCGCATCTTCGGATGGAAATGGCCCGAAAGCTCGGGCCGGGTCTCGCCGGGCACGGCCTCATGCCGCAGGACGATCCCGCCCAGCTCGAGCTCCGCACAGACCGGCGCGCCCAGGGCGCCGGGTGTTTCCTCATCATGATTGCCCGTGATCCAGACCCAGTCGAGCGCGCGCATCAGCGTTCCGAGCATCCCGGCGGCATAGGGATCGAGCCTTGCAGGGCCTTCGCCGTCGTGGAAATTGTCACCCAGCGTGATCACCCGCCGCGCGCCTGTCGCCCGGATGCAGTCAGCCAGGCGGCCCAGCGTCTCGCGGCTGTCATAGGGCGGGAGCATCTGTCCGCGCTGCGCATACCAGCTGCCCTTTTCGAGATGCAGATCGGCGATCAGCACCATCGCCTCGCGCGGCCAGTAAAGCGCATTGCTTGGGAGCAGCACGAATTCCTCGCCCCCAAATCCGAAGGCCGCGCCGGAATCGCCTGTGAACGAAACAGGAACCATGGGCGCGAAATGCCGCCCGTGTGTCCGCTTGGCAAGACAATTCGCGCGCCGGGCTCACGATGCACAAGCCCGGTTGACTTGCGCATTGTCCAAGTCGATTGACAGGGCAGACATCTCGCGCGGGATCGCGAGCCAAGCCATGGGGACGGGGATCGAGATTATGAGTGACTGGCAGCCAAGGACGGCGCGCGCCAAGGAATGGTTCGAAAGCCTGCGCGATCAGATTTGCGCCGCCTTCGAGGCGATCGAACGCGAAGCCGGCTCGCAGGCCTCGTTTCAATACACGCCCTGGCAGCGAACCGAGGAGGGCAACGATCAGCCCGGCGGCGGGGTGCAGGGGCTGATGAAGGGGCAGGTGTTCGAAAAGGTCGGGGTCAACGTGTCGACCGTTGCGGGGAACTTCCCGGTCGAATTTGCAAGCTCGATCAATGGCGCGGATGCCGACAATCCCGGCTTCACCGCAACCGGCATCAGTCTGGTCGCGCACATGGCCAATCCGCATGTGCCCGCGGTTCACATGAACACCCGCTTCCTCACGACCGGCAAGGCCTGGTTTGGCGGCGGGGCCGATCTCAATCCGCCGATCCCCTACGCGGAGGACACCGAAGAATTCCACGCCGCGATGAAGGCTGCCTGCGATGCTCACGGCGAGGATTATTATGCGCGCTACAAGAAATGGGCCGACGATTATTTCTTCATCCCGCACCGCAATGTCCATCGTGGTGTGGGCGGGATCTTCTACGATCACCTCGCGAGCGACGATGATGCAAGCTGGGAGGCCAATTTCGCCTTCACGCGCGATGTCGGCCGCGCGTTTCTCGACGTGTTCCCGCGCCTGGTGCGCAAGCGGATGAACAGCGCCTTCACGCCCGAGGACGAAGCGCGCCAGCTCGATTATCGCGGCCGCTATGCCGAGTTCAATCTCGTCTATGATCGCGGCACCATCTTCGGGCTCAAGACCGGCGGCAATATCGACGCGATCCTGATGAGCCTGCCGCCAAGGGCGACGTGGAGCTAGGCTGGGGGCGCGAGGCCTGCGGGGCGGCATCCCCCGGATGCGCCTGGGCGCTCGGGCTCCCCTGATCGGGCAGACCCGCGCCGAGGCCGGGCGATTCATAGCGCTTGCCCCTTTGCGCAAGCCGCCACATATTCATGTCAATGCTGCGCCAGTACGAACTTGTCGAAAGGGTCAAGACCTACGATCCCGACGCCGATGAGGCGGCGCTTAACCGTGCCTATGTCTACACCGTACAAAAGCACGGGAGCCAGAAACGCGCCAGCGGCGATCCCTATTTCTCCCACCCGGTCGAGGTTGCCGGGCTGATGACCGATCTCCAGCTCGATCAGGAAACGATCATCACCGCGCTGCTTCATGATACGGTCGAGGATACGCTCGCCACGATCGAGGATATCGAGGATCATTTCGGGCCCGAAGTCGCGCGGCTGGTCGATGGGGTGACAAAGCTCTCCAAGATCGAGGCGATGCCGGAAAACGAGCGGGCGGCGGAAAATCTGCGCAAGTTCCTGCTCGCCATGTCCGAGGATATTCGCGTGCTGCTCGTCAAGCTCGCCGATCGGCTGCACAACATGCGCACGCTCCATTTCATCAAGAAGCCCGAGAAGCGCCAGCGCATCGCGCGCGAGACGATGGATATCTACGCCCCGCTCGCAGAGCGGGTGGGCATGTATGAATATATGCGCGAGATGCAGGCGCTCGCCTTCAAGGAACTGGAGCCCGAGGCCTATGCGACGATCACCAGGCGGCTCGAGGATCTGCGCCTCGCAGCGGGCGGCGAAGTCGATACGATCGCGCTCAAGATCAAGCAGGCGCTCGCCGAAGCGGGCCTCTCGGTTTCTGTGACGGGGCGCGAGAAGCATCCCTTCTCGATCTGGCACAAGATGGCCGAGCGCCATGTGAGCTTCGAACAGGTGACCGATATCATGGCCTTCCGGGTGATCACCGAAAGCGAGGTGGATTGCTATGCCGCGCTGGGTGTTCTCCATCGCACGTGGCAATTCCTGCCCGGCAAGTTCAAGGACTATATCTCGACCCCCAAGACCAACGGCTATCGATCCTTGCACACCTCGCTGATGTACGAGAACTCGATGCGGGTCGAAGTGCAGATCCGCACGCGCGAGATGCACCAGCGCAACGAATTCGGGCTCGCGGCGCACTGGGCCTACAAGCAGGGCGACAAGCCCGATGGCGCTGTGGGCTGGCTGCGCGACCTGATCGAGATCGTCGATGCGAGCCACGATGCCGAGGAACTGCTCGAACACACCCGGCTCGCGATCTATCAGGACCGCATCTTCGCCTTCACGCCCAAGGGCGCGCTGTTCCAGCTGCCCAAGGGCGCGACCTCGGTCGATTTCGCCTTCGCGGTCCACACCGATCTCGGGCTCGCCTGTGTCGGCGCCAAGATCAACGGACGACACATGCCGCTGCGAACCCAGCTCAACAATGGTGATGTCGTCGAGATCATCAAGACCACCCAGCCCGAACCGCAGCTCTCCTGGCTCGGCTTCGTGGTGACCGGCAAGGCGCGTGCTGCCATTCGCCGCGCGGTGCGCCAGAAGGAGCGCGCCGAGGTTGCCGCGATCGGCTCCAAACTGTTCGACGAGATCGCCACGCGCGTGCCCGCCAAGATCGGCAAGAAGGCGATCCGGGCGGCGATCGAACGGCTTGGTCTCGAAAGCCCCGAAGATCTGATGTTCGCGATCGGTTCGGCCAAGCTGACCGATCGCGAAGTGATGGAAGCGCTCGTTCCGGGATGCACGGCGGAATTTGAGGAAGACGAGGACTGGTCCGCGCGCGGGCGCCAGATCTCGATCCGCGGGCTGACTCCGGGCGTTGCCTTCGAGCTGGCCGAATGCTGCCATCCTGTCCCCGGTGACAGGATCGTGGGCTTGCGCCGCAAGGGCGAAACCGTGCTGGTGCACACGATCGACTGTCTCGAGCTCGCCAGCGGCGTCGACCGCGACTGGCTGGATCTCTCCTGGGGGCAACGCTCGCATGGCGCAGTTGGGCGGCTCAGGGTCATCCTGTATGATCGCACCGGGACGCTCGCCGAGATGGCCGGCATCTTCGCGCAGAACAAGACCAACGTCACAAGCCTCGTCCAGACCCAGCTCGATCATCCTTTCACGACCTACGAGATTGACGCTGAAGTGCAGGATCTGGCGCATCTCGGGCGGATCCTGATCGCCCTGCGGGCGAGCGATGCGGTCGCGCAGGCCGACCGGATGTAGGCGGTTTGCGCAAGCAATCCTTCCGACCGCTGTGAGGTTTGGGGTTAAGCCTTCCTTTACTCTGTTTTAATGCCTGATGGCTAACCGATCTTGAGCCGGGCTGCGCACACCGCGCCTCGCGCTGCAAGAGGGTCCGGCTTTCATGAGTGTCATCGATCATCAGTTCGATCAGCCAGGCAATGCGAGTTCCCTTGCCATGGCGGAAGAGGCGCCGGGCGCGGGCGTTGCTGCGCGCGGCTTCTCGCTCGGGCGGCTGTCTGTTGCGGGCAAGCTCAATCTCGCCGTCTTCGGCAACACGATCCTGCTCGCTTGCGTCGCGCTGTTCATGCTTGCAGGGACATGGCAGCTGGGCCAGCGCGGCAACAGCCAGGCCATCATCGTTTCTGTCGAGGTGCGCACGAACAATGCAGCGATCGCGATGGTGGATGCCGGCGAGGCGCTTGAGCGCGCCGATGCGGCCCGCACGGCCGGCCAGCGCAGCGCCGCCCTGGCAGACGCGGGCGCGGCGCTCTCGGATGCCGTTGACAGGCTTGGCGAGCCGCTCGAATTTGCCGGCGAGGCCATGCCAGCGCGGCTTTCTTCAATCGTGACGCGGTTTCGCGATGGCGCCGCCGATCTCCAGTCGCGGGTTGATCGCATCGCCAGCGATGACGCGAGCGATGGCGCGGATATTCCGGCGCTGCGGGCCGAAGCGCGCGCGCTGTATGAGGATATCAGCACCTTTGCCATCGCGTTTCACGAAGAGGCCGCCAGTTCAGTGGATTCGCTGTTCGAGAGCATTGCGACCTTTCTCATCGCCTTTATCTGCCTGACCCTTGCCGGAGTGGCGCTTTCGCTGCTGGGTGCGCGCAAGATCGTGCGCGGGCTTACCGGGATGATCCGCGAGATCACGGCAGCCATGGAACAGGTGGCCGCCGGCCATTCCGATACGGCGATACCGGGCAGGGAGCGGGCCGATGAGCTCGGCGCCATGGCGCGCGCGCTCGCCGTCTTCCGCACCAGCATGCTCCAGCTGCGCGATCTCATCGGCGAGCGCGCACTCGAAGCGGAGGCATCGCTGGAAGAGCAGCAGAAGCTGCACGAAAAGGCGACGCGGATGCGCAGAGCGCAAAGCGAGTTGCTCGAGGATCTCGCCTATGGGTTCGAGGTCAGCATCGGCGATGTCATCAGCGCCGTGAATACGGCATCGGATGAGTTGGGGACGACCTCGCGCGCGATGGTCGAGCTCGCCGATGGCTCGCAGGCGCAGGCGAGCGAAGCGGATCAGGCGATGATCGAGGCCGCCCGCAATGTGACCGCTGCGGCAGCTGCGAGCGACGAGTTTGCCCTGTCGATCGAAGAGATCAGCCAGCAGGCGAGCGCATCGGCAGGCCTTGCGCGCGAAGCCTCTACGCTGGCGGGCGCAGCCAACACCAAGATGTCCGATCTGACTAGGGCCGCCGAGGAGATCGGCGAGATCGCCAGCCTCATCCAGTCGATCGCCCAGCGCACCAATCTGCTCGCGCTCAACGCCTCGATCGAGGCAGCTCGCGGAGGGGAGGCCGGGCGCGGCTTCGCGGTCGTGGCGAGCGAGGTCAAGGAGCTTGCTCTGCAGACCAGCAGGGCGACCAGCAATGTTGCCGAGAAGATCGCCTCGATGCAGAATTCGACGCAGGCGAGCGCGAGCGATCTTGCCGCCATCGCCCACCAGATCGAGCGGCTCGAGGAAGCGGCGACCGTCATCGCCTCGGCGGTCGATCAGCAATCGCTTTCGGGCCAGGAGCTCGCGCGCAACATCGATACCGCTGCCAATGGTGCTGCGAAGGTGAGCGAGCGCCTCGAGCGGCTTGGCGTTGCAAGCAGGCACACCGGCGAGGCGGCGGGGCAGGTCCTGCAAAACGCGGATGCGCTTGCCGGGCATGCGGACCGGCTGCGCGAAAAGGCGGGACAATTCATTGCCGATATCCGGCGCTCCTCGCGCGAGCTTGGCACCGATCAGTAAGCCGCCCTGTCCGCAAGGAGCAGGCTAGAAGCAAAGCTCAAGCTCGATGCGATCACCGCTCGCAAGGCCCTCGGCACGCATCACCTTGCGACCGACCAGCAGCACATAGTCCACCTGCGATGCGCCCGCTTCCCCGCCGCGCTGGGGAAAGACCGATGTCCGCCATATCGTCGCGCCGATGCGCGCTGTGACTTTGATCGAGCCAAACCCCCGGCGGCGTCCGAATTCGAGCCGATCGAGCAGGGCCCGCTCGCCGAGCAGGCGCGCCTGCTCTCCTGCAAGAATAACGAGATGATAGGTGCCGCGTTCGCCTCGCCAGCATTTGAGCGACAGGCGCGCCGTGATCGTCTCGCTCACTCGCCTTCGCCCGCGCCCTCCTCGAAGACGAACGGGCGCACCGGCACGGGGACATTGCAGATATCTGCTCCGCCCGCAGGAGCGATAAAGAACGGATCACGCCGGTTGGCGCGCGCCTGCGCATAGCGGGCGAAAGTCTGGGTTTGCGTGTCCAGATATTCGAACTGCGGCTGATCTTCCTCGGGCAGCTCGCTTGCAAGCCTGATGGAAAGGATCGCGGTGCGCCTGTCGGCCTCCTCGCGCGAGTAGAAGCCCAGCGCGCCGGACCCGCGCGGCAGGCTCGAGAGATGCTCCATCCCGCCAATGATCCGTCCGACCAGCGCGATGTTCCGATCAAGGTGGCGCGGCGCATGGCCGATCACGGTGTAGAGCTCGGCGCCGCTGCCGGTATCGGGCGAATAATTGCGGCCCACGCCGACCATGCCATAGCAATGGACGGGCCATTCGCGCATGCCATCTGTGGCGATCGGCCAGCCTGCGCGAAACCCGGCGCCCGGCGCATAGGCATCGCACAGCCAGGTGGCCGGAACCCCCGCCCGATCGCCGCACGGATCGATCAGGGCTGCGGCTGCATCGCGCTGATGGACATAATCTCCCTCGCCCATCACGTTGAGTTCGCCCGGCAGCGGCTTGGGCTCCCCATCGGTTTCGGGATTGTCGTAATTGGGATCGCCCCACTGGACGACATAATTGTCCTGCACCCGGTTCACTGAGATGCCATCATACCAGCCCGAGCGCGCCAGCAGCTTGATATTCTCGACCCAGCCCTGGCTGAACGGCGGCGGCAACAGCTGGATCACGATCGTGCGCTCCTGCCCCTCGGCATCGGGTGCAAGCGTCATCACGAGCATGTCTTCAGGCGCAATCACGACCCAGTCCTCCTGCGCCGCAGCGTTGACGATCTCGGCCGGGCCGGGGGGGCTTTCCGGTGCGGTTTGCGCGGCGAGAGGCAGGGCAGAAAGGCTCGCAAGAGCGAACGCTTTGACTATGGCCGGGGCGAGTTTTTTCATGGCGAGAATGTCTGCCACCGCAACGAGCCTTGCGAAAGTGCCAAGTGGCGTCTATCCGCGCCGCTCTGTCCTTGAAGGGGCACGGAGCAGTGGCCGAGTGGTCGAAGGCGCACGCCTGGAAAGTGTGTATACGGTAACCCCGTATCGAGGGTTCGAATCCCTCCTGCTCCGCCATTCACCCCTGAGAGCAAAGGGTTTTTCCGGCGGATTGACCTCTGTTCCCTCAAAGGCTCCACGATAGGACTGCGGCTGCGAGCAAATTGGAGCGGTCGAAAACGTGGCGGCCCACTTTGAGCCTGCCAATGTTTGATGCGAGATGGCCATCTGAAGCAATTGTACTTTTCGCCGGGAGGAGACTCGAATGGGCAGTCGTGCAACAAGAGATGATCTGATCGAGCATTTCGATGCGCTGCGCGAAGGGCTTCCGACCGCCATCGGGCTCAAGAGAGGACTCGTCGACAGCGAACACTCGCGACCAATTGGCCGAAGCGCTGGGTTGGGTGGGCCCTGAGCTACCGGAAAAGGTTGTGCGACAGGAATATGCGCTTTTCCTTCTTCGCATCAAAGATGAGTTCCTTTCGAGCAGCGGCCGGGAAGATATTGTGAGCCAAACTGCCTACATCACCCATGAAGGTCGCACTGCATTAGAAGCGCTGATCAGACCCTTCGAACTTGGCGTCGACAGTCAGGTGAGCCCGCCTTCGGAGATCGTCCACAACACCGTCATTGCAAGCTCGATCAATGGCGGGATCCAACAAGCAGGCGGAGACGCTCAGCAGACCAATACGGTGATCATAACCCCTGCAGAGATCCATGCTGCTCTCGATCGTCTAAAGGCCGTCTGGAAGGAGCACGGCTCAGCTGCAGTGTCGAACGACGTTGAAACAGACATCGCCACTATCGAAGCGCAGCTAAAGAAAGAACAACCGGATACCAGCACCCTCCAGGCTGCGGGTCGCTCGCTTCGCAACGTCATCGAAGGCGCCGCAGGAGGTGCACTCGCCGCTCCACTCGCGCATGCCATGGAAGCGCTCTCTCTAGCCCTCGGGATCATCTAAAAGTGCGGGTCCTACCTGGGGATTCTGAGGGCTAAAGCGCACGGAAATTGCGGTTTCAATATAGTTGCGCCAACCGCCGCAGCGACAGCTGTTCCTGCCAGGAGATCTCCCCGCACAGCCGCCCTCTGATCGAGGCGCCTCTGCAAGTGTTGGGCGACGCAGCCATCGTACGACGTTGAGCCCTGGACGTAGCCTTGCTTAGCGCAACGACCCATTCCCGCGACGATCTCCTTCAGGATCAGAGCATCCAGCGACAGGTCAGAGACTGCCTTGCGCAACCGCTGGTTCTCCTTCTTGAGGTCTTTTGAGCGCCTCGCCAACCTGCTCGAAACGCGATTGCTTTATGAAAGAATTCGAAGAGAAGCGGAGCGAAGTAGTGACTGATCTGCGCGATTTTGATCGGCGGGTGCCGGCAATTCTCGGGCCGACCATTGCGGAACACTAAGTCTCCACAATGGTTAGAAGATCACATTCAGCTCGAAGGCTGGATCAAGCGGCCTGATCGCGATGATGTCATCTGCAGGGACCATTGTGTCAGGCGCGATTGCAACATCCTCGATATCTGAATTGGTCACCCTTTGCGGTGGCGCTTTGAGCAATACCTGGTTGGCATTCAGTTTGCCAAGACTGCTGGTCGCTGGTCCGGTCCAGGTGAAATCAGAGCCCCTAGAACCCAAACCCCTAAGCTGGAGCGACTGACCTTCCGGCGTGGTAGGACTCTGCGCAACCCCTATATCAATGCTGGTCATCCCAGCAGCTGCTCCGTCAACAGCGGTGAAACTGCCTTCATAGGAGATGAATTCGAGCACTGTTCCGTCAGGGTCGACCAAAGCAATGCCATCGGGCGCCCCATTCTCAATGCTGTCTTGAGGGAAACGAATAGCTACAGCACCAACGCCTTGCCCCTCATCATCAATCGTCACGGTATCCAAGGGGACGGTTTCATATACAGTGCCACCATCACCATTATAGAGCACTATGGTGTATCCCGCGAGCTGGAGCCCAGCTGAACCGGCGACCTCGATAAACTCGTTCGGGTCAGAGCCATCATTATCGTAATTTATCTCATTGATGAAAACTATCCGCGGGGTGTTCAGCTGGCCGGGCGTGTCTTGATTTGAAAACTGTGATGTGCTGCCCCGAACGAATTTTCCGCTACCATCAGGCAATCTAAAGGCATTAGATGCGAACAAAAATTGACTATTTGGCCCAAAAAAACCATCTGAGGCCGCATTAAATCTGACGGAGTCGACGATCTCTCCAAAATCCTGATCGAGAATATAGTCATCATTTTGATCCAGGTCTTGGGCTCCATCATAGTTTCTGAAGAGAAGAATTTCCCCTCCCTGAAATCGCGGCACAAATCTTGATATATCGCCCTCGTCGAGAGTGATATCGGGTTGACTTGATAGTAAGGTGGGTGAGGCAATTAAGCCAACTCCATCAGTATCAAGTATTAGCCCGTCCAGATCGATCGCCGTTGTAACTTGTCCAGGATTCCCTACAATACTAAGGGGACCACCTAAATCTACATACACGATCGTGAAATCACTTAGATCCTGGCCAGGGGATCCGAATATTTCGATAAACTGTTTTTCCTGCGAGGGCGATGCAGCACTAGATTGGATCCTGACTTCATTGATGACGGGCGGAGGAGGAGGAAAGTCATCATTCAAGATCGTGCCAGTCGCAATGCCGTTGTTGGGATCGTTGAATGCACGCGGATCCGAAAAGTCCGTGAGCTCGACCGTGAAGGTCTCATCCGGCTCGATCTCTGTGTCGCCGTTTACGAAGACCGTTACCGTCGTCTGGGATTCGCCCTCGCCGAAGGCAGGGAATGTGAATGAAAAATCTTCGCCGAAGCTAGCAGGATTATCGCCTGAGCCCCTGACTTCGGGAGTAAAAATCAAAGCCTCCGTCAGGGGCCCGGTTCTTGTGAACACGAATTCGAACGCTGTGAGCCCATCATCGCCTTCGAGCATTTCGACATCCGAGGAGGCCGTGATGATCTGCTCCTCAACGTCGGTCACCTCTAAGGCAACGTTCAGCTCAGCTGTGAGGCCGCCCGTGTCAGTCGCGACCACGGTAACATTGTAGACATTGTCCCCGCCGTCATCGCCCGGAGCCTCAAAGTCAGGCGCCGGCTCTTTGAAAGTGACAACACCGGTCATCGCATTGATCTCGAACCGCTCATCGTCGGCTCCCCCGCCAAACGAGTAGATCACTTCGTCGTCAAAATCGGGATCAACGGCTTCAGCTGTAAACGCATCCGTCTGGTTTTCTGCAACCGAAAACTCTGTTTGGCTGGTAAATTCGGGCGCCTCGTTCACATCGATGATTTCGACCGTGAAGAGCTGGCGATCGGTCAGACCACCGGTATCCGTAACCGTGATTTCGACCTCGAACACATTGTCGCGGTTGCCATCTTGTGGGTTCTCAAAGTCCTCCGTGCGTGGCCCGCGCAAAAATCCGCTGTTCGCGTCGATCATGAACAGGTTCTGATCGGCTCCTCCCGTGATCGAGAAGGTCAGATCGTCATCTTCAGGATCGGTCGCTGTGACCCTCGTGACGAGTATGAAGACCCCATTCTCAGGTTGCTGGAACGCAGTTTCGCTTGTGATGCTTGGCGCGTCGTTCACATTGAGAACCTCGACCTCGATCTCCTGCTCGGTCTGGTTGGCCCCGTCATCAGCGATCAGCGTTAGGTTGTAGATGTTGTCGCCGCCCTCCGGAGGCATCTCGAAGTCAGGCGGTGACAGGAACCTGAGCTGGCCTGTGTGCTGATCGATCGCGAACAGCGCGCCATCTGCCCCCTCCTTGATCGAGAACGTGATGTCATCGCCATCTTCATCAGTTGCCATCGGCGTGAGGACAGCATCCTCGTTTTCAAACACTTCAACGCTATCGGGCGATGTGAACACCGGCGCATTGTCATTTCCATTGCTGACGGTGACCGCAACCGCGCGGCTGGCGGTGAGCGCTCCATCGCTGACGGTGACGACGAGGTCGTAGACATTGTTGCCGCCCTGGTCCTGCGGGGTCTCGAAGTCGGGCGCGGTGTTGAACGTGACCACGCCTGAGAAGGCGCCGATCTCAAACAGCCCCGCATCGGGGCCTGAGAGGCTGAAGGTCAGCGCATCGCCGTCTGGATCCTCGCCGGTCGCGGTGAAGGCGCTCGTCTGGTTTTCAGGCACCGTGAACGCGCCCGCGCTCGTCACGCGCGGCCCTTCGTTCACATTGTTGACCCTGACCTCGATCGGCGCAGTGTCGCTCAATTCGCCATCGCTGGCTGTGACGGTCAGCTGATAGAGATTGTCGCCGTCCGCATCGCCAGGATCGTCGAAATCGGGCGGCTCGTTGAAGCTGACGACGCCGGTGTCTTCGTCAACCGAGAACAGCGCGGCATCCGTCCCGCCAATGCTGAAGCTCAGCGCATCGCCATCGGGATCGCTGGCTGCGATGGTGAAGGCAGAAGTCTGGTTCTCCGCGACCGCCTCGCGGCCATTGTTCACATCGACCACCGGCGCGCTGTTCTCCGCTGAAGACGGCGGCGGCGGCGGCGGAGCCGGGGGCGGCGGCGGAGCAGGAGGCGGCGGGGGCGGCGGCGCCTGCACCTCGATCAAGGGCACCACCGCATCGGACGGAACATCGAGCTCGCCGATCACGATCTCCTCGCGCGCCGGATCGAGCGCGAGGTTAAAGCTGCGCGGCTCAGCATTGCCATCCGCGCCCACAAACGTGATCGTCATGCCCGCAGCGCCCGCCGGGATGGTGATCTCGACCCCGTCTGCGCTGAGGATCATGCTCGAGCCTGATCGGGTGACGAAATAGTCTTGCGGATCGCCCGCAATCACCAGCGCATCGCCGCCCTGGTTGAACGAGGGATCGAGCTCGACGATCAGCGAGCCGCCCTCGATCGGTGCGAGCGTGATCGTCTCGCTGCCGGCAGACGTGCCGAACACGCGGACATTGCCCGCCGCAAGCGCAGCGGAAGACCCCGCCGAAAGCACCAGAAAATCCATCGATATGCCCCAGGTCATTGCTTGGCGAAGACCTGCGACAATGACCGATCCCACCTCGTTGCGCTTCACAGGCGCGCTGATTTTTACCTTATGAAAACCTTATCCTTGCGCTTAAAAGCG
>JGI12048J13642_10076666_pt1 | contig 99050 bp, 97 predicted proteins | sample ElkSlonscriptome_16_FD_13642 | JGI IMG/M metagenome (IMG submission 13642)
CCCGCCGCGCCCCGGAATGGCAGGAACCTCAACCGCCGCGATCCCCTGCGCGACCGCCGAACTCGCGCCGCCGGCATACATCGGCTCGAGGCCGCAGGCCGCGAGCGGGGCAAACACGAGCAGGGCTGCAAGGCCGCGTCTCATGTGACGATATTGACCAGCCTGTCAGGCACTACGATCACCTTGCGCACGGGAGCTCCATCGAGCGAACGCTGGACCTTCTCGGAAGCGAGCGCAAGCGCTTCGAGCTCTTCCCTCGGGGCCCCCTTGGGCGCGGTGAGCGTATCGCGCAGCTTGCCCTTGTGTTGCACCGCGATCGTGACCTCGTCCTCGATCAGCATGGCGGGATCGTGCTGCGGCCATTTGCCCTCGGCGATCAGCGTTTCGGCGCCCAGCTTTGCATGCGCCTCTTCGGCCAGATGCGGCATCATCGGCGCGATGAGATGGAGGATCGTGCGGATCGCGAAATTGCGGCTTTCGCTCGGCTCGGCCTTTTCGGCCGCTGCGGTGAGCTCGTAAATCCGCGCAACCGCCTTGTTGAAGGCGAGCGCCTCGATATCCTCGCCCACCGCCACGATCGCCTGATGCGCGCGCCGCGCGAGCGGCTTGTCTTCGCCGGTCGCCGCCGGATCGAGCGAGCCGAACAGCCGCCACAGACGCTGAACGAAGCGCCAGCAGCCCTCGATCCCCGCCTCGGACCACGGCAGATCGCGCTCGGGCGGGCTGTCGGACAGCATGAACCAGCGCACCGCATCGGCGCCATACTGCGCGATGATCGCATCGGGATCGACGACGTTCTTCTTCGATTTGGACATCTTGACGACGCGGCCCGCCGTCACCGGAGCGCCGCTCTCGATGTGGACATAATCCTCGCCGTCGCGGCGCACTTCGCTCGGGCTCAGCCACGATCCATCGCCCAGCGCATAGGTCTCGTGCGTCACCATGCCTTGCGTGAAAAGCGCGGCGAACGGCTCTTTGACGTCAATCTTGCCGATCCGCTCCATCGCGCGGGTCCAGAAGCGGGCATAGAGCAGGTGCAGGATCGCGTGCTCGATCCCGCCGATATAATGCTCGACCGGGAGCCATTGCGCGATCTCGCGTGGGTCGAACGGCGCATCCTCGGGCTGCGAGGCGAAGCGCAGGAAATACCACGAGGAATTGATGAAGGTATCGAGCGTATCGGTCTCGCGCAGCGCCGGCTTGCCAGTGATCGGGCAGGTTGTGTGCTTCCACGTCGGATGCCGTTCGAGCGGATTGCCCGGAGCGCTGAAATCCACGTCCTCGGGCAGGGTGACGGGCAGCTGATCGCGCGGCACCGGCACCGGGCCATGATCGGGGCTGTGAATCATCGGGATCGGCGTGCCCCAGTAACGCTGGCGCGAAATGCCCCAGTCGCGCAGGCGCCACACCGTCGTGCCCTCGCCCCAGCCGCCCTCTTCAGCGCGCCTGATGACCTGCGCCTTGGCATCCTCGACCGACAGCCCGTCGAGGAAATCGGAATTGACGATGACGCCGTCGCCGCTCTCCGCCTCCTCGCCCATCGGCGCATCGGCCTGCGACACATCGCGCGCCACCACACGCGCGATCGGCAGCTCGTATTTGGTCGCAAATTCGAAATCGCGCTGATCATGGCCGGGCACGCCCATGACGGCGCCAGTGCCATAATCCATCAGCACGAAATTCGCGATGAACACTGGCAGCGCCTCGCCCGTGAAAGGATGCCGGGCGATGATCGCGGTGCGATAGCCGAGCTTCTCGGCGGTCTCGAGCGCGGCAGCGGTCGTCGCGCCCCTCTTGCAGTCAGCGATGAAGGCGGCGACTTGCGGATCATCCTTCAGCGCCTGCGCCAACGGATGATCGGCCGCCACTGCAACGAAGCTCGCGCCGAAGATCGTATCGGGCCGCGTCGTATAGACCGGGAGCTTTTCGCCGCTCGAGAGATCGAAGCTGAATTCGAGCCCCTGCGACTTGCCGATCCAGTTCTCCTGCATGAGCTTCACCTTGTCGGGCCAGTCCTCGAGCGCATCGAGCCCTTCGAGCAGATCCTCGGCGAAATCGGTGATCTTGAGGAACCACTGATCGAGCTTCCTTTTCTCGACCTCGGCGCCGGAGCGCCAGCCCTTGCCATCGATCACCTGCTCATTGGCGAGCACGGTCATGTCGACCGGATCCCAGTTGACCTCGCTCTGGCGGCGATAGACCAGCCCCGCCTCGTAAAGATCGAGGAACAGCGCCTGTTCGTGGCCGTAATATTCCGCATCGCAGGTCGCGAATTCGCGGGTCCAGTCGAGCGCGAAGCCGATCCGCTTCAATTGCGCCTTCATCGCCGCGATATTGGCGCGCGTCCATTCGCCGGGATGCACGCCCTTTTCCATCGCGGCGTTTTCCGCCGGCATGCCGAACGCGTCCCACCCCATCGGATGAAGCACTTCGTGTCCGCGCATGGTCTTGTAGCGCGCGAGCACGTCGCCCATCGTATAGTTGCGGACATGGCCCATATGGATGCGCCCGCTGGGATAGGGGAACATCTCGAGGATATAGCTCTTGGGTCTGGCGCTCGCCGAATCGGCGGTGAAGGTGCCCGCCTGCTCCCATGCCGCCTGCCAGCGCTGATCGGCGCTTGCCGGATCGAATCGGTTATCGCTCATTGTGTGGGGCCCGGTCTTGTCGTGTGCGCGGGGGGCGCCGCGTCAGGTGGCGAGCGCCTTGCGCCGCAAGTCGCGCGCCTTGGTGAGGATGATGTCTTCAAGCTTCTGCACCGTTGCCGCCTGAACCGGCGCATCGACCCAGCCCGGCCCTTGCGAGACCTGACGGATCGCCGAGACCCGCAGCGCATCGGCGCGCAGATCCTGATCGAGGATCGTGACCGTCATCTTGACGCGCTCCTCGGGGTTGGAGGGATTGGCATACCAGTCGGTCACGATGACGCCGCCTGCGCTATCGGCCTGAAGCAGCGGGGCAAAGCTCACAGTCTCGAGCGCGGCGCGCCAGAGAAAGGCGTTGACCCCGATCGTGTTGATCTGTGCGGCCTGCAGTTCGGTCTTGGGTCGCTCGCTTCCGCCGCACGCGCTCAGCGCAGCGAGGCCAGCCAGAGCAAGAACGGCGCGCGAAAGGGCGGGATGGGCAAGGGTCACGGCACAATTTCCTTAATCTGATCCACGCCCCCTATAGTCTCCGGACGCGCTCGGGCAAGTGGGGAGCGCCGTTGTCGCCCTCGCGCCTGCGCTGGATCGAGGCAGCCGGAGGATCGGGTGGAGACCCGGCGCGAATGACAACGACGCCTCATGCTGTGGGCGCGAAGACACAGGTCTTGCGCATTCTGCAAGCGCAGGCGGGGATTGATTTGCAAGCCTTTCACCCCACCTTATACACGAGTTCGTGCTTATGGGATAAAAGCGATCCGCACCTGCCCGAGGGTTTTATCCGCGTCCTTCGCGATATCCGGCAGGAGGTGGTTTTGCCTTTGTTCATGTTGGCGCCCTAGGCTCTTCGCATTGGTGACTACAGGAAGGCTGGTCTCGCGTGTTCGGTTTGCTTACTCCTTCGGCAAGAAAGCGGCTTTCGCTGCCCTTGCTGGGTGCGAGCGCGGCGGCCATGCTGGCCCTGCCGACGGCGAGCCTTGCGCTGGTCTCGCTCGGACAGGGCGAAGAGACTGCTGCAGGCGCGGCGCTCGATCTGTTCACGCCGGCCTCGGTCGATCCCGATCTGGCCGCGCGGGTCGCCAGCGTGGCGCGCGAAAAGGGCATCCGGTTCACGCCTGCGGGCGCCAATCCGGTCCTGCGCGATCGCACTGTCACGGTCGCTGTCCGCATCGATGCCGACAAGGCCGAGGCGATCTCGGTGCGCAATTCGGCGGAGCTTGCCGCCGGGCTCGGTGCGCCGATCGCTTCGCTCAAGACCTCGCGGTTCGATCTGGGGGCAGCGCGCGGCTATCAGAGCTTTGCGCGCTCGATGAAGGGCACTGTCAGCCTGCCAGCCGGCGTGCGCAACCTTTCCATGCCCGATCTCTCCGATTTCGAACCCGCGCAGCCCAGCGCAGCAGACAAGCCCAGCCGGCTCCAGCCGCGCATCGAGCTTGAAGATGAGCGGGTCGCCGGGCGCTCGCCCAACACGCTCGATTCGCTCGCTGCGCAGACGGTCGATGTCGGCGGCAGCTTCCGCCTTTCTTCCAAGATCGACGTGACGGCGGGCGTGCGCCTCAGTCAGGAGCGCGAGCGGCTCGATCCGCTGACCAATTCGATCGAGGACAGCCAGGCGGTCTATGTCGGCACGCAGATCAAGTTCTGATCGCTTTCGCCGCCGCAAGCCCTGTCAAACTTTGGTCTGAAACGCCCCGCCTCGGCGGGGTTTTTTGTTGTGCGCCCCTGTGTCACCGCTAGTCTTGCGCACAATCACGCAGCGGGAGAGAGAGCATGAGTAGAGTCGCCATCGTCACCGGAGGCACGCGCGGGATCGGGCGCGCGATCTGCGAGCAGTTGAAGGCCGACGGCTTCTCCGTGGTCGCCAATTATGCCGGCAACAGCAAAGCCGCCCAAGCCTGCGAAGAAGAGCTCGGCATCCGGTGTTTCAAATGGGATGTCGGCGATCATGAAGCGACGCTCGCGGGCTGCACGAAAGTGGCCGAGGAGGTCGGGCCAGTCGATATCGTGGTCAACAATGCCGGGATCACCCGCGATGGCACGCTGCACAAGATGAGCTTTGAAGACTGGAACGAGGTCATGCGGATCAACCTTGGCGGCTGTTTCAACATGACCAAGGCCTGCTTTCCCGGCATGCGGACACGTGGCTGGGGCCGGATCGTCAATATCGGCTCGATCAACGGGCAGGCGGGGCAATATGGCCAGGTCAATTATGCCGCCGCCAAATCGGGGATTCACGGCTTCACCAAGGCGCTGGCGCAGGAGGGCGCGAAGTTCGGCGTCACCTGCAACGCGATCGCGCCCGGCTATATCGACACCGACATGGTCGCCGCGGTGCCCGAGGCGGTGCTCGAGAAGATCGTCGCCAAGATCCCCGTCGGCCGGCTCGGCCAGGCGAGCGAGATCGCGCGCGGGGTCAGCTTTCTCGTTTCCGAGGAAGCGGGCTTCGTCACCGGCTCGACCATGAGCATCAATGGCGGCCAGCACATGTATTGAGCGCGCCTGCGCCCGATCATGCGCGGCTTGCGCGCGCCAAATGCAACGTCTTGTCAAATCATTAACCAGTCTTCGTTAGAGATACGCAACCCTGATCGAGAGCGACCGGGCATCAAGGGAGTGCGTGATGATGGAATCTGCTCAGGATAGTGCGGGCGCACAGGCGCTCGATCGCGGCAGGCCGGCTACCGCGAAAGTGGCGGCGCAGGAGCCCGGCGAGACGGCCAGCGGGCGCGCGAGCAAGCGCCGCGCGCTGATGCTGCGCAGCGCCAAGGTGATCGCCCAGGCGGGCGAATTCGTGTGCATCGTGCGAGATGTATCCGATCTTGGCACCTCGCTCTCCTTCCTGCACGACGTTCCGCCTGACGAACGCATGATCCTCGCGCTCGCGAATGGGCTGACCTATCCGATCGAGCGCGTCTGGTCGGGCAAGCGGCAGGCGGGCTACCGTTTCGGCGCCGATGTCACGATGGACGAATTCATCCGCGAGAACGCCCCGTTCGAACTGCGCCCGATCCGGCTCGAGATCGAAGCCGATGCGCGCACGATCGACGGACGCGAACACACGCCGGTGAGAATGCGCAATATCTCGACCCATGGCGCCATGTTCGAAAGCCTGAGCGATCATGCGCAAGGTCGGCTGATCGTCTTCCAGATCGAGGGTGCGCCGCAATATCTGGCGCAGATCTGCTGGCGCGAGGAAACCCGCTATGGCCTGCGCTTCCAGCATCCCATCGCGCTCGCAGAGCTCGCCGGGATCGCGCTGAGGATTCAGCCCTTTGCCGCGTCTGCCCCGGCTGGCGGCGATGGCGTGGAAGCGGCCCGCGCGGCCTGAAGCGCGCAATTCTCGCGCGCTTGGCGCAAGTCCGGCGCGCGGCTAGAAGGCGCGCGATGGAGCCGCCCTATCATCCGCCGGTCAAACGCTCGATCGCAATTCACGGGCACAAGACCTCGATCAGCCTGGAGCCGATCTTCTGGGACATGCTCAAGGCCGCCGCAGCGCGCGAGGAGCTCGCCGTGAGCGCGCTCGTCGCGCGGATCGATGCCGAGCGGATCCGCGCCGAGACCCCGCCGGGCCTCGCCAGCGCGATCCGGGTCTGGCTGGTGAGCCGCCCGCATTAGGCGCAAGGCAAGCGAGCTCCCTTCCTGCCTCAGTATTTCGCGGTGGCATCGCTCGCCGGGAAGGTCTCATCGAGCGCCTCGTCCTGCCGGTCCATCCGGTCGCCCTTCGTCCGGGTGGCTTTGGGCCCGGCATTGCGGAACTGGCCATCGGGCTCCCCGCGCGAGAAGGCCGCTGGCAGGCGGCGATGCCGTTCGGGAACGAGCGAGCGATAGGCGGCATATCCGGCAGCGCCCACGGCGCCGAGTGCGGCAAGTCGAAAAAGCATGGCAAAACCTCGCTTGAGAAAGTTGAGTTCTGCTCAACCGACGCGGCGCGGGGGCGTTTGGTTCCCGCTCAGTCGTCGACCCGCTCGATATCCGCGCCTACTTTCGCAAGCTTCTCCTCGAGCCGTTCATAGCCGCGATCGAGGTGATAGATCCGGCGCACCTGCGTCTCCCCCTCGGCGGCGAGCGCGGCGATGACGAGGCTCATCGAAGCGCGCAGATCGGTCGCCATGACCTCCGCGCCGGTCAGCTGGTCCACGCCCTTGACGATCGCGGTGCGCCCCTCGGTGGTGATATCGGCGCCCATCCGCGCGAGCTCGGGCACGTGCATGTAGCGGTTCTCGAAGATCGTCTCCTTGAGCACGCTCGTCCCTCGCGCGCGGCACAGCAGCGCCATCAGCTGCGCCTGCATATCGGTCGCGAGGCCCGGATAGGGCGCGGTCGAGAGATCGGCGGGCTTCAACGCGCCATTCGTCGCGATCGAAATGCCGCCCTGATCCTCATCGACATGCACCCCGATCGCGCGCAGCGCATGGATCGTCGCCTGCATCTCGTCGGCCCTGGCGCCTTCGAGACGCACCTCGCCCCCCGTGATCGCCGCGGCGCAGGCATAGGAGCCCGCCTCGATCCGATCGGCCATCACGCGGTAGGTCGCACCGTGCAGGCGCGGGACGCCGTGGATCGTCAGGTCCGAGGTGCCGATGCCCTCAATCTTCGCGCCCATCGCGGTCAGGAGGTTGCAAAGATCGACGATCTCGGGCTCGCGCGCCGCGTTGAACAGGCGGCAGGTCCCCTTGGCGAGCACAGCCGCCATCACCGCATTCTCGGTCGCGCCGACGCTCACCACGGGAAAATCGAACTCGCCGCCGGGCAGCCCGCCATCGGGCTGGCGCGCTCTGACATAGCCCTGCGCCAGCTCGATCTCCGCGCCGAAGGCCTCGAGCGCCTTCAGGTGCAGATCGATCGGGCGATTGCCGATCGCGCAGCCGCCGGGCATCGAGACGGTCGCCTCGCCGGTGCGCGCGAGCAGCGGCCCGAGCACAAGGATCGAGGCGCGCATCTTGCGCACCAGATCATAGGGCGCGACATTCGAGGTGATCCGAGAGGCCTCATAGGTGACGACGCGGCCATATTCCTCGGGCCGCGAGCCGTGGATCTCGATCGAGACGCCGAACTGCGTCATCAGGTGCTGAAACCCGTCAATATCGGCGAGCCGCGGCAGGTTGCGAAGCGTCAGCGGCTCCTCGGTCAGCAGCGCGCAGGGAATGAGCGTGAGCGCGGCATTCTTCGCGCCCGATACGGGAATGGTGCCGGAAAGCCTGCGCCCGCCGCGAATGATCAGTTTGTCCATACGCCAAGCCTTAGCGAAACTGCGCGTCGGCGCAATAAGCGGGCGGTTTAGAGCGGCCCCGGATTGACCTTGCGAGCGCACACGGGCACGGCGAGGCGATCCCTTGCGCCAGATCGAACAGGATGCCTTTGTCATGCCTTACAAGCCGATCAAGAAAGCCGTCTTCCCCGTTGCCGGGCTGGGCACGCGCTTCCTGCCTGCGACCAAGGCGATCCCCAAGGAGCTGCTCCCCGTGGTCGATCGCCCGCTCATCCAGTATGCCGTCGACGAGGCGCGCGAGGCGGGGATCGAGCAGATGATCTTCGTGACGGGCCGCGGCAAGACCGCGATCGTCGAGCATTTCGACATGGCCTTCGAGCTCGAGACGACGATGGGCGAGCGCGGCAAGGACATGAGCGTGCTCGAGCCGACCCGCGCCGTGCCCGGCGATATCATCACGGTGCGCCAGCAGGTCCCGCTGGGGCTGGGCCATGCGATCTGGTGCGCACGCGCGATCGTGGGCGATGAGCCCTTCGCCGTCTTCCTGCCTGATGAACTGATGATCGCCGATCCGGGCGGGACCGGCTGCATGAAGCAGATGGTCGATGCCTATGACACGGTCGGCGGCAATCTCATCAGCGTGCTCGAGGTTCCGTGGGAGAATGTCTCGTCCTATGGCGTGATCGAGCCGGGATCGCAGAGCGGCGCGCTGACCGAGGTCAAGGGCCTCGTCGAAAAGCCCGCGCGCGAAAAGGCTCCGTCGAACAAGATCATTTCGGGCCGCTATATCCTTCAGGCCGATGTCATGCGCACGCTCGAAAACCAGGAAAAGGGCGCAGGCGGCGAAATCCAGCTGACTGACGCGATGGCGAAGATGATCGGCACCCAGCCCTTCCACGCCGTCACCTTCGAGGGCCGCCGGTTCGATTGCGGCAGCAAACTGGGCTTTGTCGAGGCAACCCTCGCGCTCGCGATCGAACGTGAGGACATGGGCGCGGAAGTGAGAGCGATGGCGAAAAGGCTGCTGGGTTAGGGAGCTTGCCCGCTTGCTCGCAGAACCCTAAACACCAGGCAGCGCCGCCCGGCCGATAACCGGGAAAATGAGACCTGCCGAAGGCGGCAGGCAGAGCGGAGGGTAAAAGGCGCTAGCCCCCGCTCGCTGCTGCTACAAAAGCTTGCCCTGCTTGTTGGTTTCTTCGCGCTTCGCTTGCTTGACCATGCTCGCATCGACCCACGGAATGTCGGGGAGCCGGTTCTGAAAGAGTTCGGCGAGCGTGATGATCTGGAGGCGCGGGTGCTTGCGCCCGGTGTATACGTTTTCCCATACGCCGACAGCTGCCGCGTCGCGCTCCATCGCGCGCGTGGGGTTTTGTGCAGTAATGAAGACGCCGAGCTTCGCGCCCTCGCGCTCCATCACCTGCGCGAGGCGGCCAATGTTTTTTACGCCTGTGCCGCCGGTTCGATTGCGGCAGCAAACTGGGCTTTGTCGAGGCAACCTTGGCGCTCGCGATCGAACGCGAGGACATGGGCGAGGAAGTCCGCGCGATGGCGAGACGGCTGCTGGGTTAGGGGATTGTCAACCGGTCAAGCTCAAGTGTTTAAATTGTCGAGCGATCGGGTGCCCAGAGCGTTCATCCAATAGCGTTCGCGTTCAATGACCTCGCGATCGCTGACAGCAGGCAGAACTGGCTCTAGCAATGTGAAAGACACGTTCTTTCGTGCGTAAGCAACGGGATCAGAGCCAAACACCTTTCTTGTAAGCGCGTTGTTGCCATGTCCCGTCATTACATATTCCATCCAACGCCCCCAAACCCCTTGCCCGCCATAGGCGGCACCAACATAATTTGAATTTGTTTCCTCGACTCGGAGCAAATAGATCCCGTGAACAGCGGATAGCGGCTCACGCCACGTCGCGATGCCGTGCTTCACGATGTTCTCGAGTTCGGAAAATGAGACAGTAAGGCTTTGCAGGCCGGGGAATGCACGGGCCGTGTAAAGCCACCTTGCAACTTCATCGACAACGAGCTCATCAAAATAGCTTTCCAGTTTGCAGCGTGTTGCTCGAGCTCGATGATCGATACGCAGCCAAAGACGCTTTATGAGTGGCCTCATTTCTTCCGATAGCTCGACCTCATAGCGATCAGGCAAACGATCTCTTACCTGCCATATGCCGCCGAAGAGCCAACGGTCTGGCTGGCGATAATCCTGCGCCAGAGCGAGTATGAAATCACGATTAAAGTCATCGCGTTTCGGGCGCCATTCCTGCCAGCTTCGCCACCCCCCTTCGAAGTCACTGGCCAGTGCATCCAGCGGCTGTATCCCTTCTTCGTTGCGTCGCGCGAAATGAAGCTTGTAACGTTTAAGACTGTCCGGTTTCCAAATCTCGCTGAGATGCAGCACACTAGCCTTGGTCTCCATAGTCGCGCCTTTCGATCGCCCGCTCGTGATGCTCATACCCATAGCCGAGTGCATTTTCCTACATCGACGGAGGATGATAGGCGGGAGCGCATGACCGTGCGAGGCGACATTTCACTTTTCCATCAAGACTTGCTTATGCGGGCGAAGAGGGCCTCGGCGGAGGATCGGCTTGCCCAGTGTGGTTTTTGCCTCAGGACACTGTAACATCTGTATCAACCGCCCCTTGCGTGCGACGAACCGAGCGGGTTTGCGCGAGCTGGCGGGGCGGGATCAGGGGCGGGGTCAGGCGGGCGTTATGCGCACAGGCAGCGTCTTGAGGCCGCCGACGAAGGTGCTCGAGGCGCGTTGCGGCTCGCCGGCGGGTTCGACCGCTTCGACCCGGTCGAGCAGCGCTTCGAACAGCAGGCGCATCTCGAGCCGGGCGAGATGGAGCCCGAGGCACTGATGCGCGCCCGCACCGAAAGCGAGATGCCGGTTGGGCGAGCGGGCGGCGTCAAACCGGCGCGGATCGGTGAACTGGGCCGGATCGTGATTGGCGGCGACATAGCTCAGCATCAGCCAGTCGCCCGCGGCGATGCGCTGCCCGCCGAGCTCGACATCGCGCGCGGCGGTGCGCATGAAGTGCTGCACCGGGGTGGTCCAGCGGATCGCCTCCTCGACGATGCCGGGCAGGAGCGAGCGATCGGCGCGCACGCGGGCGAACTGCGCAGGATCGCGGCTGAGCGCCTGCATGGCGCCCGCGGTCGAGGCGCTGGTGGTGTCATGGCCCGCGGTCGCGACGATGATGTAATACCCCGCCATGTCGCGCGGCGGGAGCGGTTCGCCATCGACAGTGGCATTGGCGATGACGGAGGCGACGTCGTCGGTCGGGTGTGCGCGGCGAGCTTCGGCGAGGGCGGCGAAGTAGTCCTCGAAGCTCGCGACCGCGCCCGCGACGAGTGCGACGACCTGCTGCGGGGTCATGTTGGCCATGCCGGTGCCCGAGAGGTCCTTGTCCTGCCCGCCGAAGAGCTGCTGGGTGAGCATCTGCATGCGCGGCTCATCCTCGGGCGGGACGCCGAGGATCTGCATGACGACGCGCAAGGGATAGGGGCCGGAGACCTCCTTCACGAAGTCGAGTTCGGGGCCGCGCTCGATCATGCGCTTGACCGTGCGGGCGGCGAGCGCGCGGATCTCGCCCTCGATCCGGGCGAGGTTGCGCGGCATGAACCAGTCCTGCGTGAGCCGGCGATATTTGGGATGGATCGGCGCATCGAAGACGACGAGCGAATCGACCAGCATGTTGGAGCCGGTCGCCGCGCGGGAGAACTCGATTGCCTCGTTGAACGAGAAGACGACCGGGCGCGGATTGTTGAGGAAGGACGCGTTGTCCTTGGAAATGCGCATGACGTCTTCATGGCGGGTGACGAGCCAAAACGGATCGAACAGGCCCGGCTCTTGCGGTGTGACGCGGGCGACGGGGGTGGAGGCGCGCAGCGCGTCGAAGGTGTCGAGCAGGCCATCCCACTGCGCATAGGAAGCAGGATCGATCACGGCCCTGGCCACGGGGACTGGCAGGACGGCTTCGCGGGCCGCGCTCAAGCCGCATCCACCCCGCTGTGTGGGGCCTCTCGTGCACGCGCTTCGTACTCGCCGCGCAGCTCGCGCTTGTAGAGCTTGCCATTGGCTTCGCGCGGAAGCTCTGGGCGAAAGTCGAACAGCCGCGGCAGCTTGATGCGCGCAAGGCTGGGGGCGAGGAAGGCGCGCAGCTCCTCCTCGAGCGCAGGGCCGGCATCCGCCATGTCGATCGGCTGGACCACCGCGACGACCTGCTCGCCCAGATCCTCGTGGGGCGCGCCGATGACGGCGGCATCCATCACCTTGTCATGCGTCACCAGCAGGTTCTCGATCTCCTGCGGATAGATGTTGACCCCGCCGGAGATGATCATGTGGCTCTTGCGATCGGTCAGGAAGAGGAAGCCGTCCGCATCGAGATGCCCGATATCGCCCAGCGTCATCCAGCCGCTGGGATGCATCGCTTCGGCGGTCTTGCCGGGATCGTTGTGATAGGTCGGCAGAAGGTCGTTCTCGAAGTAGATCAGGCCGTCCTCGCCCGGCGGCAGCTCCTCGCCCTCGGGGCCGCAGATATGCACCGTGCCATAGATTGCCTTGCCCACAGTGCCGGGATGAGCGAGCCAGGCCTCGCTCCCGGCAAAGGTCATGCCGATGCTCTCGGAGCCGGCATAGTACTCGTTGACGATCGGCCCCCACCATTCGATCATCGCCTGCTTGATCGGCACCGGGCAGGGCGCAGCGGCGTGCAGCGCGCGCTTGTGGCTCGAAAGATCGTAGCGCGCGCGCACTTCGGGATCGAGCTTGAGGAAGCGCACGAAATGCGTGGGCACCCACTGGCTGTCGGTCACGCCGTACCGCTCGATCGCCTTCAGCGCCTCCTCAGGCTCGAACTTCTCCATCACCACGACCGTTCCGCCCAGCCGATGCACAGTCAATGTCCAGCCGAGTGGGGCGGCATGATAGAGCGGCGCGGGAGAGAGATAGACCATCGAGCCATCGGCCGGCATGCCTGCACCAAGCGTTGCGAGCCCCATCAGCGGGACGGGCGCTGTGGGATCGGGATCGGCAGGCGGCGCAGGCTTTACGCCCTTGGGCCGGCCCGTCGTGCCCGAGGAATAGAGCATGATGAGCCCGGCATGCGGGTCCTCGAACGGGCCATCGCTGTGCCGGGCAAGTTCGGCCGCGAAATCGTGTTCGCCACCCTCGTCCATGACGAGCACCTCGAGGCCGGGGCACTCAGCGCGCACCGCCTCGAGCACCTGCGCGAACTTCGTCGAGGTGATCAGCAGCTTCGCTTCGCTGTCCTTGAGGATATAGACGATCTCGGGGGCGGTGAGCCGCGTCGAAATCGGCACCAGCATCGTGCCTGCGCGCTGCGAGCCCCAGTTGAGCGTATAAACCTCACTCCGGTTCTCCAGGAGCATTGCGAAGGGATCGCCGCCCTCCTCATTGGGGCCAAGGCCCCGCGCGCGCAGCAGATGCGCGAACCGGTTGGCGCGGGCCTCCATCTCGCGATAGGTCACCTGTTCGCCGCTGCCGGCCATGATGATGGCGGGATGATCGGGGCGACTTGCGGCATGCGCAATCGGATGCAAACTCATGTATCTCTCCCTTCGAACGCTCTTGCCCCCGCCCGTCCTTGCAAACGGGATGTGACGCTGCGTCTCTCATTTTCGGGAGCGAAACCTAACGCGCCGCGAAGCGCACTCAAGCGAAATCATGGCCTTGGGGAATCATCGGATCGGTCATCGGCAAGAGCGCGCACACTGGCGCGGGACCGAGCGCGAAAAAAGGCGGTGGGGCCTGCCCCACCGCCTATGCTCGGACACCCTCTCCAATGTCCGGCCCGCTTTTGCGGGCAATTCGCTATAATCGCGTTCCGCGCACCGGGCGCAGCGCCTGGCGTTCAGCGCGCTGCCTTTGCGCCGGGACGCGAGCGACCTTCGATTCCGGCGCTCGGCTCATCGTGCGCATCATATTCGGCAAGCATGATGTCGGCCCTCTCGCCCTTCATATAGGGATTCGGATTGACTGCAACCCCATCGACGCGAACCTCATAATGCAGGTGCGGCCCGGTCGAACGGCCCGTCGATCCGACAAAACCGATCAGGTCGCCTTTCTTCACGCGCTGCCCGGCACGCACGTTGAGATCGGACAGATGAGCATAGCGCGTCTCGAGATCGGACCCGTGATCGAGATAGATGACATTGCCATAGGAGCGCGAATAATCGGCCCGGCCGACGAACCCGTCGGCAGTGGCATAAACCGGCGTGCCTTCAGGCGCGGCAATATCGATGCCGCCATGATGCTTGCGCCGACCCAGCACCGGATGATGGCGCCAGCCGAAATTGCTCGAGACATAGCCAGCATTGGTGGGATGGCGCGAAGGCACTGCAATCACGGGCTGCCGGAGGAGCTCCTCGGGGCTGGTCCGGCCAAGTTTGTCAATCGGATCGGCGGCCACATCGTCAAGCGCGGTCCAGCTTGCAAACAGGGTGCGGAACCGGGCATCCGTCGCGCCCGAGGCCTTCACCGGCTCGGTCTGAGCCGAGGCGAGCTTGCCTGCCGGTTCGATAACGGCGACCATCTCGGTGCGCGATGTCTCCTTGCCCGAGCTGTCTGCCGCGGCTGGCGATGCCGCGAGCGTGACGCCCGCTCCTGCAATGACGAATACCTGTTTGATGGTGCGACGCAAATCCACGCGCATTACGACCCGTTCCTTTCATTTGTCCCGTGCCCTGTTGAGCTTTTGATCGGGAACCGGCGCTGCATTTGCGCGCTGTTTCAAGTGGCGGTTCAGCCCTCGTGTGACTGGCGAGCCTCGAGTTATCGGCGCATTTCGCTATTGTGCAATGTCTGCGTAGAAGTCTCGCGACAAACCGGCTGCAAGACGCGCCGAGTCGTTAAACGGCGGCTTAACCTTGCCGCGAAAGTGCGCGCGAATAAGGGATTTCCACAGTTCGTGCGGCGGTTTACCGCGCGCCTGGGCGAGCGCGATAAAATGCTTGGTCCCAAACCGGACATGGCGGATTTCGTCGTCAAGTATCCGTGCGAGGATTTTTGCGCCGTGTTCATCACCTGCCGCCCTGACCCGAGCGAGCGTCGCGGGCGTCACATCGAGCCCGCGCGCTTCGAGCACCATCGGCACGATCGCAAGGCGCGCTGCAACATCGCGGCGCGTTTGATGGGCCGATTGCCACAATCCGCCATGCGCGGGCAGTGCACCATAATGACTGCCGAGAGCCTCGAGCTTGCGCGCGAGGAGCGCGAAATGCATCGCCTCATCGGCGGCAACGGCGAGAAAATCGCGGACGAATTCCTCGCCGAGCTCGCCCCCGAACCGGCCCGCCATATCGAGCGCGAGATCGATCGCGACGAACTCGATATGCGCGAGGCTGTGCCACAGGGCGATGCGCGCGCGCTCGGAGCCCCCGCGCCCGCGCTTGGGCATCTGTGCAGGCGGGAGCAATTCGGGCCTCTCGGGACGCGCGGGATAATCGGGCATCGCGGTATCGAATGCGAAAGCGAGCCGGCCCTGGCGCCACTTGCGCGCGACATCGCGCGCGGCAAAGCATTTGGCCCGCGGATCGCTCGTCTCTAGGGCATCCCGGATGGCCCGGGCGACGCTTGGCGCAGCGGCGGTCAAAGCGCCTTGGCCGCTGCCAGCACCTCTTCGGCGTGCCCCTTGACCTTCACCTTGGGCCAGACCTGCGCGATCGTCCCGTCCGCATCGACCAGATAGGTCGAGCGCACCATGCCCATATAGGTCTTCCCGTACATCTGCTTCTCGGTCCAGATGCCTAGCGCATCGGACAGGCCGCCGTCCTCGCTGTCGGTGGCCAGCGGGGTCGTGAGTTCATGCTTGGCGATGAAGTTCTGGTGTTTTTTGGGCGAATCCTTGCTGACCCCGAGCAGCGCGATCCCAGCTGCATCAAATTCGGCCTTGAGCGCGGAGAAATCCTTGGCCTCGGTCGTGCAGCCGGGCGTGTTGTCCTTCGGATAAAAGAAGATGACGAGCTTGTGGCCCTTGAAATCGCTGGGCTTTACAGTGCCGCCATCTGGAGTCTCCATGGCGATATCGGGCATGGTATCGCCGGTCTGGGGAAAATCGCTCATTGATCAGGCTCCTTCGATGGCTCGGCAATCGGGCTGCCGAGAATTGCGGTCCAGGTTTTGCGCACCCTTTGCCGCGCTTTGGCAAAGGCTTGCAAGAGGGCATCGTAATCGCGCGCGCCGCAGGCATGCGAGAGCGTCTGGGCAGCGCAGGCCGGAGGCTGTGCGCCGCCCGGATTGATGAGCCGCCCGGCAACCAGCATCCGGCTCATCAGATCGTAATCCGCGCAGAAATGATCGGGCAGCAGTCCCGCCTCGCCAAGCGCGGGGATCGCGCGCGCAAGATCGGGGGCATAGGCCTCGCAATGCGCCTTGCTGAGCGCAGTCCCATCGGCGCTCGTCCCGCGAAGCTGCAGGAAATGGATGAGAAACTCGCAATCGATCAGCCCGCCCCGCATGCGTTTGACATCCAGCGGGCCGGCGGGCGCCTTGTGTTGCGCCATCTGCGCGCGCATGCCGGTCACGTCCTCACGCACGGCCTTGGCATCGCGCACCCGCTGCAGGACGGTGCGCAGGATGGCATCAACCCCGGCACGCGCTTCAGGCGATCCTTCGAGCACCCGAGCGCGCGCCAACGCCATGTGCTCCCAGGTCCACGCTGCCTCGTGCTGGTATTTCCCGAATGCCTCGCAGCTCACCGCAAGCGGACCTTGCGTACCCTGGGGTCTGAGGCGGGTGTCGACCTCATAGAGTGTTCCTTGCGCGGTCGGCACGCTCAGCGCCGCGCTCAACCGGCTGGCGAGCCGATTGAAATAGCGCGTCGCACCGAGCGGGCGGGGCCCGTCCGAGCGGGCCGAATAGTCGCCGCTGAAGAGGAAGACCATGTCGAGGTCGGAGGCGTGAGTAAGCGCGCCGCCGCCGAGCCTGCCCAGCCCGACAACGATCAGCTCGCTCCCCGCGATCCGGCCATGCGCCTCCTCGAATTGTGCACGCGCTGCGCGCATCGCCGAGCGCAGCGCGCCTTCCGCAACCCGCGACAGCGCGGCCCCGATCGCGAGCGGATCAGCCAGCCCCTCGATCAGCTGCACGCCGAGCGCAAACCGCAATTCGCCTGTCACCCGGCGGATGGCATCGAGCTGCGCCTCGTAATCATCGCGCGCTGCGCTGCGCTCGATCTGCTGCGCGATCTCGTCTGGCGAACCGGGCAACGCGAAGGCATCGGCATCGAGCATGATGTCCATGTATTCCGGATGCCGCGCCAGCTCGTCCGAAAGCGCCGGGGCAAGGGTGAGCGTCTTAACCAGCCGATCGACGAGGTCGCGGCGCGCATCGAGCAGGCGAAACAGGTGGATCAGCGAGGCGTTGCGCTCGAGGATCGTCTCCCACCGGGCGAGCGCACGCGCCGGATCATCGCTTTTGGCAAACGCGCCCAAAAGCGCAGGCGCAAGCTTGTCGAACGAGGCCAGCGCGGCCGCACTGCGCAGCGATGGATAGCGCCCGTCGCGCCAGGCAGCGATGCGCTGTGCCGGGCGTGCAGGCTCTTTGAACCCAAGCTCATCGATGATGGCGGTATACGGCTCGTCGGCAACGTCTGTGTCGTCGGCTGCGGGCGTGCAAGGCGCGCTGATCGCAGAGGACTCGGGCCCGCCGATCAGTTGCTCGTAGATCGCAGCTGTTCCTTCGGTAACCTCGGCGAGATCGGAGAGCAGCGCGGCGCCATCGGCCAGACCGTCAAGCTGCGCAACGGCATCGAGCGCCTCGCCTTCCGGAAGACTGTGGGTCTGCCGGTCGTTGATCATCTGCAGGCGGTGCTCGACAGTGCGCAGGCGATCGTAATTGTTGCCCAGTAGCGCGGCATGATCGGGCTCGATCCGCCCGGCCTGAACGAGCGCCTCGAGCGCAGCGCGCGTGCCGCGCACCCTGAGCGATGGATCGCGCCCGCCATGGATGAGCTGATGGGTCTGGACGAAGAACTCGACTTCGCGGATCCCCCCCCGCCCGCGCTTTACATCAAAGCCGGGCGCGGGCACGTCCGGCCCGCTCTGCGTTTCGCGAATTCGCCGGGTAAGCGCCCGGATTTCGTCGATCGCGCCGAAATCGAGCGTCTGGCGCCAGACGAACGGGCGGATCGCTTCGAGAAACGCCTCCCCCGCTGCAATATCGCCCGCTGCCGGGCGCGCACGGGTGAAAGCGGCGCGCTCCCAAGCCATGGCAAGGCTCTGATAGTGCGCAAGCGCTGCTCCCCGCGGGACTGCGAGCGGGCTGATCTCGCTCGCCGGGCGCAGGCGCAGATCCACCCGCAGCACATATCCCTCGGGCGTGTTCTCTGAAAGCAGCTTGATGATGCGCCTTGTATAGCGCTGGGCAGCCTCGCCCGGATCATCTCCTTCGCGCCGCGGCAGTTGATCAGGATCATAGAGCAGGATCGGATCGATATCGGAGGAATAGTTGAGCTCGCCCGCTCCCTGTTTGCCGAGCGCGAGCGCGATAAAGCCTGCGGCGCTGTCCTCCCCGGTGCGCTCCATGATCGCGGTGCGGATCGCGCAGTCGAGCGCGCGGTCGGCAAAGCCGGTCAGTTCGGCGACGACACGCGCCAGCGGAAAGGCTCCGGCGAGATCGCCGATCGCCAGCGTGGTTGCAAGCGCAAGCCTCTCGCGCCGCAGCGCCGCCGCGACATCGGATGCATTGGCCCCCCCCGGTCCTTGCGCGTGCACGAAGGCGAGCGCCTCCTCTCCGCGCCCCTCGGCAAGCAGAGCGGCAAGCTCGCCTTGCCGATCGAGTGCCCGCGCAAGAAACGGCGCATGGCGGCGCGCGCGGTCCAGGGCGTCTATCCAGGCGGCTTGATCGACCATCGCGAATGCAAGCCTTGGCGAGGTGCACCGCTTGCTGCAAGGGGCAAGTGCTGCCAGTTTCAGCGCGCGCTTCTTGCAACCCGAAAGCACCCACCCGCACAAGGCCGTTTATGACCGCACGAATGCCGCCCGAATGGGCACCGCAAGACTGGCTCTGGATCGGTTTTCCACACCTTGCTGAGGAATGGCCAGGATGGCTTGAGGCGGCGCAAGAACAGATCGCCGCCTTTGCCGATGCTGTGGCGCGCAGCGGTCAGACTGTGCGCCTGCTGGTGCGCGATGCGGCCAGCGAAGTGCGCGCCCGTAGCCTTGTGCGCGAAGGCGTTGTGCTCGAGCGCCGCGTATTCGGCGATATCTGGCTGCGCGATACGGGGCCGCTCGTGGTGAGCGATGGCAGCATGCGCGCAGCGCGCATTTTTGCGTTCAATGGCTGGGGGGGCAAATATCGCATGCGCGGCGACGAGACGATCGGCGCGCAGCTTGCGCGCGATGCGGGGCTGGCCTCGAACGAAAGCGCGATGGTGCTCGAAGGCGGCGCGATCGATGGCGATGGCACGGGCACTGCGATCACGACCGAGCAATGCCTGCTCAACCCCAATCGCAACCCGGCAATGGACCGTGCGGCGATCGAAGACGAATTGCGCGGCACCCTCGGGATCACCCGGCTGATCTGGCTGGGCGAGGGCCTTGTGAACGATCACACCGACGGCCATGTCGACAATCTTGCCCGGTTCGTCGGCGAAGGCCGCGTCGTGCTGCCGCAGGCAATGAGCGAGGATGATCCCAATTCTGCGATCTATGCGGATGCGGCCCAGCGGATTCGCGAGGCGGGGCTCAATGTCATCGGCATCCCTTCGCCCGGACTGATCCAGCGCGATGGCCGGATCGAGCCGGCAAGCTATGTGAACTTCGCCATCACTTCGCGGCTCGTTGTCGTTCCGACATTCGGATCGCCGCATGACGAAGCCGGCGTAGCTGCGATCGCCGCGCTGTTTCCGGATCGTGCGACCATCGGCCTGCGTGCCGATGCCGTGCTTGCGGGCGGCGGCGGTTTTCACTGCGCGAGCCAGCAGATGCCTGCGCTGGCGGCTTCGACATCGGGGCAGTTTGACGCTTAACACTATGTTAGCATTTTTGCGCGAATGTTAGAGGCATGAGCAAAGCCCGAACCCTCGCGCGCGCTGCCTTTCAGGCCCGTCAGAAGCAGGCCGAGATCGCCAGCAGCGCGATTGTCATCGGCTGCGCCGCCGCGCTGATCCTTGCTGGTCTGCCCGCGCCTCTTGCACTCTGAGGCAGGTTTTCCAAAATCGCCTGGACTGACTAGAGCAGCTTGATCAGCGCCGCCACCGCGGCTGCTCCCAGAACAACGCCAACACAGCCGCGCCAGACCGGATCGCTGACCTTGCCGAACGCGAGGCTCCCTGCCCAGTTTCCGAACAAGACCAGCGGGAAGAGCGCGAGCCCGAGCACAACGATCCGCCACTCAAGCACGCCGATCGCCGCGCCCGAGCCGATTCCTGCCATCGCGGCCACGCCGAAAACGCCGACCATCGAGGCCTTGGCGGTCAGGCGCGGAATGTCGCGCCCGACATAATAGGGCACGACCGGGGGGCCGGGCATGGCGGCGAACCCGGTCAACAGGCCCGCCGAAACGCCGACAGCGCCGGTGGTCAAGGCGCCGGGTTGCTGCGCGCCGCGCCTGGGCAGCAGGATTGCGAAAAAGGCGGAAAGCGCAATCAAGGCGATCAGCAGCCGCGCCAGATCGCGCGGGGTCGAATCGAGCAGGATCAGCCCGGGCGCGGTTGCCAGCACGACGAGCGCAGCGATTATCCGCGCGCTCCTTTCTGCCTCGCGCAGGATGAGGCGGATCTCGGTCAGCGCGAGCAATCCCGCCATGATATTGATCGCCAGCACGGCTTCAACCGGGCTCAGCGCCAGCGCGAGGATCGGCACCAGCAGGATGCCAAAGCCGAAGCCGGTCAGCCCGCGAATGAACGCCGCGCCCAGCGTCGCTGCAACCGCGACCGCGATCTGCAGCGCGCTGAAACCGGCGATGAAGTCCAAGCCTTGCGCCCCTTCGCGATCAGTCGCGCAGATCGGGCGGCGTCGCCGCCGCGCTCAGCATCGCGATCGCCTCACCGAGCGGGAGCACCTGCTGCTCTTTCTCGCCGAGCGTTCGCAGCGCCACAGTGCCTTCCTCCGCCTCGCGCTTGCCGACCACCAGCAGGTGCGGGACCTTGGCGAGCGAGTGCTCACGCACCTTGTAGTTGATCTTCTCGTTGCGAAGGTCGCCCTCGACCCGGATGCCCGCCGCCTTGAGCTTGTCGACCGTCTCCTTCGCGTAGCCGTCCGCATCCGAAACGATGGTCGCGACCACCGCCTGCACCGGCGCGAGCCATGCAGGCAGACGACCCGCAAAGTGTTCGATCAGGATGCCGATGAAGCGTTCATAGCTGCCAAAGATCGCTCGGTGGAGCATGACGGGGCGGTGTTTTTCCCCGTCCTCGCCGACATAGGTCGCATCAAGCCGTTCGGGCAGCACGCGATCGGACTGGATCGTGCCGACCTGCCAGGTGCGCCCGATCGCATCGGTGAGGTGCCATTCGAGCTTGGGGGCATAGAACGCGCCTTCGCCGGGGAGCTCCTCCCATTCGAGGCCATTGGCGGTGAGCGCATCGCGCAGTTCCTGCTCGGCCTTGTCCCAATCGGCGTCCGAGCCGAAGCGCTGCTCGGGGCGCAGCGCGAGCTTGACGTCGTAGGTAAAGCCGAAATCGCGATAGACACTGTCGGCGAGACTGATGAAGCGCTGCACTTCCTCGACCACCTGCTCCTCGGTGCAGAATATGTGTGCATCGTCCTGCGTGAACTGGCGCACGCGCATGAGCCCATGGAGCGCGCCGTGCGGTTCGTTGCGGTGGCAGCAACCCATCTCGCCCAGCCGGATCGGGAGATCGCGATAGGAGGTGATGCCCTGCTTGAACACCAGCACGTGGGCCGGGCAGTTCATCGGCTTCAGCGCCATCCAGTCGGCGTCCTTGGAGATCAGCTCCGCGCCTTCTTCGACATTGGGCACCTCGTCGGGGATGACGAACATGTTCTCGCGATACTTGCCCCAGTGGCCAGATTGCTCCCATTGCGCTGCGTCCATCACCTGCGGGGTCTTGATCTCGCGATAGCCCGCGCCGTCCATCTTGCGGCGCATGTAAGCCTCGAGCTCGCGCCAGATGCGGTAGCCCTTGGGGTGCCAGAACACGCTACCATGCGCCTCTTCCTGGAGGTGGAACAGGTCCATCTCGCGCCCGAGCTTGCGATGATCGCGCTTGGCGGCCTCCTCGAGCCGCGTGAGATGCGCCTGGAGCTGCTTCTTGTTGAGCCAGCCGGTGCCGTAGATGCGCGTGAGCTGAGCGTTCTTCTGATCGCCGCGCCAGTATGCACCCGCCGTGCGCATCAGCTTGAAGGCCTGCGGATCGAGCTTGCCGGTCGATGCCAGGTGCGGCCCGCGGCACATGTCAAGCCAGTCTTCGCCCGACCAGTAGACGGTGAGTTCCTCGTTCTCCGGTAGTTCTTTCGCCCATTCGGCCTTGAAGGTTTCGCCTTCGGCCTCCCATTTGTCGATCAGCTGCTGGCGCGACCATACCTCGCGGCGCAGCGGCTTGTCGGCGCGGATGATTTCGCGCATCTTCTCCTCGATCGCCGGGAGATCGTCCATGCCGAAAGGCTCGCGCGAAGGCGGGGCCATGACGTCATAGTAGAAGCCATCGTCGGTTGCGGGGCCAAAGGTGATCTGCGTGCCGGGCCACAGCGCCTGCACCGCCTCGGCGAGCACATGAGCGTAATCGTGCCGCGCGAGCTCAAGGGCTTCAGCCTCGTCCTTCGCCGTTATAAGCGCAAGTTCGCTATCGCATTCGAACGGGCGATTGAGATCGCGCACCTCGCCGTCGACCCGCGCGGCGAGCGCAGCCTTGGCGAGGCCCGGCCCGATCGCGGCGGCCACATCGGCGGGCGTCGAGCCCGGCTCCATCTCGCGCACCGAGCCGTCGGGCAGGCTGATCTTGAGCAATTCGGTCATCGTGCAATTCCGTCTCGTTTGGCAGCGCGCCTTAATGCAAAGGGTGACGCACCGGAAGGGGCGGTGTGAGCGTTTGTTGCCGATTTCGGGAAAGACACCGCGCCGCCCGAAACCGGGCGGCGCACTGCCGGATCAGACCAGCCGCACCCGCCCCGGGGAATCCGAGGTCGTAGTTGTCGTGGTCGTGATCGGCCTGGGCGCCATGGAGCTCGAGATAGCGCCGCATGCACGCAATGTCACCCTGCTGATTTGAATGGGACGAAGGGAAAGCACCTTCGCCATAATGGAAAGTACCATTGACATCACGCTGCACATATGGAAAGCATGCTTGACACCATAACAAGGGAGCTTTCCTTATGAACACTATCACCCAATCGCTCGCCTGGGCCGCCCTCATCATCGGTGCTGCACTTCTTGCGCTTGGTCTCGAGCTTGGCACTGCCGCGAGTTTCGGGCTTGTTTCTGCGATGGTGGCCTCTGCGTGCGCTTCGATCGCAGCGCAGCGCAGCCGCACGACGGGCAGAGCGCACGGGTGCGGCCTGTGAACAGCTCAGCCCGCAAACAGGAGGCGCGCCCGGGCCTGTGGGGTGGCCTGATGATCGCGTCGGCGGCCGCCATTTTAGGCCTCAAGCTAAGCAATGCGATCGCCGCGCCGATCCTGTATCTCCTACTGATCATCCCGGCGGGGTTGGGCGTGCAGTATTTTCGCGCGATGCAATCGAAATCCGCCGCCTGCGGCAGCATCAGCCCCGCCCTCTTGCGATACAATCGCGGCATCGCCCTTTCCTCATTGGGATACGCGACCGGGCTCGGGATCGCCGTCAGCCTCTGGAATCGCTACGATCCTTCCCCGCCGGCGGTGTTCGCGCTCGCCCTGCTGCCGGCCATCCCAACCTTCGCGATGATCTGGGTGATGGGAAAATACATTGTTGAGGAGAGCGACGAATATCTGCGCCACCGCGCAACGGTCGCTGCGCTCTTCGGGCTCGGTCTTGCGCTGGCGCTCGGCACGTTCTGGGGCTTCATGGAGATGTTCGGACTGGTCCCGCATGTCTGGGCCTGGTGGGTGATGCCGGTCTGGGCGATCGGCATGGGGATCGGGCAAGGCTGGATGAGCCTGCGCGATCGAGGACACCGAGGGATGATCGCGGCCCAAGCTTGCGGCAGGACACCCCCGGTGCGACGGCGCGATCCATGAAGAACCGCCTCAAGGTGCTGCGCGCCGAACGAGACTGGTCACAAGCCGACCTCGCCGAGCGGCTCGGGGTTTCGCGCCAGAGCGTCAATGCGATCGAGAAGGGCCGCTACGACCCTTCGCTGCCGCTCGCCTTCCGGATCGCGGAAGTTTTCGATCTTGCAATCGAGGAAATCTTCCAGCGGGACGCGTGATCAGGCGGAAAGCACGTTTGATCCCGCCTTTGTCGTCGCCGTTCTGGTCGCGGCCAGCTGGGTCGAACGCTGGCGAATGCCGGCAAGGAAGCGCCATTCGGTGGTCGCGGTCGCGGGCGTGAGCTCCACCGTCATGTAGCCGCGCTGCGAGGTATCGACCCATTGAAGCTCGGGGTTGGCCTCGACCGTGAGGCGCGCCAGATCGGCCGGGGGGATCATCGGCAGATAGCCCTCGAAGCCGGGCGAACTCACCGAGGAAACGCCGAATTCGACGCCCACCTTCGTGCCATCCTGCGCCAGGTCGAACGCCCAGGCATTGTGCGTATCGCCGGCCAGCACGACAAGATTGGCGTCGGCCTCGAGGGCGCCGGTGAAAACACGCTCGCGTGCAGCGGGATAGCCGTCCCAGGCATCCATGTTGAGCGGCAAGCCGGCCTGGCTTGCCATCGCGGCGGCCATCAGCCGTTGCTGGATGAAGGGCGGGAGCCCATCACCCAGCAGATCGAGCATTGCGGTGGGCGAGGAAACCTTGCCGATCAGCACTTGCTGGACAAGCACTTGCCAGATCGTCCCGCGCGCTTTCGAGGCCGCCAGCCCGTCAACCAGCCAGCTCTCCTGCGCGGCGCCCAGGATCTGCCGCTCGGGATCGGACCAGGCGCCATCGCGAAACGCCGCGAGCGCCTGCATGATCGCCTCGGGATCGCTCTTGCCTTCAAGCACCTTTTCGAGGCTCAATTGCTCGTCGCGCCCTTCGAGGCGCGTGTCGATCCGGAAAAGCGTCGCCAGATCGCCGATGTCATAGGTTGCATAGGGCGCCTCGGAGACCGGCATCCATTCGCGATAGGCCCGCTTGGCTGCTGCCTTGCGCGCATCCCAGGAGCCTTCGGTTTCCGGCTGATGGTTCTGCGCGCCGTTTTCCCAACTGTCATTGGCGCTCTCGTGATCATCCCACACCGCGATCATCGGCAGAACCTGATGCAGGCGCTGGAGATCGGGATCGGCGCGATAGGTCGCATAGCGCAGCCGGTAATCAGCGAGGGCGATGATCTCGGTCTCGGGCAGGAGATCGCGTTCGGGATGCTTTTGCGCGGGCGAGGGATAGGTCGCGCCGCCATACTCATAGATATAATCGCCCAGATGGACCGCGAGATCGCAATCATTCGCCTGCGCCGCATGGGCATAGGCGTTGAACCAGCCAAACCCGTAATTCGAGCACGAGAACACCGCCATGCGGAACCGCGCGGTCGGCCCTTGTGGCAAAGTGCGCGTGCGGCCGACCGGCGATGGCGTCCCGTCGGGCGCGATGAAGCGGTAGAAATACCACGTGTCAGGCTCGAGCCCGTTGGCGATTGCCTTGGCGCACCAGTCGCGATTGGGGCTGGCCTGCGCGCTCCCTTCGGAGATCGGCCGGGCGAAGTCCTCGCTCGCAGAGACCTGCCACTCAATCCGCGTTTCCGCCTCTGCGACATAGCGCGTCCACAGCAACACCCGGTCTGCCGCCGGTTCGCCGCTGGCGACATTGTGGGTAAAGCCGCTCCCGAAACTGCGCGCCAGAGCCGGGCTGCCGGCCAGCGCTGCCGACGCGCCGGCCAGGCCGAACAGGCCGCGGCGCGAGAGGCTGGTTGAAGAGGAGGCGGGTTGGGGTGCGTTGTCGGTCTTGAACATGGGTTTCGCCTAGTCAGCATTGTTTGCGGAGCGATGACAGCCATGCGCCCGGGCCTTGCACAAGGCAATATCGAACGGGCATGATGGGAGGTGATGAGCGATATCCAGTTCCATTCCATGCCCGATGGGCGCCAGATCGCCTTCCGGCAGACAAAGGGCGAAGGGCCCACCCTCGTCTTTCTCCCCGGATACATGTCTGACATGAAAGGCAGCAAGGCGAGCGCCCTGTTTGACATCGCCCGGCGCGAGGGGCGCGGCTGTCTGCTGCTCGATTACTCGGGCTGCGGCGAGAGTTCAGGCACATTTGCTCAAGGGACCCTGTCGCGCTGGTGCGAGGAGATTTGCGCGCTGATCGACGCGCAGGTCGATGGGCAGATCATCCTGGTGGGTTCCTCGATGGGCGGATGGCTGATGCTGCTCGTCGCGCACAGGCAGCGCTCGCGGCTGGCCGGGATGATCGGGATCGCCGCCGCCCCCGATTTCACGCGCTGGGGCTATGATGCGGAGCAGCGCGCTGCGCTCGAAGCGGGCGAGACCGTCCTCGAAGAAAACCCCTATGGCCCCGAGCCGACCCCGACCCATCCGGGATTCTATGCCGATGCTTCAAGCCATCTCTGCCTCGAAGGCACCATCGCGCTCCCCGGTCCGGTTCATCTCCTGCATGGCCAGCGCGACAGCGATGTGCCGTGCGAGATCAGCCTGAAGCTCGCGCAGGGGCTCGAGACAGACGAGGTACAGGTGACCCTTGTCAAGGACGGCGACCATCGCCTCTCGCGCCCCGGCGATATCGCGCTGCTTGCGCGAGTGGCGCATGTTTTCTGGACCGAGGGCCGCTCGTCATGATTCTCGCCTCTGCCTTTCTCCCGCTCGCCCTCCTGCAGGTCGGACCCAATCCCAACGCGCCCGATACCCTGGGCACGCCCGATGAGCTGCTCAACCGCCCGCCGCCTCCTGGCAGCCTCGCTGCCGAAATTGCCGATCCCAAGACCGCGTGGCTCGCCGATTGCCTACAGCTGGTCGAGACCGATCCTGCACGCGCGCATTCGCAGGCGCAGATCAAGGCCGCCGATACATTCGGCGAGGAGCGGGTGATCGCGCATCACTGCCTCGGCCTTGCCGCAACGCAGCTGGGCCTGTGGGGTGATGCCGAAAACGCCTTCCTCACTGCGCATGACGGCACGCCCGCTGACGAAGTGCGAGCGCGCGCACGGTTTTCCGCGATGGCTGGCAATGCGGCGCAGGCGAACGGCGATGCCGCACGCGCGCTCGAGCTTCTCACGGTCGCGCGCGGCGAAGCCGCCGAGGCAGCCTCTGCTGATCTCGAAGCGATCGCCGCGCTCGATGCAGCGCGCGCGCTTGTCGCACTCGAACGGCCTGCACAGGCGCTCGAAGCGCTCGATGCCGCCACCCGGCTGACCCCGCAAGCAAGCGAGGGATGGCTCCTCAAGGCGACCCTGCTGCGCCGGCTCGATCGGCTTGCCGAAGCGCAGGAGGCGATCGAAGAGGCAGCGCGGCTCGCCCCGCTCGAGGTCGCGATTGGCCTTGAGGCGGGCGTGATCGCGGTGCTCGGCGGGCGCGAGAAAGCCGCGCGGGCGAGCTGGCAATCGGTGATCGACACCCAGCCCGACAGCCTCGCAGCGCAGACCGCGCGCGGCTATCTCGAACAGCTCGCGCCCGGTGCCGCGCCGCGCGAAGACGGAGGATAGACCATGCCCACCCTTTCAGTTCTCGATCTTGTGCCGGTGCGCGAAGGCGCCGGGCCGAGCGAGGCTCTTGCAGCTTCAAGCGCGCTCGCGCAGACAGCGGAGCGGCTCGGCGCGCGGCGCTTCTGGGTGGCGGAACACCATGCGATGAGCGGGATTGCGGGCGGGGCGACATCGGTCGTTCTGGCACATATCGGCCATGCGACGGACACCATCCGGATCGGTGCGGGCGGGATCATGCTGCCCAATCACACGCCGTTCCAGATCGCCGAACAGTTTGGTACGCTCGATGCGCTGTTTCCAGGCCGGGTCGATCTGGGCCTTGGCCGCGCGCCGGGCGCTGGCCCTGAGCTTCAACGCGCGCTGCGAAAGGATCTCGCCGCTGCTTCGGAATATTTTCCGCAGGACGTGGTCGAACTGCGCGCGCTGCTCACGGGCGATGTCGAACTGCCGATCACCGCGACACCGGGACTGGGGGCGAATGTCGAGCTGTGGATGCTCGGATCGAGCCTGTTCGGCGCGCAGCTCGCCGCGCGCCTTGGCCTGCCCTATGCCTTTGCCGCGCATTTCGCGCCCGATCATCTCGACGAGGCGCTTGCCGTCTACCGCCGCCAGTTCCAGCCCAGCGATGCGCTGGCAGCGCCGCATGTGATGGTCGCGATGAACGTGTTTGCAGCTCAAAGCGACGAGGAAGCGGCGCTGATCGCCTCGAGCCAGCTGCAAGCCTTTGTTGCCCTGCGGTCAGGTTCGCCGGGCCGGTTGCAGCCGCCCGTGCGCGACTACGAAGCGAGCCTGCCCGCGCCAGCGCGCGCAATGCTGGCCCACGTCGGTCAGGCGAGCGCGGTGGGCAGCGCGAGCACGGTTCGCGCGCAGCTCGAGGCATTCGTGCAGCGCACCCGTGCCGATGAAATCCTGCTGTGCGGATCGACCTTCGACCCCGAGGCGCGCATCCGCTCGCTCGAACTGACCTTCGCGGCCATGGAAGAGACGCTTCCCGCCTGACCAAAGGTCTTTGATCAGGGCCCGCGACGGCACAACCGGGTCACCCGTCCGCCCGTGCAACAGGAGCGGCGATTGCGCTTGCGCACCCCTTGCACTTGGCTGTACGCACCGATGGAATAATTCAGGCCTTGGATACAATATTGCCCAGCTGAGTTTTGCCAGATTCATGCAGCGCCCGGGAGAGCACCGCGTGTCGACCAATGCCCCGCAATTGTCAGATAAACGCGCCCTGAGCGATGCTCTCAGCCCGCATCTCGTGCGCGCCCTGCTTCCCGGCGATGTGCCGCTCGAAGAAGCCACGCTCGCGGGAGCCGCCGATTTCCTGGTCGAGACTGCCGCCGCGCGGGTGCCTGATCGCAGCGCGCTCAAGCTCGAATCCTCGACCGAGGGGCGCCGCCGCCTGCGGATCGCGATCATCAATGATGACATGCCGTTTCTCGTCGATTCGATCGCGGCTACGATCGCAGCTTCGGGGCTGACCATCGATCGCCTGCTCCATCCGGTCGTACCCGTGCAGCGCAGCGGCTCGGGCGCGCTCGAAGCCATCGCTGCACCGGGCGCAGGGGGCGATGCGTTTGCACCCGAATCGATGATCTATATCGAGACCCCGCGCGTCGATGCCCGCCAGCGCCGCGAGCTCGTCGCACGCTTGCGCGCGACGCTCGGCGATGTCCGGGCGGCCGTGACCGACTGGCCGCGCATGCAGTCAGCGATGGCAGCAGACGCTGCACGTCTGAGCGAGCATGACGAGCCAACAGCGCGCGAAAACGCCGCGCTGATCGATTGGCTCAATCGCGGCATGCTCACCCAGCTCGGCCATGTCACTCGCACGCGCGCAGGCGAGCTTAAAGAGCCGCTCGGCATCTGCCGTAAAAGCGTCAGCGAGATCCTTGCGCCTGCCTCGTTCGATCGCGCGTTCGAATGGTTCGACCAGCCTGCCCCCGATGGCTCGGCGCGTTCGCTTCTCATCATCAAGGCCAATCACCTCTCGAACGTGCATCGTCGCACCGCGCTTGATCTGTTTCTCGTCCCGCGCTTCGAGAACGGCACAGTTGCCGAGCTCAGCATACATGCAGGCCTCTGGACCAGCGCCGCGCTGGCGAGCGCGCCGGGCGATGTGCCGATCCTGCGCGCCCGGGTCGAGCGCCTGAGCGGCGAACTCGGATACAAGCCCAGCAGCCATGCGGGCAAGGCGCTTGTCCATGCCTTTACCACCCTGCCGCACGATCTCCTCGTCGCGTTCAGCGAAGAGGACGTGCGTGCCTTGACGACGGCGCTGATGAGCCTTGTCGATCGTCCGCGCACAAGGCTCGTCATGGTCGGCTCCCCGCTCGAGCGCCATGTTTATGCCTTTGTCTGGCTGGCGCGTGACATGCTTTCGACCGGGATGCGGCTCGCGGTGCAGGATCTGCTGCTCGAGATCGAGGGCAGCGCCCTGCTCGACTGGAGCCTCGAGGTCGAAGGCAATTCGCTTGCGTTGCTGCAATTCCTGATCGACACGCGCGCAACGCCAACCCTGCCCGATGCGAGCATCTTCCAGCGCCGGCTGGAAGAGCTTCTGCTGGGCTGGGGCGAAGCGGTCGAGCGGGCGCTCGACGATCTGGCCGAAGGCAGCCGCGCTGCCGCGATTGCACAGCGATATGCCGATGCCTTCCCGCCCGCCTACCGCACCCGTTACGGGGCAGGCGAGGCGGCGATTGACATCACCCGGCTGCGCGCGCTCGCCGCAGCGCATGGCCGCACCCAGGATGAATGTGACGCGCGGCTCTATCGCATGGACGGGGATGATCCGCGCGAGATGCGGCTCAAGATCTATCACCATGCGGGCGACATGGCATTGTCCGACACCGTCCCGGGCCTCGAGAATTTCGGCTTTCGGGTGCTCGGCGAAGTCACCACCACGCTCGCCGAGGGCGCCTTGGGGACGATCCACGACTTCCGCCTCGAAGTGCCCGCGCTCGCCGATCCCGCCGATCTTCTCGACCGGGCCGACGCGATCGAGGCCGCGATCGCCGAAGTCATCAATGCCCGCGCCGAGGATGATGCGTTCAATCGCCTCGTGATCGACACCCGCCTCACCGCCCGCGAAACCGAATGGCTGCGCGCGATCTATCGCTATCTGCGCCAGACCGGCATGGGCTTCACGATCTACACGGTGGTCGATGCGCTGGCCCGCGCACCGCACGTCACCACCGCGATGGTCGCGCTGTTCACGGCGCGCCACGATCCCGATTTCGAGGGAGACCGCGAAGCGGCGGGCGCCGCGGCCGAACACAGCTTCACCGCCGGTCTCGCGCAGGTTTCGGCTATCAACGATGATCGGCTGCTGCGCGAATATCGCGCGGTGATCGATGCGTGCCTGCGCACCAATGCCTTTGCCCCGGCCGGCCAGACCGCGCTCGCCTTCAAGATCGACTCCGCGAAAATGCCGAGCCTGCCGAGCCCGGTGCCCTGGCGCGAGATCTTCGTCTATTCGCGCAGGGTCGAGGGCATTCACCTGCGCTCTGGCCCGGTCGCGCGCGGGGGCCTCAGATGGTCCGACCGGCGCGACGATTTCCGCACCGAGATTCTCGGGCTCATGAAGGCCCAGCGCGTCAAGAACGCCGTGATCGTGCCGAGCGGGGCGAAGGGCGGGTTCTATCCCAAGCAATTGCCCGATCCCGCCACCAATCGTGAGGGCTGGGCTGCCGAAGGGCAGGCGAGCTACGAGATCTTCATCGCCACGCTTCTCTCGATCACCGATAATATTGTCGAAGACCGCGTCGTTCACCCCGAGGGCGTGCGCATTCTCGATGGCGAGGATCCCTATTTCGTCGTCGCGGCGGACAAGGGCACTGCCCGCTTTTCCGACATCGCCAACCGCATCGCGATCGAGCATGGATTCTGGCTGGGCGATGCTTTCGCGAGCGGCGGCTCCAACGGCTATGACCACAAGGCGATGGGCATCACGGCCAAGGGGGCATGGGTGAGCGTCCAGCGCCATTTCCTCGAGATGGGCATCGACGTGCAGACGCAAAGCGTGCGCGTGGCGGGCTGCGGCGACATGTCGGGAGACGTGTTTGGTAACGGCATGCTGCTCTCGAAGGCGATCAAGCTGGTTGCCGCGTTCGACCATCGGCATATCTTCCTTGATCCCGATCCGGACCCGGCGGCCAGCTGGGCCGAGCGCCAGCGCATGTTCGAGCTTCCGCGCTCGAGCTGGGAAGATTATGACCCATCGCTGCTCTCAAAGGGCGGCGGTATCTATGCGCGCAGCCTCAAGCGCATCACCATTTCAGAAGAAGCGCGCGCGATGCTCGGCCTCGAGAGCAGCGAGATCGAACCCGATGCCTTGATCTCGGCGATCCTCAAGGCCGAGATCGATCTCCTCTGGTTCGGCGGCATAGGGACCTACATCAAGGCCGCGCACGAGAGCCACGGCGATGTCGGCGATCCGGCCAATGATACCTTGCGGGTCAACGCCGCCGATGTGCAGGCGCGCGTAATCGGCGAGGGTGCCAATCTGGGCGTGACCCAGGCCGGGCGAATCGCGTTTGCGCTGCATGGTGCAGGCGGCGAGGGCGGGCGGATCAACACCGATTTCATCGACAATTCGGCCGGGGTCGATTGCTCGGACAACGAGGTCAACATCAAGATCGCGCTCGCTGCTGCGCAGCGCGCGGGCGATCTGGCCGAGGAAGCGCGCAATGCGCTGCTCGAGACGATGACCGATGAGGTCGCGCAAATCGTGCTCGAGGACAACCGGCTGCAGGCGCTCGCGCTCTCGATCGCGCAGACCGGCGCTGCGGCAAGCACGCCGAGCTTTGTCAGCCTGATCGAGCGGCTCGAGGAAACGGGCGATCTCGACCGGGTGACCGAAGGACTTGCCCCCAGCGACGTGCTGCTGCGCCGCGCCGCCGACGGGATCGGCCTCACCCGGCCCGAGCTTGCCGTGCTGCTGTCCTCGGCCAAGCTGGTCTTGCAGCGCGCGATCGAGACGAGCGATCTGCCTGATGATCCACTGCTCGAGGAAGATCTTGTCGCGATGTTTCCCGAGGCGATGCGCGCGCATCACACCGTCCATATCAAGCAGCACCGCCTGCGCCGCGAACTCCTTGCAACTGATCTTGCCAATCGCATCGTCAACCGGCTGGGCCTTGTCCATGCCTTCGAGCTCGCCGAGGAGGAAGGGGTCAGCCTTGCCGAAGTCGCTTCCGCTTTTGTGGTGACCGAGCGGCTTTACGACCTCCCCGCCATCTGGGCAGCGCTCGACGAAACCGCGATGCCTGAAGAGGCGCGCCTAGCCTTGTTCGATCGGCTGGCAGCAGCCCAGGGTAATCTCATGTCCGATGCGCTGCGCACCGGGGCAGGCCAGATCGCGGCCTCTGCCATGATCGGCTCGCTCAAGCCGGGCATCGAACAGCTGATCGCGGCGCGCGGCGATCTGATTTCGGGCGAAACCCGCACCCGCACCGCGCAGCTGGTCGAGAGCTTCAGCGCCATGGGCGCGCCCGAGCCGCTCGCGCAGCAGGTCGCCTGGCTGTTTGATCTCGACGGATCGATCGGGCTCGCCGATCTCGCCTGTGACACAGGCCTTGCGCCCGAACGGGTGACCGAAGCCTTCACCGATATCGGCATGCGCATCGGGCTCGACTGGGCCCAGGGCACGGCAGCGCACATGTCGCCCTCGGACATCTGGGAGCGTCTGCTCGTCAGCGGGCTGGCGCGCGATTTCCAGCAGATGCGGCTCGAATTCCTGCGCCGGCTCGTGCGCCAGGGCGAGTCCGACAAGCTGCCGGGTGATCCGGTCGAGGCCGTTGAGCTTTGGGCCAAGGACAATCGCGAGGCGGCAGCGCAATTCGGCCGGATGATTGCGCGCGCTCAGGGACAGCAGCCAATTGCGCCTGCTGTCCTTGCCCAGATTGCCGGCCAGGCGCGCAATCTCCTGGAACGCTGAACATGAGCGAGCAGCCCGAGCACACGGACATCGCCATCATCGGCACCGGCCACGCCGGGGCGCAGGCCGCGATCGCCCTGCGCCAGGCAGGCCATGAAGGCCGGATCGTGATGATCGGGCGCGAGGCGATCGCGCCTTATGAGCGGCCACCACTGTCGAAGGAATATCTCGCAGGCGACAAGCCTTTCGAACGCATCATGATCCGCCCGGAGAAATTCTGGGAAGACAAGGGTGTCGAGCTGCTCCTGGGCCGTTCTGTTGCCGCGATCGATGCGAGCGCTCACACGCTGACGCTGAGCGATGGCACTGCGATGACCTATCGCAAAATGATCTGGGCCGCGGGCGGCGATCCGCGCCGTCTGCCTTGCCCCGGCGCCAGCCTGGCCGGCGTTTTCTATGTGCGAGACAAGGCCGATGCCGATGCGATGCGCGCCGCGATCGAAGCAGGCGCGCGCCGGGCGCTTGTGATCGGAGGTGGCTATATCGGCCTCGAAGCCGCAGCCGTCCTGCGCAAGCTGGGGCTTGCTGTCACGCTCGTTGAGATGCAACCGCGCTTGCTCGCCCGCGTTGCAGGGGATGAATTGTCGCAGTTCTACCTGGCGCAGCACCGCGAGCAGGGGGTAGATGTGCGGCTGGAATGCGCGGTGAGCGAAATTCTCGGCGAAGACGGCTCGGTGCGCGGCGCGCTGCTCGATAGCGGGGAGGAAGTGTCTTGCGACATGGTGATCGCTGGCATCGGGATCGTGCCCGCGATTGCCCCGCTGATCGCGGCCGGAGCGGCGGGCTCGAACGGGGTCGATGTCGATTTCTGCTGCCGCACCTCGCTCGATGATATCTACGCGATCGGCGATTGCGCCGCCCACGCCAACATCTACGCGGATCGCGCCGTCATCCGGCTCGAATCGGTCCAGAACGCGCACGACATGGCCAACACTGCCGCGCGCGCGATCATGGGAGAGAAGGAGCCCTACGAAGCGCTCCCGTGGTTCTGGTCGAACCAGTACGATCTCAAGCTCCAGACAGCCGGTCTCAGTCTTGGCCATGACAGGAGCGTGGTGCGCGGCGATCCGGCCTCGCGCAAGTTCACGGTGGTCTATCTGAAGGACGGGCGCCCGATCGCGTTCGACTGTGTCAACATGATGAAGGACTATGTTCAGGGGCGAAAGCTGCTCGAGAAAGGAGTGGGCAAGCTCGATCCCGCGCTGCTTGCGGACCCTGAGATCGCGCTCAAGGAGCTGCTGTAAGCCGCGCCAGGGCCCATTGCGCTGCTTCCGCCACGACGGGGTCGGGATCATCGAGCAGCGCGGTCACGGGCGCAAGGAGCGCGCTGTCCGCGCTATTGCCCGCCGAATAAAGGCAATTGCGCACGAACCGATCCCGCCCGATCCGCTTGATCGGCGAGCCCGAGAACAGCGCGCGAAACCCCGCATCATCGAGCGTGAGCAATTCAGCCAGCCGCGGCGCGGCCAGCTCAGGGCGCGGCAGAAATTCGCGCTGCGCCTGTGCGGTACGCGCAAACTTGTTCCACGGGCACACTGCAAGGCAATCATCGCAGCCATAGATCCGGTTGCCGAGCCCCTCGCGCAGGGGTTCGGGCACCGGGCCCTTGTGCTCGATCGTCAGGTAGGAAATGCAGCGCCGCGCATCGAGCACATAGGGCGAGGGGAAGGCGTTGGTCGGACAGATATCGAGGCAGGCGCGGCACGAGCCGCACCGATCGCGGTGGACTGGATCGGGCGGCAGATCGAGCGTCGTCATGATCGAGCCGAGAAACAGCCAGGAGCCATGCTCGCGGCTCACCAGATTGGTATGTTTGCCCTGCCACCCAATCCCTGCCGCCTCCCCCAGCGGCTTTTCCATCACCGGCGCTGTATCGACAAACACCTTCACCTCGGCTTCGGGCCGCTCGGCAACGAGCCAGCGGGCGAGCGCCTTGAGCCTTTTCTTGACGACATCGTGATAATCGCGGCCCTGGGCATAGACCGAGATGCGCGCGCGCTCGGGCGCATCCTCGAGCGCCATCGGGTCGTGCGCGGGGGCATAGCTCATCCCGAGCACGATCACGCTCTTGGCGTCGGGCCACAGCCCTTTGGGCGCGCGGCGATGATACAGGCGCGCCTCCATCCACTCCATTGAGCCGTGATTCCCTTCCCCGAGCCACTCCTCCAGTCGCCGCGCCCGCAATGGATCTTCCGCCGCGCTGGCAATGCCGCACGAGACGAAACCGAGCGATTTCGCCTGCACCCGCAAGTCCTGCGTGAGCTTTTCGAGTTTGTGTTTGGTCAACGCAACGTTAACCATGCTTGGGGTTACTCCCGTTTAGTCTCGCCCATTAACCCTCCCGCGCATGACCATGGCAGTCGGCGATCTTCGCAATCTCACCCATTCGGCAAGCCCCGGTCCCGCTGGCTCTTCGGGCATCACGCCACGGCCACTGGCGATCGAGGCGCGCGGCCTCGTCAAGAGCTTCGATGGCACGCGAGCGGTCGATGGTATCGATCTCGTTGTGCCCGAAGGCGCAATCTATGGCGTACTCGGGCCCAATGGCGCTGGCAAGACGACGACCCTTCGCATGCTGCTCGGCATTATCGACCCCGACGAGGGCGTGCGCCGGGTTTTCGGCCATGATCGCCCGCACGAGATCGGGCGGCTGATCGGCTATCTGCCCGAAGAGCGCGGGCTTTATCCGGCGATGAAGGCGATCGAAGCGATCGCGTTCATGGGCGCGCTGCGCGGCCTGCCGCTTGCCGAGGGGCGAAGGCGCGGGATGGACCTGCTCGAGCGCCACGATCTCGGTTATGCTGCCACCCGCACGATCCGCCAGCTTTCCAAGGGCATGGCGCAGACCGTGCAGCTGCTTGGCACGCTCGTCCACCGCCCGCGCCTCGTCGTGCTCGATGAGCCCTTCTCGGGGCTCGATGCGATCAACCAGGGCAAGCTCGAGCGGATGATCCGCAGCCTTGCGGAAGACGGCGTGACGGTGATCTTCTCGACTCATGTCATTCACCATGCCGAGCGACTTTGCGAAGGCGTTGCGATCATCGCTGGCGGCAAGGTGCCCTATGCCGGAAGCGTCGAGGCCGCGCGCGATCGCATCCCGGCGCAGGTCCGGCTCGAGACTCGCGCGCGCGAAGGCGGCTGGACTGCTGCGCTGCCCGAGGAAACACGACGCGAGGGTGATTTCTTCTATTTTCCCCTGCCCGAAGGCGGAGTCGAACCGCTGCTGCGCCGCCTGATCGAGGGGGATGCGGGCATTCTCTCGCTCTCGATCGAGCGCGCCGGCCTGCACGATGCCTTCGTCGCAATCGCCGGTGAAGCTGCCGCGCGCCAGCTCAAGGCCGACGCGCAAGGGGACAAGTGATGCAATATGACGACCACGATCAGGCCGCGATCGATGCACGGCCCCGCCTATCCCGCCTCGAAGCTGCTTGGGTGATCGCCCGGCGCGATTTCATAGCGGTTTTGTTCAGCCGGGCGTTCCTGTTCTTTCTCGTGGGGCCACTCTTCCCCGTGCTCGTCGGCGGGCTGGCGGGCTCGATCGGGAAGCAGGTCTCGCAACAGGCGGTGAGCGTAGAGATCGGGATCGCGATGAGCGCTCGCGATAATGCCGCGATGATCGATGCGGCCAAGACCCTGCGCCCACGCCTTGGCGGGGTTGTCCCGGTGCTAACCGAGGTTGCGGCCACCGAGAACGAGCCCGGCTTCGATGCGCGCGCCTTTCTCGATGCGCGGCGCGGCAATTATGCCGTGATCCTGACCGGCTCGCCCGCTGCGCCGCAGCTTGTCGGCACCGAGGGGCAGATCAACCGCTGGCGCGGTCCCGTCGAGCTCATCGCGGCAACAGCCATGGGCACATCGCCCAGCGCCTTCCCGCAAAGCGCAGCGCAAGCGGTGGCAAGTTCGGGCGCTTCCGAGCGCGCCAATCGCGTGCGCACCGCGCAGGCAGCGCAGATGGTGCTCTTTTTGCTGACGATGCTGCTGGCAGGCATGGTGCTGTCCAACCTTGCTGAGGAGAAGGGCAACAAGGTCATCGAGATTCTTGCCGCCGCCGTTCCGATGGATGCGGTCTTCATGGGCAAGCTGTTTGCCATGCTCGGCGTCTCGTTCGTAGGGATCGCCGTCTGGGGCACGCTGGGCTGGGGTTTCTGGGCGATCGCCGAAGACGCCATTGTCACCGTAACCCAGACCAATTTCCGCGAATTGCCGGGGCCAGCGGTGGGCTGGCCGCTCTTCATCGCGCTTGGCATTCTCTATTTCTCTATGGCCTATCTCCTGCTGGGCGCGCTGTTCCTGACCATCGGGGCGATGGCGAACACGGTGCGCGAAGTGCAGACGATGTCGATGCCGGTCACCATGCTGCAGCTGATGGTGTTCTTCCTTTCTGCCGCCAATATCGGCCAGACCGGGACCACGCTCGAGCTTACCTCGGTCGTCTTCCCGTTGTCCTCCCCCTTCGCCATGCTCGCGCGTGCCGCGCTCGAGGAAACCTTGTGGGTCCACGCCGCCGCGCTTGTCTGGCAGGGCATGGCGGTGATTGTGCTGGTGAAGGCGGGCTCGATGCTCTTCCGCAAGCGGGTCATGAAATCGGGCGGCGCCGGGCGCGAGCGCAAGCCTTGGTTCAAGCGGAACAGGCCCGCTCTCGCCGAACAGGCGATCGCTGAACCCGCCGAATAGGTGGCGGATGAAAACTCACTATTGACAGGCGTGTCAGTTAGGGCAGGATGGCATCTGGAGGGTGTGCCTGAGAAGCGCGGGGATTCGATCATGCGCCCGGCCCCTTTCCAACCAGGAGAGAGAACCGATGGCCACAATTGCTCCCGATAGCTCAAACCAGTCTCAGCAATGGCGCACCTCGCCCACGGCGCATCAGGCGCTGATTGAGCACTTCAAGGCGCATCCCGAAGCCAAGCCTCAGCATCCGCACAAATGGGATGTGAGCCGGTCGGACATCTATTACGAACACACCTGGCAGCCGATCTTTGCCGAGATGCAGGCGGCCGGCCCGCTGCACTATATCGATGAAAGCCCGTTTGGTCCTTACTGGGCTGTTGTCGGACACAAGGCCATCCAGCACATCGAGGCGCTTCCCGATGTCTTTTCTTCAAGCTGGGAACATGGCGGCATCACGATCCTCGAGACGCCCGAGGAGGAGCTCGCCAAGCCTCAGGAGGAGCGGTTCGAGCTGCCGATGTTCATCGCAATGGACCGACCCAAGCACACCGGTCAGCGGCGCACCGTCGCGCCCAAGTTCACGCCCAGCGGCATGAAGGAGATGGAGCCCGAAATCCGCCAACGCACCGGCGAGCTGCTCGATTCGCTGCCGCGCGGCGAGGTCTTCGATTGGGTCGACAAGGTCTCGATCGAGCTCACCACCGGGATGCTCGCCCTGCTGTTCGATTTCCCGTGGGAAGATCGCCGCCTGCTCACCTTCTGGTCCGATTGGTCGGGCGATACCGAACTGGCAACCGTGCGCGAGCTCGACGAGTTCCGACGCGGGATTCTCTATGAAATGGCAGCCTATTTCCAGCAGCTCTGGATCAGGAAAACCCAGGAGGAGCCGGGTAGCGATCTCATCAGCATGATGATCCATTCCGAAGCGATGAACCAGATGAGCCCGCAGGAATTCATGGGCAATCTCATCCTGCTGATCGTTGGCGGCAACGATACGACGCGCAACACGATGAGCGGGATCATCCATTCCTTCGACAAGTTTCCCGATCAGCGCAAACTGTTCGAGGAAAACCCCGAGCTCATCCCCAATGCGGTGCAGGAATGTCTGCGTTATCAGACCCCGCTCGCGCATATGCGCCGCACCTGCACCGAAGATACCGAGGTGTTCGGCAAGATGATCAGGGCTGGCGACAAGGTCGTGCTGTGGTATCTTGGCGCCAACCGCGAAGAGAGCGTGTTTCCCGATCCGCACAAGCTCGACATCACCCGCGAAAACGCGAAGCGCCATATCGCCTTTGGCTATGGCATCCATCGCTGCGTCGGGGCGCGTCTCGCCGAGTTGCAGCTGCGTGTCCTGCTCGAGGAAATGCACAAGCGCCGGATGCGCGTGCATGTCGCCGGCGATGTCGAACGCGTGCGCGCAAATTTCGTGCATGGCTTCCGCAAGCTTGAGGTCGAGATCACCGAATTCTGAGGCTCGCGATGAAACCTTTGGGGCGCTGCCAGCGTACTATCGGGTATGAAACATGAAGCTCAAGACACCGGGCGGCGGCGGTTTCTCGCAGTAAGCGGGCTCGCCGCCCTCGCCCCATTCGTCAGCTCGTGCGGAGCCGGCCCGGCGCAGGCCCAGGGCTCGTTCAAGGTGACGCGCAGCGAGGCCGAATGGCGCCGACGGCTGACCAAGATGGAATATTACGTCCTGCGCGAGGCGGGGACCGAGCGCAGCTACACCTCGCCGCTCAACGACGAGAAGCGCAAAGGCACTTTCGTGTGCGCAGGCTGCGGCAACGAGCTCTATTCCTCGGCGCACAAATATGACAGCGGAACGGGTTGGCCGAGCTTCTATAAGGCGATCGACGCAGGCGCGGTCGGCACCAGCACCGATTACAAGATCGGTGTCCCGCGCACCGAGGTGCACTGCGCCGATTGCGGCGGACATCTGGGGCACATCTTCGGCGACGGCCCCAAGCCCACGGGCAAGCGGCACTGCATCAACGGCGCCGCGCTCGATTTCAATCCGGCCTGATCCGCCAGATCCTGAACGAGGCGTCGGTGTCGAGCGAGATCGGCTCCAGCCAGAGTGGTGCGTTGCCCCCGACGAGCTGCGCCATGAAGCCAGCGGGCGCGGTGCTGGCATAGATTCCTGGCTCGCCCAGATCGGGGCATAGCGCGATGTAGCGGGTCCCGCGCGCACGAAGCATCGCTTCCGCCTCATCCGCAGGCGCAAGCGCGGTCTCGATGACGAGTTTCATCGCCTGATTGCCGCGATGATGGCCCGTCGCAATGACGCTGTGGGGTGTATCGAGCAGCAATTGCGGCGCGATATCGAGCGGGGCGTAGATTTCGCCGGGCTCGAGATCGGATACCAGGCGAGCGGTTTGGGCGATCTGGCACGCCGAGACACGTGGGCCCTCGCCCGCCCTTGCGGCGCCGCCTTCGATCGCCCGGGCAGGCATGGCGCTGGCGAGCAGGAGAAAGGGAAAAGCCGGAAGCAGCGCGATCATCACCCCGATCATGGCCGCGATGCGCGCAGGCGGGCGCTCGATCAGCCGGATCGCGCGCAGCCATCGCCGCACCTGCCAGGCAAGCGGCGGCGCAGCAATCAGGCAGGCAACCGCCCCCGCGCGAGCGACCATCAGCGAAACGAGCCACGCGGCCAGCATCACCAGCGCATAATCCTGCCAGTATTGGCCGATCCCGCCTTCGGCCTGCCGCGCCAGATTGCGTGCGGCATGAAGCCCGATCAAGGGCGTGATCGCGAACTGCAGGGCAACTTGGAGCTCCTGGCGCCAGACCGGCATGCCTTCTGCGACATTCGCGTGCCAGTATTGCGCGACAAGCGGATCGAGCGCGGCAAATCCGCCGCCGATCACGCATTGGGGTGCGGCATGGAACAGCAGGGCGAGTGCACTGCCTCCGGCAAGGGCAAAGCCTGCCAGAAGGACGGGAACCGAGAACCGACGATCAAGCAGCGCAAGCGGCCCGAGCACCAGCACGCCGAGCCCGAACATCGCGATGTGAACCGGGCTGATCGCATCGCAATAGGCGCCAAGGTCCGCGAGCCCCCGCGTCGCCATGAAGAGTGCAGCGCTAGTGAGAAACAGAGCGAGGATTGCGCTGGCAAGTCCCATGCGCTGGTCCCGGTCGCGCAGCCAGCGCCAGGCCAGGACGGCAAAGAAGGCCGCGGCAAGCGGCATCCCCTCGATCGAGATCGCCAGCCAGACTGCGAGACTGGCGCCGATGAGCGATCCGCCACGAACTGCCGAGCGCGCCATCAGGCCGTTCATCGCGGCCAGCGCGCAAACGAGCTGCCAGCCATGATGATCGATCCGCAGGGGGCCAAGCTGGAAGATGACCGGGACGCTCAGCGCGAGGATCAGCACGGTGAGCGTCGTCTCCTGCGCGCCCAGAAGGCGCCAGGCGATCCGCGCAGCGAGGATCATCGCCGCAGCGAGCGTGAGCAGCGGCACGAGAATGATCGCGGCATTCTCTGCCGCAACCGGACCGATGAGCGGCGTCAGGAGCACGATCATGGCCCCAAGCGGCACATCGACGAGCCGCGACCAGTGCATCGGCACGCCTCCGCCCGGCGCATCGGCGCGGTATTGCGTGACATCGAACCAGCTCTGCCCCGCCAGCCAGTCGCGCACCTGTATGAGGCGCATCGTATCGTCGGGGTCAGGGAACAGCCCGCCTGCGATGCGCGGCCCGTTGACGACAACGAGCAGCGCCGCGATCGCGAGCCAAGCAAGGCCGACGCGAAGCGCAAACTCGCCGTTCAGGGGCGCAGGGCGATCATGCCGGCTGGGTGGCGCATGCATCAAGGCGCATTTCCTCAGCTGTGCCGCGAGGAGGCAGCGTCAGCGCGAAAGACCACCTTGCTGCGCAAGAGCCAGGTGAGCGTAAAGGCGACAACGATCGCGGCGCCCTTGGCAAGGCGCGGATCCCCGCCGGCACGGGCGACGAGGCCAACGATCACAGTCGTGACCGCAAGCCCGGCGAGCGCGCTCACGACAAACAACGCCTTTTGCCGCGTGCGGGCAAGGCCGCTTGTCGCTACTGTGTCCTGAAAAACCGCGCGGCTCGACATCAGCCAGTGCGCCACGATGCCCAGCGAATAGCCCAGGGCTGCCGCAGGTCCGGGCGCGGCGCCAAGCGCAAGCAGGGCAAGGAACGAGCCGACATCGACCGCCAGCGCGCCCACGCTCGCAAGGACATAGCGCACCAGGCGCATATCGGTGAGCTTGTTGACTAGCAGGCCCACACCGCCGACCGAGCGCCCCGTCATGATCGCACCTCGTTGCTGGCAAAGACAAACAGCAGCCGCACGAGCCACACGCTCGTGAAGGCAGCGCACATCGCAGCGATCTTTGCGACACCGGGCTGAAAACCAGCCTCGACGCCGAGCGTCACGATCAGCGTTGTGAGCGCCAGGCCGAGCAGCGCGGAGGCTGCGAACAGCACCTGTTGGCGCGTGCGGCCAGCGCCCTTGGCGCAGGTGCGATCGGCAAACACAATGCGGCTCGAAACCTGCCAGTGCCACAGCGTCCCCAGGGCATAGCCGACAAAGGCCGCGAACCATGCCGGAGCCAGCCCCCAGACGAGCAGCGCGAAAGCGGCCAGATCGATCACCGTGCCGCTCGCGCTTGCAAAGCCATAGCGCACGAAACGCCCGGCCAGCGTGTCAGGAGCGAGCATCCGGCCGTCAGGCCTTGATGAGCGCACCGCCTCGAGCATCAGGCACGCTTCCGCACAACGTCTTGCGCGCCCGCATTCTGGTCCTCGGCCGCCTCAGGTGCCTGATCGGGCTTGATCCGCTCGGGCACGCCGCGCAGGCTCGTGAGTGCGGCAACCTGGTCCTCGTTAAGCGGCTTTGTCGTGGTTTCGGCTTCGCGCGCGGCGATCTTGTCCTGCGCGCCTTCATCGCCCGCTTCATGATATTCGGCGTCTTCGTTGACGCACCACGTATCGTAGAGGCGCTCGCCTGCAAGGATGTTCTCGACCGTCAGCATTGCGGTCATCATCGCGTGGTCCTGATTGTTGTAGCGGTGCATCCCGTTGCGACCGACCAGATGCAGGCTCGGGTGCTTTTCCTCAAGCTCGGCGCGCATTGCCTGAACGTTGGCCTCATAGTCGTCATCATAGACAGGGTAGGCCTTTTCCTGCCGAACAACCGCCCCGCTGAGGACCCTAGACGGATCGCACAGGCCCAGGATTTCCATCTCGCGCGTGGCCTGCGCCACGAGGTCTTCATCCGAAGACGACCACAGACCGTCCCCCTCGAAGCAGAAATATTCAAGGCCCACGCAGGCCATGTTCTCATCGGGCACCATTTCGGGCGACCAGCTGCGGAAGTTCTGCACCCGGCCTACCTGGACGCGCTCGTCGTGGATATAGATCCAGTTATCGGGGAAGAGATCCTCCGATTTGACCATCAGGGCAACCGTCAGGAAGTCGCGATAGCGCAGCTTGCTCGCCTCGAGCGAGCTTTGCGGCAGCGGGTGGATGCGCCGGGCCAGCTCACGCATGGGCGCCGAACTGATCGCATCGCGTGCGCGGATCTGGACCGGGCCTTCCTTCGAGGTCGCTGTCATCGACCATTTGAAGCCTTCATCGTTGGGGCCGATCGCGGCGAGCTGATCGAGCGCATGGCCCATCAGCACACTGCCTTTGCCCGTCGCGATGATCTTGTCGCGCGCCGCATCCCACATCATGCCGGGGCCAAGCCGCGGGTAGCGGAAGGTCTCGAGCAGGGTCTTGGCAGCCATCCCATCATTGGGCTTCCTGTTGAGCCCGAGGCTGCGCTTCAACCCATCAGTGACTGCGCCCCAGAGCGAAAGCCCCTTGATGCGCTGCGCCGCCCAGTCCGCGCTCATCTCGTTGCACGGCATGCCCCAGACCTTCTCGGTGTAGGTCTTGAAGAAGATCGAATAGAGCTTGTGGCCGAACTGGTTGGTGGTCCAGTCCTCGAAGCTCTTCACGTCCTTGATCGGGAACGCCTTGTACCAGAAATAGCTCGCCATGCAGGCGGTCGACCGCAGCAGGCCCAGATTGCCGAGCGCCTCGAAGGCGCGCAGCGGGTAGGAGTAGAACTTGCCCTCATAATAGATGCGGCTCATGCGCGGGCGCTGGATGAAATCGTCCGGCAGGATCTCGTTCCACAGGTCGACCACCTGCTGGCTCTTCGAGAAGAACCGGTGCCCGCCAATATCGAACCGGTAGCCTTCATGTTCGACCGTGCGGCTGATGCCGCCCACATAGGTCTCGTCCTTTTCAATGATCGCAACCGATTTGCCCGCCTTGGTCAGGAGATAACCCGCAGTGAGGCCAGCTGGCCCCGCGCCAATGATCGCGACGTCGACATCGAGAATGCCATTTTTCTGAACCGCATTTGAAGAAAAGGAGTGGTGTGTCATTCAGGCCCCCGTTGATCCGGCAATGGACATGCCCGGCCCGCCCATTGCGCGCCCTGGCGTTGCAATCGGGAGTGAAGGAAATTGGTTAGCGAGCCGTAAACAGACCGCTTGAAAGCCGGACTTTCGAAAAAAAACACAGGCAATCTCGCCGCCGATGATGGTTGCCCGGGACAGGCGACGCGCTGGTGGCCGGCTCAGTCACGCAGCAAACCGGGCGCCTGAAGCCGCGCTGCAAGCCGGGCAAAATTGCCGAGTGAGAAGGTGTCATCAAAGACGACGCCATACTCGCTCGCCCGGCGCCAGCGCACCTTAGCGCGCACCTCGTCGAATTCGGGCAACGGCGGCATCGGCGCAACGCGCAGCGATTGCTCGATCGCGAACATGCCATCGCTCTCGAAGCGCGCGCCTTGCTGCGAGAGATTGACGATCACCGCCTCGCAGGTCTGCGTGAGCGTGCGCAGCTCGACGGGGAAGCACAGATCGAGTCGCAGGCCGCGCTTGGGATAGTCGCCCGCCTCGTTGATGAGCCGTGCCACATCGATCGGGGCGATAAAGCGCATGCCCGCTTCATGGCCGCGCTCCCAGATGGGCTCGACTTCATAGCAGCTACCGCTCGGGAAGTGGATTTCAAACGGCGCGCCCGATGGCAAGGCGTGAAACAGGCGCAGGCTCACGCCCGTCTCGGAGACATCGCGGATGACGCAGACAAATTCGCCATGCGCCGAGACGAGCTTGGCCGCGCGGATCAGCAAGGTGATGCGCGGGGCGCTGCGCTGATCGTCGCCGGGCGCTTCCTCACTGCTCTCGCACATGTCGACGAGCGGCTCCACGCGCGCGCCGGGCATGCCGTCATCCCGATCAGGAACGCCCTCATCGCCGGCATGTCGTGGCATTGCATCCTGATTCATGCTCATTCGCCTCGCCGAAGCCATCCCGCCTTCATCTGGCAGGTCCGGCACAAGTGGACCCCTACGGGCTTCGATGTAGCGAACGGCAGGTTAAGGCGGAGATAACGCAAGACTAGGCCACCCGCCAAAGGCACAGGATCAGGCTTTCCTCAACCGATTGTGCCATCGGCCAGGATCGCTGCGCCCGAGGCAGGTCAGCCTGCCCTTGAACGCAGATTGGAAGCAAGGTGGTGCGGGTGGCGGGACTCGAACCCGCACGATCAAGGATCAGGGGATTTTAAGTCCCCGGCGTCTACCATTCCGCCACACCCGCATCCGCGCCTGGCCCAGCGATAGCCGCCTCGCCCGGGGCCCGCAATGCAGCGCTCAGGGCAAGGCTCGGGCGCCGAGCGGACGATCCGGGCTCTTGTCACCGCGCTGCGAAGCAGGCATCGCGGCCATTGGCACAACCATCATGGCAAGGGGCAGTGGCGAGCATGGCAGACGAGAGCGTTCACAATGCGCATTCGGTCGTCGCCACGCTTCAACCGGCCATCATGCTGCTGGGCCTCGGGATCGGTGCAGCACTGGCTTCGCGGGCCTGTCGGCTCAATCCGATCGTGGGCTATCTTGCGTTGGGCCTGGCGCTCAGCGTGCTCGGCTTCGGGGAGGATTTCGACACGCCCGTTGTCGCGGCGATGGCCGAGGCCGGGGTGATGTTCCTGCTGTTCAACCTCGGCCTGCATTTCTCGCTCGGACGGATCAGGGCCGAGGCGGCCAATATCTTCGGGTTTGGCAGTCTGCAAATGCTGGTGGCGGGCGGCGTTTTTGCGCTGCTGTTCTTTCTGATCGGCCTGCCGCCTGCCTTTGCAGTGATTGGCGGGTTTGCGATGGGCCTTTCCTCGACGGCTGTTGTCATCGGGCTCGTTCGCGAGCGCGATCAGGAGGATTGCCCGGTCGGCCGGGCAGCGCAATCGATCCTCATCTTTCAGGATATCGCCGCCATCCTTCTGCTCGTAGCCGCAGGCGCGCTGGCGAGCGGCGGCGCGATTGCGCCCGCCCTGGCGATTGCGGGGCTCAAGGCGCTCGCGGCCTTCGGCGTCGCGGTGCTCTTCTCGCGCTATCTGACCGGGCCGCTGTTCCGCCTGATCGCGCGGGCGGGATCGAGCGAGGTCTACACCGCCACGGCCCTGTTCATCGCACTCGCCGCCGGCTGGGCGACGGGGATCATCGGTTTGTCGCTCACGCTGGGCGCGTTCCTGGGCGGCATGGCGGTCGCCGATTCGCGCTATCGCATCATGGTGCAGACCGAGATCGATGCCTTTCGCGGGCTGTTCCTCAGCTTCTTCTTCATGACCGTCGGGCTCAGCATCGATCCGGCGCTGCTGACGCAAAACTGGGTTATGGTCCTGATTGCCGCTGCTGCGCTGATCGTTCTGAAATGCGCCCTCAATGTGGTCGCCGGGCTTGCCAATCGCTGGTCGGTGCCCGGATCAATCCAGCTCGGCTTCCTGCTTGGCCAAGGCAGCGAGTTTGCGCTCGTGCTGTTCGCCCTGCCGACGATTGCGGGACTGGTCGAGCCGCGGCTCATCTCGATCCTCGTCACCGCGATCGCCATCAGCCTTGCGGTCACACCGCTTGTCTCGAATGCCGGGCGCAATCTTGCGGGCAAGCTGCGGCGCGGCCCTGTGGATCAGAAGCTGGCGGGCGACGATGCGCCGATCGTCATTATCGGCCTCACAGAAGCGGGGCGGGCGCTGGCCGATGCGCTGCGTTTCAACCAGGTGGCATATCTCGCGATCGAGAGCGATGCGCGCGCGTTCGAACGCGCGCTGGCCGATGGCTATCACGTTTACAAGGCCAATCCGGCCGATCCGCGCAGCTGGGATCCGATCGGAATGGCAAGCCGCCAGGTGCTGGTGGTGGCAACAGGCAGCATCGCGGCATCGCTCGAGCTCACCCCGCTGGTGGAAGAGCGCCTGCCTGGAATCGCCCGTGTGATCGCAGTTCCCGGCAGCGATGCCTTCGAGGCGGTCTCGGCGCTCGGTGCGTTGCCGGTCGATATGTCACATGCGGGCGGGACCGAGCGCCTGATCGACACCGTGTTTCAGGCTCTGGGACTGGAGCGACGCCTGCCAGTGCCCAGCCTTGCAAGCGACGAGGATCGCGCGCTCGAATATGCCTGACACCGCTCCGTGGCAGAACGCCCGGCTCAGCGCTCGTTGAGCCGCTGGCGCATTTCCTTGCCGGCCTTGAAATAGGGAACCCGCTTGGCAGGCACCTCGACCGCTTCGCCCGTGCGCGGATTGCGGCCCGTGCGCGCCTCGCGCTCGCGCGCGGAGAAAGCACCGAAACCGCGCAATTCGACCCGTCCGCCTTCAGCAAGCCGGCGCGTGATCTCCTCGAAGAAGATATCGACCACCTGCTCGATCTCCTCGGCGCGCAGTTCCGGATTGGCCTTGTGCAACTCGCTGAGCAACTCGGACCGTATCATCGCCCTCTCCCCACTGTCTCATGCAGCCTCGCGGTGATCTGCAGCGCGAGCCGTGCACCTTTGCCACTCCGGCTCCCCAACCGGCGCGCCTGTGGTGTGCCAGAGTGCGCCTGTTTGAGCAAGGCACTCGAATGAAAGACTCCGGCCGGTCCCGCCCGGTAGCTCAACCCAGCGCGATAAGATCGGCCGGGTCGAGCCCCAGGCGCTCCATGCGCTGCCTGATTTCGGGCCATTCGGTCTCGATGAACTGTTCGCGCTCGCGCGCACGCAGCGTATCGGCAGCGCCCTTGACAACATACATGCCAACACCGCGCTGGACCTCGACAAGCCCGTCATTCTGGAATTGCTGATAGGCCTTGGCGACCGTCAGCGGATTGGCGCCCTGCTCCGCCGCGAGCGCGCGCACCGAGGGGAGCATCTCGCCTTCGGGATAAGTGCCCTCGATGATCGCAGCCGAAATCTGATCGCGCAGCTTGAGATAGACTGGTCGTGTTTGGCTCATGGCCGGTTTTCCCTTACTTGAGGTGCATCAGTGCCATAATACAGCCACGCGCGTCAAGCTGACCGGTTCATCCGTCGTTCCGGCTCGGCGCACTATTGCGAAGGTTCGGGCCGCACTCCCTCCGCAATGCTCAATGCAAAGCTCGCTCGATGGCGCGCTGTAATGAAGGCTTCACATAGACAAAATGGCCGTTAGGGTGCGCGCCATGGGAAACGGAGCCCCGCCAGGCTCCCGGCAAACTGGGACACCACCACATGACAACGCAAGCACTTCCGCATGGCGACAGCGCGGGGACCTTTCTGGGTCATCCGCGCGGCCTGTTCGTTCTGTTCTTCGCCGAGATGTGGGAGCGTTTCTCCTACTATGGCATGCGGGCGCTGCTGATCTTCTATCTGACCAAGCACTGGCTCTTTTCCGATAGCGAATCCGGCATCATCTATGGCGCCTACACCGCGCTCGTCTATATCACCCCGGTGATCGGCGGATATCTCGCCGATCGCTATCTCGGACAGCGCAAGGCGGTCCTGTTCGGGGCCGTGCTGCTCACTCTGGGCCACTTCTTCATGGCCTTCGAGGGCGAGCCCATGGCCGGCAATACAGACAACCCGATCATCTATGTGTTCTGGCTGGCGCTCGCGCTCATCATCGTGGGCTCGGGCTTTCTGAAGGCCAACATCTCGGTCATCGTGGGCCAGCTTTATCCGCGCACCGATGTGCGCCGCGATCCGGCCTACACGATCTTCTACATGGGCATCAATGTGGGCGCTGCGGCGGGCTCGCTCCTGTGCGGCTATATCGGTGAGACTTATGGCTGGGCCTATGGTTTCGGCCTTGCCGGGATCGGAATGCTGGCAGGCCTCGTGGTCTTCATCTGGGGCACGCCGCTCCTGCTGGGCCGGGGCGAGCCACCCAGGCGGCTTGCGAAATCGACCGAGTGGACGATGTATGGCGCAGGGCTAGCGATGGTCGGCCTGTGCTGGCTGGCGATCCAGTTCCAGGCGCTGGTAGGCTATGTGCTGGGCGGCTTTGGCGGCGCGCTCGTGCTGTATGTGCTGTTCACCGCCGTCACCAAGCTCGACAGCGACGAGCGCGACCGGATCTTCGCCGCGATGTTCCTGATCCTCACCTCGATCGTCTTCTGGGCGCTGTTCGAGCAGGCGGGCTCCTCGCTCAACCTCTTCACCGATCGCCATGTCGATCGCGGCGGCGTGCCGGCTTCGACCTTCCAATCGATCAACGCGATCTACATCATCCTGCTCGCACCCGTGTTCGCGATTGTCTGGCAATTCCTCGGCCAGCGCGGGATGGAGCCTTCGACCCCGCTCAAGTTCGGGCTGGGCGTGGTCCAGGTCGGCCTTGGCTTTCTCGTGCTGGTCTGGGGCGCAAACAGCGTGGGGCCGGAAGTGGGCGTGCCAGTGCTGTTCATCTTCCTGATCTACCTGCTTCACACGACCGGCGAACTGTGCCTCTCGCCCGTGGGCCTTTCCGCGATGAACCGCCTCGCGCCCGCGCACATGGCCTCGCTTATCATGGGCACCTGGTTCTTCGCCTCGGCCACCGGCAACTTCGCCGCCGGGCTCATCGCCGCGGCAACCGGCGCCGAAGGCGTGGGCGAGGAAGCGGGGCGCGAAGTCGTCCTCGGGGTTTACAGCAATGTCGGCTGGTTCGCTATGGCGATCGGTGTCGGCGTGATGGTGATCAGCCCGCTGATCAAGAAGCTCATGCATCTCGATACGCTCAAGGACGATACGGTCGATGACGATCTGCTCGGTCAGAGCGAGATCGGTGAGCCGCAGGCGGGGGGCTTCCATCCCGAAACCCGGCCGGCGGAATGATCGCGCACCAACCCCGCGCAGGACGCGGCTAATCGCGCTCGCCGGGTGTCTGGTGATCGTCGGCGCCAACGCCTCCGCGCTCGCTCAGCCGGCATCGCCCGAGACGACCGATACGCGGCAGGATCTTGCCTGGATGAGCGCCCAGCAGGCCTATGTCTCCGGGCTCTCGGCAAGCGAGGGCTGGTACACGCTCGATGGCGGACTTCGCTGGCGTTATCTCGATTATGCCGCGAGCGATGTCCGCCCGAGCGTGAGCGATACGGTCACGATGCATTACGAGGGCAAGCTGATCGACGGGACGGTGTTCGACAGCTCCTATGTGCGTGGGCAGCCCGCCCAGTTTCCGCTGGGAGGGCTGATCAGGGCCTGGCAGATGGCGATCCCGCAAATGGGCGTGGGCGATGTGATCGAGATCGCTGCGCCTGCCGATCTTGCCTATGGGCCGGTTGGAAAGGGGCCGATCCCGGGCGGGGCGACGCTGATCTTCAAGGTCGAGTTGCTAAAGATCGCAGGGCGCTGACGCCGCCTCTCTGGCGCGGTTCATCGTCGGCGGCCAGCCCGGGCGAAGCTGTGCCCGCGAGCATTATTCCCAAGGGTCAGCAGCGGTGATAGAGCCCGCGTTATGGACGAGGCACTCTTCAACCTGATCGCAGCCAACACCGCCTTTGTCGGCACGCATTTTGCTATGTCGCACCCCTTGCGCACGCTGATGGTGAACACGCTTGGCGCGCTGGGCTTCCAGATCGTCTATTCGCTGGTGAGCCTGGCTACGCTCGGCTGGGTCTATCTCGCCTTCAAGGCGGCGCCCGGCGCCGATCTGCCCGGATCGGGCGATATCGGCTGGATCATCGCCACCGCGCTGACCCTGCCCGCCATGATCCTTTTCGCAGGCTCGGTGATCGGCAACCCCGCTCTGCCAACGCCGATGGCCGAAGCTCAGGCTCGCGCGCAGCCGCGCGGCGTGTTTCGCATCACGCGCCACCCGATGATGTGGGGCTTTGGCCTGTGGGCGCTCTCGCACATCATCCTGTGGTGGAGCTGGCGCAGCGTCATGACAGCGCTTGCGATCGGCATCCTCGCCCTGGTCGGCGCGGCGCTGCAGGATCGCAAGAAGGAGCGGTTGATGGGCGAGGCCTGGCAGCAATGGGAGCGCGGCACGAGCTACTGGCCTCGCCTTAGCGGCTTTGCGCAGGCCGGCGCGCTCGCGTGGATCGGCGGGCTCGTCCTGTTCGTGGGGCTGAGCTGGCTGCACATTCGCGCTGGCGGCATTCCGGCCGGAATCTGGCGCTATCTCTAGCCGTTCTGGATATCGAGATAGGCCATTACGAGAAGCGCTGCGAACACTAGCGCTATCAGCCCATAAGCCAACCGGCCCGACCAGCGCTGGAGCGTCTCCTGCGCGCTCGGCGGCTCGGGCGGCAGCGCCGCCAATTGCGCTTGCTCCTCGCGCCTGAGCCGGGTGAACTCGTCTTCGGCAAGCCGCGTCGCGCGCTCGATCGGTTCGGGCGGCCCATCGTTGAGCTGGACGGTCCCGGCCGCGGGATCGAAGGTCAGCATCAGCGAGTGGGCCGCATCGGGATATTTTGCGATCCGCAGCGTGAAGCGCTCGTCTTCGAGCCATGTGTGGTGCCCGCTCCAGCCTCCGCCCGGACGCAGGAGCACCCGCCGGCGCGCCAGATCGGTGACGCTTGGCGCGTGCACCCAGTGCGACATGCGCATCTCCTCGGAGCGATACTCGATCCGGATGCGCCCGTCTGGCGAGGTGTGGCTGCTGTCCGGCTCGATCATCTATTCGCCCCGGAACTGCGGCTCGCGCTTCTCCAGCAGCGCAGCGACGCCTTCGGCGTGGTCCTGCGTGGTGTGCATCATCGCCTGCGTGTTTGCGGCGAGCTCGAGCGCTGAATCATAGCTGATCTGCTGGCCCTGCCGCAGCAGCATCTTGGCCTGCCGCAGTGCCTGGGGCGGCTGTGCACTGATCTTGCGGGCGAGCGCGTGTGCGACGTCGAACAGGGCATCGGGCGGCGTGATGCGGCTCACCAGTCCCCATTCGAGCGCGGTTGCGGCATCGATCACATCGCCGGTGTAGAACAGCTCGGCTGCGCGCGCCGGGCCGATGATGCGCGGCAGGATCCAGGTGCCGCCATCGCCCGGAATGATCCCGAGCTTCAGGAAGGTCACGCCGAACTTCGCCCGTTCGCTGGCGATGCGAATGTCCGCAAGGCAGGCGACGTCGCAGCCGAGCCCGATCGCCGGGCCGTTGACCGCAGCGATCACGGGCACCCGCACATTGTAGAGCGCGCGCAGCAGCTTGTGAATGTTGTCGCGATAGCCGTCGGCGATCTCGGGCACGCTGCCGCCGAAAGTGCCGGTCTTGTCGCGCATCGCCTTGATATCGCCGCCCGAGCTGAAGGCCTTGCCCGCGCCTGTAAGGATGAGGCAGCGCACCTGCGGGTCGCGGTTGATCTCCTCGAGCGCTCCGGCGAACTCATCGCCATCGCCGGGCGCGCCAAGCGGGTTCATCGTGGAGCCACGCTCGAAGCGTAAGATGGTGACAGGCCCGTCACGCTGAATTGCCAGAAATGCCATGTCGCCTTGGTAGCCCGGCAGCCGAGGGTTGCAACTGCGAAAGCCGGGAGCGATGATCGCGCGAGGCGCCCTTGACGAGCACGAGAGGTGGGAATGCCGAATATGTCTCTGGTCGGGCTGGCGATGCCGCTGCTGCTGGGAGAGCTCCCGGATACAGCGCTCGCAGCCGTACACGGCCGGAGCGAGCGGCATTCGGCCAGTGTTTCAGCGCCTCATATCACGCCAAGGCCCCTGCTTGTGACGCCTGAGCTGGACGAGGCTCGCGGCGCGCCAGCGGTGTTGCCGCTGGCCTGGGCGCTCAACCTGCAGAACCGCGAGCTGCGCGAGGAGCAAGGGCCGGACGGGCAGGCGGAGCAGGATGCACAGGGCGAGCCCGCCGATCCGGGCAGCGAAATCATCGTCGAGGGCGAATATGGCCCGCCCAAGAGCGACCCGATCGCGCAAATCAACGAAACCAGCTATCGCATCACGCAGGATATCGACAATGCGGTGGTCGAGCCGATCGCCTATGCCTATCGCGACGGGCTCCCGGTTCCGCTGCGCGATGGCCTGGGCAATGTCGTGCGCAATATCGGCGAGCCCAATAATGCGCTCAATTTCCTGCTCCAAGGCAAAGTCGGCAAGACCTTCGAGACGCTGGGCCGCCTGCTGATCAATACGACACTGGGCGTGGGCGGGCTGTTCGATGTCGCGAAGCGGCCGGGAATCGGCCTGCCCCACCGGCGCAACGGCTTTGCCAACACGATGGGTTTTTACGGGGTCGGGCCCGGACCCTATCTTTATCTGCCGCTCACCGGCGCGACGACGGCGCGCGATGTCATCGGCAGTGGGCTCGATCAGCTGCTGTTGCCGCTCGGGGTGGGAGAACCGTTCAACCGGCTCGAATTCACCGTGCCGTACTATATCATCAGCAATCTCGACGCACGGCTCGAAGTCGATGCGGAGCTCGAGCGGATCGATGCGACGATCGATCCCTATGCCGCGCGGCGCGACAGCTATCTCTATCGCCGCGCGAAGACGATTGCAGAGCTGAAAGGCGAGGAGCCGCCCGAACCGCCCGCCATCCTGCAGGAGGTTGAGGGGACGGGCGATTTTGCCGATGATCCAGAGCACGAGGAGAGCAGAAGCGAGGGCAACAGCGCTCCAGAGCCGCTGGCCGCCGTGATCGTCACACGCCCGCGCGAATGAGGTCTCCTATCGCTCGGGCCCCGGCTCTCGCCTGTCCGGGGCATTCGTGTGTTCGAGTGCCTCGCGCTGTTCCTCGATCTGCTCGGCAAGATTGGCGAGCCCGCTGCGTTGCTCGCTGCGCGCTGCGGCGCATCGCGCCTGGTTCTGATCCATGAACGGATCGGGTGTGCGCGCATCCCATTCGAGAACGCGAGCGATCATGGCGAGCCAGTTGTCGACATCGCTCGCGGCATAGCGATTGATCATCGGGCCAAGCGTTCCCATCATCGCGCCCAGCACAACGCCTTCGCCGCCTGGTTCGGGCGGGTCGCAGGCAAGCTCGATGCGCCAGCGCAGCTGGCCTGCGTAGAACCAGAACAACGCATCATCGAGCCGGTTGCCCTCGTCGGAAAGCCGGGCTGCGAGCTGGAGCATTTGCGCGGGATGGGCCATGACAATTGCCGCCTCGAGCTCTTCGAGGGGCGCAAGGCCAGGATCAGCGGGACCATCGCATGCCATGACAGCAACGCCATCCTGTGCGCCGTGAGCCTGCGCGCAGTCTGACTCGCGCGCCGTTTCGGGCGGTGGGGGCGCAGTCGGGGCTCCAGGCGCGCCGATGTCCTGCAACGCCAGCGCAAGCGCAAGCGCCAGTATCACGCGCGCGCTTCTTCCACTCCGCTTGCGGCATCGATGCCGGTCGAATTGTGCTTGAGCGCACTCAGCACCTTTTCGACGATGGCGGCGGCATCAAGGCCCGCTTCGGCATACTGCTTTTCGGGCGAATCATGGTCGATGAAAAGATCGGGCAGCCGCATCGTGCGCACCTTGAGCCCGGTATCGGTGAGCCCCTCATCGGTGGCGAAGGTCAGGACATGCGCGCCCAGACCGCCGATCGCGCCTTCCTCGATCGTGATCACCACTTCATGCGTCTTCATCAGACGCTCGATCAGGTCACGGTCGAGCGGCTTGGCAAAGCGCATGTCGGCAACTGTCGTCGAAAGGCCGCGTGCCTCGAGCTGGTCGGCGGCCTTCTTGGCCTCTTCAAGCCTTGCGCCGAGTGAAAGAATGGCGACCTTGCCGCCCTCGCGCACGAGCCGGCCCTTGCCGATTTCGAGCTTTTGCGGAACTTCGGGCAGCGGAATGCCCGTGCCCGCGCCGCGCGGATAGCGAAAGGCGATCGGGCCTTCGTCATATTCGGCCGCCGTGTAGGTCATGTGGACGAGCTCGGCCTCGTCAGCCGCCGCCATCACGACCATGTTGGGCAGGGTGGCGAGATAGGTGATATCGAACGAGCCGGCATGTGTGCAGCCATCCGCGCCAACGAGCCCCGCCCGGTCAATCGCGAAGCGGACGGGCAGGTTCTGGATCGCGACATCGTGCACGACCTGATCGTAGGCGCGCTGGAGGAAGGTCGAGTAAATCGCCGCGAACGGGCGCATACCCTGTGCAGCCAGCCCGGCGGCGAAGGTCACGCCATGCTGCTCGGCAATGCCGACATCGAAGCTGCGCTCGGGATGCGCCTTGGCGAAGCGATCGACCCCGGTGCCCGACGGCATCGCCGCGGTGATCGCACAGATGCGGCTGTCGGTCTCGGCGAGCCTGGCGAGCGTATCGCCGAACACGTTCTGATAGTTGGGCGGCCCTGCCTTGCCCTTGGCCTTCTCGCCCGTGACGACGTTGAACTTGGGCACGCCGTGATATTTGTCGGCGCTTTCCTCGGCAGGCTTGTAGCCCTTGCCCTTTTCGGTCACGACATGGATCAGCACCGGACCTTCGGAGGTATCGCGTACATTTTCGAGCACGGGAATCAGGTGATCGAGATTGTGCCCGTCGATCGGGCCGACATAGTAGAAGCCGAGCTCTTCGAACAGCGTCCCGCCCGTCACCATGCCGCGCGTATATTCCTCGGCGCGGCGCATGCCTTCGTGCATCCGGCGGCTCATCTTCTTGACCGCGCGGCTCGCGAGGCTGCGCAGGCCCAGATACTCGCTGGAGGAGACCATGCGGGCAAGATAGGCCGAAAGCCCGCCGACCGGCGGCGCGATCGACATGTCGTTATCATTGAGGATGACAACCAGCCGATTGCCCGCGTCAGCGGCATTGTTCATCGCCTCGTAGGCCATCCCCGCGCTCATCGCGCCATCGCCGATCACGGCGATGCCGCGCCCCGGTTCGCCCTTGAGCTTGTTGGCAATGGCAAAGCCGAGTGCCGCCGAGATAGAGGTCGAGGAGTGCGCCGCGCCGAAGGGATCATATTCGCTTTCGGTGCGCTTGGTGAAGCCGGAGAGCCCGCCGCCCTGGCGAATCGTGCGGATCCGGTCGCGCCGGCCGGTGATGATCTTGTGCGGATAGCATTGGTGACCCACGTCCCAGACAAGGCGATCCGCAGGCGTGTTGAAGACATAGTGAATCGCGACAGTGAGCTCGACAACGCCCAGGCCCGAGCCCAGATGGCCGCCCGAAACGCTGACTGCATCGATCATCTCGGCGCGCAATTCATCGGAAAGCTGGCGCAGCTGCTCGGGCTTCAATTGACGGAGCTCATCAGGCGTCGGCACCTGATCAAGCAGCGGTGTCTGCAAATCTTTGTTCATACCCTTGCCGCCTTACACCCTCGCTTGATCCGTGTCGATGAATGCGTCGTGGCGCTACGGTCACGCCAGACCTCTCCCAAGTGTAAGCTATGGCTGACACGGCTGAAGGTCAAGGCGTTTGACAAGCACCGACGCGCAGCGGGATGTTCAGGCGCAGTCCTCGCACACGCCGCGGATTTCCAACACGGGCCTGTGCGGCTGGAAACCCACCCGCAGCGCGAGCGCCTGGATCGACCGGCTCATCTCGTCATCATCGATATGCGCAACCCCGCCGCATTCCTCGCATACGAGAAAGACGCAATCGTGGCGCAGGCCCGGATGCGTGCTGGCGACATAGGCGCGCGAGCTCTCGATCCGCACGGCGACATTGTGAGCCACGAACAGATCGAGGATCCGGTAGACGCTGTTGGGCGCGACGCGCTTGCCGCGCGATGTGGTCAGTTCGTCGGCAATATCATAGGCAGAGACGGGCTGTTCGTGGCGCGCGAGCTGCGTGAACACGGCCTCGCGCATTCCGGTCCATTGCTCGCCCGCTTCGAGCATAGCCTCGCGCGCGGCCTCGTTGAGCGCATTTCCGCTTTGGTGAATAGGCGAAGGCTTGTTCATCGGATCCGATATAGACGCTCGCGCCGTGCGGCGCCACCGCGATGCCCACAGCCGCGCCGATCAGGCGCCGTCCCTCAGGAATTCGTCGCGATAATCGCGCGGGAACATTTCCTTGAGGGCCGCAACCTTGGGTTGGTCGTAGGCGACGATGTATCGGCTGTAGGGGTTCTTCGCCATGTAGTCCTGGTGATAGTCCTCGGCGGGATAGAAGCTGCGGTAACGCTCGATCTTCGTGACGATCGGCTTGCCCCAGATATTCGAGGCCTCAAGCTGCGCGAGATAGGCCTTGGCGACCGCGCCCTGCTCCTTGTTCAGCGGAACCAGCGACGAGCGATAATGCTCGCCAACATCCGGTCCCTGTCGGTTGAGCTGGGTCGGATCGGTTGCCACGGAAAAGAAGATCCGCAGCAATTCGTCATAACGCACGACATAAGGATCATAAGTGATTTTGACCGCCTCGGCGTGGTTGGTGACGCCGGTGACGACGGTGCCATATTTCGCGGTTCCCGCAGCGCCGCCGTGGAAGCCCGAAACGGCCGATTTGACCCCCTCGACATGGCTGAACACGCCTTCGATGCCCCAGAAGCAGCCGCCCGCGAAGATCGCGGTCTTGAGGCCGCCACCTTCCTTGGCGATGCGCTTGGCCAGCGGGGCATTGACCACGCGCTCTGCCTGGGCGGGCGTGACGGGAAGCGCAAGGCCGAGCCCTGCCACAGCCAGCGCGAGCGATGAAAGCAGCGTGCGCATCACGATGCCTCCGTGCGGTGATCGTCCATGATAAGGAATTCAGGTGAGGGCACATGCACCTCGTGGCCTGCGCGAAGGCCGGGCGCGGCCTGCGCTGCGGGAGCGATATCGCCCGCCCAGTGCTCGGCATTCGCAACGGCGACCAGCGCCGCGCCAATGACAAAGCCGATCGCGACATGGCGGTAGAGATCAGGGTTGAAGAACTTCATGGTCGCCTCGCAAACTTCGAATCGGAGCAATGTGCTCACCGCGCTCCTGCCCGAGACGCCTGTGCTCCGCTGTGACTTGCATCACAATGAACAGCCATGCGCTCGCCGCGCCTTCGCCAGGCAATTCGCGTTGGTCTTGCTTTTAGTTACGCATCGGTGCGCAATAAAGATGAGAGGCCTGCGGGGAAGGATATCTGTGCAGTGGGAAACCGGAGATATGCGCGGCAGCCCTGCCGCCTAGTGCCGGAAATGGCGCATTCCGGTGAAGACCATCGCCAGCCCGGCCTCGTTCGCCGCCGCGATCACCTCGTCATCGCGGATCGAGCCGCCCGGCTGGATCACCGCGCTGGCGCCCGCCTCGGCGGCGGCGATGAGGCCGTCGGCGAACGGGAAGAAGGCATCGGAAGCGACCGCGCTGCCGATCGTGCGCGGTTCGTCCCAGCCATGCGCCTGCGCCGCCTCACGCGCCTTGATCGCAGCGATCCGCGCCGAATCGCGCCGGTTCATCTGGCCTGCGCCGATCCCCGCCGTCGCGCCGTCCTTCGCATAGACGATCGCATTCGATTTAACATGCCGCGCCACCGTCCAGGCGAACAGGCAATCGGCGAGTTCCTGTTCTGTGGGCGCGCGCGCGCTCACGATCTGGAGATCGCTCTTCTCGACATGGCCATCATCGCGCGACTGGATGAGGAGCCCGCCGGCAATCGTCTTCATAGCAAACCCGCCGCGGCGCGGATCGGGCAGGGCGCCGCATTCGAGCAGGCGCAGGTTCTTCTTCCTCGCAAACACCGCGCGCGCCGCTTCGCTGACCCGCGGCGCGATCACGACTTCGGTGAAGATGTCCGCGATCGCCTCGGCAGTGGAGCCATCAAGCTCGGTGTTGACCGCGACGATCCCGCCAAAGGCGGAAACGCTGTCGCATTGGAGCGCGCTTTCCCACGCCTCGAGCAGCGAGCCGCCCTGCGCCACGCCGCACGGATTGGCATGCTTGACGATGACCACGGCCGGTTCGCCGCCGGCAAATTCGGCCGCCAGCTCAAGCGCGGCATCGGCATCGTTGAGATTGTTGTAGCTGAGCGCCTTGCCCTGCAATTGCTCCGCCTGAGCTACGCCCTTCGCGCCTGGCGCCTGAGGCAGATAAATCGCAGCGCTTTGGTGAGGGTTTTCACCATAGCGCAAGATGTCCGAGCGGGTGAAGGCGAGCGGCATGGTCTCGGTGAACGGGGTCGCGCCGAGCGCCTCGGCCCCGAGCGGATGCGTGAACGCATCGCCATAGGCAAACCAGTTGGCGATCGCGGCATCATAGGCGGCCGTGCGGGCATAGGCCTTGCCCGCCATGCGGATGCGGAAGGCTTCGCTTGTTTCGCCAGCATGGGCATCGAGCTCTGCGATGAAGGCATCGTAATCGGCCGGATCGGTGAGGATCGTCACGAAAGCGTGGTTCTTCGCGGCAGAGCGCACCATGCTCGGGCCGCCAATATCGATATTCTCGATGATCTCGGACCGCTGTGCACCTTTTGCGACAGTCTGCTCGAAGGGGTAGAGATTGACGATGACGAGGTCGATCGCGCCGATCGCATGCTCCTCCATCGCGGCGCGGTGCGCATCATTGTCGCGCAAAGCGAGCAGCCCGCCATGGATTTTGGGGTGGAGCGTCTTCACGCGCCCGTCCATCATCTCGGGAAACCCGGTCAGCTTGGAGACATCGCGCACTTCGAGGCCCGCCTCGCGCAGCGCCCGCGCCGTGCCGCCGGTGCTGACGAGCTCGATATCGCGCGCCGCCAGCGCCCCGCCGAGCTCGGCGATACCGCTCTTGTCGGACACTGAGAGAAGCGCCCGCCTGATTGCCCTGCCTGCCATGTGCGCCCCTGCCTTAATCCATCTTGCGCAACAGCCAGGAAAATTGCCCGCCTCCGCGCGACGTCATGCCTTCGATGACGAGTTGCTCGGTTGCATGCGGGCGGCCCTCGCCGTCAACCCACAGACTGTCTTCCTTGCCGAGTTTCACATCGTCCGCGTCGGCATTCGCCCCGGCGAGGCGCAAGTGCCACAAGCCGCCATCGGGCAACAGCAGGCTGGCCCCGCGCTCATCCTCACTGAGCCGCGCTTCGACCCCGCGCGCAAGATGGAACCGGATCGCAAAGCCGATCCTGCCGCGCTTGCCCTTGCGGCTGACGGGCACGAGGATATCCTCGCCGGCCAGCTCGGCGCCATCGCCGCGCAGCGAAAGGATGCGCTTGTGCTTGAGGCCGAACCGCGCGGTATAGCCATCATGGCAGGCCTCGATGCGCGTGCCGCTCTGGCTCAGCGCGCGCCGGTCGACCTCAAGCGTTTCCGCGCCCTTGCCAAGCTGGCCATGGAGCAAAACGGCGGTCGAGTTGGCATTGTCGAGCACCAGTGTCGAGTGCGCGGCGCTGGCGCGCAGACCCTGCGCGATGTGCGCGGGCACCTGGCCGCCGGCGAGCGCAGCGCCGCCGCAATTGACGATCAGCCGGCTGGGCCCGTCCGAAAGTTCGAAGGCGAGCGTCGAAGCGCACCCGCAGCGCGTGTGGCGCGCGCGGGGCGGCGGGGCGGCATCGAACTGGACCAGCGTCTTGCCCGCGCGCAGCCGGTGATAGCCCCAGCCGCTCGGCTCGTTCATCGCCCGCGTGCGCACGCCGCTGGCCGCGATCAGCGCGGCCAGCCGCTCGCCGCCAATCGCTCCTTGCCCCTGCCACGAGCCCAGCCCGCCATCGCCATGGCGCAGCGCAAGCAGTGGGGGCACCAGCAATTCGCGCATCACCTCGAGCGCGCGGGGCACCTCGACCTGCGCCGCCTCATAGCACGCGATCAGATCGCACAGCACCGCGATCGCCTGCATCTGCGCTTCGGGACAACGCGCCAGCAGCCCGCCATCCTCGCCCACGCATTCGCCCAGCGAGCGGATCAGCCCGGCTTCGGCATAGAGGCGGCGCGGGCGGCCCTCGGGCAGGAGCAGCCCTGCTGCCGCGATCCCGGCCCAGCCGATCGTCTGCCCCAGGCCAGGCCCGGTCTTGAGCACTGCGCGATCGAGCCAGGCAGCCGTCTGAGCGATCGCACTCAGCAGTTCGCGGCGCAAACCGGCATCGCCATTGCCCATTACGAGCGGCGCGTGGACCAGCCAGGCGATCAGCCGCAAGCCGGCATGTTCGACCAGCCAGGCGCCGTGTTTCGCAGCCGCTCTGGGCGCCTCGCGATGCGCCTCGAGCCAGCTGCGCGTGAGCCGTTCTGCGAGCGCAGCGTTTTCGGGGCGCGAGCCACATGCCGCGACATCGGCAAGCCAGCTGAACGTGTGCAGCGTGCGCTCGAGCGCGGGCGACAGGCGCGACTGGGCGGAAAAATCCACCTCGCCAATCGCAAAACGCGCGCCATTGACGTGGAAATGCCCGGCGCGAAGCGCCATGCCGCGCGCCCGGTCTCCGGGAACCGCTTTGTCCACCACAGCGATAACGCGCGGCGCATGGGCGCGGCGGAACGGCGCAGCGAGCGTGTGCCCGGGCACACCCATGCGATAAGCGAGCCGGATCAGCGCCTCGCCCGGACGGGCCTGCGGCGGGGCGACATCGCTCAGGACCAGCGCCCGGCCGGCCGGTTTGCCGAGCGCCCCGGCGCCTTCATCGTCCGAAGCGCTACGAGCGTGGGTCTCGCCTTCTCCGCCAAGCGGAAGCGCGGATTGCCTGTCCTCGTGCGCGGCACGCTCCTCGCGAAACAGCGTATCCATCAGCGTTGCGCCCCAGCCGCCTTCAAGGCGGCAATGTTGTCGGCATAGCAATCGGGGCCGCCCTTGAAGCTGGCCGAGCCTGCCACGAGCACATCGGCCCCCGCAGCCACGCATTGGCGCGCGGTTTCGGGATTGACCCCGCCATCGACCTCGAGGTGGATAGCGCGCCCCGATGCCTCGATCATCGCCCGGATGGCAGCAATCTTTTGCAGCTGCGAGGCAATGAAGCTCTGCCCGCCAAACCCGGGATTGACGCTCATCACAAGAATGAGGTCCGCCAGATCCATCAGGTTTTCAAGCGCGCTCGCCGGTGTCCCCGGATTGAGCACGACGCCCGCCTGCTTGCCGAGCCCCTTGATCGACTGCAGCGTGCGATGGACATGCGGGCCCGCTTCGGGGTGGACGGTGATGATATCGGCGCCCGCATCCGCGAAGGCTTCGACATAAGGATCGACCGGCGCGATCATCAGATGAACGTCGAACGGCTTGTCGGTGTGCGGTCGCAGAGCCTTGATCACATCGGGGCCGATCGTGAGGTTGGGCACAAAATGCCCGTCCATCACGTCGATATGGATCCAGTCTGCCCCAGCTGCATCGATCGCGCGCACCTCTTCGCCCAGCCGCGCGAAATCGGCGGACAGGATCGAGGGGGAGATGAGGGGGGAAGGGCTTGTCATGGGATGGCGCGCATTTTCCTCTTGATCCGCAGTTAAATTCCCGCCGATCCGCCCACAACCAAGCTTCCGCGCTTTTCCACCGTGTCTGCGCCAGAGCGTGCGCGCAATGCCCCGGATTGTGAGCAAAAATCGAAATTCAGCCTCAATTCACCCGCGCAGCGCCAATGCTGTTGCCATAGTCTGGGGCGTTTATCGCAAGGGGCGCTTGCCGACCGGCATTGCCGGCGGGCAGGAGACGAAGCGGGACTGCGCTCCCGCCGCGCCCGTGCGAAGGGCTCATCACACCGATCAGGGAAACACAAGCCTTGTTGAAAGCACTGACTGCACCCTTGTGCGCAATCGGCCTTGTTGCGCTGCTCGCTGGCGCGCTGCCGGGCACCGTATCGCCCGCGCGGGCACAATATGGCGAGATCATCGCCAACTCGATGCGCAATTGCGCGCCGGGCAGTGGGCCCGCCGTGCGCGTGACGATCCGCGGCATCAAGAGCTCGACCGGCAAGATCAGGTTGCAAAGCTACCGCGCCAACAAGCAGGACTGGCTCGCGAAAGGACGCTGGATCAATCGCATCGAAGTGCCCGCGCGCAAGGGCAACATGACCTTCTGCGTGCCTCTGCCCGCACCCGGCGCCTATGCGATCGCCGCGCGCCACGATGCCAACAACAACAACGAGACCGATATCAGCAAGGATGGCGGGGCAATGTCGAACAATCCCTCGATCAACATCTTCAATCTGGGCCGCCCGGGGATCGACAAGACCCGCTTTTCCGTGGGCCAAGGGGTCAAGCCGATGTCGATCACGATGCTGTATTTCGGTTGAGACCGCGGATCGAAGCCCGCGGGCGAGCCGGGCATCGGATGCAAGGCGATGGCCGCTTGAAGCGAGGGCCCGAGGCTCAGATTTCGCAAGGCGCAAGACCACTTTGCGAACTTTCGCGATTCTGCAATCCTGCTCGCGCATGAGGGGTGCTAACACGCTTAATGCAAGGGGCAATCGCGAGAGTTGAGCTGGGCCAAGGTTACGATCGAAGATGTGGCGAGCGCTGCGGGCGTCTCGCGTCAGACGGTCTCGCGCGTAATCAATCGGCGTCCCAATGTGCGCGCGGCGGTTCGCGCGCGGGTCGAGGAAACGATCGCGGCGCTGGGCTATGTTCCCAATATCGCCGCCCGCCGGATGGGCGGGGCGCGCAGCTACATCCTGCTCGCCGCCATCGAAGAGGGCGCAGCCGCAGCAGGCCCCTGCGAGCGCGCCGGACGCCTGCCGCTCGATGGCATGCTGCTGGCCGGGCTCGAAGTGTGCGGCGGGGCGGGCTATCACGTCCTCTTCGAACAGCTCGAGACCGATCGCGAAGCGGGCGCGGCGCGCTTCTCGCGCGCCCTGACCGCGCTCGCCCCGGACGGGGTCATCCTCACCCCGCCGCTCGATGAGCGCCGCGACCTCGCCGAATCCTTGCGCGCGCGCGGCATCGCGATGCAATATCTCGGTCAGCCGCGCAGCCAGGACGAAGCGCTCGGCGAGGCGGCGGCGCGCCATCTGCTTGAGCTGGGACACAAGCAGATCGGGTTCGTCTCGGGCTTTGCCGATCCGCAGCGTTCTCAGCGCAGGATCGCAGGCTATCGCCGGGTGTTGGCCGCAGCGGGCAGCCGGGCGCAGGGCCATTTCGTGACCGATCAGCGGCTGCGCTTTGACGAGGCGCTCGCGCTGGCAAAGAGCTGGCTTGTTCCCACGATCCGTCCTACCGCGATCATCGCCGAAACCGAGGAAGTCGCGCTCGCGATCCTCGCGGTCGCGCACGAACTGGCGATCCCGGTTCCGCGCGAACTCTCGCTCCTGGCCCTCGAAAACCGCGCCAGCCTTGCGCGGGCGGCGCCCGCCATCTCGGCAATCTATCCGCCCTATGCCCAGCTGTTCGCGCAGGCCTGCGAGCGACTGATCGCCGCGCACGACAACGAGAGCGAGGCGGCAGAGGGGGCGGCGACGGGCGAGTATGCTCAACCATTTGCTCTGCTCGAGCGCGAAAGCACGGCCAGAGCGCCGCGCACGGTCTGAAACAGGTCGCGGCTCGTCCTGTGCGCGTGCATGGCAACGCAAAAACTGGCGCACCTGAGAGGATTCGATCCCCTGGCCTCTGCCTTCAAAGTGCAGAGTTTACGCACAATCTGAGACAAGCTGAAACAGCGAAAGCTCTGAAATAGCTATATTTCCTATTTCTGCTTGTTTCCGATAATCCCTACATGTGTTCCATATGCATTCGGATTGTTCGAGGATTTCTCACGATCGGTCTCGCACCAGCTGTCGGCTGCCGAGGTCGAGGCGATCTGGTCATCGGCCTCGCTCATGCTGAAAGACTTCCGCTTCGACCAACCTGATGAACATATCGCCATATTGTTTGGTCGAGCTGAAGTCCTGCTCGTATTCGCCAATGTCGTGGCCGGACCCAAAGGCGACTCGCAAGCGGGGCGGTATCTCTGGTCGCTCTTCGGTGAGACATCAGATCAGCGTCTGGAGGATACGGGCGTGCGCCAGGACCCTTCTTTCCAAGTCGGTGTGTTCGGGTTCCATTTCCGTTTTCCTTCTGCTTGACGTTAATCGGGAAAGGCCGCCTCCAACCCGCAATCAGAGTTCAGCAGTCAGGCGCTTCTGTGAGACGAGTGGTTACTAATGACCACTTATCAGGCGGCTCGTGGCTGTCGTATCCGAGTCACTTCCCGCTGCTCGATTGGCCCGAGCCTGAGCCAAAGCATCGCTAAGATTCGAATACCGGTGGCTGCCGACAGCATAACTTGCGACGAGCGTGAGTATGATTCCCAGATCCTTGAGGTCGGCCATATCTGCGGCCAATTCCTCGCATCTGGCCAGATCGACGTGCCCGTCCTCGCCGAGCATATGGGGATGGCAGCGCGGAAGAAATGTGTCTTGCGGCATGATCTCTTGTCCTCGTCTCGTAAGCGGGAGCACGGGGTCTCTCAGTCGCAAAAGCCTACCGGCGTTTCGATGCGATAGCCCTCATGTGGGATTGGAGGGTCCGAATTATGAGAGGCTCTGGATTAGCAAGCGCTCTGATCATGCCCCGTTCACCCGGGGCGGAAAACCCGCCGTCCCCTTGCGACATAAACCCATCAGTGACGGCTTGCCGACGATCCGAAACGGCGCGGCCGCATAGCGAATGATCATGGCAATGCTCACCCGCCCCTCCCATATTCTGCGGAAGCGAGGTGTCACCTTGCCATCTTACAGGTTTCATGAGGCAGACGGCTCGACCGCGGTCATCACGGATGACATAACCGGCGGCAAGCTTCCCCCATCGACGCTTGGATGGAAGGCCGATGGACTGACTGAGTTTTTCGCAGGTGGACGACCAAGGTTTGGTGTTGAGCCGGCTGACATAATCGCCAGCATCCAGCGAGACGGGTACTTTCATGCGCCGCTGGGTCAGAGCGGGCGTCCCTGAGAAGAACGAATGGCCGGTCGAGCGTAAGACTACGGTCATTGCCTACGTCAAAACGGCAGTCGAAGTGCGTTTGACTGGCTTGACAATATCAGACAGCGCATTCAGCTTCTGCCTGGGATAAATTATGGAATGGCCGCAAGAGTCTGCGTGAGCGCGCAAGGCGGATCGGACGAACCTTGATCCACAAGATCGGGAGAGCCTGGAGGCCGGAGCGCGCGTTCAAAGACTAGACGCATCCGAGCTGTGCCTGATTTCTGCTGCTTGCCGAGCCGCTTATGCATCCCAAACAAATGAGGGGAAGCATGTCATGCCGATGCAGCTTGAAGACACCACTACCAGGCCGAGCGACTGGACGAGCAGCATAACCTATCAGAGCAGGGCCACCTCCAGGCCGACGGTGGCTGACTTGCGTGAACTGGCTTGGAAAGCGAAAGCAAGAAACCATGCGCTCGGCGTAACAGGCATGTTGCTCTACGACCGGGGGCAGTTTTTCCAGACGCTTGAAGGTTCACCCGGAAGTCTGAAGATCTTGTGGGACTGCATCAGCAAGGACACGCGCCATTCCGATATCGAAATCCTGAGCGAACATATCATCCCTGCCAGACTCTTTGGCGGGTGGGATATGTTGAGCTTTCACGGAGATGCGGCACAAGATTCAGACATTCGGCGGGCCAAGGCCGGACACGAACTTACCCGGCTGGCCCCTTCACTGATCGATCTGGTGCTGCATGGCGATGACATCGGCATGAACCGGACCATCGCTTCGCTCGCCGAAAAGGGTTGGGATGGAGACGCAATACTCACCCATCTGATCGAACCGACGGCTCGCGCGCTGGGCGATGCCTGGTTGTCAGACGACTGCTCCGAATTCGACCTCACGATCGGGCTCAGCATGTTGCAGCTGGCGGGCCACGCGGTCCGCAGCACCCCCACGCCTGGGGCACTGCGGCAGAGCCGGTACAGCATCCTCTTAGCCACGGCACCCGGCGAGCCCCATACACTTGGCACTTCGCTGCTGGCCGATCTGTTTACCGATGCTGGCTGGCAGGTCGACATGGCCTTTCCCGACAGCAATCAGGCGCTGGTCAACCAGTTGGCAGCGCAACAGCCCGACGCGCTGGACATTGGCTTGTCCGAAGCGCTCCCTCGCGAACACACGCTCGCCAAACTGCGCCAGACTGTGGAGCGGAGCCGGTTCGCGGCTCCTGATCATCTGACGGTTGTTTCGGTCGGCGGGAGACTTTTTGCCGATGCCGCCGCGACAGCGGAGAACGTCGGGGCAGACCACGCGCGCAAGACAGTGGCGGGCACGAGCATTCAGCTGGCCGAACTGATAAAGCTGAAGCGGCAGCAGCACGGCGTGGGCTAGGCCGCGAGAATGTGAGACTGGCGGTAAGAACTGCCCCGGTCATTGCAACGCTACTGCGCAAACCCCATTTCAAAGACGCTACCAGCCGCAACAGACGGTCCGAGGCATCACACATCCAGATGCCGTCCCTCCTCCTTTCCGCCTCTTAGCCAGAGCAGCGATCATCGAGATGCGCTGCACAGAACGATAAGGAACGGCGATGGCGCATTTCGGGCACATCAAGCACTACAACGCGAGCACCGGCACCGGCTTTATCCGCCCGGAAGACGGCGACGATCCTCTGCCTTTTCGCGCAAGTGAAATGATCGTCGAAGGGCAGGTCCCCAAAGAAGAAACTCGCGTTCGTTACGAGATCGAAAACGACCGTCAGGGTGAGCCTCAGGCCGTCAGATTGCAGAAGGCTTGACGATGAGGCTTGCGAACCGATGAGTTCGAAACGCACCGACGAGCCCGCCTATTTCGCCGTGCTATTTCCGTTCGCATCGCTTGCGGCACTGTTCTGGTGGTTTTGGCCATGAGGCGAAAACTTGCACCGGAGCTGCTGCGCAGATTCGGAGAACCTGTCCCTGAACACCCCGAAGCTCCGATTTTCGGACCCGAGAATACGCGCGCGATACCGCGCCTAACGCATAAGGTTTCTTTCTGGCGATCTGCTGCGAAAGCGGTGTCTTGGCGCGCGGTTGGAACGCTGGACACCCTCGTCCTGTCGTATGTCCTGATCACGTTCCTTGGTCCGTTGGTCGGCTTTCAGTTGGCCGCGGACGAAGCCTTGGCCACTGCAAGCTACATTGCGATTACCGAAGTCGCGACCAAGATGATCCTGTATTTCGTGCACGAAAGGGCTTGGGGCCGCATTCAGTGGGGGTTGGCGGCGCGCGGTAAGCGCAAGCGCGAAACCAATCGGCGCAGCGGAGTGAAGACCGCAACTTGGCGCACCATTGCCTCGCTAGACACATTCGCATTGGCTTGGTTCTTTACGGGCAATGTCGCAACAGCGGTGTCGATCGGCGGCATCGAGATAATTACCAAGCTGGTTCTCTATTTCTTTCACGAGCGTGGATGGTCGAGGATCCGCTGGGGAATCCTTCAGACGCAAGGCGACCAGAAAGTCGAACAAGTCCGGTAACGCCTTTTCAATCTGCCAGGATCGACCGTTGATCGCGGCCACTTGTTTCAGGCGTTATCGTCCCCATATTGAGCGTAGCTACCAGTCGCAATCGACGGTCTTGGGCTTCCAGTTTCGAGAAGCCATCTCCTTCAGTTCCGCCTCTTAGTCGCAGCCGGTCCGATTCTGGCGCGCTGCATTGATACTGAAGGACATGACATGACACATTTTGGCAAGATCAAGAGCTACGACAGTGGCAAGGGCGCGGGCACGATCAGTCCGGAAAAGGGTGGCAGCGTGCTCCCATTCGGCAAGGCGGATCTGCAACATGAATCCCAATTGCCCAAGGTCGGAGATCGCTATGGCTACGAAACCAACCAGGTCGACGGCCAGGACATGCAAGCTGTGAACCTCCAGCAACAGCAGGGTGACCCACGGCGTGAGCAGGCGCGCGCCCAGCAGGGTTAGAGAGCTTAACGAAGGTCGGCGTTCGATTGATGCCGGCCTTCTCGCTCTCCAGCGCCAGAGGAGCCACCCTATCATGACCCTTGAGGAGTTGATCCGCAATCACGAGCTGGCGAAGGCTAATGCCGCACGCTCGACCTCGCCAGAAGAGCGCAGAACCTATTTTGATCTTGTCGCCTATTACGCGAAGCGGATGAGGGAGGCGCAGAACAGGGATGGCAGGTATGTGGCCGATTGGTCGCCCGATGAATCCTCTTGAGGAAACAACCGAAACCATGGACCAGCGCAATGCAAAGCCCCACCCTGAAACACCCGCAACACGGCAATGGGAAAACGAAGGCGGCTCCATGAATTCACGTGGAGTATCGCTGCCGGAGGGAGTTTCGGCTGTGAGCGTGACCCATTACCGGGTCGGCTCGTACACCTACACAAGCCTGGACGATGCGCTCGCGGAGCACAGGCGCCAGTGCAAGAACGACTAATCGAACAGGGGCTGCGGCGCGACCTCTCTGCATAAAGCAAGTTTTTTGTTTCCAGCCGCACCCATTGTAATTTTTTTGCACGCTGCTATATAGACCGTGCCTAACGTCGTTTGCGACGGATTATGATTGCCGCAATGAGCGCCCAAGCGCGAGATCGGCACCACTTCCATTTCATCCTACCTGGCTCCGCAGCGGAATTCGTCCGTGCGGATGATTTTTTGTACGCGAGGATGATTTATTGGCGAAGGAAGAGCTCATTACGATGGAGGGCGAGATCAACGAGATCCTGCCCGATGGTCGCTTTGGCGTGACCCTCGACAATGAGCATCGTCTGATCTGCTACACTGCAGGCAAGATGCGTCGCTACCGTATCAAATCGGTCGTTGGAGACCGCGTACATGTCGAAATGACGCCCTACGATCTGAGCAAAGGCCGGATCGTCTTCCGCGAACGAACACCCGGGCAAGGGCCCGCTGGTGCTCGCAAACGCGGATACAGGCGCTGACACTTTCAAGAAGGCGGCGGGAAGTACCTGCCGAAGATAAGAACAATGAATGCAATAAACCTGCGCGATCCGTCGCGGCCCAGACTTTCGCCGCGCTACGGCGCAATCCATGCACAGCGGACGGACCGGGACAGGACAAATCCCAGTCCTGTGCCAACTGCCGAGCTGCGACGTCTTGTCGCAACGATGATCGACTAGGCGACAATCATTACCCGCGGTCATGCATCAGCATTCCCGCCAAAGCCGGAGAACTGACATGGATCTGAACCTGCAATATGCCGACCACCAGCGAGCCCTTATGGGTGCCGACGGTGCCGCAAACGATGACGACCGCTTGGCCCAACTTACGAAGGCTTCAAACATCGCTGGTCGTATCAGCGACTTTCAGCATGGACTCGGCGCCGCCGCAGCCTGTGCGTGGAGCAAGGCCCAATTTACCAACTCGCTTCTGACGAAAGCGGGTTCCGAGGCGAACGTCTAATTCGCTAGAAGCACGCCCGACCAAATCTGCGCACGTTGAATTTCGACGGATATCGACGCCTGGTTAGGGAACCGGAAGATTCCGATTCTCTCGCCTTGAATATGACGAACTCCTTTCAATTGACGACATGACGCATGACCCCGGCCCGCAATCTTGTGCGCCGAACACGACCGTTTCTTGAAAGGAAGCGCATATGATTACCGGTACAGTAAAATTTTTCAATGGCGACAAGGGTTATGGCTTCATCCAGCCCGATGACGGCTCTGCCGACAGCTTCGTCCACATTTCGGCTGTCCAAGCCGCGGGAATGCACACGCTCGATAAGGACCAGCGCCTCAATTACGAGGTCGAAACCGGCCGCAACGGCAAGGCCAGCGCGGTCAATCTGACGGCTGCCGGTTAATTCTCCATTTGGGCGCGGCGGCTCGTTCGTCGCGCCCAATTTCCTACATACAGAACTGGAGCCCTGAATGGCCGAATCATATGAGATCTGCTGCGAGCGCGCGGACGCGGCTGCAGCGGCGGCGAAGACTGCAACGCTCGACAACGTAAAAAAGCGCGAATTCCGGGCGGAAAAGACCTGGCGCGGTCTTGCCGAACAAGCACGCAAGGTGAAGCTCGATCGAGAGAAGGCCCAACGGGAGAAGGAAGAGCGACGGGATCAACAATTCGGTTCAGAGTGAAGAGCACTCCGTTGATGACCAAGTCCGTTCGGCTCAGGATTTCGTCTTCAACCATAAGCGACGAGGCGCTGATCGTCTGTATTGGGACCGCAACCTTCTAGGATAGTCTCTTTGTGATGCGAGACGGTATGTCTCGAACGCCTTCGCGCACGTTCCCGGTCCAGCACGCCCAAGTCTTCCCCAACATGTGCCATTCCGGATGTCGGGTGAATAACGGAATACAAGGTCCAACGGGTGTGATAAGGCCGTATGCATCGCAGAGATTTCTTCCGAGCAACTGCGACTGAGAGACTGAATTGCGCTCCCGCTGTCAACAAGGAGCGAATGTTGTCCTACCCAACCAAATCCACCGTCCCCTTTTTCGCAGGGCGCCCTAAACCGAGCGCTCGCCTCACCTCGGCAGCCTCGCGGCGCCAAGGCGATACAACACGATTGGCTATCCTGATTCTTGGCCGTGAGACCGCGATTGAGTTCATGAATACCCATGACGGAGGGCTGGGCGGAAGACCCATCGATTTGGCCATCGCGAGCGATGAGGGACGTTCCCGCGTCGAGCTTGCGCTATCTGATCGGTGCTATCCGTCAGGCGAACGCGACTTGCCTCAGGATGTGCCGAGTTAGCAGCAGCCCTGCACCCAGGCGACCCGAAGGGCGGCATTGCGGCGTTCGCAATGCCGACCTCTACTGAAGGCCTCCGCTCCATTCTAGGGGCGGAGGCCTTCTGTATGATCGACCAAGGTCCAAGCCACGGTCAGTATTCAAATCTCTTTTTTCTCCGCCAGTGTCAGGGCGTCTTCTCTGCCGACGCCCAAACATCACACGGTGTTTTCGATCTTCGAATGCCCAAGCAAAATCTGGATCGCTCTTATGTTTCCTGTGGCTTTGTAGATGATGGAAGCCTTGGTCTGACGAAGTGAATGGGTGCCATACTCCACTGGCCTCAACCCGATGGCATCGACCCACTCGTATACAAGTCGAGCATACTGTCGCGTACTCAGATGCCGCGTTGGATCAACACGACTTGGGAAGACGAAGTCCTCAACGCCACCACCTCTCAGTTCCAGCCAAGCGATCAAGCTCGCTCTGGCGTCAGCAGCAATCTCAAACTGAACAGGTCTTCCTGTTTTGCGTTGAATGATTGTCGCTCGCGCCCTGACTTGTGGACCACTGACTAGATCGCCGATCTTCAACTCAACGAGATCGCAACCTCGCAGCTTGCTATCAATCGCTAGGTCAAACAACGCCCGGTCTCTGATGCGTTCTTCCCGATCAAGAAAGAATCGGATCGCCCAGATCTGCTTCTGATTGAATGGACGCTTGGGTCCAATCTTCGCGCCAAAGTTCCAAGGCACTCGGTTCTGGATGACAGGATCAAATTGTGAGTAAGTCAAAGTCATTCTCCTTGGCCAGAATGGCATCAGAGAATGTCTGCTCTCGGGAGCTAAGATCTCGGATGTCTCCGTCTTGCATTGGGGCGCAAAGCGGTCAATTGCTGCGCTCAATCGCCGCGCGGCTCATCCCGGACAGGTGTCGTCCGGAGTGGCTGAACCGAGAGATCTGCGAACAATTGGCAAACCGTTCACGAATGGGAATCTGGCGAGCACACCGTACGCCGCGATTGCGGGATATAAGCCATTCTAGTTATTGATGAAATGCGATTTGAGCGGAATCAACCCGTCCAAGAGTTGAGCGCGTTTGAACCGATCCACAGCCAGCTCACTGTGTGACAAAGCCATGAAATAACGAATGAAATTTGCTAATGGCCACGAGTGGTCTGCGATCCATACAATTCGCACGCCTCAAGAGCCAATTCGCCGAGGCCCAAACTGTAACTTCCAACTGAAACTAATGCCGGGAAGCTGCGCAGCCGGAGAAAATGCGGTTTGCTAGCGCTTCATGCCGGCGCATCCAGCATTTTGGACCCGAGAGATTGGGAATGCCAGCCGCTCGAGTTCTGCTGGCTTGGGTAAGGGCCGCGATGCTGCGCATCGGACCCAGGAAAGGGGATACACTCCACGCAGCAGTGAATAAGGGAATTCCGCCACTCTTGGAGTGTGCTATTAGGATCCCCGGACACTAGGTCTTGTCGATTCTCGATTGCCAGACGGCAGAGGAGCGGCGGTTGATCAGACCCCCCGTTTTCCATATTCATTCCATACGGGAGGAATAGCGCTTCGCTAAGTCTTTGAAAGTATGGCGCACCCGAGAGGATTCGAACCTCTGGCCTCTGCCTTCGGAGGGCAGCGCTCTATCCAGCTGAGCTACGGGTGCCTGTCGCCTTGTGCCATGCGGCGGTCTGCCCGCTGCGCCCTAGCAAGCAAATGGTGCGTTCGCTAGCCTCTTTGCGCGCCCGCCGCCTCGGCGGGCCCGAGCCGGTGCGAATGGCTGATCTTAACCTGCCGGTAAACCGATCGCGCATAGAGCCTGAGATATGTCGGCGCTTCCCCCCAGTCAGACCCGCATCATGCGCGAGACGGCGCACGCCGAGCGCAATCGGCAATGGCCAGGCTGGCGCGAAGTGGCCGCTAAGGACAGCGCGAGTGGCCTTGCCGAGCGGTGGGAACAGGTGCACGAGGCCGCCGCCCGTCTGGCGCATCTCGCCTATCTCTCCCCCGAGCGACCTTCGAGCGAGATTGCGTCCTTTGCGGTGGCCTGGGAAAGGGCGGGCGCAGCGCAGCGCGAGCTCGCCCTGCAGGGGATCGAGGATATCGAGGCAATGATGAAGCCCGGCCTCGCCGCACTCGAGACGATCATAGCCAGAGGCAGCGCACCCACAGCGGCGGCGCTGGCGTTGTGGCGCGAATTTCATGGCGCGCGCGAAGCCTTGCTCGCGCTCGTGCGCGGGGCGGATCGGCTCGCAGCTGCCTGAGCCCACCCGGCGCGCGTGCGATCAGGGCCGCGGCCGACCATCGGGCGCTTGACCTTGTTCATATTATGTTCCAGACTTGGGTGCATGGCGCAGCCGCATCAGCCCGATATCGAGAGCACCTCGCGCGATCACGCCGAAGCGCGCACCGCGCTGGGTGCTGATGAGGTCGCACGCGGGATCATGCGGCTGTTTGCGCGCAACGATATCTGGTGTCTGCGCGAGATGGCTCTGCCCAATGGCCGGCGCGCCGATCTCATGGGGATCGATGCCAGAGGCCTGCTCGTGATCGTCGAGATCAAGGTCTCGCGTGCCGATCTGCTGGGCGATGCCAAATGGCCCGAATATCTCGATTATTGCGATCGGTTCTACTGGGGGCTTGCGCCGGTGCTCGATCGCGCACCGCTCGAGAGCGAGGCCTATCGGCCCGATGCGTGCGGCGTGATCGTCGCTGATGGCTATGATGGCGAGATCGTGCGCCATGCCCCGCTCACGCGGCTCGCGCCTGCGCGGCGCAAGGCGCAGACACAGCGGCTGTCACGCTGTGCGCTGCGGCGGCTGACAGCGCTCGCCGATCCCGAATGCGCCGCTCTGCCCTTCGGCGGCTAGGCAAGGGGCGAACACGCTTCATCGCGCAGCGCAGCGGCCCGGCGCACGATTGGCGCTTCTCTTTTGCGCCGTACAGCGCCATAGTCGCGTGATGATACCCGGCGATACGCCCCTCTGGCTGGCGGCGCTTCTCGCCGGGGCAGCCACCAGCGCTTTTGTCGCGCTGCGCTATTTTCTTGCCAGCGGCCTGTTCGCCTACACGACCTCGCGGGCAAGACCTGGCCTCTACGCCGGGCTGGGCGGACAGATCCAGCGCGAGATCCGCCATTCGATGCTCTCCGCGCTGATCTATGGCGCGCCGGTCGGCTTCATCCTGTGGGGCTGGGAGCATCATGGCTGGACGCAGATCACGCATGAATGGAGCGCGCACTCGCTATGGTATGCGCCGCTTTCCGCGCTGGTTTACCTGTTCGTGCAGGACAGCTGGTTTTACTGGACGCACCGCGCCATGCATCACAAGCGGATCTTCCGTCTCGCTCATGGCGTTCATCATCAAAGCCGCCCGCCCACCGCATGGACCGCGATGAGCTTTCATCCGATCGAGGCGCTGAGCGGGGCGGTCGTCATCCCCGTGCTTGTCTTCATCATCCCGATCCACATCACCATGCTCGCCCTTGTCCTCACCATCGCGACCATCATGGGCGTGACCAATCACATGGGCTGGGAGATCTTCCCGCCCCGCCTTGTTCATTCCTCCTTCGGAAACTGGGTGATAACTGCGAGCCATCACGAGCGTCACCACGAGGAATATCGATGCAATTTCGGGCTCTATTTCCGCTTCTGGGATCGCCTCTGCGGGACCGATCGCGGCCTCACGCAACGCTTTGCGAAACAAGAGGCGGCGAGGCTTGCCGCCGTGCAACCCGCACCAGCCGTGCAACCCGTGCCAGCTGCAGCGCCGCACAGCGCGGGCGAGGCACCGGGATGAGCGCGAACCGCGCAGCGAGCGCGTTTGTGGCGCTGGCGCTTGCAGCGGCGCCCGCCGGCCTTGCCACGCTCGCGGCCGCCCCGGGCAGCAGCGAGACGGGCAGCGCTCAAGCGACGGCCGGCACGACCATCACCATCACCATCACCGACCTTCGCTCGACCAAGGGCGTCGTGCGCGCCTGCATGACGACCAAGGAGGCGATCTTTCCCAAATGCCGCAAGGATCCTGCCGCGCATCGCAGCGTCATCAGCGCAGGAAAGGCGGGCACGATCCGGTTCGTCGGGGTCAAGCCGGGCAATTATGCCATTGCGCTGCTGCATGACGAGAACAATGACGGCAAGCCCAACCGCGCGCTCGGCATGATGCCCAAAGAGGGCTATGGCTTCTCGCGCGATGCTGCGGTGCGGATGGGGCCGCCCAAATTCGAGGACGCGGTCTTTGTGCACGGCACGGCAGACCAGGCGATGACGATCCGGATGCGCTATTTCCTCTGACCGCCCGATCCGCCCAAGGCGAGCTCACAGCGCGCCCCCTAAGAGACCATTTCGGAAAAGCCCGCACGACTTAACGCGATGTTTACCACGTCGCGCCAGAACCGGGCTGAAACAGGTCAATAAGGGGCAGGTACGCCATGGACACGCTGCGCGGCACATTCGATTCGGACGAACCGGCTGATGCCAAAGCCTTCGGGGACGATGCGCTCGACGATTCGAACGAAGACACGCCCGAACCGCCCGCCGAAGATATAAGGCCGCCGAGCATCGGCACCGATGAGCGCCGCATGCAGGTGCGCGCGTATAATCACTGGGCCTCGCTGCTTGAAGACCGCAACTTCCCCGCCGTCCAGGAGCTTGATCCCGAAGACCTGCCCGAATTCGGGCCCTATGCGGTGGTGCTGGATTTCTCGCAGGGCGCGGAGGATCCGATCGTCCGCTTTCTCGGCGAAGAGCTCGGCGCGGAATGCGGCGCGCACGGCGTCATCGAGCGGCTCTCGGATGTCCCGCCGCGCTCCTTGCTGAGCCGGATTACCGATCACTACATGCAGATTCTCGCCAATCAGGCGCCGATCGGCTTCGAGGCGGAATTCGTCAATCTGCGCGGGGTTTCGATCCTGTATCGCGGCATCCTGCTGCCCTTCTCGAGCGATGATGAGACAATCGATTTCATCTGCGGCGTGATCAACTGGAAGGAAATGGCCGACGCGCAGATGGCCGACGAGCTGCTGCTCGAAATCGATCAGGCGATCGATGGCGGCGATCTATCCGATCGCGAGCTCGAACCGGGCCGCCACCATGCCGATGCGATGACCGACTGGGCCGATTCGCCCGCCTATGAGGCATTCGAGGACGACGCTGCGCGCGAGGCGGCCGAGGCTGCCGGAGACGGGGAAGAGACAGCGGAGGATGCCGCGCCGGAGGTCGATCACCAGGCAGAGCCGGACGAGGCGGACCAATCCGGCTTTTCCGGCGCGCGCACCGCGCTCAATGGCGCAAGCGGCCCTGCCGCCGCTCCAGCGCCCGATTTCAATCAATACGGCCTCGATGACTATGACGAGGACGAGGAATATGACGAGGAGGTAGGCGAGGGCGCATCCTATGGGTTCGCCTCGCTCTCCGACTATATCGAAGCCCCCGCCAAGCGCGCGATCGATCTCGACGCCGAGGGGCTCGATCCCGACGACTACCGGGTCGAGGGCGATGATACGGACGAGGACAGCGCGGTCATCAGTCGCTTTGGCCGCGAGGCGATCCAGCCCGATTACCGCGCCGAGGCCGACGACGTGCAAGATGTCGAAGCCGCAACTGCGCCCGAAGCCGACCTCAGTCACCGTGAAACGCAAGCTGCCGCAGATCCCGAAGCGATCGCGCAACCCGCCAGCCTCGCCGATGCGCCCGATCTTACGGCGCTGCCAGAGCCTGGGGGCGAAGCAGACCTTGCCGACTGGCTCGCCTCTGCGCGCGAGCTTGCGCAAAGCGCCACCGCTTCGGAGGATCGCAGCCGTCAGACGCTCTATGCTGCCGTCAGCCGCGCCTATGATTTCTCGCTCGCGGCGAAACAGGCACCGGACGAATATGCGGCGCTGATCGAGGAAAGCGGGCTGGCCGTGCAGGAGCGCGCGCCGATGACGCCGATCGTCAAGCTCGTCTTCGGCAGCGATTACGACAAGACCCGGCTCACCGAATATGCCGCCGTGCTCCATCATGCCCACCGCATCGAACTGGAGCGCGGAACGCTCGCGCGCTATCTCGGCGAGGCCGAAGGCGGGCTCAAGGGCGTGGTCAAGGCAGAACGCCGCCTGCGCCGCGAGGAAAGCGGCAAGGCGCCCCGGCCCGAACGGCAGATGCGCGCCGCGCTTGCCAAGCAATTGCGCGCGCTCGAAGCGCTCACTTTCGATGCAATCACGGCCGAGGGGCCCGAATTCGCGCTCGTCATGGTGCGCCGCGATGGCCATGGAGAGCCTGCCGTGCTGGGCGAGATCGATGAGGATATCGCCCTGGTCGAACGCGCGGCCAAGCGGCTGCTCGGCTGAACGAGGGCGCGGCTGCGCGCGCCCATCCAGCCACGCCGGTTTGCTTGTGCGAAAGGCGGCGCTTGCAGTAGGCTGAGCGCGTGTCTCGCATTTGCGCTTCCTCTCGCCCATGAACCCTGTCGGCCTCGCCGCCGCGCTTGCAGTGCTCGCGGCAAGCGGGCTTGCGATCCGCCTTGCGATCACCCGGCATGGACCATTCTTGCTCACGGTGCTTGACCGGCTGAGCGCAGGCGCGCGCGGCGTGCGCGTGCTGGCACGCGCGCGGCTGGGTGTCGCGGCCGAACAGCAGCTGATCGTCTGGGGCAAGACCACGCGCGGCGCAGCGGGGTCCCAAGCGGATGGGCCCCTCCCCGTCCTCGTCTTCGTCCACGGCGGCAGCTGGCGTTCGGGCAGGGCGCGCGAATATGGCTTTATCGCCCGCGCCTTTGCGCCCGAGGGGTTTCTCGTCGTCCTCGCAGGCTATCGCCTGGGACGCGAAGGGCGCTATCCCGCCATGCTCGAGGATCTCGCCGCCGCGCTGCGCTGGGTCGGCGAGAATGCCGGGCGGCTGGGCGGCGATCCGGCGCGCATTGTCGTGCTGGGCCATTCGGCAGGCGCCTACAATGCCGTGATGACGGCGCTCGATCAGCGCTGGCTGGAGCGCGCCGGAGTGTCGCCTGCAAGCATCGCCGGCGTGGTCGGGCTGAGCGGGCCGTATGATTTCCTGCCGCTCAAAAGCGATGCCACGCGGGCCGCCTTTGGCGAAGCGACTGATCTGCCTGCAACGCAGCCGATCAACCATGCGCGCAAAGGTGCGCCCCCGATCCTGCTGATCCACGGCGAGCAGGACGAGCTCGTCGGCGCGCACAATTCGGCCCATCTCGCCCGCGCGCTGAGCGCGGCGGGCGCGCGCGCCGAACTCGTCACCTATCCGGCAATGGCGCATAACGATCCGCTGATTGCGCTCGCCGCGCCATGGCGTTGGCGGCGCGAGCTCGCCGCACGCATTGCCCGTTTCGCCCGCACCCACACCGCAACCGATCCGGCAGGAGACACGGTTTCAGTTCCCGTTCAGGCCAAATCGCGATAGAGCGGCGTGCAATGCGCGCATTCCTCTCGTTCCCCGGCCTCCTGTTCGCCCTGCTGGCAAGCTTCGCGCTCGCGGCCATGCCCGCTGCGGCGCAATCGCAGCTGCGCGATGCCGAGACCGAGCAATTGCTGCAGGACATGCTCGATCCGCTGGTCGAGGCTAGCGAGCTTGAGCCGGGCAATGTCGAGATCGTGCTCATTCAGGATAATTCGATCAACGCCTTCGTCGCCGGCGGGCAGGTGATCTTCGTGCACACCGGCCTGCTCAACGCCGCCGAGACGGCCAACGAGGTCCAGGGCGTGCTCGCCCACGAGCTGGGGCATATCACTGCCGGCCATGTCGCCCGGTTCGAGGAGCGCACGCGCGGGATGCAGGGGATGACGCTGCTCTCGCTGCTGGCCGGGCTGGGCGCGGTTGCCGTGGGCGCGCCGCCCGAGGCCTTCATGGGCGCGCTGGGTCTGGGCATGCAGGCGGGAATGAACGATTTTCTCGGCTTCAACCGCAATCAGGAAGCCGCAACCGATCTGGCTGGCGCGCGCTATCTTTCGGGCGCGGGGATTTCCGGACGCGGGATGATCGCTTTTTTCGAGCGGCTGCGCAATTACGAGATCCGCCGCGGCTACAGCCAGGCCGACGAGGCCGCCTATGGGCGCACGCACCCGCTCTCGGGCGACCGCGTGGCGACCTTGCGCGATCTGCTCAAGACCGATCCCGCCTGGGCGAGGCCCGATGATGCCGATCTGCAGGCGCGCTTTCTCGCCGTGCGCGCCAAGCTTTATGGCTATCTCGCGCCGCCGCAGCGCACGCTGAATGCCTATCCCGGAAGCGATACGAGCGTGCCGGCCCGTTATGCCCGCGCCTATGCCTTCCACAAGGATGCGCTGATCGATAGGGCGCTTGCCGAGACCGAGGCGCTGCTCGCGAGCGATCCGGACAATCCCTATTATCTTGAACTCAAAGGCCAGGTGCTGCTCGAATCGGGTCGGCCCGAAGATGCGCTCGCGCCGCTGCGCCGGGCAACGGCGATCACCCGCAACCATCCGCTGATCGCCTCGATCTTCGGCCATGCCCTGATCGCGACCGAGGATCCCGCCAATCTCGATGAAGCCGAGCAGGTGCTGCGCGCGGCGGTGGGCCGCGATCGGTTGAGCCCGTTTGCATGGTATCAGCTCGGCGTTGTCCACGAGGCGCGCGGCGATGTTCCGCGCGCGCGGCTGGCGAGCGCCGAACAGCTGATCATGCGGCGCAATTATCCCGCGGCTCTGCGCAATGCGATGGCCGCCGAAGCGGGCCTGCCGCGCGGCTCGCCCGACTGGATCCGCGCGCAGGACATCTCGCTCCAGGCGCGCGCCGAACTCGAGCGTCTGCGCGATCGGCGCTAGCTTCCGCGCGGGCGCGCCCGAAGGGCTGGCCCCCTTCGCGATGCTGCGCTAATCGACTGCCATGCCTCCTTTTCCGACCCAGCTGCCACTCAATCCGGGCTCTTCCTCATGACCACGACCGCCACTTCCAGCCTTCGGGACACCTTGCTGACCGCGCTTGTCGCGCTGGTGTTCGGCTTTGCGGGCGCGGCGCTCTGGTCGTTTTCGGGCCTTGCCGATGATCGCACGCGCGCCTTCCTGATCGAAAACCCCGAAGTCCTGCCCGAAATGGCCGAAGCCCTTCAGGCGAAGGAAAACAGCGAGCGGCTCGCCGAGGCGGGCGGCGAGGTGTTCAACGCCTTTCCGGGCGCAGTGCTCGGCAATCCCAATGGCGCGCGCACGCTGGTCGAATTCACCGATTACAACTGTCCCTATTGCGAGGCCAGCCTGCGCGATGTGAGCCAGCTGATCGCCAATGATCCCGAGCTCAAGGTGATCGTGCGCGAATGGCCGATTTTCGAGGGCAGCGATATCGCCTCGCGCATGGCACTCGCCGCTGCGCTGCAGGGCAAATATCGCGCCTTTCACGAAAAGATGTTCGAGCTTGGCCCGGCAACGCCTGAAAGCGTCGAGGCCGCCGCGCTCGCTGCCGGGCTCGAGATGGAGAAGGCGCGCGCCGATGCGGTGAGCGATGCGGTCTCGGTCGAGCTGGCACGCAACCAGTCGCTCGCCCGCGCGATCGGCTTTTCTGGCACGCCAGCCTGGGTCGTCGGCGATACGGCGCTGGGCGGCGCGATCGGCTATGAGGCGCTCAAACAGGCAATTGAGGACGCGGGCGAAGAAGCAGGCTGATGGCGAACTGCCTGCGCCCGCCCCGGTGGCCAGCCGCCTCGCTTGCAGCGGCGCTGCGCGTATCGGCGCTTGCCCTGATCGCCGGCGCGGCCATGGCCTCGGCGAGCGAGCCCCCGCCCGAGCATCACTTAGCGCCCACCGATACCGCGCCATCCGTTAGCGAGCTTGCGCGCGAGCGCGCCGCCATCGCCGCATTCCAGAAAATCGACCAACGGCTGCAGGATGCCGGCTGGAAACTCGTGCGCGGCAATGCGCCCTTCTGCGACAAGACCACGCCCGCGATCGGGCTCCAGTTGCACGACGTGGCGAGCTATGGCCGCCCCGATCTCGTGCGCGCTGCCCTAGGGCTGAGCGGCGATTTCGCGGTCCAGACCGCTGCCGCCGGATCGCCTGCCGCGCGCACGGGCGGGTTTCGCCGCAACCGCGAGGTGGCGCGCATCGCCGCGCTCGATCCCAATCGCCTGCCTGCGGGCGATCGGATGCACTGGCAACGGCTCAAACGCGTTCACGATTCGATCGATGCAGCGCTCGCGCGCAGCGGGCCGATCGCTGTCACCTTCGCCAGTGGCAGCAGCCACGCGCTCGAGCCGGTCGCGGTGTGCGCCGCGCGCTTCGAGCTGATCGCGGGCGATGCGCGCGCACTGGCCGATGGCGAGCGCGTGATCGTCGGGCTCGAATTTCCCGGCTTCGCCTATCCCGAACCCGTTTTTGCCGGCGCGCTCGCGCATGAGCTCGCCCATGTCGTGCTTGGCCACAAGGCCTGGCTCGATCGCGCCGGGCGCAAACGCCGCCACATCCGCCTGACCGAGCGCGAGGCGGACCGGCTGATGCCTTGGCTGATGGCCAATGCGGGCTATGATCCTTGGGATGCGCATCGCTTCATGCTGCGCTGGGGCAAGAGCCACGATGGCGGTCTGTTCAGAAAGCGCACGCATGATGGCTGGGACGAGCGCGCCGAATTCATTGCGGGCGAGATCGCGCTGATCGAACGGCTGATCGAGGCCGAGGGCCGCGCCGACTGGAGCGTGCATTTCCGCCGCGAGATCGAGCCCGGCGAAGCGCCAGAGGTTGCGCGGCGCGACTAACCGGGCCTGGCGGGCGAAAGCACAAGGTGGCGCCCAGGCGCGATGCAGAACCAGGCAGCTTTGCCAAAACCATCGCTAACTCGTCACAAAATGCTATATCCGCAGGTGCCATGTCCGTGCTTACGCTTCAGCCCGCACCGTTCTTCGCAAGCAAGAACCGCGCCTTCTGGAATCTCCAGCTTGCCGGCTGGGGCGGTGCCTTCCTGCTGCGCGCGGTCACGGCGATCACCAATGACCTGCCGCTGAGCTATCTCGCGGTGATTCTCGTGACCACGATCACGGGCTTCTCGATCAGTCTCATCCTCTCGGTGATCTATCGCCAGCTCATCGGGCGCGCGCCGATCGTGACCTGGGGGATGACCGCGCTGGTGCTCATGGCGGCGGTAACCGTCTATGGCTCGGTCGATGTCTGGGTGCAGAGCATCTATTATGCCGAAAGCCGCGGCACGACCTTCGTCCAGCGCTTCGTGGGCCTGTCGTTCATCCCGCTCACGCTGCTTGGCGGCTGGAGCGCGCTCTATTATGCGATCAATTTCTTCCTCACGGTCGAACGGCAGGCGGATCGGCTCGAGCGGCTCGAAGCCCAGGCGACCGCCGCGCAGCTTGCCATGCTGCGCTATCAGCTCAATCCGCATTTCCTGTTCAACACGCTCAATTCAATCAGCACGCTCGTCCTGCTCAAGCAGACCGAACAGGCCAATGCCATGCTCACGCGGCTGTCGGGCTTCCTGCGTCACACGCTGATCGCGCAGCCGGGCAGCCAGGTGACGCTCGAGCAGGAGATCGAGACGCTCCAGCTCTATCTCGATATCGAGCGGATGCGCTTCGAGGAGCGGCTGCGCACGCATTTCGAGATCGATCCCGAGGCGGCCGAGGCTTTCCTTCCTTCGATGCTGCTCCAGCCGCTCGTCGAGAACGCGATCAAATATGCCGTGGGCGCGCAGGAAGAGGGCGCGCGGATCAGCGTCATCGCGCAGGTCATCGGCCAGCGCCTGCGCCTGCGGGTCGAGGATACCGGGCCGGGCGCCGAGATGTCTTCCGAACGCCCTCAATCGAGCCCCGCGCGGCCGGGCGATCCGATCTCGACCGGGGTGGGCCTTGCCAATATCCGCAACCGGCTTGTCCAGGCCTATGGCGATGACCATGTCTTCCAGACGCGCTCGGAGCCGGGCGGCGGCTTTCACGTGCTGATCGAGATCCCCTATCTGGGCGCGCACGAGGCCGAGGATACCGCACAGGCAGCACCGCTCACCGATTCTGTCAGCACGCGTTCAGGAACCGAACCCTCTTTGAAACCTGATAACTCAACCCCCGGCCGCGAACGCCCCGGATCGCAGCCCCCCTCGTTTCAACCCCAAACTCCGATCGGATCATCAGCATGACCATTCGCACCATTCTCGTCGATGACGAGAAACTCGCCATCCAAGGGCTTCAACTGCGCCTCCAGGCATTCGACGATGTCGAGATCATCGATACCTGTTCGAACGGCCGCGAGGCGATCCGCAAGATCAAGACCGAAAAGCCCGACCTCGTCTTCCTCGACATCCAGATGCCCGGCTTTGACGGCTTTTCCGTGGTCAAGGGCGTGATGGAGATCGAACCGCCGCTGTTCGTCTTCGTCACCGCCTATGAAGAGCACGCGATCCGCGCCTTCGAGGCGAATGCCGTCAACTATCTCATGAAGCCGGTCGACGAAGACAGGCTCGCCGACACGGTCGAGCGCGTGCGCCAGCGCCTTGCCGAGAAGAAATCGACCGAGGATGCCGAGCAATTGCTCGGCGTGCTCTCCGAAGTCGCGCCCGAACGCGCCGCCGCCTTCAGCGATCTCGATGCCGAGGGCACGAGCGAGGCCGCCGACCGCTTCGAGAAGCTCATCAATGTCAAGGATCGCGGGCAGATCTTCCGCGTCGAAGTCGACACGATCGAGCATATCGAGGCGGCCGGCGATTATATGTGCATCTATACCGGCGACAATTCGCTGATCCTGCGCGAGACGATGAAGGATCTCGAACGCCGGCTCGATCCGCGCAAGTTTCAGCGCGTCCACCGCTCGACGATTGTCAATCTCGATCAGGTCCGCCAGGTCAAGCCGCACACCAACGGCGAATGCTTCCTCGTGCTCGACAGCGGGCAGGAAGTGAAGGTCTCGCGCTCCTATCGCGACGTCGTGGCGCGGTTTGTGCATTGATTTTGACGAAGGCGCATCCGCGCCTTCGCCGTCGCTAGACGCGCAGCAGAGCTGCGCCCGCTGCGGGCGGCCGGTCGGCCTTGCGCTCGCCGCGCGAGCGTTGCTGGCTCTTGCCTTTGTGTGCTGAGCTTGTCGAAGCAACGTCCTTTATCTAAGCCTGCGAGGCGAATGGCCCTCGGACCAGACCTTGGGCGAGCGGAGTTTCCCACTTGACCTTCATCCTCCCCGGTTTTGACCTCGAGAGCTTCGTGCGCGAGACGCTCGCCGAGGATCTCGGCGAGGGCCTTCCCGGTGGCGGGCATGACGTGACCAGCGCCAGCGTCATCCCCGAAGAGGCGCGCTTTTCGGGCGTGATGGACAGCCGCGATGCGATCACCGTGGCCGGGCTGCCGGTCGCGCGCGCCTTCTTCCAGGCGCTCGACCCCGCGGCCCGGATCGAAGTGCTCGTCGGCGAGGGCGACACGGTCGCTCCGGGAACGGATCTGATGGCGCTCACCGGCCAGGCGCGCGCCCTGCTCACCGCCGAACGCAGCGCGCTCAACATCGTCCAGCATCTCTCGGGCATCGCCACGATGACACGCGACTATGTCGCCGCGATGCGTGTCGGCAGCGCGACCTGCACCCTGCTCGATACCCGCAAAACCCTGCCGGGCCTGCGCGCGCTCGAGAAATACGCCGTGCTTCAGGGCGGGGGCGCAAACCACCGCATGGGGCTGTGGGATGCCGCGATGATCAAGGACAATCATGTCGCGGTTGCCGGGAGCGTGGGCGAAGCGGTGCGGCGCGCGCGCGATGCGGGGGTGAGCCCGATCATCTGCGAGGTCGACCGGCTCGACCAGATCGAACCCGCACTCTTGGCGGGCGCCGATCACCTGCTGCTCGACAACATGCAGCCCGCCATGCTGGCTGAAGCGGTCCGCCTCGTCGAAGGCCGTGCGAAGACCGAAGCGAGCGGCGGGATCACGCTCGAGACGATCGCCGCCAAGGCTGCGAGTGGGGTCGACTTTTGCTCGGTCGGCCGCCTCACCCAGAGTGCGCCCGCCGCCGATATCGGCCTCGATTTCACCCCGCTCTGAGCGTTTGCGCGCGATGAAGTGGCAGCGCGGCTCCCGCCCCTTCGCGATCCGGGTGTTTGCGCTCGCCTTCCTCGCAGCTGCGCTGATCCGGCTGGTCAGCGGGCTCACCGATCTGGCATCAGCGCGCCAACACCTCGCGGGCCTTGCCAAGCCGCTCGGGGCCTCGGACGATGCCGCGATCGTGGCGCTGAGCGCTGAGTTCACGATCGCGCTCATCCCGCTCGTGTGGATCTACGGCTTTGGCAACCGCCATGCGCGCTGGCTGGTGCTCGGTTTTGGCGGACTGCGGCTGGCTGTGTTCGCGGCGGCGATGCTGCGCGAGGGCAGCGATGCGAGCCCGCTGGTCGAACCCGCGCTGATCGTGGTCGCACTGGCTGCGCTGCTGACACCGCAGGCACTTGACTGGCTCAAGCGCGCGAGGAGCACCGATGCGCCAGCTCGCTAGCCTCGCTGTGCTCGCAGCAATCCTGGCATCGCCCGCCTCGCTCGCCGCGCAGGCTTATCAATGCCGTGCGCCCCAAGTGCGCAATGTCCCGGCAATCACCCCCGACGCGCCGGCCCGGACCACACCGATCACAGGCTACACCCTCGCGCTCAGCTGGTCGCCCGAGTTCTGCCGCCTGCGTAAGGGCGAGGCGCGCCACGCCTTGCAATGCTCGGGCGATAACGGCCGGTTCGGCTTCGTCGTCCACGGACTGTGGCCGCAAGGCCCGCGCGGCTGGCCGCAATGGTGCCCCGCGCAAACCCGGCTCACCCCAGCGCAAGTGCGCCGCAATCTGTGCATGATGCCCTCGCCGCGCCTCGTCGCGCGGCAATGGGTCAAGCACGGTGCCTGTATGACCAGGCGGCCCGAGACCTACCTCGGCGTCACGCGCATCTTGTGGGAATCGCTGCGCCTGCCCGATTACGATCGCCTGAGCCGCGAGGACGATCTGACGGCCGGCCGCATCCGCTCAGCATTCATCGAGGCCAATCCCGACTGGCCGAAAGGCGCGGTCGGCGTCAAGCTCAACGAGCGCGGCTGGCTCGAGGAAGTGCGGCTGTGCTATTCGCGCCGCTTTCGCCCCACCCGGTGCGATCGCGCTCGCTTTGGTGCGCGCGATGGGGCAAGGGCGAACATCTGGCGCGGGCTCTAGTCGACCCGTTCAGGATCGCCACAAAGCTGCAACACCGCTGCGCCACTTTGCGACAGACAAACTCCATCAGGGAACCCAAGACATGATCGATCCGCGCGACACCAGGCTCGCGATGAGCCGCCGCTTGGCCTTGAAAACCTTCGGGGGCTCGGCACTGCTCGGGCTTGCACTCGGCCCTGCGACGCGCGCGCTCGCCGCGCCGGTCTTTGCGACCTATCCGTTCCAGCTCGGCGTTGCCTCTGGCGAGCCCGCACCCGACGGGTTCGTCATCTGGACCCGGCTAGCGCCCGAACCCTTTGCGATCGGCCACGGCATGCCCGCCGCCAATGTCAAGGTGAGCTGGGAAGTCGCGAGCGATGAAAACATGCGCGAGATCGTCGCGCGCGGCGAGGCGCTGGCGCGGCCCGAGCTGGGCCATGCGGTCCATGTCGAAGTCGCCGGGCTGATGCCGGATCGGCCCTATTGGTATCGCTTCATCGCCGGGCGTGAGCGCAGCGGGATCGGGCGCAGCCGCACCACGCCCTCGCTGGGCGCGCCCCTCTCGAAGCTGCGCTTCGGGGTCGCGGGCTGCCAGCACTACGAGCAGGGCTATTACACCGCGCACCGCCACCTCGCCGCTGAGGAAGCCGACTTCATCTATTGCTATGGCGATTACATCTACGAGGGCCGCGGCAACCGCTTCTGGAATTATCGCGAGGGCCCGATCGAGAACGTGCGCGAGCATTTCGGGCAGGAGATCTACACGATCGAGGACTATCGCCGCCGCTACGCGCAATACAAGATGGACGTCGATCTCCAGGCCGCTCACGCCAGCGCGCCGTGGTTCGTGACATGGGACGATCACGAGATCGACAACAACTGGGTCGATGACGAGGATCAGGACGGCACGCCCGACCCGCTCTTCAACCTCAGGCGCCAGATGGCGATGCAGGCCTATTACGAGAACATGCCGCTGCGCGCTTCCTCGCTGCCCGTCGGCCCGCGCCTCCAGCTCTATCGCCAGGCGCGCTATGGCGATCTGGTCGACTTCAACCTGCTCGACACGCGCCAGTATCGCACCGACCAGCCCTGCGGCGATTCATGGGGCGTGGTCTGCGATGAGCTGTCCGACCCGCAGGCCGAGGTGCTCGGCCGCGCGCAGGAGGCCTGGCTTTATGACAAACTCAAGAGCTCGAAGGCGCGCTGGCAGGTGCTCGCGCAGCAGGTCATGATGATGGATCTCGATCGCGCCCCCGGCCCCGATGTCACGCACAATCTCGACAGCTGGGCCGGCTATCGCACCCCGCGCGAACGCGTGCTGGCGCAGCTGCGCGAGCTGAAGATCGACAGCGCGATCGTGCTCACCGGCGATGAACACCAGAATTATGCGGGCGAGCTCCACATCGACGGCCAGCGCCCCGGCGCAGCGCCGCTCGCGACCGAATTCGTAACCACCTCGATCACTTCGAACGGCGATGGCGAAGACGTGCGCGAGGCGACGAAGCTGATCCAGCAGGAGAACGAGTGCCTCAAGTGGCACAATTCACAGCGCGGCTATGTGATATGCGAAGTGACGCCCGACCTGTGGACGACGCATTACCGCACGGTCGAGAAAGTGAGCGTCAAGGGCGCCCCGATCCGCACGCGGCAGAGCATGACGGTCGAGCGCGGGGTGCCGGGCTCGCTCGCTGAGGCCTGATTGCGGGAGGGCGGGCGGCGTCAGTAACCGCTCGCCTGCCCGTCCTTGCGCATCTCGGTCGCGCCGGTCAGCACGCCCGTCTCGGGGTCGCGCGCGATCGCCTGGTAGCCGCCGAACATGATCCCGTTCGAGACGACACGGACATTGTGTCCCATCGCCTTGAGCGCCTCGACCGTCCCGGCGGGAATGCCCGGTTCGACATTCAGCGTGCCGAGCGGATCGGCGGCGGGGCCCGTCAGCGGCTCGGTCGGCTGGCGTCCGCCATCGTGATTGATCCGCGCGGCATCGCCCGCTTCCTGCAGGTTCATGCCATAATCGACGATGTTGATGAGCACCTGCACATGCCCCTGCGGCTGCATCCCGCCGCCCATCAGGCCCAGCGTCATGAAAGGCTTGCCGTCCTTCTTCACAAAGGCGGGGATGATCGTATGGAATGGGCGCTTGCCGGGCGCATAGGCGTTGGGGTGCGCGGGATCGAGGCTGAAGAGCTCACCGCGATCCTGAAACATGAAGCCGAGCCCGTCGGGCACCAGCCCCCCGCCCATCCCGCGATAGTTGGACTGGATAAGGCTCACCATCATCCCGTCCTTGTCGACCACCGTCAGATAGGTCGTATCGCCCTCGCCCTCGAGCTTGGGTTCGACCGCGATCTGGCCGGGCTCGAACTCGGGGGTCGCACGCGCGGGATCGATCAGGGCGAAGCGCTGCTTGCCATATTCGCCTGACAGCAACTCTTCGGGGAGCGCGCTGAAATCGGGATCGGCGTAGAAGCGCGCGACATCGGCATAGGCGAGGCGCTTGGCTTCGGTGATGGTGTGGATCACCTCGGGGCTGCCGCGCTCCCATTGCGCAAGGTCGACGTTCTTGAGGATGTTGACCATCTGGAGCGCGGCGAAGCCCTGGCTGTTGGGCGGCAATTCGCACAGCTCGTAGCCGTCGCGGTATTCTGCGCAGGCCGGCTCGACCCACTCGCTCTCATGCGAGACGAAATCCTCGAGCGTGAAGGCCGAGCCCTGGCGCTGGAGATAGTCGACCATCACCTCGGCGAGTTTGCCCTCGTAGAACGCATCGCGGCCCTCGCGTCCGATCGTCTCGAGCGTGTTCGCAAGGTCGGGGTTCCGGAAGATTGCGCCCGCCTCGGGAGCGCCGTCGGCAAAATAGGTGGCGCGTGCATTGGTGAGGTCGAACGCGTCCGCGCGGCGCTCGAATCTTGCAAGATTGCGCGCCAGATACATCGCGATCACCGGCGCGACCGGGTGCCCCTCGCGCGCATAGTCCACGGTCGGCGCGAGGATCTCGCTCATCGGCTTCGAGCCGAAGCGCTCGTGCATGGTGAACCACGCATCGACCGTGCCCGGAATGGTGATCGGCAGCGGGCCCACGCGCGGCAGGCTGTCCGCATCGCCGAGCTTCGCCTTGAGCTGCTCAAGCGTCTGGCCGCTTGGTGAGCGGCCCGAACCGTTGACGCCATGAAGCCGGCCCGTCGCGGGATCATGGATGATCGCGAACAGATCGCCGCCGATGCCGTTGCCAGTCGGCTCCATCAGGCCCAGCGCCGCGTTGGCGGCGATCGCGGCGTCGACCGCGTTGCCGCCCGCCTTGAGGATGTCGAGCGCGATCTGGGTCGCGAGCGGATGCGCGGTCGCCGCCATCCCGTGCTGCGCGATCACCGGGCTGCGCGACCAGTTCGCGCCCACCGGGCGGCCCCCGGCCCCGATCTGCTGCTCGATCGGGCGGGCCTCGCTCTCCTGCGCCACTGCGGGCGCTGCTAGGGCGAAAGCTGATAGGGTGGCGGCAAAAGCGATGGCGCGCATGGTGGTTCTCCCCTGTTGTCGAATTTCAGTCAAACGCTGCTCGCGGCGGGCGGTTTCCGGCGCTTGCGCAGGCGGGGGAGCAGGAACAGGTAGATCCCCGTCCCCCACATCACGACCAGCAGCAGGCCGGTGGGCAGGAACACGTATAGTTTGACCGCATCCGAGAAGAACGAGCCATCGTGGATCGTCTCGATGACGTCAGAGCGGCGATAGGCCACGCGCAGGACTTCAGCGGTGGCGGTGTCGATCTGCACCTCCCAGCCCGACTTTGCCCGCAGCTTGGCGATGCCGCGATCGACGCGCAGGTCGATCCGGTCGATGTCGGACCACTGCTCGATCCCCGCTTCCGGAAGCGCGCGCGCGGCGGCGAGCATGTCCTCCCAGCTTGCGGCAGGGATCGCCTCGGAGACAGCGCCGCGCTCGGTCGCGGGCTGGATCCAGTCGATCTCCTTCTTGAGCATCAGAAAGCCGCCCGCGATAAAGATGACCCCCGCCGGCAGGAACACCGCCAGCGAGAGCCAGTAATGCACTTGGCGCCAGAATTTCTTCCAGTTCATCGCATCCGGGGGGCGAATCTCGCCCTTAAGGTATCCTTCCGCCCGATACCCACGGCGCACCCGCTTCGATCAGTTCGGCCTCAAAGGCCGGGATTGCCGCTTCGGAAAGCGTCACGAGCCGATCCTTGAGCGCGCCATAATCGGCCTTCGCATAGGCGAACTGATCGCGCATCGTCTGGGTCGGTCCGTAGGTCGAACCATACAGGCTGTAGAGCACGCGGCCAAGCCGGCTGCGCACGGTGGGCTGGGTGCGCTCGTAGATCGCGTTGCGCGCTTCGTTGCCGTTGAGCAGCTCGTCGAGTGCGAGCGCTTCAGCGCGCAGCGAGGCGAGCCGGTTGTCGAACGCGGTCGGATCGCCGCCGGGAGTGCGCGCGACGGCAAGCGCGAGCTGGTCGAGCTTCTTGCGCGTATCCTGCAGCGTGATCGAGGTCGCGGTAACGGTGCGATCGAACGCGGCGACCTCTTCCCAGAACTCGAAGCGATCGTCCTGCGGCGGCAGCGTGCCCTCGCCCAGCGGTTCGACCGTGAAGGGCTGCGGGCCGACGAGCTGCGTCGTCTGGCCGCGAACGCGCGAGGTCAGATCGACCGTGTATTGCCCCGGCGCTGCGAGGAAGCCCGAGGGCTCCTCCCCGCCGCGGCCCGGACGCGTCACATCGGTTGCCGGATAGCGCAGGTTCCAGTTGACGCGGTGGAAGCCCTTTTTGGCCGGTCCCTTGATCCGCCGCACGACATTGCCATCGGCATCGCGCACGGTCAGCCAGATCGCCGGATCGACCTCCTGCAGCTCGGCGGTGAGCGATTCGAAACTCGGGAAGGGCGTATCCGCGCCTTGCTTGATCAGCGGCTTCTCACGCTCCTTGCGCATGTCCTCGAGCGATTCGAGGCTTTCGGCGAGATAATAGGTGAAGTTCGCGCCGAAGGGCGGGTTGTCTGCGCGGTAATAGCCATGGCCCTGTGAGCCGCCCGGATTGAAGGCGAGCTCTGCCTTGGGCAGATACCACAAGGCATTGCGCCCCGGAAACAGCATCGCGCCCGAGGCGAGGTTCGCCGCATTCACTTCGCGCAGCGGCGAGATATCATCGACGATGAAGAACCCGCGGCCGAAGCTTGCGGCAACCAGATCATCCTCGCGGCGATGGATCGTCACGTCGCGGAACGAGATCGTCGGCGCATCGCCGGTGAGCTTGATCCACTTGCCCCCCGCATCGACCGTGAAGAACAGGCCGAATTCGGTCGCGGTGAACAGCAGGTTGGGGTTTTCGTGATCCTGCACGATGCGCCACATCAGGTGGCGATCGGGGATATTGCCCGCGATGCTCGTCCAGGTCCGTCCACGATTGGTGCTCTTGAGCAGGTACGGCTTGTAGTCGCCATATTTGTGATTATCGAGCGCGACATAGACCGTGTTCGGATCGAACAGATCGGCGCGGATATCGTTGACGAAGGCGCGGCTCGGCACGCCCGGCAGGGAGCCGACCTCGATCCGGCGCCAGCTTGCCCCGCCATCCTCGCTCACCTGGATGAGGCCATCATCGGTGCCCACGTAAAGCAGGTTCTCATCGAGCGGCGATTCCCCGATCGAAGTGATCGTGTTGTACTGGCTCATCGCGTAGATGTCCCAGGGCGCATCCCAGCTCCACTGGCGGCCCTGCACCGGCAGGCGCATGCGGTTTTCGTTGCGCGTGAGATCGGGCGAGATCGCCCGCCAGTTGTCGCCGCGATTGTCCGAGCGCCACAGCTTCTGCGAGGCGAAATAAAGCCGGCTGGGTTCGTGCTGGCTCACCCAGATCGGCGAATCCCAGTTCCAGCGCGGAATATCGTCGCCCGGCTCGGGCTGCGGCTGGATCGGTACGCGCTCGCCCGTCGTCCGGTCGACCCGCACGAGATTGCCCTGCTGCGATTGGGCATACATGATGTCGGGATTGCCGGGCTCGGTCGCCGATTGGTGGCCATCGCCGCCATTGGTGACGAACCAGTCATCGTTGCGGATGCCCTGGACATTGTCGGTGCGCGAGGGTCCGCCTTGCGAATTGTTGTCCTGCGTGCCGCCATAGACGAAGTAGAACGGCTCGGCATCGTCGACCGCGACCTTGTAGAACTGGGTCACGGGCAGATTGTCGATATAGCGCCAGGTCTTGGTGTGATCGTAGCTTTCATAAAGCCCGCCATCCGAGCCGAACATGATATAGTCCGGATCATCGGGGCGGAAGGCGATCGCGTGATCGTCGACATGCTTCAGCTCGTTGTTGAGGTCGGTGAAGGTCTTGCCGCCATCGTTGGAGATCTGCGAGGTGTTCGAGACGAGATAGATCCGGTCGAAATAATGCGGGCTCGCATAGAGCTCCTGGTAATAATGCGGTCCGGTGCCCTGCGCGACCTCATCTGACATCTTGACCCAGCTCGCGCCGCGGTTTTCCGAGCGCCACAGGCCGCCTTCGCGCCGATCGGTCTCGATCGCGGCATAGACGACATCGGGCTGCATCGGCGAAATCGCGAGGCCGATCTTGCCCATATTACCCGAGGGCAGGCCGGTCTTGAGCTCTTCCCATGTCTCGCCGCCATCTTCCGACTTCCACAGCCCGCTTTCCGGGCCACCGCCAATATAGGCGGCGACGGTGCGATGGTGCTGCCACATCGCGGCATAGAGCCGATCGGGATTGCGCGGATCGATCAGCAGATCGGTCGCGCCGGTATATTCGCCCGAGGCAAGGACATTGTCCCAGGTCTTGCCGCCATCGGTCGTCTTGTAGACCCCGCGCTCGCCGCCCGGCGACCACAGCGGGCCCTGCGAGGCGACCCAGACGGTGTTCGAATCCTCGGGGTGAACGATGATCTTCGAGATATGCTCGGATTTCGCCAGGCCCATGTTCTGCCAGGTCTTGCCGCCATCATTCGAACGATAGATGCCATCGCCAAATCCGATATGCCGGCCGCCATTGTTCTCGCCCGTGCCCACCCAGACGCGCGCGGGATCGGACGGGTCGAGCCCGATCGAGCCGATCGAATAGGCGCCCTGTCCGTCAAACAGCGAAGTCCAGGTCGTGCCCGCATTCTCGGTCTTCCAGACGCCGCCCGAGCCGACCGCGACATACCAGGTCGCCGGATCGTCCTGCACGATGGCGATATCGGCAATGCGGCCCGACATGAAGGCAGGGCCGATATTGCGCAGCTTGAAGGCCTTGAACGTGCCGCTCGAAAGCGGCGGCTGCTCGGCGGCCTCGCCGCTCTCCTGCGCCTGCGCCTGCGCCAGTGGCGCGAGCGAGAGCGCGCCGATGGCCAGCGCGAATGCCGCGAGCCAGCTCGCAAGGTTCCTGATCTGTCGCATTGAGGGCCCCTCTTGTAACAATCCCCTCCAGAAAGCCTAGCACATTGAAGGGCTTTGTCTTCATCCTTGTTCGAGGCCGTTTGTCGAGCGAGGTTGACAGTTGGTCGGGCGGGGCGGGGTGTCGCCCGGATCGGGCAAGGCAGCGGCGGGCGTCTGTGTGCTTCGCGCGGACCGGCCGGCCCTTGCGATTCCCCGTGTGCATCGCGGCGCCGGGCGGGCGCCTTCGCAATGTCAGCTTGTGATATATTGTAACATTGCCTAGATCGCGCGGGCCATGATGATGACCAGCCTTCCCGATTGTTCTTCCCCGTGCGTGGCGATTGCGCGCGATCCTGCGATTCTGGCAGAGATCGCCCGCGCGCAGTGCTCGCTCGCGATCTGGGAGCGGCCCGCGCCCGCTGCGCTGGCGCAGCTTTCGCTCGAGGGCGTTGGCGATGCGCGCTTTTCCTGCCCGCTCGGCCAAATCGCCGAAGCGCTCGGCGGGGCGCTGCGAGCGAGCGGCTTTCCCGAAGGCCCCGCCCGCGCCGCGCTGGCGCAGGACATTGCGGCGCTGGCCGAGCGGTTCTGCGCGATCCTCTCGTTGGGGGCGCTCGAAGTCCGCATCGAGGTGGTTAGCAGCGATTCGTGCCGCAAGTTCCATGCCGATTATGTCAGCGCCCGCCTGATCACGACCTATGTCGGCGCAGGCACGCAGTGGGTCGATCAGGCCGATGCGCAACGCCTCTCAGATGGCCTCGAGCCGCGCCGCATTCGCCAGCTCGCCGCCGGCGATGTCGGTCTGTTCAAGGGCAGGTTCGCGAGCAGGAGCCCTGCGATCCACCGCTCCCCGCCGATCGCGGGAACAGGCGAACAGCGCCTGCTCGTCGTGCTCAATCCGCCGCCCGAAGGCTAACCGCGCCGCTGCTGAAAGAATTCGCGCAGGATGCGTGCCGCCTCGGCCTCGCCCATCCCAGGATAGACTTCGGGCCGGTGCAGGCATTGCGCCTGCTCGAACACGCGCGCGCCCTGCTCAACGCCGCCGCCCTTGGGATCGCTCGCCCCATAATAGAGCCGCGCAATGCGCGCATGGGCGATTGCGCCCGCGCACATCGCGCACGGCTCGAGCGTGACATAGAGATCGCAGCCGGTCAGCCGTTCGCTGCCCAAACGGGCGCAGGCCGCACGGATTGCGACGATCTCGGCATGGGCGGTGGGATCGAGCCCGCTGCGGGTCGCGTTGGAGCCCTCGGCTAGGATTGCGCCATCCTTCACGATCACCGCGCCCACCGGCACTTCGCCCGCTGCGGCAGCATCCTGCGCAAGCGCGAGCGCGCGCTCAATGAAAGGGGCCGAGAAACGCATAATTGCTGCGTTTCCCGGCCCGCCTGGCCCTCGTCAAGGGCGTTGTTCGCGATCAGCGCTGGGGCGGATCTTCTGGTTCGCCCGCATCGGCCGGTTCGACATCGACATCGAGGGCGGGGACTTCGACTTCCTCGGTGGTCGGTTCGACCTCGACTTCGGCAGCATCGACGTCATATTCGGGCGCCTGTCCGCCCTCGACATCGACTTCGGGAAGTTCGCCTTCCTGCGTCTGCTGGACATCGCAGGCCGCAAGGCCCAGCGAGGCGGTGGCGGTGAGAACGGCACTGGTGAGCGTTTTCATGGAATTTCCTTTGTTTCAGCCGGGGCGCGCCCCGGATTACGATCGGTATGGGGAATCAATGCCGCAGGCCTGTTGCTTGTTCCAACTTGACGATTCGCCCGCGCGTGGCTATGGCGCGCGCTTTCCGGGACACCGTGGCCGATCAGGGCTCATGGGGGCCGCAAGCGGCGCAGCGCCCATTGATTTTGACACCAGTCATTTTGGACAAACGAGAGAAACCATGTCGCGCATCTGCGAATTGACCGGCAAGGGCCGTCAGGTCGGCCACAATGTGAGCCACGCGAACAACAAGACCAAGCGGGTTTTCCTGCCCAATCTTCAGAATGTGACGCTGATGAGCGAGAAGCTTGATCGCAGCTTCAAGTTCCGCGTCTCGACTCATGGGCTGCGCTCGGTCGAACACAATGGCGGGCTCGACAACTGGCTGTTGAAGACGAGCGACGAGAAGCTCTCTGCGCGCGCGCTCAAGGTCAAGCGCGAGCTCAAGAAGGCCGCCGCGGCGGCCTGATCCGCGCTTTGCGCCCACAGCGCAGCGCGATTATCCGGCGAGTTCGAAAAGGCGTGCGAGGTCACTCGCGCGCCTTTTGATTTGCGCGGCCCGCGCTGCCCTTCGGCTCGCGCGCGGGATCGAGGATCAGCCTGGCGAGCAGCGTGCGTTGCAGGATCGAGAAATTGTCATCCGCGATGAGCCACACCGCCACCCGGCCATCCTCCAGCGCGCGCACCGCCAGCCCCTCGTAATTCTCAAACGGCACCGCGCCCGCCAGATCGAGCGTGATCTCGGGCGCGAAGGCCTGCGCGCCGTTTGCCGGGGGCGGCGGTCCGATCGCGATCAGGCTGGCAAAACTCGGCACGCCCCAGCGCAGCGCGCGCATCAGGATGAGCAGGCGGCCATCGGGCAATTGCGCGGCATCGACCGCGGCATAGCCATCGCGCGGGGCCTTGAAGGCAAAGCGCCGCGGGGCGGCGCTGGAGACTGGATCGCGCGGATAGACAAGGCCGTGATCCTCGCCTTCGGGCAGCACTACGAAGCGCCCATCGGCCAGCCGCACCATCGCCTCTGCGCCCGAGTTGCTGCCCCATTCGACTTCGCTTTCAAGATCGCGAAAGCCATCGGGCGCGCCGCTGGGGGCAAAACGCTGGATCGTGTGCTGATATTCATAGCCGAGCCAGTAGCGCCCGCTGGCCGGATCGAGCGCGGCCGATTCGATATCCCACAGCGCCTCGTATCTGACCGTGCGTTCGAGCTGGCGGGCAGCGCGGATGCTCGCAGGCTCGGGGGCTGACAGCGAGGGCTCTGCAAGCGTGAAGCGGATGCCGCGATCGGTGAAGGCGATGAGCCGGGCTCCCTCCTCGCCGCCTTGGGCGATGAGGGCGGAGAAGCCGCCGAACCATTTGTGCGAGGCGCGATAATGCCACACGCCCGCGCGCTGCCAGGCCGGGCTTGATGTCTCGCCGGGCCCTGCGATGGCGGCCAGGCTGATCGCGATCGGCGGCTCATCCGCGATGGCGGAGCGCAGCCAGGTTCCCGGCGCCAGTCCCAGCGCGATGAGGGCGAGAAGAAGAAGGCGGCGCATGGCGGGGGCGGATGGGTTCGTGGCAAAGCGGGCTGTGATGGGGCTCTTGCGGGGGCGGGAGCCCCGGCGCGCGGCGCTATTCCATCGGCCCTGCCAGCAGGATCGGATCGAAGCGCGCATCCTTCCACTTGAGCCCCCAGTGCAGATGTGGCCCGCTCGAACGGCCCGTCGAGCCGACATTGCCGATATGCTGGCCCTGTTTCACCGCATCGCCCTCCTTCACGGCGATCCGCGAGGCATGGAGGAAGGCGCTGCTGAGCCCGGCCCCGTGATCGAGGATGATGAGCCCGCCCTCGAGGCTGAACCCGGTGCGCGCGAGCACGACCACGCCATCGGCAGGTGCGACAAAGGGGACGCCGCGCCCGCGTGCGATATCGATGCCCGAATGAAATGAACCGGGCTCGCCGCGATAAATCCGCTGGCGCCCGAACATGCCCGAAATGCGCCCCTTCACCGGCCAGATGAAATCCTGCTTCCAGCCGGTCGCCCCGGTCACCTTGGCGCGCGCCGCCTGAATCGCGTTGTATTCGGGCTCGCGCGCGCGCCAATAGGCTTCGGGATCGCGCAGCTTGCGCTTGGCAACATTGACCCGCTGGATCGACCATTCGCGCGGGCCGATGGGGAAGGTCTTGCTCAGCTGTGCTCCGCCCGGGCCCGCCGCCTCGAAGGTGACGATTTCGGGGGCATCGCGATCAAAGGCGGCAAAGAAACTGCCATCCGGGGCAATATCGATGGGCGTCTCGCCGAGGCGCGCCTGCCAGGGGCCTGCCGGCACGAGCTTTCCGCGGATGAAACCGCCCTGGGTGAGGTTGCCGGTATAGGAGAAGCGCGCATCCGCATCGCTCGCGCTGGCGGCGAGGGGTGTGCGCTCGCCCGGCTGCGATGCCGCGCCCGCCGCAAGGCCGAGCGCCGCGCAAAGGCCAGCTGCCGCGATGAACCGTCCCCGGCTCCGCCCTGCACGCATCAGACCTGCCCGAGCAGACGCTTCGTCGCGATCTCGGCGCTGGCATAGGCTTCCTGATGCTCGGCGCTCCAGTAACGCAGCTCTTCGAGCGGGATGATCTCGCCCGAAACCGCGCAGATCACATGCTGGCCTGCGCGAAGGACACGGAAGCTCGAGGCTTCGTAATACAGCTTGGCTGGCTTTTGAGAGGACGACATCAACATGGCGCAAGGCCTTAGCAAATAGATTTCAGCCGAACAAATCCTCTTGTCGATCGGGATCGGCTTTCGCCCGCCCGCCCGACTTGCGCGGCGTGGCTGTATCGGGTCGCGGGAGAACATCGAGCCGCCCGTCGTGAAACTGCAGCTGCAAGGCTGGCTGCGCGCTGGCCTGCGCGCGCCCGGTCAGCGCCTGGCCGCCCGCATCGCGCACGATCGCATAGCCGCGCGTGAGCGGCTTTTCGGGATGGAGCTGGCTCGCCAAACGCGCCAGCGCTGTCACCTTGTCGCGCGCGGCTGCGAGCGGGCGCTCGACCAGCGCGGGCGCGAGATTGATGCGCGCGAGGCGCCCGGCCCCATCGCGGTGCGCGCGTTCGAGCACTCCGGGCGTGAGCCGCGCGGCGACCCCGGCAAGCCGCTCACGCCCGAATCCC